>Ga0255338_1001006_pt1 | contig 63055 bp, 65 predicted proteins | sample MeOH1_35cm_T4_19_FD_203715 | JGI IMG/M metagenome (GOLD analysis project Ga0255338, IMG submission 203715) | Sandy soil microbial communities from University of British Columbia, Vancouver, Canada - MeOH1_35cm_T4_195 | ecosystem: Engineered > Artificial ecosystem > Sand microcosm > Unclassified ... | reverse complement strand
TGGTCCAACTGGTGGTGTTCCTGCTCCTCCTGCTCCTGCAGGTGGTGTTCTTCTTGCCGGTCCTCCTCCGCCTGCTGCTGGTGCTGGTCCAACTGGTGGTGTTCCTGCTCCTCCTGCTCCTGCAGGTGGTGTTCTTCTTGTTGGCCCTGAAGGAGGCATAACAGGAGGTTCGGCAGCAAGCTCTTTAAATCGTGGATTTGAGCTGGTATATAGTTTTGATTTGCCTTGATACTCTGCCCAGGAGCCAGCGTTCCAGCCTTTGTGTTTCTTTTTAAGATCTCTTTGTAGTCTCAGATCATCATAATGGGCCTCAGCAGCAGCATCCCAACCAAAAGGATGAGCATCCATGACTTGTCTTCTTAGTAACATATTAGAAAGAACGGGGATCTTGCGTCCTGAATCAACGCCTGTAAATTTATTTCCAAGCCTGCGCAGTCCGATAGCAAGTGGTCCGACAGGTCTGCCTTGTTGGTCATGCCAGTTTAGATATTTCATAGTCTTTCTGGCAGGGTATGAAGCCGCGCCGCGACCAGCGCCAAAGGTTTGTCCGCCAATTGCTGTTTGTTTGACATCCTGCAAGCCCATTTTTTCACGCAAAAGACTATACATACCCGGAATTATGAGAAGAGTTGCGAAGGCAATTATCGCACCAAATTCATCGTGGTTAGGGTTTCCGACAAGAGGCGGGACAAAAACTTTGTTAGCGCCCTGATCAAACATATCCATAAACGCGCGAGACAAAAGTAGCATCAAAATAGTGATAGGAAAGATGGCAAGGTTTACAAAAAACACTTTTAGCCATCTCCCCATACCTAGAGGTTTTTTTGGCAAGAGATTAAGCACGATAAACATGGGAGCTAAGATAACATAGAGAAAGATGTATGCATATGCCTTAAGAAGCATGAACCATATGCGAACAAGTGTAATTATCATGGCAAAGAATACAGCGATCCACCAGCCAGCACTTATGATTTTATTCATAAGTTTTCCGAAAGGACCATAAAAAATACAATCCCCGATATCACCAGGGTTGGTTATAATCCCTATAGCTGTTCTTGCTTGAGAGACAAAGGGAATATAATCTAAAATACTTCCTCCTGAACTGTTTGTTCCCTGATTCCAGGAGCAGGTGGCGTCAGGATCAAGGCCAAATACAGCCATCACTATATCTGTTTGAAGACCAGTGATGTTGTTGGCCACATTTTTGGACACATCCGCAATACCGCTTTTTATAATTCCACAATTATCTTCGCGGTAGATAAGATTAACAAAAGAAATGGGAGCAGATAGTACGTTTTCTGTTGCATAGCTACTAATGCGTGGTCCAGGATTGTTGCCGCAGCTTTTTAGTTCTCTATCGCCGGTTGCATCAGAAACAACGTTAATCATAAGATAAGAGCTCGCCCACATAACATCAGCCATGAGGGCAGCGATTGAGTAAGAAAAAGTGATGAGTATGATGGCAATTATTACTCTCGGTATTTGATTTTGGATAGTCATAACCGTGCGAGGGTCAAGTTGAATTCGCATCATTACGCCAATACCTATAAATACAAAAGCCAAAATCAGTAAGAAGTAGGCAATATTGCGTGATGCTGTCCATAATCCAAGCAAAGGTGAAAATCCTTCAAAGGCATCTTTGGGTGGAGCCGCAAAAGTTTGCTTAACCAGTCCAAAGCTGTTTGCCAGATAGCGGGTATAGTCTGAGGTAGTAACAGTAGGCGTATACATGGTAGCTATGCCATTTCCTACCACTCCTAAGACTCCCCCAATTTGGAGTTTTCCGTTTTCAGGCTGAGGGGCGTAGCCTATTTTGGAAGTAAAAGGGTTTGGAGCAAGGCAAGGTTGGGTAGGGCTTGACAAGTCAATCCCTGAAAGTTGACATCCAAGCGCAACCATCATCTCAATTAAGATATATTGAGCAAGTGTATGCATATTTGCAGGAATGTTTGGATCAATATTGGGCTGTGCATAAGGAGAGACAGTGTTTGATGTTTGGGTTTGTCCGGCTTGTAGCGGAGTTGGTGTCGTCGCAGGTGTAGTAGTTTGTGCTAATGCAAGAGGTGAAAAGGTAGGCAATAAAACAGCAAAAATAAGTAAAAAGCTGATGCAACGAGAAAAAAAGCGGGCAGCAAAGCGCATGGTAAATTTAGTGTGATATATCCGTGAAAAATTGTCAAGCTAAAGATGCAGTCGTTTATAAAACTTTCCGAGAAAAGCAAGGAGAAGTAAGCTAGATACGCTTACAAAAGCTCCAACTAAAAGGGTGTTTGGTAAATACGTAAACTTTACGATGGAGTTCCCTTTAGGAATAACGACAGCGCGAAAATTATAATTTGCCCGATAAATTTTTGTTTTTTGATTATTTACGGACGCATGCCATCCAGGGTAATACGTATCTGTTATATAGAAAAGTCCGGGATTAGTGCTATTAACTAAAAACGTCTGCGAGTTAATACTCGAGGAAATAAGCTTCGCAGAGCCGCTTCCCTCATTGAGGCTAAAAGGTAAATCCTCTTCGAGTAAAAGCTTTTGGCTAAAATTTATAGAATTGTTAGTAATAAGATCAAGAGCCTCCTCATCGTTTTTCGTCTTTTGAGCTTGATAATATAGGCCAAAGCGAGGATATGTAGTCATGTTTTGATACACAATGTATTTATCGTCGCTATAAATCTTGACGAGATCATTTTCATATTGCCTTGTTTTAAAATATTCTATAGAAGGGTTGGTATCCTTATGTAATATGATATAAGAAACTCCCAAAAAATCGAGCGTATATTTCAAGCTCTGGCCATTGGAGAGAAAGTATTTATTGACCGGAAGGCGATCATTAGTGTTTTTCTGTAGGGCATTTACCAATAATCCTGTCCTTTTAAGATATAACGGGTTGTAGGTTTCGGTCGTATATAGCGAGATTGCTGTAGGTATTTCATGATCTGTTAATCCATAACTTCTTGCAAGATTGTCCTTTGAACTATCCCGAATAAATTTTACAACAGGCACGTCTGGATAAAAAAATTTGCTATTTGAAAATGTTAAATATCGATAACCCAATCGAAAAAGGTCAAAAAAAGTTAATACTAAAACGCCTAATAAAAATAGATACTTCAAGTAAATAAATTTGCCTCTATACAAAAGGTAACCCATGCTTAGTATGAGAAAAGCGATGAGAATAAGGAGCGGATAACGAACGCTTTCGGAAACAAACACAGTTTCACCTAGAAACTTATTAGCTGCCGAGCCTGCTATCCAAGTTGCAAAAAAAACTACAGTAAAAACTGCAATACTAATAATGTTTCTTTTATTTCTCTCGGTTTTAATAAACTCACTTAGTCCAAATCCTGACAAAATGGCTGCGGCGAATAGCATTATAGATAGTTCTCTTTCTGCCGACCCACTCGTAAAAAGCGGTATCTTTATTACATAGAGCAATTGACCTATCTTGTCCCAAGATAAAAGCAAACTGCCCAAAAAGGCTACGCTAAAGAATTTTACAAAAAAATTATTTCTAACAAAGACTATGGCATATATACAAAAGAACAAAGGTACAATCCCAAAATAAATACTACTGCCATGATAGAAAGAAGTTAGATCTCTCGATACAGGATTACCAAACGCATCAGGTATAAGAAGAAGGAGTAGGTGGTATGGTTTACTAAGTCCAGACAGAAACAGATTGGTTGCGTCACTTCCACGGTAAGATTGTTGAAACAATTCAATACTTGGAGCCAATTGAATAGCACTTATTCCAATTCCAAGAATAATACTAAGAAAAACAAAAATATATCTGCGTAGTGGAATTTTGAGATATAAACCATAGAAGGATATAAATCCTAGTAAGAGTATTAGACCATATCCGAAATACTGTAACTGTCCGGCAAAAATACTCATCGCCAAAGAAACCCCGAGGAAAAATAAATATTTGCCGCTCTGCATTTCAAGATAGCGTTTTGCACATAAGAAAAAAATGGGAAACCAAAGAAGGACATGTCCTTCCGAACCAAACTCAAGAGTGGTCATCATCAGTGCATTGAGGCTATAGCTAAAACTTACTAAAAAACTTGGCAATGTTCCAAGTTTAAAATCGCGTGCCAAAAGGAAAGTAAATAATAGGGCTAAAAAGATCTGCGAAAAAAGAAGTATATGCCATGCGTGTATATCGCCAAATATATAAAAAAGATTTAATGGGTAAAATACCATAGGCTTCATGCCTGCCAAAAATGGCATCCCCATAAATTGATAAGGATTCCATAAAGGTAGTATCCCATTTTGGAATGATTCATACACAAGGTGTTTCCATGGGAACATCTGCGCTATGCTGTCCTGCATATAGGGATTTTTAACAAGTATAGTATTCTCATGGTATGCAGCCCAAGGAGAATAATGTGTTACTAGAAAATCTAGGGGTAGTAGAATTAAACCCTGCACTAAAGGGAATAAGTAAATCAGTGTAAGGCAAAAGAGGACGATTGATACTAAAAAAACCTCTCTATTTCTCTTTAAAAAATTGAACATTTTATGCTACTTGTAGTCTCAATATATCAGAAAAGGCAGACAGAATGCTACAAGGAGAGGCTGGTCTCTCAGTTCCATTTTGACTTACAAAGATCGGTTTGGATCTGCGGAGGGAGGGGGATTCGAACCCCCGATAATCTTGCGATCATACACGCTTTCCAAGCGTGCGCACTAGTCCACTATGCGATCCCTCCTGAAAGCTACTTATAAACTTAATATAAAGCAGATTTATGGATTTTGTCGTACTATTGTCGTGCTATTATAGCTGATTTTTATGTATTTGCATAAAAATAAAATTGTGGCTACAATGGCATAAGAACTATGACAACACCAGAAGATGCAAGTAGAGTGGGTCATCCAGAGGTAGGTCCTGCGGAAAGGACTAGTTCTGGCGGTGGAGGACAAGGCACTAGGGATATTAGACAGTTAGAGACTGAGTTGATTGAGGCAACGGCAAGAGACGATGCGCTCAGGGAAGAACGAATCCCACCGTTAAGGGCAGAATTGGCTGCATTGGCTGGAGACGCTAGATCAGATGGAACTGGTGATACAGGTGTAGGCGCAGGTCATGATCAAGAATCCGGAGATGAAGGCGATGATTCAGGAGAGCAATATAGGAGAGCGCTAAGACAGGCTTCTGTAAGTATGTTGGAAGCTGGTAGTGAGGCAGAGTTAGATCAGGTTAGGGCTAATCTTGCAGGTCAGATCGGAGAAGATGCTGCAGATCAATACGTTGGCTGGTTACAGCAGAAGAGACAGGAGTATAATCAGGCTGATCCTGCCAGAAGAGATGAAATAGTAAGCGAGGTGGGAGATAGTCTCCAGCAGTTAAGGGAATTATCACAGGGAGATGAATCAATAGCATCAGATCTGCAAACATTAGCCGATCCGACAACTTCGGCAGAAGTAAAAAAGCACGCAAAGGAAAATTTAATTAAAAAACTATGGGGATTTGTTAAAGAGAACAAAGTAAAATCCGCTGTTATTTTTATAATTTTTGACCTTCTCACAACCGGCGGAGCTCTAACTGCTCTTGCGCTTGCCGGTCCGGCTTTCCTTCTACAAGTCGCAGCATTAGGTTCAGCAAAGGGCGGCAGATAATGAGATTTCAGCGGAGGGTACAGGATTTGAACCTGTGAAGGAGTTTCCTCCTCGAGTTTTCGAAACTCGTGCAATTGGCCGCTATGCGAACCCTCCAGGTTTAGTACGCCCGAGAAGATTCGAACTTCCGACCTTTGGATCCGCAATCCAATGCTCTAATCCAGCTGAGCTACGGGCGCGTAACGTGTATTTTAGCTAATCTGAGGGTAAGTAGCAAATAGAATGTCTATCTTTTTGCTTTCTCAAGAGGGAAATTTCTCTCAAGCCATCGTCCTGATTTCTCCATAAATGTTGGTTCTACGTGTTCTCTAAAAGGAAGGAAATAAAGAAGCGCTCTTTGTATTTCTTCGATTGGCATGTCTTCTGTCGGCATTAAAGTTATTTCTCCTGGAAGGAAATATTTTGTACTTACGTAGATTGTTTCTTTACCGTGAGTTTCGAAAATATAAAAATCATAAAGCTCATCCCATAAAAAAAAGTGTTTTTCTATTTGAACACCCTCAGTGGTAATTCTGTAGTTAAAATCTTTTGGAGGAATGCTCGCCATGGCAAAAACAAGAAAGACTAGCGATAGTACAACTCCCATTAAAAGATATTGAGAAAAAAGGAAAAGAATTATTTCAAAAGCCATCGTAATTAAAAAAGCATTAATAAAATATTCCTTGCCTCTTTTTATAAAGGGTCTACCAGGGGCCTCCCAGGATAATAGTGTTTCTACTTCGTGATGAGGGTAAACAGGTTGAGGTTGAGGTGGAAAATCCTTATCAAAGTTATTATTTTTTTGTTGCCAATTTTGCGCTCTGGTTTTTTTTCGGTGCTGGTTTCGGGTTAATTGCTCCATATTTTAAATTTAGATTATTGAGGGATTTAAGTCAAGAAAACAGCAGTTTGGCGGAGAGGGCGAGATTCGAACTCGCGGTAGGCTTGCGCCCACAGATGTTTTCAAGACATCCGCACTAGTCCACTATGCGACCTCTCCTGGCGGAGGAGACAGGATTCGAACCTGCGCGAGCTTGTTTAAGAGCTCAGGGGGTTAGCAACCCCCCGCAATGGACCAGCTATGCGACTCCTCCTTTAAGTCTTAGCATTATACCATTCTCGAGTTTGTTTCTGCTACACTTTTTACAGATGGGTCTTCTTGATTTTGTTTTCCCCAAATTTTGTATAAATTGCAAAAAATTTGGGCCTTATGTTTGCGCTAATTGTTTTTCAATGATTTCTTTTTCAGATAATGGCTTTTGCACTGTTTGTCAAAAGGCTGCAATTAATGGCTTTACCCACCCAATTTGCACAAATAAATACACACTCGATGGAGTTTTTTCGAGCCTAAATTACGTCGGAGTTACCAAAAAATTAGTTTACAGATTTAAATACAAGCCATTTGTAACTGATTTACAAAAAACACTCTTAGAATTTTTTTACGAAGGACTAATTCAGAAAGAAGTCTTTTATAATTTATTGCAAAAACCATCAGTTTTTGTGCCAATTCCTTTACACAGAAGTAGACTTAGAAGAAGAGGTTATAACCAGTCGTATTTATTGGCAGAAGGTTTGGGAAAAATGTTTCAAATTAAAACTTTGGATATTTTACAAAGGACTAAAAATACAAAAACACAGGTTGGACTGACAAAATCAGAAAGAGAGAAAAATATAAAAGGAGCATTTGCTATTAAGAAAGAATATCTAGACAAAGCTTCCGGCCTTAAGCAAATATTTTTAATTGATGATGTTGCTACATCAGGTTCTACGCTCAAAGAGGCAGCCAAAATTTTGAAAGAAAATGGAACAGGAAAAGTTTTTGGACTAACCCTCGCTCACGGAAATTAATTTTTGGTGTGAACTATTAGGAGTGTCCCTTCTTGTAGAGATATCTCTATTTCTTTTTGAGTCATAATATTGCTTATACCGCGTGAGTAACCAAAAAGCAGATTCTCATTATCTAATTTATATTTTAATCCTTCAGTTGACACGCCTTTGACCATACCGCTTAGGGGAATAAGAGAAATAAGATTGCCTATTCTGCCGATTATTTTAATCTTAGTATTTATAGGATATATTTCCTGATTTCCTTCAACAATTTTTACATTCATTTCTTTTTTAACAAGATCTTCCAAGTGAAAAATATTGGAAAGCAGATGGTCAAGACGTGATCCCAAAAGTCCGAAAATAACTATCTCTTTATAATTTTGCTTTAAGCAATAATCAGTTGCCAGTTCAGAGTCTGATTCATCTTTTTCGCGTTGAAAACGAACCCATTTAATTGGATATTTTTTTAAATTTTGCTGAACTTTATTGGAAAGAGAGTCCAAATCTCCAATTATCACATTTGGAACTAAATTTAAAATTAAGGCTTTTTCTGCAGCACCGTCAGTACAGATTATTAAATCTGTTGGTTTAATGTGCTGCTTGGCGTTTTTGAAATTTGATAAATCGCCATTTAGAAAAATTATTGCTCTTCTCATACTTGTATGATATTATACACCAGATAAAGGGGAGCTGGTATTTTCGGCTGAGAGCTCCGATTAAATCGGAGGACCCTAAGAACCTGTTTGGATAATTCCAACGAAGGGATATATGAAAAAGCCAACCGCATCTATTGCATTTCAAATTCTACCAAGGGGAGTAAACGATAAAAAATCCATAGAGATCATAGATAAAGTAATTTCTGTAGTTAAGCAATCAGGCGTTTCTTATGAAGTAGGGCCCATGGAAACAACAATGGAAGCAGATTTAGATACTCTACTTAAAATCGTTAGAAAATCACAAGATATTGTTATAAAAAACGGAGGAGAATCGGTTTTTACGAACGTAAAAATTCTTTATAAACCAAAAGGTGTAATGACAATTTCTGAAAAGACAGAAAAACACAGATGAAAAAAATTATATTCACAGTTATATTTTTTCTTGTTGCAATAACAGTTGTTTATGTATTGGAAACTAAATACGGTCAAAATAAGAAAGCTGAAAAGCTTACGCCTTTTACCGTAGTTCTTGATTGGACGCCAAACACAAATCATACAGGTATGTATGTGGCTCTAAATAAAGGCTGGTATAAAGAAGAAGGTCTTGATGTTAAGATTCTTCCTTACGCATCAGGCGCCTCTCCTGACTCTTTAGTAGCAAGTAATAAAGCAGATGTTGCGGTAAGTAGCACAGAGGGCGTAGTATCAAGTGCGGGAGCAGGAGATGCTGTAGTGTCAATTGCAGCAATTGTTCAGCATAATACCTCGGGATTTATGGCAAGAAAAAATGCAGGAATAGAAAGCCCTAAGGATTTGGATAGCAAAATATATGGGGGATGGAATAGTTCAATTGTAGCTGCAATTTTAAAGAAAATTATTACAACTGACGGAGGAAAAGGAGATTATAAAAGCGTGAGCGTTGATGTTGCAGGCATGGAGGCTATGAAAACCAAGCAAATTGATTTTCTTTGGGTATTTGAGGGATGGGAAGTTATTCAAGCCAGACAACAAGGACTAGACGTTGTTTATTTCCCAAGCCTTGAGTATGGCGTTCCTGATTATTACACTCCTGTACTTATAACCGGTAAAAAACAGATAAAAGAAAATCCAGAGCTTATTAAAAAGTTTATGAAAGCAACCGCAAAGGGCTATGAGTATGCTATGGAAAATCCTAAAGAATCAGCACAAATTCTTATTGATACTACTCCAAAGGGTACATTTCCGGATACAAAATTTATTTTGGCAAGTCAGGAGTTTTTAAGCACGAAATATGCTGACAAAGGAAAAAAGTGGGGCATGCAGGATAAGAAAGCATGGGAAGAGTACCCACAGTTTATGCTTGATGCAGACGCAGTTTTGGACAAAAACAGCAAACCTGTCCATGAGCTAAATTTTGACAGCTTATATACAAACGAATTTTTGCAATAAACCCTCATGTTTTCTGTAAAACATCTTTACAAGTCTTTTAATAATCTTGAAACCTTAGAAAATGTCTCCCTGAATGTTAAAAATCATGAATTTGTGTCTATTATCGGACCGAGCGGTACAGGCAAAAGCACGCTTTTACAAATTATTTCTGGGATTGAAAAACCAAACTCAGGAGAAATAAGTCTTGATAATAAAACTATAAAAGATCGAAAAGGCAAGTTTGGATATATGCCGCAGGAACTATCTCTTTTGCCATGGAAAACAGTTTTGGAAAACATAATGCTTGGGTTTGTAATTCTGGGAAAGCCAAAAGAGCAGGCAAAAAGACGCGCTCATGAGCTTTTAGAAAAATTTAATCTTTTAGAGTTTGCCGATTTTTATCCTAAAGCGCTTTCAGGAGGAATGCAGCAGAGGGTAGCACTTCTAAGAACAGTTCTTTTTAATCCTTCTTTTTTACTTCTTGATGAGCCATTTAGATCGCTTGATGCTCTGACAAGACACGAAATGCAAATGTGGCTTCTTTCTGTTTATGAAACATTTAATTCAAGTGTTCTTTTTGTAACCCATGATATTCAGGAAGCTATTTTACTTTCAGATAGAATTTATGTTTTAGGAAATCGTCCGGCGACAGTGATAAAAGAAGTTAAAGTAGATCTGCAAAGACCGAGAAAGCTAACCGATCTTACAAAAAGCAGCGCAGTGGTTCTAGAGAAAAAATTACTTTCACTTTTAACAAAAAATTAATATGAAATATTTTCCGGCAATCGCTTTTTTTATTTTTTTAATTATTTTCTGGGAGGCGCTAGTTGGTTTTTTTGGTATTAGTTCGCAAATATTGCCTGCTCCATCTGCAATCTTTGCCTCATACCTTAACTATGCAGACTCTTTATGGGTCCATATTGGACAAACACTTCTCGAGACAATAATTGGGCTTATTTTGGCTGTTATTTTGGGTGTTTTTACGGCAATTATTCTTCATGTTTTTTCTACTGCAAGAAAAACTATATATCCAATGCTAATTGTTTCTCAGACTATCCCGATTATAGCCATAGCACCGCTTCTTCTTATTTGGTTTGGGTTTACTCTTTTACCAAAAATAGTTGTAGTTACTTTATTTTGTTTTTTTCCAATAGCTGTTGCTTTTTTTGATGGTATACAGAAAATTAATCCTCAAATAATAAGACTTTTGCAAAGTATGGGCGCTTCAAAATGGCAGATTTTGTATTTAGCAGAGCTTCCAGGAGCATTACCTTCATTTTTCTCAGGACTTAGGATTGCCGCCACCTACAGTGTCACTGCGGCAATAGTGGGTGAGTATGTAGGAGGCTATCAGGGTTTAGGAATTTATATGCAAACAGCAGCACATTCCTATGCTGTCACTCTAGTGTTTGTAACAATAGTTATTACTTCGATACTTAGTATTATTCTTTTTTCAGTTGTTTCTGTTTTGGAAAAAATTTGTCTTCCATGGTACAGAAAAGAAAAGACCGGTTAATTTACATCAAAGCTCTTTTTTAGTATCATGAGGGCATGAAGATAGTTAATCGTAGAGCATTTTTTGACGCACAAATTCTTGACAGGCTTGAGGCTGGGATCAATCTTACTGGAGCTGAGGTCAAGGCTGTAAAAGAGGGTCATGCTGATCTTACAGGAAGTTTCGTGCGTATAATAGGCTTAGAAGCCTATCTTGTTAACTCCAATATTTTTCCATACGAGTACGCACGGCCTGAGAGTTACGACCCAAGACGTACCAGAAAACTGCTTCTACACAAGGCTGAGATCATTGCTTTGAAGTCAAAAATGGAGGGTCAAAACTTGACTTTGGTGCCTGTTTCCATATATACTACACATAATCTTATCAAGCTCGAATTAGCCTTGGGGAAGTCCAAGAAAAAGTTTGACAAACGAAAAGATTTGAAAAGAAAAACTATCGAGCGGGATATAGAAGAAGCTCTTTCAAATAAGTTATAAATCACATTCGCTTTTAGGAATTAAAATATTAATTGTTAATGGGGGATGAATTGATTCGACGAACTTGTTCTTTAAAAACTGCAAGCCGACAATGATTCATAAGTCGTAAAATTGGATCAAAATATAAATGCTAACAAACGCATTGAGGCGTTGAAAGCAGAGCGAGATTCAATTCTCGCCGAGCTTTTCGGCGTTGGACAAAAAGCTTTCGCATACGCTAGAGCTTAAGTTCTGTTCATAGAGTCTTTACTTATCGGGACTTTGTGAGCATAAATACAGGTAAGTAATTATAAAAAACTAAGGTTAGAGTTTTTTATTGAATTTATTAACCTTTACTTTGCTATTCCTTCCGATTTGGAAAAGGTAGGGTGAAATTTAAAAATCGGACAAGCTTGTAGACGTTTTTAATTGATATTTTCGGACTCCGATTCATTGTCGGACATCTCCACAGTAATTTTCAAAAAGTAAAAAGGTAATTATCTGGAATGCTTCCAGAGTCTTCAGTAGGTCTTATTCTTTCCCATCCATTTTCCTCACACCACCTGCTTATCCGCCTATCTGCCTCGCCGCTGACAACAATTGCAGAACAGAGATTTCTTATTTCTTTAAATCCGGGGTCAGTAATGTAGTGAATGAATTTTTCCCACTGATCAAGTGGTTTTTTGATTACTTCTATCGTCCCGTCACCTTTTGTTACATAATCATCTAATCCCTCAACATTCCTAATCTGCAAAACGGGTTCTTTTAGTGAATTTGGATTGTATGATACTAATATTTGTATACCTTCTCGGCCCATCAAATATCTTCTAGCTCCATCTCTCATGCCTGAAGTTTCAAAAAAATCTCTTAATTGGCCAATAAGATCTCCGCTGTCATACAATTTTTGTATGTGTTCTGGTAGTTGGGGAAGGGCTGCTTGTTGACCTGCGTCTTTATTGTCCATGGGTAGAGTTTATCATAGTCTTCTTAGACAGAAAGTTGATTAGTTTATTGCAATTTGGTAGATTTTATCTCCGCTTAGGATATTTATTTTTTTATCTTTTTCCAAAACCTCAAAATCTTTGGCGCTTGTAATTACAGCTGAACTATATTCTTTTTGAAAAGCCCCGGTTTTATCAAGCGCAACAACTCTGTTATTGCCATTATCCAGAATATAAAGACTGTCTGTGTCAGCATCTGTAAATATTTTTGTAGGATTTGATAGCGGTTTGGAAAGATTTTTTATAGAAAAGCTTTCTTCATTTCCGCGCAGGAATTTTTTAATATTACCTTCAGAAAAGAGAACCCAAATGCTACTATCTATTGCCATTGCTTTGGCGTTTGCCAGAACAGTCTCTTGTTTTAAGTAATCACTTTTGCTGTAATTATTGCCCGAGGGCGCAAATTTTAAGATTCCGTCAGCTTTCCCAAGATCCAAAACATACAGATTTGCCTGAAACGGAGCAATACCAACAGCCTTGCTCCAAATGTCATCATTTTTAATTATTTCAGTTTTATCACCGGATTTTTTACTAACAGCAAAAATACCGTCATTTGTTACAAAATAAACATTATCTGCGTTTTGACTAAAGCCAATACCAGATGAATTAGCTCTTTCTATTGCTAGTAGACTGTTTTCATCAGGAGAAGATACTTCGGCAATATTTACATTTTCATCATTTCCAAGCTCTTTTTTGACTTTAGATAAGAGTTCTTCGATTTGTTTATCTTCTTGTGAGCCTTCGGAAAATTTATCTTTACCATCTACTAAAAGTTTCTCAGCCTTTGTAAAATCTTCCTGACTTAAAGATTGATTAAGACCTTTAAGTCCAACTCCTTCGTCATAGGCTTTGAGAGCAGGTGGATAAATTGAATTGAAAATTTCGGCATTCTTAGAATTTGTTTGTTTCTGTTTGGTCAGAAAAATACTGACTATAAGTATTGCGACAAGAACAACAGCAATACTTAAAAAGAATTTTTTTCTGTGAGATAAATAGGGAAGATTAGGAATTTTTATAAAATTTGAAAAATTAAATATGCTTGGAATTTTCGGAAATTGTGGTAATTTAAATTGTTTTTTAACAGGAAGTTCTTCTTCAGTCTGTATGTCAGCAAGGGTTATGTTTTCATCATCCTCATAAGATTTTTCAATAGTCTGTTTTGCTGTTCCATGGTAAGCAATAATTATTGCAGCTTGATCTCCGGCTGTGTTTTTATGCATGTGGACAGATAAGGCTTCTGCAATGTCACTTGGTAAAGGCAATTCTAAGCTTTCAGAAAGACTTTGATCTGAAATACTACTCGCAAATTGATTCGTTTCAAGAATGATTAGGTCTTCATTTTCTAGATATCCTGATGCGGTTTGAATTTTTTTCTCTGTCTCCTGTCCATCAAGAAGAGTTCCGATTTTTCCACCGCGTTTTATTATCACACGTCCCTCGCCCAATATAAAAAGATAAAGAATTGTATCTTTAAAATAAGCAAGGCTGAAGTCAACATCAACAGTTTCCGGAATGTGCTGAGTGCTTTTTTCTATGGCATCTTTAATTGTTTCTAAATTTTTTTCTTCAAGAGTAAAAAATTCTGCTTCCAGATTGTTAAATAAGCCCTTACCAAGTCCCTGTAGGACATGAAGATCCTCCTCGCCTTTGGCATTTAAAGAAAGACAAGCAAAAAGGTTACCGGCGTTGTAGCTTTGCGACCAAGCTTTCTCAGTCGGAGTAGAAGTAAGTTTTGCAAAAGCAAGGTTAGATTTTGATAACGATAAATTATCAGGCATTGTCTATACTATAACAAGGCAAACTAAAAAAAGCGAGAGCGCAAGAAGGCATTGAATAACTGCAAAAATTTGAAGAAGCTGCGAAGCATGAGCAGCGATAACATTGATCGTACGATTTAAAGCGTTAATTCTCTGAATAACTATAAATGTAAAAATTGTATAAACAAAAAGAAGAATCAGAATAGGAATTTTAAAAATCAAAATACCTGCTCCCTGAGACAGAAGATCTATAAAGTTAAAATTAATAGCCTCCATGATGAACCCCTTTCTGTGCGACCCTCAAATCGCTTATCACATCTGTAACAATGGTTGGTTTTGGTGCTGCATCAAATTCAAAATTTGCCCTAATTGCTTCAGTTTGAATATGAATATTGCCATAATCAAAAGTGCTTTGAAAAAAACCACGTTGATCAAACTTAACATCAACGATTTCGTTAAAATTGGCTGTGGCTGTATTGTGTGACAGAATATTGTGTGAATCAAGATCAATTATGCGTTTTTGTGTCACAACACCGATATTATAAAACCAAGAAATAAACTTTCCAAAAGCATAATTTAAAACTAAAAGGTAATAAAAGGTAGTTAAGACAGTAGTGATTCCTTTGGGAAAAGTAAGTGGAGGAAGTAGTGAAAGTAAAGCAAAAAATACAGGAGGAATTAGGGTAAGTAAAGCTACAAGAAGTATCCACGGGATATTGGTTATAAAGTGTCTTCTTAAGAAAAGTAAAATTGCTTCATCCGGTTCTTGATTGGCAAAGGTTATTCCTTTTGGCCTTGTCGAGTAAGCAGAAAATAGCCTCATGGAAGAAGGGGATTTTCTGATTAAATTTTCTATAGATTGTATAGCATGGTCGTTCGATTGAACGCGAATAGGAGCCTCTTCCTGTACAGAAACAATTTTTTCTTTGGGCAAGATTTGTTCAGAATGAGTTTTGTTTGGTTTTGTTGTAAAAATATCAGGCATAAGATAAATTTTTAGGTCAGAACAATTATTAAAACAAGCAAAATGAAAACAACAAATGAATAAACAATTGCTATGCTTTGCATTAAATCTCCTCCGGATCTTGTTGGTAAAAACAAAATTTTATTAAATGAATGTATTTTATTGGTAAGCATAAGAGAGAAGATTAAAAACAAGCTCACCACTATTATAAATACAGTTTTAATTGCAAGTTGAACGCTTCCCTGTTGAAAAAATGCAAAAAAATCAATTTCCACGTCCTTGATGACCTCCTATAATTCCACTTACTATTGTAACAATTTCAGCAGGATGTGGTGCTTTGTCAAAAGTTAGAGTTTCATTTGAAGATTCAACAGCCATGGTTACATCGCCATAATCAAATAGAGATTCAAAAATTCCACGCTGATAATATCGAACATCTTTGAGGTCCTGAGCTTTTGCTGTGGCAACGCTTACATAAGAAATATTATAAAAATCAATATCAACAGATCTTTCCTCAGTAACTATACCTATATCATAGAACCAAGTTACAAAGTTTGCAAACATAAAGCCAAAAACTATCAAATAATAAAAAAAAGTAAGCAGAATAATAGTAGTTATAGGAAGAAATTTGGAAAGAAAATCAACAGGAGAAAAAAAGAAAGGAAGAACAATAGGGGCAAGGCTAAGGGTTATTCCAAGAGTTATCCAAGGCAGGGTGATGATTGTGTTTCTTCTAATAAAAAGTAAAATTTTTTCATCAACATTTTGTTCGGCAATAGCAATACCTTTTGGGTCGCGGACAAAGGATGATAGTAGTCCTACCTCTCTTGATCTATTTATTGAGCTACGAAAAGGTCCGGACTGATTTTTTTCAATCCCTGAGTTTTGACTGGAGTTTTTTTGCTGTTCGTTTGTAAAAATATCAGGCATGATTTTTGACCCTAATGATTATATCATCTGACCTCTAGATTGTATAAGTAGCCAACAATCTGAATTTTTGCAGGTGCTCTAAGGTTAAAATATTTTCTAAAAGTGCTGCTATCAAAACTAACGCTTCCTGCATCTCCTGAAAAGTGCGCTGTAGTTGATTTTCCGTTTGCAAAATCAGCATCCACAGACCCTGAGTCAATAGAGGAGAAGGCAGACCGATACTTAGATAGCTCCTGTTTTACTTTATCTTCGCTCCATGTTTCGGGATCGCTTTTGTCAGTTTGTAAAATGTGTGGATCAGCAGACGGATCATTTTGAACTAAAAGTATAGAATTTACTATATCAGCCATCTCTGATGATTTAAGCCATGCTGTGTTGTTGTATTCACTTCTTCCGCCCCAATCGCAATAGAACCACGGAGAATCTTTGTCGTAAGCATAGTTACTTAGATCTGACCAGGAATTGATCTGTGAAGAAGCATCTTGAGCTCTTTTGGTGTATGAAGTAGAAGACCACCCGATATCTCCGGTATTAAAAGTGTAGCCTCCGTGAGTTGAAGAAAAGTAAGCAGCAATTGGTTTTCCTCCCTGAATCATAACTTGGCCAGCGGTTTGACTGACTGCCTGATCCCAGTTCCCCCCCTTTGGATCGGTTTTAAAAACCTGACAACTCTGGGTGGCACAAATTGATTTATTGCCGTTATCCGTTTCAGCCATAACATATGATCTTGCGGCAATCGTTTGCGCTTTAAGAGCTGCTAAATTGTTGTCTGTCCATGAATCGGGCACTTCATAAATTCTTTTTACATAATCTTCCAAACTTCCCGTCCAAATAATATTGCCGCTATTGTATCCATTGCTATCGTTAACTTTTATGGTTGCATCCATACTTTGATAATTGTCAAAATTGTAATAAGCACGAAGAATAGTATCTGAATCTTGTCCTGCTTTGGCTCTTCCCCAAGCTCCGTATTGATTAAGTCCTACACGGTTAGGAACACCATAGGAAAATAATCCAAATTTTTTACCGCCAAAGCCCGGGTCCTTGTATGGATCAATATCGCTCGAGCAACCCCCTCCAGAGATAGCAAAAAGAGGAATGTTAAGACTACCAAGTTTTGCAGAAAGCAAAGATTGCTGCTTAGCAGATAGTGCTGATATCTGGGAGCTTAAAGTTGACTGATAAGCCTTTGCCCCTGAAACTACTTTATCAAGTTCCGCTGATTTTTCATCAAGATCTGCTTTTGTTGCGATTAGCCATTTTTGTTCTTCCTCAAGTTCTGTTTTTTTTCTTTCAAGGTCAACAATAGACAAAGCGATATTAGTTATTATTTGTTTGTTTTGATTGGTTCTTGCTCTTTGATAGGCAAGAACCTGTGTCAGATTAGAAGCATCAATATTTGAAAAGAAGATTAAAAACGGTGAATCATAGTAACTTTTTACATAAAAATCGCGGATAGTTTTGGAAAGAATCTCTTCTTTTTCCGAAAAATCTTTATACCCTTCGTCTATCTCTCTTTTTTTAACAACCATATCTGCTTCAATATTACTAACTCTCGTTTTAATTCCTGCAATTTGTTTTTGCATAGAGTCAAGCTCTGATTGAAGAGGTTTAGTTGCAGCAACAGATTTGCTAAGGGCATCACTAAGATCTGCGATTTGTTTAGTTATATCATCAAGCTCGTCTGCCTTTGATTGGATAGGGCTTAAACTAAACAATAAAGCAATGCTTAAAAAAGAGGCAAGAATAAAAATGAAGAATTTTTTTATGGGCATGGTACTATTATAGCAAATGTGCTATTATAGTTTTAACCCTGCTCGTTTAAGAATAAATGCAGAACCAATACTACATGAGGGAGGATTTCGAAGTAAATCCTAAAAGACCGAGAAAAATAGGTATAATCTTTGCTATTAGTTTTGTTTTGATAATTGCTCTCATCGGTCTTTATGTTTTAGGGGCAAGCAGTAAAAAAGAAGTACCTATTATTTCTCCGACTCCCACATTTATACCTACCCTTGTTCCGGTTGCAACTGAAGGACCATCGCCAACTAGCGAAGTGTCACCTACTAAAGGGGCAAAATCAACTCCAAGTCCTACTCCAAAAAGCAGCTCTTCAACTAAAACTAGTCTTGAAATAACAGTTTTAAATGGTAGTGGAGTAGCAGGAGCAGCAAAAAATATCTCCACATTTTTAGAAGGTTTAGGTTATACTATTAAATCAACGGGTAATGCTGATAATTATGATTATCAGGGGATAACTATAACAGTAAGCAAAGAAAAAAGCTCGAGTTTAACGCAGCTTAAAAAAGATTTATCAGGAAAATCAGCAACAGTTTCAGGTAGCGTTGATAATAGTTTAACCGTTGATGCACAAGTAATCGTTGGAAAATAATTATGAAAGTTTATTTGGCAACAGATCACGCAGGTTTTGAATTTAAAGAGAACATTAAAGCCTTTTTGCAGGAAAAAGGTTATGAGGTTGAAGACTGCGGCGCTTTTTCTTTTGATAAAGATGACGATTATCCTGATTTTGTTTCAGTAGCTAGTGAAAAAGTCTCAGAAAATAAAGGCTCTTTTGGTATAGTCCTCGGAAAATCAGGAGCAGGAGAGTGTATTGTTGCCAATAAAATAAAGGGAATTCGTGCATTCCTCGCAGTTTCAGAAAAAAATGTACGTCTGGCAAGAGAACATAATGATGCAAACGTTATATCTCTGGGCTCAGAAATTGTAAACGAAACCCAAGCTAAAGAATTAGTTGAATTATTTTTGAACACTCCATTCTCAAATGAGGAAAGACATAAAAGAAGAATAGATAAAATTAAAAAAATAGAAGAGTAGATGTATAGCTGCCTATTATGCTTGAAATAATCCCATCACCTGGAACTGAAAATAAAAATTGGTCAGAAATTGAACACAAAATAGATCTTGTCAGAAATCTTACAAAGACAATTCACATAGACGTAGTTGATGGGATTTATGCTCCAAATACTACTTTTTCAGAAGCCTCAGCTTTTAAAAATATTACAAAAGATTTCAAGTTTGAAATTCATTTAATGGTTGATGATCCAATAAAACATTTGCAAAAATGGGCAGATGCTGGATTTTATCGTTTTATTGGTCAGATTGAAAAAATGAGCGATCAGGCAGAATTTGTCGCTGCAGCAGAGCTTTATGGTGAAGTTGCTTTAGCTTTGGACAAACAAAGCTCACCTGAGGATATTAAAGTTCCGCTTGATGATTTAGACGGATTACTTGTAATGACTATTCAGGCAGGATTTTCAGGACAAAAATTTGAAGAAGCACTACTTGAGAAAGTAAAAAAACTGCGGGAGAAAACAGAACTGCCAATTGAAGTAGATGGCGGGATAAATGATAAAACAATTCTGAAAGCAGCAGACGCAGGTGCAAACAGATTTGTCGCTACCAGTTTTATATTCAATAGCGAAAGTCCAGAAAAACAATTTAAAATCTTGCAAAAAAGTTTACAGCACTAATCTATAACAATTATGGGCATAGAAGAAGGAGGAGATGCATCCGCAGCGCGCAGACCAGCTATACCACAAAGAGACTATACTGTAACCAGGGATTCTTCAATGGAAGGGATTCCGTTTGAGGCTATTGATTCTCTGGTTCCTAAATTAGCAGAAGGAGAAATAGTTCCTTCTGCAGAATTTCATGCGGAACATCGTGGTAACAGCAAACGAGAAATATTAGCAACAGCAAGAGCTGCTATTGAAAGAGCTCCAAGTGATAGACCAAGAAAAGCAATTATTTTAGCTGCAGGAGAATGTACAGATATTCCGCTTAGAGAGCTTGCTGAAGACAGTAGGCTTGATGAAATTACTTTGGTAGACATAGATAGAAGAGGAGTAGAAGAAGCTGTGAGAGGATTGCCTTTGCATTACCGAAGGAAAATAAAAATTGTTACTGCAGATTTAACAGGTATAGGAGGGGAATTGGTTAGTGCAGTTACAGCTCTTGAGAGTAGAGAACCAAAACCATCGAAGTTAGACTTCTTGAGAGGAATAAAAAAGATAGTTGACGGGTTAAGAGTAAGAGGTAGAGGTCCAGAGTTGGGTGGTGATTATGCATTTGTTTGTTCACAGCTTGTAATGAGTAGGCTAGAAAGCATGCCTAAACGATTTTTAGAAACAGCTATTGCCAGAACTACAGGACTTGTGTTGTCTTCAATACCCGGAAAGCCTGCTGGAGAACTAATTTCAGCACTAGACGAATTATCGGAAAGCTTGCAAACAGAGCATATTGAGTATTTAGCTGGTCTTGTGTCTCCGCTTGGTGGAGTTCACTTAGCAGATACCTATGAAGTGTCAATGCCTAGTGGAGGCTGGTATAAAGAGCCAATACCTGTTGTAGCAATGGAAGCAATAAGTCAGACTGCCAGTCGACATTTTGCTGATTTAAGACCGCAAGTTTTTTGGCAGTGGGGTCGTAAAGGAGCTAACAAGATCTTTCAAGTATTTTCCAGATCTCTTCAGCCAAAACTCCAAGAAGCTTCAGTTTAAGTATTAAAAATAATAAAGAAAGAGATTATTGTCAGAATAATTATTAAGACAATACAAATCCCCACAAAAATTAAAGTTTTATTTCCTGATTTGCGGTTATAGCCATTCTCACCAGACTTATAAGGGGAGGTTTGTTTTTCTTTCATGGTGCTGGTGTTATGCTGGGAGTTGGATGAGCACATGTCAGGCAGTATTTGTTGCCGAAAGAATCTGTTATGACGCTATGTTCTTTTGGTTCTACATTATCAGTTTGGTTTTGCGCAGCTTGAGCTCCAGTCGATTTGTCAACAAGAATTGATTCTATTTTTATAGAGCCAAACGTTTTGGGCTCTGTCCCTCTAATAATATATTCAAATCTGGTCGGGCAGGTTTTGTTTTTTGATGCCTCCCTGTCAACTATCGTGTTGCAGACTTGTTCGCCAATAACATTTGGCGGTTTTTGGGGAATTTCTTTTTCTTTTCCGTCAAGTAAATGACTCATAAGATCATGCCAGATAGGAGCGGCTCCTGTAATACCAGATGCAATTCCTGACATAGGAGTGTGGTCATTGTTCCCAACCCAAACAGCAACTAAGTAGGAGGGTGTATAGCCAATAGTCCAGTTATCGCGGAAGTCATTGGTTGTACCAGTTTTTACAGATACATATTGTTTTGGAATAACAAGTTCTGAATTTGAGCCAAATTCAGTAATCCTTGCTTTATTATCAGCCAGAATATCTGAAATAATAAAAGTCACACTGGAGGGAAGAATTTTTTTGCCGAAAATCGGACTTTTTGGAGGTTTATATTCCTCCAAAACATTACCGTTTTTGTCAACAACTTTTAGAATAGGATGCAAATCTATGCGATAACCCTGATTTGCAAAGACCCCAAATGCAGTCACTAGTTCAGTCATATATACGTCTCCACCACCTAAAGTAAGAGATAGTCCGAATCTTGAAGCATCGTCAAAGGTAGTTATTCCCATGGCGCTTGCTGTTGCGATCATCGACTCAACGGTATTTAATTTAAGCATCTCTACAGCAGGAATATTAAATGAATTACCAAGAGCTTCTCTCATCTGGACAATGCCATGAAATTTGCCGTCATAATTTTGCGGACAATAGGATTTTTCTCCATTAAGCTGAGGGAAACAAATGGGCGCGTCAATAAAGGGCGTTGCAGCTGTGTAGCCTTTCAAAAGACCAACAGCATAATTAATAGGTTTTATAGACGATCCTGGTTGCCTAAGGGATAAAGCTACGTTTACATTTGGTTCAAAAACGCAATTTTTACCAGGTATGCAGCCTTCTGGTTCTGAATCGCCAAAATAATTTTTGCTCCCAACCATTGCTAGGATTTCTCCTGTTGCCGGATTTGTAATCATTGCAGCACCGTTTCCAACTCGTAAGTTTTTAACCTTTGCAATTTCTGCTGCAACCGTAGCTTCTGCGTACTCTTGTAAATTTGAATCAAGGCTTGTATGTACTTTAAGTCCGCCTTGTTCAACTATCTGTTCACCGTATTTTTGAACCAATAAATCTTTGACATAGAAAACAAAATGTGGTGCTTTAATAGGATTTGCTATCTTTTCAAAAGTAAGTTCTTGCTTTTTCGCATTTTCTGCTTGTTGTTTACTGATATATCCCTGCTCAGCCATCTTATTGAGTACTAATTCCTGTCTTTTTTTACCAAGTTCCGGATAGGCGCCGAAAGGAGATAGCGTGCTTGGTGCCTCTGGGAGGCCTGCGATAAATGCTTGTTCAGTAAGACTTAGCTCTTCGACGTGTTTACCAAAGTATGTTTGACTTGCTGCTTCAACGCCATATGCGGTTCCTCCGTAGGGAACTTGATTTAAATACATTTCAAGAATCTGATTCTTGCTGTAAAGAAGCTCGACGATATAGGAAAGAGCCACTTCTTTCAATTTTCTTTGAATTGTTCTTTCAGGCGTAAGAAGACTGTTTTTAACTAATTGTTGAGTAAGAGTAGATCCGCCCTGAAATTGCTGGTGAAATAAATTTGCATAAAGAGCGCGTGATATGCCTCTTATATCGATAGCCCCGTGTCTGTAAAAATCTTTGTCCTCAATAGCAATAGTTGCCTCCTGTAATGCTTTTGGAATCTTTTTAAGTGAAACAAAAGTTTGATTACGATCAGAGTAGAGAGTATAGAGAATTTTTCCGTTTCTGTCATAAATTTGAGTTGAATATGATCCTGTAGTTGTGATAAGTCTGGTGGGGCTTGGCAAATCTTTGAGTAAAAAGAAATAAAATAAACAAAAAAGAACAAGAAATATTGTTACCGGAGCAAAAAGGGGAATAAGGTGTCTCTTTTTAAACTTAAATAAATTAAAATCCAATTTCTTTTTAAATATTTTTTTATATTGCTTTACCATTAAATAATATTTTATCAAAATTATTTAGTTTTGTTATAATGAGTTTATGTTTGACTTTACTCCAGTACTTTCTTTTTTATCCCAAGTTTCTCAGTTTTTTGTTTCTCAGCTTGGAATAAATCTTTTTGATTTAATCATTGTAATTGTTGTATTTTTTTATGCCTATGAAGGCTATGCTTTGGGATTTACTCTTGCCAGTCTTGATCTTGCCAGTTTTATTATCTCATTTATTATTGCTCTTAAATTTTATTCGTTAGTTGCGAAAATTTTGACTACAGCCTTTGCTCTCCCAATTGGCTTTGCTAATGCGGCGGCATTTTTGCTGCTGGCATTTATAAGCGAAATAATTTTGGGCATTCTTTTTAGAAAAGCTCTTAAATTTCTACCTAAATTAAACTCCGAAAATCCTGTTTATAAAATATTTAAGCAAACAAATCATTTTTTGGGGCTTATTCCGGGAGTTATTTCTGCTTTTATTATTTTGTCATTTATATTAAGCCTTATTATTTCGCTGCCTACGTCTCCTCTTATTAAAAATCTCGCAACAGATTCCAAAATAGGCTCGCATCTAATTGCTAATACAACTTTTTTTGAAAATAAACTAAATAGTGTTTTTGGCGGAGCGCTTAACGATACGCTTAATTTTATAACTGTAAAGCCGCAAAGCGATGAATTCGTTAATTTGAACTTTAAATTCGCTGATGGTTCTGTTGATGAGGTGGCTGAGCAGGAAATGCTAGTTTTATTAAATGAGGAGAGGAAAAAAGCAGGTCTTGCTCCTGTAGTCTTTGATGATTCTCTTGCCGATGTAGCCAGAAGCCATTCCAAAGATATGTTTACCAGAGGATATTTTTCACATTATAATCCAGAAGGGCAGTCTCCTTTTGACAGGATGGAAAAAGCAGGAATTAGCTATCTTTTTGCCGGAGAAAACCTAGCTCTTGCTCCATCAACTCCTTTAGCTATGCAGGGACTTATGAATAGTCCGGGACATAGGGCAAATATTTTAAATTCTAATTTCGGAAGAATTGGTATTGGTGTAATTGACGGTGGAATCTACGGAAAAATGTACACGCAGGAGTTTACAAATTAACTTCACGTCTGTCTGTATCAGATAGTATATCAATGCCGGTAATAGTATTTGCTGAAAGGGGTCTTCTGCTTACAACCATGATTTCATGTTCGTCTTCATGTCCGGGATAAGCTCTGTTTGGCGGAGTAAATATGCCATTGTTAAAGTAAAGCACCACGCCTCTTCTCTGAAGGCAGCCTGACAGTATTTCTTTAAGTCGACTTTCATCTATCTGATTTCTTATGTTATCTACAGCAGCCAATTCTGTTTCGCTTTCTACTGCATCAGCAAGACTGCGCTGTCCAACTCCCAAAAGAAATCTTTGATAATCTTCAGGAATCAGGTCGCGAGCGAGTATAAGGACATCTACGTCGTCTGCTTCTATTCCCGTTTGTGCTAAGAAATAGCTTTGTATGGCTCTAGCTTGCGCATAAAACACTGCTGTTTCTTCTGCTTCTTGAACTGATAGTGCTTCATGGGCTGAGTGTCCTGAAGGCCGGAACTTGCTTTCAATTTTTTGAGCAAGCACTGGATTACTTTCTCTTATTTGTGCAAAAATTGGGGCAAAATAATATAAATAACCTCCTTTACCAATAAGCCTTCTTTGATAGGGTAGAGTGATAGGAGATGAGGGGACTTCGTTTGTTTCAAGTATTTTCTGCAAATCTTCTATGCTGCATCCAAATACCGCAACTGCAGTAGGTCTAGCTTCTTGCTCAAGCCAAGCTGCCAATCTTGCTTCTCGAGCTGGAGTGGGATTTTCTTGTTCTGATCCTATATCCATGGTGGTATATAAATATAATAACAGAAAATAAGGCGCTAGCGCTTAAGAGCTTCCAAGCCTGGTAAGGTTCCTTTTTCAATAAGTTCAAGCATTGCTCCTCCTCCGGTTGAGATGTGAGTTATTTTATCAAGATATTTTTTCTTGGAAATTGCAGCTAATGTATCTCCTCCGCCAACTATGGAAGTAGCTTCATTGTTGTGGGCAATTGCGTAATAAATAAAATCAGTTCCCTGTCTGTAAGCTGGGTTTTCAAATAGTCCAACTGGACCGTTCCAGATAATTGTTTTTGCGTGGGCAAGAAGTGTGCCATATCTTGCTTTGGTTTCAGGACCAATATCAAGAATTGCCATATCATCTGGGATTTTATCGCCGATTTTTACTACTATTCCGTTTTTTTCCTGATTTTTTGGATCACCAATGAGCGCGTCAGTTGGTAAGATAATTTCTGTTTTTTTCTGCCTTGCAGTAAAAAGAAGCTGTCTTGCTTTCTGTACCATTTCATATTCACAGATACTTTTTCCGATACTAAAGCGTTTTGCTCTGAAAAAAGGATTTGCAAGTCCTCCTCCCAAGATCACATGGTCAGCTTTATGGATAAGCTTTCCTATAAGATCAATTTTAGTTGAAATTTTAGCTCCGCCAATTATCGCTACCATAGGATGTTTTGGGCGATTTAGCGCCTTATCAATAGCAGTCAGTTCTTTTTTAAGCAGTAATCCTCCGTAAGAGGGGATAAATATAGGTACACCAACTACCGATGTTTCAGTACGATGAGAAACAGCAAAAGCGTCATTCACATAAATATCAGCAAGTGCTGCAAGCGCTTTTGCAAAAGTCATGCTGGTGTTTTTTTCTTGTAGATAAAAACGGATATTTTCTAAAACAAAAATTTCCCCCTCTTTTTGACTGTCAAAAGTCTCTTTTTTTTCAGTAAGGAAATCATCAATAAGCTTGAATTTATTTTCAGGAAGATACTCTTTGAGCCTATCCATGACAACCTTCATAGAAAGATTTGGATCTCTTTGTTTTGGTCTGTCAAGGTGAGAAACGATGATAAGCTTATTTTTTTTCTCCAGAAGATATTTTATTGTTGGAATTGATTGTCTGATGCGTTCGTCATCAGCGATAGAAAAATTTGGATTTAAAGATACATTTAAATCTACGCGGAGTAGCACTTTCTTGCCTGAAATATTTTCTTCGTCAATATATCTTATCTTTTTCATAGTTTATTCTGATGATGGTGTGTTGTTATGTATCTTGCAGTACCTGAAATTCCACGAATGACAAGAGAATGGGTGATTATCTTATTGCCCTTTATGGCTATACCTGGAAGAAGTGGTCCGTCAATAACGCCGGTTGCAGTAAAGGTTAATTCTTTCCCCTTAGCAAGGTCGTTAACTCCATAGATTTTTTTGAGATCAGTAATCCCTGCGTCATGAAGAAGTTTTGTATGAGCTTCTTTTTGTGGTGCAAATCGAGCTAAAAGTTCTCCTCCCAGTATTTTAACAGCAACTCCAGCTAGAACTGCCTCAGCGCTTGCCCCGATTCCCATAAGTAAATCAATCTCACCGTCTTCAAGGCTTGGAGCTATAGCTCCTGCTACATCCCCGTCAGTAAATAGTCTGACACGGGCTCCTACTTTTCTTATCTCATCAATTGTCTGCTGATGTCTCTCTCTTTCAAGAATTACAACAGTTATTTCTCTTTTGTCTTTGCCCAGAGCTTTTGCGACTTTTTCTATATTGTCAGCAACCGGTGCATCAAGATCGATAACTTTTGCTGCCTTTGGGCCTGCTGCAATTTTTTCCATGTAGGTATCAGGTGCTGTTAAAAGTGAACCTTTGGCTCCTGCTGCTATGACAGCTAAAGCGTTGTATCTGCCATGCGCAACACTGTCAGTGCATTCTAGTGGATCAATAGCAAGATCCATTTCAGGATTTTCTCCTTTGCCTACTTTTTCTCCTGTGTAAAGCATTGGTGCTTCGTCTTTGAGTCCTTCACCGATAACCACTGTTCCTTTAAAATCGATTTGGTTAAAGCGGTCACGCATCTCATTAACAGCTGCCTGATCAGCAGCCATTTTATCCCCTCTGCCAATCCAACCGCTAGCCGCAATTGCAGCAGCCTCTGTAACGCGTACAAATTCAAGTGCCAAATTACGGGATTTATTGCTATCTGTCATAAGCTTAGGATTTAAATTTTTTCTGTAGTCTCTCCAGAGCCACAATGAATGCTCCTTCTCTAAGAGATGTTTTGTATTTTTTTGAAGCCTCAACTACCTCATCGGTTGCTTTATCCATTTGTTTTTTTAGTTTAGCAAACACGTCCTTCTTAGTCCACTTCTCATTGTGCATGTTCTGATACCATTCATAGTAACTTACAGTTACACCACCAGCGTTTGCCAAAATATCAGGAAGAGCGATTATTTTACGATAGCCAAGGATATCATCTGCTTCAAGAGTGGTTGGGCTGTTAGCCATCTCAAGAATAATTGAAGCTTTTATTCTACTGGCATTTTCTTCATTGATAACATTTTCTAAAGCTGCAGGAACGATTACGTCAACAGGAAGTTCCAGAATTTCATCTGGTTTTATGTCCCGGCCTTTTAGTTTGTCTCTATTTTTAATTTCGCAAACAGATCCTACGCAGTAGCATCCTGCCAGATAACCCTTTTCCTTTTTATATAATTCAACCTGCTCAATGCTTTCTATGCCACTAGGAATGTAGATTCCGCCATGAGAATCAGAGACAGCAACGATTTTCATGCCAGCTTCTTTAAGAAATTTGGCAACATATAATCCTACATTTCCAAATCCCTGCACAGCTACAGTCATGCCTTTTGGACTCTTTTTTATCCTCTTGAGATAGTTAAGAAGGACGTAGCTTCCTCCTAAGCCCGTTGCCTCTGTTCTTCCGGCAGATCCGCCGTTTTCAATAGGTTTTCCTGTAACTACAGCTTTCCATTTTCCGCCGATATTCTTTCTGTATTCATCAGCAAGCCAGCTCATAATTTTTGGATTAGTGTTAACATCAGGAGCAGGTACATCTATTTCAGAACCAATTGCAGTGCCAAGTCTTCTGGTAAAAAGACGGGTTAGTTGTTCTAGCTCTTTTTCTGAAAGCTTCTTGGGATCAATAGTGATTCCGCCTTTTCCGCCGCCAAGAGGAACATTTACTACAGCATTTTTCATAGTCATGAGACAAGCTAGCGCTTTCACTTCGTCCATAGAAACCTGTGGGTGATAGCGTATTCCTCCCTTGTATGGACCTAAAATACTGTTGTGTTGCATGCGAAAACCGGTAGTAACTTCAATTTCACCTGTATCTCTTTTGTAAGGAAGATTAACTGCGATTGCTCTTTCCGGTTCGAGAAGATTTGCTAAGAGTAGGGGGTTTAGTTTTATTTTTTTTGCAGCCTTTTCGATCTGTTTTTGTGCTCTGACCCAAGGATTATCGTTAGTCATGAATAAAAATAGATTATACGCCTTGATTAAATAAAGTGCAAGACAAATATCTGACAAATCTAAGACAGATATTTTAATTATCGAGCTTAAGAGTTGTAAGCATAAGGTTGAACGTAGATAGATATGGTGTTTTTGACCTTAGGACAAGTAAGTTATTGTCTCTTTGCAATGTAACAACAGTTGAGGTATTACCATCAGAGTCCTGAAAGGACTGCTTGGTGCCACTTATACCTGCTACAGTAATAGCGCTTCCTGAAGCTGCTAAAGCCAATTGTTCGCTGTAGGTTCTTGTACTAGTAGAGATTGTTATATATCTTGCGCTTGTTGTCGCTGTTTTTGTCTTAAAGACAATATAGCTTGGGACTTTCGGCTCAAGTTGCCCGAGATCACTTGCCGTCCAGTCAACAGGATATTTTACCCTGTAGCCATATGTGGCATTTGTATATGTTTGCCAGTCCTTTACTTGTGGATCAGGGGTGGGTGTAGTTGAAGAGAGAGTAGGTACTGCCAGTGCGCTTTTAGTAGGAGCTCTTACCGGAGCAAGAGTGGGAATAGCCAAGTTTTCATCTTCGGCAGGAGAAAAAAGAGAATTTTTAAAAGGAGAAACAAGATAAAAAGTAAGACTTAAAAGAATAATAAATCCGATTATTATTAGAATAAAATTAGTTTTATGCGCTTTTATCTTACTCAGAAGAGATTTTTTTTCTTGGAGTGGAACAATCAATTCGTCCATATATTCTATTGTATAAAAAGTAGTTAAGTTCTGCTACTACTCATTTTTGAAAATGCATAAATTGGAACTGTAGCTAGTATCGCAAAGAAAGCAGTTGTATAAAACAACATGTATATGCCTGTAGCATCAGCAAGACCTCCAAGCAGTATTATAGCTATTGCAGCAGCAAGCCCTATGGTTGTTTCGCTTATTGCAAATATTTTATGGTAATGATCTTTATGAGAAAGAGTAGAGAACATGGTTTGTACAACAGGTGAGGTTCCTTTGCTGAAGATACCCAAAGATACGCTTAAAAATAAGAGTAAAAAGTACGGCATGTTTTGCACGATAATAACGAGGGATAAAGCCATACAGATTTCTGAAATAATAAAAACTTTGCTATCACCAAATTTATCTACCCCCACGCCGAGAAATTTTTTACCAATTAAACTACCCATAAAAAACACTCCCATGGCAATACTAAGCTCTGCGGTAGAAATATGTTTTGCAAGAAGCAAAAACGGCAAGTAGACATAAATTGGGCTACTGGCAATACTATCTATTATTGCACCTAAAGTGACAAGTGTTACCCGTTTGTTTTTAAATAAGTTAAAAATGTCTACTAAAAATTCTTTGTGGTTTTGTTTTTCCTGATTTTTACTATGTAAAGAAACATCTTTTGAGTTAGGTAAAAAGCGTGAAATAATAAAAAGCAGTATTCCCAAAATACCGAAAGCTGCAACAACTGGTCGCCAGCCCATAAAGGAAACAGCAAAAATAGCAAGAGGAGGTATTGATAGTCTCCCTATTTCTCCAATTGCGAAAAAATTGCCCATATTTCGTCCCATATTGCCATCATCAGAGATCTTGCCTACCAGAGTAAAGCCAACGGTATGAAACATGCCAAAGCCTATTGCTGCTATAAGGTACATAAAAAATACAACGGTGCCATTAAAAGATGAAGCTATGCCAAGCGTGGCCAAAGAATAAATTATAAGTAGGATAAAAATGATTCTTAATCCGCCAAATCTACCTATAACATATCCTGTAGGAATAGCAAGAAGTGCTGCTATAAGAGGTTGCGCTGAACCAAGAAATCCTGCCTGAGTAAGAGAAAGGTATAAATCTTTAGTAATAAATGGTAAAAAAACAATGAGTGTAGTGCGTATGCCATCATTTAAAAAATGTAATACAAGGAGCTCTTTGAGCTTGGTTTTCATAAGAATTTAAGTATATCAGAATAGAGGAGAAAATTAAGACAATATGTTGCGGGGCTAGGAGTTGAACCTAGCCTATAAGATTATGAGCCTCATGTGCACCGTACACTACCCCGCGTGTGAGCATAAAGTATACCATTTGCGGTGAGTATGGTCAAATTGATATACTATACGGACTCAAAACGCCAGGGTAGCTCAGCTGGTTAGAGCACAGCATTCATAACGCTGAGGTCGTGGGATCGTGACCCACCCCTGGTACTAAGCTAAAATATTTAAAGCAAAATCATGACACAGGAAGCTATATTTATTTTCTCGGGACACGAATGGAATCCGGCGGAAAGAACTGCAAAGTTTTTTTATAAACTGCAAAAAGACGGAGAAAACTTAAACTTTACCGAGGTTTTAACTTTTCCTTTAGATAAACCATTAACAAATGTTCCTCAGGAGCTGCTTAAAAAATTGTTAAATAGCCTGCTTTTAGTACTTGGAGTAAGCTACTATAAGATTTTTTGTCCAAAAAAAATAGTTTTGGAAAATATTACCCTCTCCAAAGAGCAGGCAGAATTTTGGAATATTGTTTACACAAAAGGTTTGGGAGAGTTTTTTTACAAAAACAAGATTGATTTCAGAGGTTTAATTAATTTTCCTTTTTCTGATTCAGCTTCTGAAACCGCTGTTTCGTTTCCAAGACAGAACAAATCTCTTGTTGGTATTGGAGGAGGAAAGGACTCTGTTGTTACGGCAGAGCTGCTTAGTGCAAATAAAAAAGACTTTACTTGTTTTGTCGTAAATAAGCATGACGTTCGAGATGATATTCTTTCTTTACTTGGTAAAGATGTTATTTCTGTTACGAAGAAAGTTGATTTGCAGCTTGCGGAGCTAAATAAAAGAGATGATGTCTACAATGGACATTTCCCAATTTCCGCTCAATATGCATTTATTGGACTTCTTACAGCAGCTTTGTATGATTACCAATTTATAATCGTTTCAAACGAGCATAGCTCAAACTACGGAAGCGTTCTGTACTACGATATGGAAATAAACCATCAGTGGAGTAAGTCTTTGGAATTTGAAACGCTTTTTCAGGAGTATGCAAAAAAATACATAACAAATGATATAACTTATTTTTCTCTGCTTAGATCAATGTCAGAAATTTCAATCGTAAAAACATTTATTAACTATCCTAAATATTTTCCATATTTTGTAAGTTGCAATGGCAATTTTACAACAATCGCTCCTCGTTCAGGAAAAAAATGGTGCGGAAATTGCGCAAAATGTGCGTTTGTTTTTGTAATGCTCTCAGCATTTTTACCAAAAGAAGAAGTAGTAAAAATATTCGGACAGAATTTACTCTCAAGAGTAGACCTTATAGGAACATATAAAGAGTTACTTGGAGTTGAAGACATTAAACCATTTGATTGCGTAGGAACTCCTGATGAAGTAAAGGTGGCTTTTAATCTGACTTTGAAGAGAGGAGAATATGACAGCGACTTTGTAATGCGTTTTTTCAAAGAGGAAGTTTTACCTAAAACTCCAAACATTGAAGACCTAGAAAGACAGATTTTTGAAGCCTCAAACGAAAATAAAATACCTGAAGAATTTAAGAATATAAAATAAAAATGAAGATTGAAGAATTAAAAAAGCACAAAAAAATCTTAATAATAGGCTACGGAGTAGAGGGGAGAGCTGCCGAGCAGTTTCTTAAAAAAAATTGTCCTGATTCTGAAATAGGAATTGCAGATAAAAAAGATGGTGATGATTATTTAAATAAACAAAATAATTATGATCTCGCTATTAAATCTCCGGGAGTTAGACCTGAGTTAGTTAAGATACCATATACGACTTCAACCAATATTTTTTTCTCAAATTACCGCGGAAAAACAATAGGAGTAACCGGAACAAAAGGAAAAAGCACTACAGCAACGCTTATTTATGAAATGCTCAAAAAACAAGGTTTTGATGCATATTTAGCTGGAAATATTGGAGAGCCTATGATTAATGTTTTGGATAAATTAAGTGATCATCCCGCTTCGCCGAATCGAGGCGAGTCTTGGACAGTTTTGGAACTGTCAAGTTTTCAATTACAGGACATAAAAAACAGTCCAAATATTGCCGTGATGCTAATGACTTCCTCAGAACATCTTGATTATCATAAAGACGAATATGGATACATAGATGCGAAACGTAATATTTTTCGTTTTCAAAAAGAGTCTGACCTTGCTGTCATAAACAGGGATTATCCTGCTAGCAATGAATCAGACATTTTGACAGAAGGGAAAGTTTTTTATGTTTCGCGGGAAAGAGAAACAGGTAGTAGCTGCTACGTACAGGGAGAAAAAATCTGGATAAATAGAGGTGGTCAGGCAGAAGAGATTATTAACATTAAAGACATATTGCTTTTGGGAAAGCACAATCTTGAAAACGTTGTTGCTTCTTCAATGACTGCTATCCTTGCAGGAGTAAAAAAAGAGGCAATTTCTGAGGTTTTAAAAACTTTTTCCGGTCTCGAACACCGCTTGGAATTTTCCGGAGAAAAATATGGAATTAAATTTTATAACGACACTCTGGCAACAATTCCTGAGGCTGCAATAGAGGCAGTTGAGGCATTTTCCGGAGAAGTGGAGACTTTAATCGCAGGCGGTCATGACAGAGGATTGGATTACTCAGAATTGGGAAGATATTTAGTAAAAAGTAGCGTTACAAATCTAATTCTTTTTATGCCTTCTGGAAAGAGGATTTGGGAGGAAGTTGTAAAAGCAGGAGGAGAAAATAAAATCAAAAAATTTGAAGCTTCCTCTATGAGAGAGGCAGTTTTGATTGCTTCTGAAGAGACAGAAAGCGGGAAAATTTGTCTGCTTTCTCCAGCTGCTGCAAGTTTTGGAACTTTTAAGGACTACAAAGACCGCGGCGAGCAGTTTAAAAAAGAAGTTGAAGCCCTTGTTTAGCCTCAGATTTTGCTGCGATAGTGGTTGACACAGATAATAGTTATATGTTACATCTTAACTATGGCAAAGAAATGGTATAAAAAACGTATTTCCACAAAGTGGAGAATTGCTATTATAGGTTTTCTGCTGTTATCTGTTGCTCTCCTGATACCGGTTGTTAAAAATAGTCAAAATATAAATAGTGATGCTGCTACAAATATTTACTCATGTAATAACACTGGTGGTAGTTGTATGCTCAGAGGTATTTGTAGAGGTGAAAGACCTTATTATGACGAAGATACTAGAAGCAATTCACTATGTAGGACTAGATTTCATAATAATTCATATGTTTGTTGCACCCCTAAAATTGCAACTCCTACGTCAAATCCGAAAAATAGCCCAACACCTATGCCTAATTATTCATTATTAAACAAATATTGTTTAATGTCTGATAAGAAGCCGATAGATGTTTATGTATATTGTAAAAAAGATGTATATTATGCAACTACTGCATACGTTAACCGAAATAGAGCAGAGTGTGACAGAAGGGGTATTCCAGTTAAAGTTGTTGTTTCAGATAGACAGGTAAAAAATGGGGAAATAATTAATGGCCATAGAGTGATACAGTGGGCATATATTTCTAGCAATTGCCCTGCTCATTGATTATTAACTTCTCATTTTATACTGGTATAGCCTCGGAATTTATGGTATACTCATTTGACTTATTATGGCTTCAAATGGCAAAAAAGCACAAATCCCAAACGTTAATGGTAGACGAAAAATCGTAAAGATGAAGGGAAGATTTTCCTGGAAAAACCTCATCCTTTACGGATTTTTGCTGATTTTTTCATTTTTTGTTTTTTCTGCTCTCGCTACTCCTTATCAAGAAGGTAATAAAATTTCTCTCTCGCAAGTTGTAACTTTGGTTAAGAAAGGTGAAGTCTCAGAGATAGTAGTTGCCGGAGATAAATTAACAGTTACACAAAAAAACGGAAAAAAATTAAGCGCAGTAAAAGAAGCAGGAGCTGATATTTATTCTATATTTAAAAATGCCAACGTTTCTCTTGGTGATGCTAAGGTAACTGTTAAAGATGAATCAGGTCTTAACAATTGGATGGGTATTGCATCTGCATTTTTACCAGTTCTTCTAATGATTGGATTTTTCTACATGATTTTTAGGCAGGCAAGGGGTACTCAGGAAAGTATTTTTTCTTTTGGGCAGTCTCGTGCAAAATTATTTAATAAAGACAATCCAAAAGTTAGTTTTGATGATGTTGCTGGTGTTGATGAGGCAAAGCAGGAACTTACTGAAATCGTTGATTTTCTTAAAAATCCTGTGAAATATAAGGCAATGGGAGCAAGAACTCCAAAAGGAGTTTTGATGGTAGGACCAGCCGGAACCGGTAAAACTCTTTTAGCAAGAGCTACAGCAGGAGAAGCAGGCGTTGCTTTCTTCTCAATGGCAGGATCTGAATTTATGGAAATGCTTGTTGGAGTAGGTGCAAGTAGAGTAAGAGATCTTTTTAATACCGCAAAAAAAGCACAACCTGCAATTATTTTTATCGATGAAATTGATGCTATTGGAAGACAGCGTGGAGTAGGACTTATGGGGGGACATGATGAGCGCGAGCAGACACTTAACCAAATTTTAGTTGAGATGGATGGATTTAATCCAAATGAGCACGTTATAGTGATGGCAGCAACAAACCGTCCTGATGTTTTGGATCCGGCTCTTGTCAGACCAGGGCGTTTTGACAGAAGAGTTGTGCTTGAGCTTCCTGACGTAGAAGGACGCAAGAAAATATTAACAATTCATGCCAAAGGAAAACCATTTGAAGAAAAAGTTGATTGGGAGAAAGTTGCCAAAAGAACTGTGGGTTTTTCCGGAGCTGATCTTGAAAATATGCTTAATGAAGCAGCGATTATGGCAGCACGACTTAACAAGAAAGCAATTGATATGAAGGACTTAGAAGAATCAGCAACTCGGGTTAAACTCGGTCCTGAGAAAAAGCGCTTACAGACAGATTTAGACCGTAAAATGACAGCATATCATGAAGCAGGACATGCTCTGGTTGCCTGGGAAATGCCAAATGTCGATCCAATTCACCGTATTTCAATTGTTTCCCGTGGCATGAGCTTGGGACACACCATGCAGGAATCAGTTGAGCGTATTCATGAAACAAAACAACATCTTCTTGAGCAAATTGCAGTGATGATGGGGGGAAGAGCAGCCGAAGCTATGGTTTTTGACGACATAACAACAGGAGCCTCAGATGATATTGAAAAAGCAACTGAAGTGGCTAGGGCAATGGTGACAAGATTTGGCATGAGTGATTTGGGACCGATTAATTTTGACGGCGGACATTCGATCTATGAGCAAAAAGAAATTTCTCCTGAAATGGAAGCAAAAATTGACGCAGAAGTTAAGAAAATTGCAGATAGTGCGTATAAAAATGCTACTACAATTCTTGCAAAACTTAGAAAGAAACTTGATGTACTCGCTGAAGAACTTTTGAAAAAAGAAACAATTGAATCAGACGAGTTTACCTTGCTAGTTGGACCAAAGAAGAGTTTGGCAACAGCAAAGGTAAAGGCTAGATGAAAAAACCTGTAATTGCTATAGTTTGTGACTTTGATGACACTTTAGGAATTGATACGATAGGTTTTCTCCTTTCTACAACTAATATTCCACTCGATAAATTTTGGCAGGAAACAAAAGACATGGTAAGAAATGACGGCTGGGATCCGCCTCTTGCTTACATGCACCAACTACTTGAATGTTCAAAAAGAGGAGAAGTAGACATTTCCAAAAAAGCACTAAATAATTGGGGTAAAAAATTGCCGCTCTTTCCTGGTCTTCCCAAAGCATTTGCGGAACTTCATGATTATGTAAAGAATTCAGAAATGATAAAAGAAGCTCAAATTGAGCTTGAATTTTATATCATAAGCGGAGGACTTGAAGAAATGATTTTGGGAAGTAGTTTGTCAAAATACGTAAACGGGGTTTTTGGATGTAGTTTTGCATATGACAAAGAAGGAAAGCCATATGCAGTTAAAACAGCTGTTACTTTTACTGAAAAAACGCGTTATTTGTATGGGATAAATAAAGGCATAGACACAAAGGAACTTCGTACCCATCCTTATAAAATTGATACTGTTGTCGAAGACAAAAATAGAAGAATTCCTTTTAAACAAATGATTTATATAGGAGATGGTCCAAGCGATATTCCATCTCTCTCTGCTATTTCTCAGCATGGAGGAACTGGAATTGGAGTAGTCTCTCCACACAAAACTTTTAGAAAAGGCTATGAACTGGCAAAGGGAAAAAGAATCACAGTTGGCCCATACACGGCAAATTTTAAATCTGGTTCAGATATGCGAAAAGTTTTGGAAGAAACGATTCTTCGAATTGGACTTGAAATCATAGAAGGGAAGAGGAGAAGTTCGGAGAAGACGCGCAAAGGATAAATGCGGAAATTAATCTCAAAGTCCTTTTTCTCTTTGTCGTTCTTCAAACAACCATTTAAAAAAGTTTTCTGTCTGATCGTCAGGAATTCCCATATCTCTCAAAATAGTTGCTAGCGACAATTCTGCTCCATCTCGTCCTGCAAGCATTTCGAATTGGCGAATTTGATCTGCTGTTGGCCTATTTGCTTCAGGGATTCTGCCTATAAGTTCCATTGCACGCTTTATTCCCGTGTTGGTTGCATAGTTTTTTAATATTATTACGCTTTTATTAAGTCTTCTATCAATCGTGGACTCTGATGTGTCTAATTCTCCAAATTGGCTTAAGACTTGCTCTATTTGTTCATGAGGTAATCCAGCACTACTTAGGGCAGTAGCACAGAAGAAGATTCCAAATCTTCTTCCTGTGGCTTGCGCTATTCTGCGCATCTCATTTACTATTGATCTATGCTCCGCTGGAATTTGCTCTAAAAGAGTATTTATGGTTGCTTCTCTTGTAGCAATTGAACGCCTGTGTCCTGCTAGTCTTGCATCAAGTCTCTGAGTGGCTGTAGTATCATTTTCTTCTGGTTGACCTGATGGTTCAGGTTCTGTTGTCATGATTTTAATATATTTAAATTATTTTGTTGTGTCAACAAATAATAGTATAATTACTGCATGTCAAAACTTCTTCTGATTGATGGCAATGCGATGATGCATAGGGCTTATCATGCTCTTCCGCCTCTGACAAATATCAAAAATGAACCGATTCAGGCAGTTTATGGATTTTTCTCCATGCTTTTCAACGTGCTACAGGACCAAAAGCCAACGCATTTAGTTGTTTGTTTTGATAGGGGTGCTCCAACTATCCGTCAGTCAATGTATGTTGGATACCACGCGCATAGACCAAAAATGGCAGATGATTTTGTACCGCAGGTTGGTATTATCCATGATCTACTTGAAAAAATGAATGTAGCGGTTTTTGAATTAGACGGCTATGAAGGCGACGATTTAATTGGAACGATTGCCCATGAATCTAAAAATACAGAGGTAGTTATTTTGACAGGAGATCGTGATATGTTGCAGCTAGTTAATGGTCATGTGAAGGTTTTGATGCCGCTTGTTGGAATTAGTAAAACTGTTCTTTTTGATGAGGCAAAAGTTGAAGAAAAATACGGAGTTAAATCGTCACAGTTTATAGATTATAAAGCTTTAATAGGTGATGCATCTGATGGGTATCCTGGAGTGACAGGAATAGGTCCAAAAACTGCAGCAAGTCTCCTTCAAAAATACGGAACTTTTGAAGATTTATATCAAAAAGTTGGTGAACTTCCTGAAAAAATTGGCTTGAAGCTTGCAACAGACGCAGAGCAGGCTGCGCTTGCTAAAAAACTAGCAACTATTATTACTGATGTTCCAATTAAGTTTGATATTAAAAAATGTCTTGTTTCAGACTTTAATATTAAAAATTTACGTGAAGGATTTGCCGAACATGGTTTTAAAACTCTAACCGCCCGTATTGATGCTGTTTTCGGTAAAGAAAAAGAGCAGTTGGGGCTATTATGAAAATTCCTGAAAATATAAAAGCAGTAATCTTTGATGTTGATGGAGTTATTATTGACTCTGAGCCTACTTGGATAAAAAGCCACGATGAATTTTTTGGAAAGCACAATGTTATTTTAAGCGAAGATGAAAAATCGAGCCTGCGTGGTATAGGTCTAAAGCAATTAATTATCAGACTTCACAAAGATTTTAACTTACAAAAATCAGTTGATGATTTGCTTGCTGAATACAGAGAAATTTTTTATAAAAATTTTTCAGGATCTGGCGACATGAAAGCAGTAGAAGGAGTAGAAGAGGTGGTTAAATATTTTTATAACAATGGACTTAGATTAGCAATTGCAACTGGTGGTCATTCTGTCTCGGAAATGGAGAAAATGTTGACGCAGTTTAATCTTTTAAAATATTTTGAAGTTATTGTTTCAGGAGATGAAGTAGAAAAAGGAAAACCAGATCCTGATGTATTTTTGCTTGCAGCTGAAAAACTTAAAGCTAAGCCTTCTGAATGTCTGGTTATAGAAGATTCAATTAATGGAGTTACGGCAGGAAAAGCTGCTGGTATGGTAGTCTGGGGAGTAAACAAAAATCCTGCAGTTTATGATAATCTAAAAAAAACAGGAGTAGACGAAGTTTATTACTCTTTTAAAGAATTATTATGAAAGTAGCTTTAGTACATGATCAAATAGGTGAATATGGTGGAGCTGAGAGAGTTTTGGAAGCGCTTTGCGAGATTTATCCGGATGCTCCTATTTATACAGCTTTTTATAACAAATCTGGCACTGCCTGGAATCATTTTAAGGATCGTAAAATTATTTCTTCATGGGCACAAAATATTCCTTTTTTTGCCGCAAAACTTCATAGTCCTTTGCGTTTTCTAGCTCCATTTATCTGGAATAGTTTTGATTTTTCTAAATATGATGTTGTCGTTACGTCTGCATCTTGGTACATAACAAAAGGTATAAGGAAGGGGAGCAAAACAGTTGAGATTTGCTATTGCCATACTCCTCCTCGCTGGCTGTATGGATACAAAACATCAGTTGGGTTTCAAAAATATTGGATTGTGAGAGTTTATGCAGCAATCGTTGGTTACCTTATGCGGATGTATGATTTTAACTCAGCCCAAAAAGTTGATTATTTTATTGCAAATTCAGAAGAAGTTAAGGGGAGAATTGAAAAATTTTACAGACGAGATGCCACAGTGATTTATCCTCCAGCAGGTCTTGAAGCAACAAAGAATAGGCAGGAAGCAGGAAAGCGTGATTATTATTTTATTGTTTCTAGAATTGTGGGAGCAAAGGGGCTAGATCTTGCAATAACAGCTGCTAAAAAACTTGGTTTTAAATTAAAAATAGCAGGTAGTCCGGGTGGATACTATTCGGAACACAAAAAACTTAAACTTTCAGCCTCAGATGATGTTACTTTTCTAGGACATGTCACAGACGAGGAGCTGGTAAAGCTTTATTCAGGCGCAAAAGCATTTCTCGCTCTTGCAACAGATGAGGATTTTGGTATAACGCCAGTTGAAGCAATGAGCCTTGGGACACCGGTTATTGCATATTTTGGCGGAGGCTACAAGGAAACAGTTATTGAAGGGAAAACAGGAGTATTTTTCCGGGAACAAGCTGTTGAAAGTTTGGGAAATGCAATCAAAAAATTTGAGGGGATGAAGATAAGTGCTGAAACTTGTAAAAAACAAGCTGAAAAATTTTCCAAAGAACGTTTTAAAACAGAAATACAATTATTTGTAAAAGCGCATATAAAGGAGTAAACTATAGCTGATATGGTTAAGAAGTTTCAATTCCTCGCCAAAAAAAGCCGCTTCAGAACTTTTTTGCAGGAAACATTTGAAGTAAAAATATTAAAAAGACACACAACTTTAGCTACGAACAAAATTTTACTTGAAATAGGCTGCGGAAAAGGAACGGGAACAAGGCTTATTAAAAAATATTTTAAGCCGGAAAAAGTTTATGGAGTGGATGTAGATGCTGAAGTTATTGAAAAAGCAAAGAAAAAAACAAAAAGCCCAAATATTATCTTTTCAGCTGGAGATGCTGCAAAGCTTCCATATAAAGACAAAATGTTTGACGCAGTTTTTGATTTTGGCGTGATTTACCACATTACTGATTGGAAGCAATGCTTAAGAGAGATTGAGCGAGTTCTAAAACCAGAGGGACAGCTTATTTTTGAAGAATTGTCACTTGATGCATTAAATAAATCTTGGGCAAAAACACTGCGCAATTTCTTTGACAGACCATATAAAATTACATACAGAAGAAAAGAATTTCTGGCTTTCTTGGAAAAAGAGGGTTGGCAGGTTGCAACCAAAAAAATTCTTCATCCGCTTATGATTGAATATTTTATCGTGGTTGCCAAGAGGCCATAAATAGGTCTGCTATAATTTCTTCATGCCAGAGCTTCCTGAGGTTGAAACAATTAAATTAGGACTGCAAAAGTACGTTGTCGGACATACGATTTCTGATGTTGAGGTTCGTTTGCCAAGAATTGTAAGTGGTGATACAAAAAATATTATTGGTGCAAAAATAATTAATGTAAGAAGATTCGGTAAGGGATTAGTTATTGATCTAGATAATGGTTTTAGTATTGCTGTGCATGTAAAGATGACTGGGCAGTTAGTTTATGACGCGGATCAGTTAAGCTCGCATCCCTATTTTAAAAATAAACATACTCATATTGTTTTGAAATTAGGGGGTAGACACGATGCATTTTTGTACTACAATGATGTTAGGCAGTTTGGATGGATTAAGATTTTGCCGACAAAAAAAATTTCAGAGCTACAGTTTTTCAAAAATTTAGGCAAAGAGCCATTGAAAGATTTAACTTTGGGAATTTTTTCGGAAATTTTAAAAAACTCCAGAGTAGCGATTAAATCACTGCTTATGGATCAGAGTAAAATTGCCGGAGTTGGCAATATTTACGCAAATGATGCTCTTTTTATTGCTAAAATCCATCCCAAGAAACAGGCTCTGAGCTTAAGCATTAATGAAATAAATAATCTTTTTGATTCTTTAGAAAAAGTTTTGAAAAAAGGAATTGTTGCAGGTGGCGCTTCAGAGTGGAATTACGTGGATGTTTTAGGGGGGAAAGGGAAGTACCAAAATTTCTTTCAGGTTTATCAAAAGGCAGGAAACCCTTGTAAAAATTGTGGGACAATTATTCAAAAGATAAATTTGGGAGGAAGAGGAACATTTTACTGCCCCGCCTGTCAGCAGTTTTAGGAGTTGACCATTCTAGATCTTATGTTGTATTTTATATAAAGATGTGCTACCATTTCATTTTAGCACCTCTTGTTTGTTGATTTTTGACAACAGTGTGTGCTATTTTCATATAAACGAGATTATTTAAAAAACTTATGGGCATTAAGGATGATAATCAAAAAGTAGTTATTTCAGTTGGTGGTTCACTTATTGTTCCAAATGGAGGAATTAATACAAAGTTTTTAAGTCATCTTAACGACTTCGTTAGAAATCAACTGGCGCAAAATCACAAGCGCCAATTTTTTTTAGTAATAGGAGGAGGTTACACTGCAAGACATTATATTGAAGCGGGCAGGAAGGTAATAGGACATGAGCTTAGTAACGACGATCTTGACTGGCTTGGAATTCACGGCACCAGACTCAATGCACACCTCGTAAGAACGATTTTTAGAGACATTGCTCATCCAAACATAATAAAGCATTACAATTCCACAGAGCCGATTAAGGAGCCTGTTGTAGTTGCTTCAGGATGGAAGCCCGGAAGATCAACTGATTACTGTGCAATTCTTCTTTGTGAAAGCTACAACGTTAAAACCGTTATAAACCTCAGCAACATCCCCCAGCTCTTTGACCGTGACCCAGCAAAATTTACAGACGCCAAGCCCATAAAGCATATTGCATGGACGGATTTTAGAAAGATGTTTGGTGAAAAATGGAGCCCAGGGCTAAATGCGCCATTTGATCCAATTGCTGCCAAAAAAGCTCAGGAAATGAAGCTAAAAGTAGCAATTCTATCAGGTAGTGATTTTAACAATATCAGAAGATATTTTGACAACAAAGAGTTTATTGGTACGATTGTTGAATGATTCTAAGAAACCTCAGTCTTCAAAATTTTCGTAGTTACACCAAGGCAAGTTTTGATTTTAGCGATACAACCACAATAATAATTGGACCTAATGGTATTGGAAAAAGTAATTTAATTGAGGCTGTTTTTTTGCTGGCAACTGGAAAAAGTTTTAGAGCAGAGAAAGAAGTGCAACTTATTAGTTTTGGAAAAAAGACATTAAGAGTAGAAGGGGAGATAGAGGAAGAAAAGAAATTAGAAATCGTTTTTGTTGATCAGGAGACTGGATTTTTGAAAAAAAAATATCTTGTGAATGGAGTTTCCAAAAGAAGAGCAGATTTTGCAGGTCATATAGCAGCGGTTTTATTTACTCCGGCAGATTTGGATTTAGTTTCAGGACAACCGTCAAACAGAAGAAGATTTTTAGATGAAGTTTTGGAGCAAGTTGATGTGGACTATAGAATTGCGCATGCAACTTATACAAAAGCTCTTAGACAAAGAAACGCTTTACTTTCTCTTGCTCAGGAGACAGGCAGAAGAAATGAAAAACAATTTGAATACTGGGATGAACTTTTAATAAGGACAGGAAATGTCATTACAGAAAAACGAGAAGAGTTGATAAAAGTAATTAATGAGCAAAAAAAGGACTTTTTTGATTGTATACTTTTTTATGACAAAAGTACTATTTCTACCCAAAGATTAGAGCAATATGAAGCGGCAGAAATTGGCGCAGGAGTAACGCTTGTGGGTCCTCATAGAGATGATATTTTGTTTAAAATTTCGGGGGAAAAAGATGCCAGATATTTTGCCTCGAGGGGACAGCAGCGACTAATAGTGCTCGAAATGAAAATTTTTGAGATTAATTTTATGAAAGAAAAAACAGGAAAAAATCCAATTCTATTTCTTGATGATATTTTTTCAGAGCTGGATGATAAAAATATTGGTAAAATTCTGGGCATTATGAATCACCATCAGGCAATTATTACTACTACTCATAAAGAATTTGTAGAGAACGCTAGCCTGAAAGAGGTTAAGATGATAGAATTAAAATAATTTTATAGTATGAATAGTTTTGACCCAAATGAATTAAAAAAACTTTATATTCCATCCTCAGGAACACATAAAGGCATGAATGGAAAGTTGCTTTTGGTTGGTGGTTCAAAATTATTTCATGCTGCCTCATTGTGGTCTTTAACTATTGCTTCACGAATTGTTGACATGGTCTATTATGCTTCTGTTGCTGAAAATAATGAGATAGTGCAACAAGCAAAAGAGGAATTTCGTAACGGCATTGTGGTTCCACGCGATAAGATTACTTCCTATGCAAAGGAAGCAGACTGTATAGTGATTGGTCCGGGACTTCCGCGTGCCACAGGCGAAGAGCCAGGCGATGATGATACAAAAGAATTAACAGAGAGATTATTACAACAATTTCCTGAAAAAAAATGGGTAATTGATGGTGGAAGTTTGCAGGTTATAAGTCCAGATAAATTGCCCAAAAATGCGGTCATCACTCCTCATAAACAGGAATTTGAGACTCTTTTTGGGCTACCACCAACACCAGAAAACTGCGAAGTAGTAGCAAAAAAATTTGGCGTGATCGTTTTGCTTAAAGGTGAGATAGATATTGTTGCTTCGTCTGAAAAATGCGTGCGAATTTCAGGCGGTAATGCCGGAATGACTAAAGGCGGCACAGGAGACGTGCTGGCAGGACTTGTAGCAGCGCTTGCTTGCAATAATGACCTTTTTCTAGCCGCAACTGCAGGAAGCTATATAAATAAAAAAGCAGGCGATAGTCTTTTTGAAAAAGTTGGTCTATATTTCAACTCTTCAGATTTGGCAAATGAGATACCGATTGTTATGAAAAATCTTCTTTTATAGATTGCCTTTTTTCGGGAATTGTGCAAGAATTAGCCTTAAATGTATACTCCTAAGTTTTCCATAAACAACAAAATCCTCAAAAATATAGGTGTTATTGAAGCCTGTAAAGAGATAATTGATCACGCTCCACTACTTCCATATTACGAAAAAGCTTTTCAGACCGATGCTATGGTCAGAAGTGTTCATCATGGTACTCATATTGAGGGAAATGAACTTGACATGGATCAAGCAGAAAAAGTCATCATGGGTCAGGAAGTAGTCGCAAGACAAAGAGATATTCAGGAAGTTATTAATTACAGAAAGGTAATTGAATTTATCGACAGTTTAGGACAGAAAGCTGAGAGCATTAATAGAATTGATGATGAGTTTATTAAAAAACTACACAAGATGACTGTTGAAAAACTTTTGCCTCCCGAAAAATGCGGAGTTTATAGAAATACCCAAGTTGTAGTAAAGAATAGCCTTACAGGAGAAGTTACATTTAAACCACCACTTGCTATTGCAGTTCCAGCGCAAATAAAAGATTTAATTGAATTTATAAATAAAGCAGATATTGATGAAGTTCATCCTGTTCTAAAAAGCGGCATAGTTCACTATGAACTTGCGCGTATTCATCCTTTTGTTGATGGTAATGGTAGGGTAGCAAGAACTCTATCGACCTTTATTCTGTTTAAGGAAGGCTATGATATACGTAAGTTTTTTTCTTTGGAAGAATATTTTGATCACGATGCTGCACGTTACTACGAAGGACTGCAAAGTGTTGGTAAAAATAATGGCGATTTGACTCAATGGTTAGCGTATTTTACAGAAGGGCTTGCTATAGAACTAAATAAAATCAAAGAAAAAATTGAAAAAATTTCTATTGACGTCAAGCTTAAAGAGCGACTTGGCGGAAGTCCAATTTTGCTTTCTAGTCGTCAACTTAAAATAATCGAATATATTCAAGGGGCAGGATTTTTGCAAAACCAAGCTTTCAAAACTCTTTTCCCTATGGTTTCAGAAGATACAGTTCTAAATGAACTTAAAGGACTTTTAAAGGCTAATATTGTTCGTAAATCAGGAAGCACAAAAGGTGCTAAATATATAATGAATAAATAATATGAATTTTTCAAACTTAGCTAATTATTTTGAAAAGCTTGAAGCAACATCTTCCCGCCTTGCGCTTATTGATATTCTCTCAGAGCTTTTTAAAGAAGTTAAAACCGGTGAGGAAATTGAAAAGATTTGTTATTTGGTGCAGGGAAGAGTAGCGCCTTTTTTTGAACCTATTGAGTTTGGTATGGCAGATAAAACTGTCGCTGCTTCTCTTGCTGCTGCTTTTAATTCAACTAAAGATGCAGTTTGGAATGATTATCAGAAAAAAGGAGATATGGGAGTAGTTGCTTTGCAACTAAGTGAAAAGTTCAAAGTTAAAAGTTCAAAGTTGACTGTAGATGATGTTATTAAGGTTTTATTTGAGATTGCTAAGACCTCAGGTGAGGGAACTGTTGAAAAAAGAATCAATCTTCTTTCAGATTTATTAAAAAAACTTGATTCACAGTCGGTTAAGTTTGTGACAAGAACTGTTCTTGGAAATTTGCGTCTTGGAATAGGTGATCCGACAATTCTTGATGCTTTGGCTGTAGCTCTAGTTGGCGATAAATCCAAAAGAAAAATTTTGGAAGGAGCATATAACCGTACTTCCAGTCTTGGATTGGTTGGAAAAACATTAAAAACAGGAGGACTTGTCGAAGTTGAAAAACTAAAAGTTCGCGTCGGATATCCTATACGCTCTGAGCTTTGTGAACGGCTGCCAACGCCTGAAAAAGTTATTGAAAAAATGGGAAAAGTCGACGCGCAATATAAGTACGATGGATTTCGTGTGCAGATTCATAAAAATGGAGACGAGGTGCGTATGTATTCAAGAAATCTTGAAGACATGACGCATATGTTTCCAGAGTTAATTGAAGGAACAAAAAAACAAATAAAAGCCAAGACTGCAATTCTTGATACAGAAGCTCTTGCTTATCAGCCTGAATCAGAAGAATTTTTACCTTTTCAGGAAACGACAAAAAGAAGAAGAAAGCACAATATTGAAGAAGTTGCAAAATCGTTGCCATTAAAGGCATTTGTTTTTGATATTTTGTATGTTGATGGTAAATCTTTGATTGATGAGCCGCAGGTAAAACGCATGGAAGTTTTGAAAAAAATCGTTGAGAAAGGCGATGTTCTTCTTCCATCCCCCGGAGGAGTAATTGATAATCCTCATGATCTGCAATTCATGCTTGATGATGCAATATCAAAAGGCCTTGAAGGAGTAGTTGTAAAGCGCGTTGACTCTCTTTATGAAGCAGGTGGACGAAATTTCAATTGGGTTAAATTAAAAAGACATTCAGCAGGAGAACTTCACGATACCATTGACTGCGTGATTTTGGGCTATATATTTGGTAAAGGCAAAAGAACAGCTTTTGGTGCTGGAGCTTTGCTTGTCGGAGTTTATGACAAAGAAAAAGATATGTTTGTTACTGTGACCAAAATCGGTACAGGACTTTCTGATGAAGAATGGAGGAGTATAAAAGAAAGAACAAAGGGGCTAGAAGTTGATCATAAACCGGCAAGAGTTGAATCTTTTATAACCCCAAGTGTTTGGGTAAAGCCTGAGATTGTGATTGAAGTTTTGGCAGATGAGATTACTCGTAGTCCACTCCACACGGCAGGCTCAAAGATAGTAAAAGTTGACGGACAAAAGGCAGAGGGAGAACCAGGATATGCGCTTCGTTTTCCACGGCTTGTAACTTTTCGCGACCGCGACAAAAAACCGGAGGATGCAACGACGGTTACGGAGCTAATTGAGATGTTTAAAGATCAAGGGAAGAAATGATAGCCAGCGAATCAATACAAGAAATACAAGGCTTATATGCCTCTGATGGAGCCTCAAGACCATGGGCAGATAACGAAGAGCATAATCATATATTATTGAAGGAATATATAGGTCTTTTGGTTAGTGAAGATATTCTACCAAAGCCTGAGAACGCAAGTGGTTATGTTGTTTATTCACCATCTTCTAATCAAGCATTTTATGAACATGAGTTTGCTAGACATCTTGACAATGCAATTTCTAAGCTTCCTAAGAATTCTAGAAAGCTTAATAAGCCGCCATTATTTATTGCGGCAGATGTGTTTGGAGAAAGAAAGTTAGGTTTTGTTGATAGAATTTTATTAAAGCTTGGAGCTCAAAATAGGAGGGGGAGATTTGTCCCTGGTTTTAGTAGGCGTCGTTTTACAGGTAAGGATTTGAGGTATGTAAAATTTGGAAAAATATCTGCTGACGCAGCACATATACCTTTATTAAATGACACGGTTGATGTGGTATGGGATCGCTTAGGCGCTCTTTGGCACGCGCAAGATTCGCGAATATACCAAACTAAAGATGGGGAAAGGACTATGCGATTTTATGATCCAGGAGATGACCTAGTAAAAAGAATATTAGGTGAATACGAAAGAGTTCTTAAGCCAGGCGGATGCGTTGTCGTTGATGCCTATAAATTATCTGCTTTTTTAGGAACACCTAATTCAACATTTGATATGTTAAATATATTTTCTATACGTGTTAATTTACGAGAGCTTGGATGGGATGTTAGTAATTTTATAGGTGAAGGAAACAGTCGCCTTGCCGTGCTAAAACCTATTCAGAAATCATAACAAGAGGAGAGGAAATTTTCTTGATATAGACCATCATCAGCAAAAGGATCGACAGGATCTTCACTGTGTTCTGTCATAGCTTTAATATAACAAATGCTTGGTTATTATGTAAAGACAGTGTGATAGAATAATCTTTGTGCATTACGTAGCTGATCTTCATCTTCACAGTAAATACTCACGGGCGGTTTCGAAAAATATGGTTCTTCCTATCATGGCGCAGTATGCAAATCAAAAAGGATTAGACATTCTTACTGCTTCTGATTGGACGCACCCTTTATGGTTTAAGGAAATTAGTAATCAATTAGAAGAGGGGGGAGAGGGGGTTTATAAATTAAAAGATGGGAAAGATAAAGATAAGGAAGTTTTGTTCCTTTTGTCCACAGAAATATCAAGCATTTATAAACAGGGAGATAAACTGAGGAGAATTCATAATTTAGTTTTTGTGCCAAGTCTTGAAGTTGCTGAAAAAGTCAGCAAGGAACTGGTTAAAAGAGGTTGTAATTTGAATGCTGATGGTAGACCTATTATTGGCTTGTGGTCTAAGAATCTTCTTGAGCTTATTTTATCAATTGACGAGCGCAGTATGCTTGTCCCATGTCACATTTGGACGCCGCATTTTGGCGTATATGGATCAGCAAGTGGTTTTGATTCTCTGGAAGAAGCATTTGGAGATTTATCTTCGCAAATTTATGGTATTGAGACTGGACTCTCATCTGACCCTGATATGAACTGGCAGACAAAAGAACTTATGAATCGTTCTATTTTATCTTTTTCCGATGCACACAGTCCTGCCAAGATGGGACGTGAAACAACTGTTTTTGATCTCGAAAAACCAACCTACGGTAACATAAGAGAGGCAATAATGCGACCGTTAACGAAATCAGATAGTAAAAATAAGATTGCCTACACGATTGAATTTTATCCGGAAGAGGGGAAGTATCATTATTCAGGGCACAGGAATTGCAAAGTCGTTTATACAGCAGAAGACGTGAAAGAGAAGGGAACTACTTGTCCAGTTTGTCGAAAAAAACTAACAGAAGGGGTATTTATGCGTGTTGGGCAATTATCAGACCCCAAGCTTTTCAACAGAGCTATTACCAAAAAAAACGACCAAGGGCTTTTGTGGTACACAGACAAAATGCACATTCAGCCTCCATACGTAAAACTGGTTCCTCTTCTTGAAATTGTTGCGCAAGGTTTGGGCTCAACAGTTGCCAGTCAGAAAGCGCAAAATATGCTTGGTAAACTTTGTAGTGAAATTGGTTCTGAACTTGAAATTTTGCTTCATACACCAATTGATAAGATTGAAAAAGCCTCTACCCCTAAGATTGCAGAGGGAGTACAAAAAGTTCGAAGCGGAAATATTGCAATTGATCCGGGTTTTGATGGAGAATTTGGAAAAGTTAAAATTTGGAACGAAAAAGAAAAGGCATCATTTAGCAAAAAAGAAGCTAAATCGCAGCTTGCTTTAGGGTTATAAATTTATCTACAATTAATTAGAGAGAGGAGGTGAGTTTAATGGCAGAAAGAAAATCAAAAAATCTGATTGGTGCATTAGAGCAGTTTTTTGCAAAACTTCCAAAACTTCCGGGAAGCGTAAGTGAAGTTTTAGTTGGTATTGCACCTTGGCTTGCTCTTGTTTTTGGTATATTAGGCATTATCGCAGGGTTTTCAGCTCTTGGACTTTCACCTTTGGCAATTTTTGCTGGAGTGAGTGCCAGTTTTATGGTTTTGACAAGCGGAGTAGCAGCTATTATTTCAAGCGTACTTTTACTTATGGCTTTTTCAAAACTTAAAAAACGCGCATACAGAGGCTGGGAACTTTTATTCTGGTCAGAAGTTGTCAGTGCAGCTTCAGCTGTGCTATCAATAACCATAGGGTCAGTACTTGGGGTTCTTATCGGATTCTATTTGTTATTCCAGATTAAGAGATACTACAAATAATGTGTCGAGTTTATCTTTGAGAGACGGGGTCATTTAAATTTGACTCCGTTTCTTCTATGAAATTGTATTAAATTTGTGATATATTAGACCGAAGATATGAAGTTAATCGTAGGCTTAGGAAATCCTGGAGAAAAATACGAACAAACTAGGCATAATCTCGGTTTTACAATTGTCGACAAGTTTCTGAAAGATTTTTTCCCCGCAAAAGATACTACATGGAGCAAAAATAAAAAACTTAAAAGCGATATTGCCGTTTTTGAATGGAAACCAAAAATTGGTCCTTTGGAAAAGGTAATTCTTGCTAAACCGCAAGCCTATATGAACAACTCAGGCATGGCTGTTTCTTTACTCGCTTCTTTTTATAAAGTAGAGACAGAAGATGTATGGGTTGTTTATGATGAGCTTGATTTACCGGTTGGGTTTATGAAAATAAGGTTTGGAGGGGCAGCTGCTGGACATCATGGAGTTGAATCAATAATTGAAAGCCTAGGAAACGATAAGTTTTGGAGATTTAGGATGGGAATAGGAGTAGGGCATAATCATACAGGAAGAACGCGAAGGGAAGATGGCAAAAGACATGTTATTGGAGGACAAAAGATAAAAAATGCTGAGGATTTTGTTTTAGATTCGTTTGGATCAAGTGAGCAGGGGAAAATAAGAGAACTTATAAAACATGGCTCACAAGCTCTGCAAATGGCTCTTGAGAAGGATATTTCCGCCGCGATGAACCGCTATAACACTAAATAATTATGCAATCTATAAAAGGTGTTCTTAATAAATTTAATCCTGTTACTGATAAATATGTGTCAAGAGAGTTTCAGGGATTTGGACTGCATTTAACAGAAGTACTTAATGATCCAAAACACAAAAGTTTGTACATGAAGTTGGCAAAAACAGTGCACCGTTCACTTCTTGAGCAGGCACTTAGCTTTGTAGTTGACAGCAATGCTACCAATAAGGGAGCACTTTTTATGTGGAAACTAAAAGAACTTAAAAAGAATATTAAAAAATAAATATGCAGGCACACGTTTTTATATCAGGAACAGTTCAGGGAGTAGGGTTTCGCTTTTTTGTCAGAAGCAATGCGCGAAATCTTGGTTTAAACGGCTTTACCAGAAACACAGAAGACGGTGGCGTGGAAGTAGTTTTACAGGGAGAAAAGGAAAAAATCGAGGAAATGATTGGTCTTTGTAGAAAAGGACCATTTCTTTCTCAGGTGAAACAAATTGGCTTTGACTGGGAAGAACAGGAAGAAAAATTTGAAGAATTTAAGATCCTCGAGTAGGGCAGTTTATTTAATAGCGCTCTGCATGTCTCCCCAAGCGTAGGCACCTGGGAATACATTTGTATTAATGAAGAATCCTGGTGTACCACTAACTCCGAGAGCTGTTGAAAGATCTGTATCTGCCTTTAGCTTGCTGTCATATTTTCCGCTGTCAATACAGGCTTTTAATTTGGATGTGTCAGCCGTACCGCTAAGGAAATCTACTAGCTGCTGTGATTTTGCTTTGTCATTGAGGACAGTGTTATTTAATAAATTATAACCCTCGTTAGTCATGAGCTTGTTGTGTACTTCCCAGAATTTACCTTGTTCATATGCGCAGTAAAATGCTTTTGTCCCCATCTCGCCATTGCCATGACCTGGGAAGAAAATCCATGCAAAAGCTGCTTTACCGCTGTCAACCAACTCTTTGATTTTTGGTACTGGTGCTACATAAGATCCTCCATCTGTGTCAAGCTTAAATTGAGCGCCTACTTGAGCATTAAGCTCTGGATTGTGTCCTGCTGCTACGTGGCAGTATGGACAGCTAGGATCTGCAATCTCAACAATTAAATTTTTACTGTTTTTGTCACCAAATATAATATTGGTTTTATCATTAAAGATGCTTGTTATTTGATCCTGTGTGATTGTGACTGCAGGAGCAGCAGCTTGCTGTTGTGCTTGATCAGCTGTGGCTGCTGGAGCTTTGTTAGTAGTTTTTTCGAGATACATCACTTTATTTGTAAGTAACCCAAGGAGGAAAGCAGAAACAACCAGAGCAACAATGAGATAGATATTGATTTGTGTGTCTTTGAATGTAATGCGGGGGAGTTTAAGTTCGAAATATTTTGCTTTTTTATCTTCCTCAGCCATATTTATATATTGTATTTATAAACATTATGTTTGTCAACTAATAAACTATCTTGACATATCCCCCCATAGGGGATATACTTACCCATATGGCATATAGACCAAAAGATAAACAGGAAAGAATCCTGCACCGCTTAAAAATAGCAAGAGGTCATCTTGAAAAAGTCATTAAAATGATCGAAGATGATAATTATTGTATTGATGTCTTACACCAGTCTCAGGCAGTCCAAGCAGGACTTAAAGAAACAGATAGTCTCATTTTAGAAAATCATCTAAACTGTTGTGTGGCAAACGCAATCAGCAAAGGCAAAAAAGACGAGGCTATAAAAGAAATAATGGAGGTTTTTAAAAAGAAATAGATATGAGTAGAAAAGGTTGGCTGATTATTGGAATTTATATTTTGATACTGCTTTTGGCAGGGTGGTTCCTATTTGGTAATAAATTAGTGCCTGAAAAAGAGATTCATTATCACGCAGGTTTTGTAGTTTTTCAGGACAATAAAAAACTAGATTTTTCAGATATAAAATATATGCATGCCAAGCCCTGCGGAGATGAGGAGGAAGATGAGCATTCTCCTGAAGAAGAGCAGATTGAAAAGGCTCATTTGCATGATTACGTAGGCGATGTAGTTCATGTGCATCGTGAAGATTCAAAATGGAAAGATCTTTTTACAAATTTGAAGTTTACCGTAGGCTACAGTAAAGCTACAGCATATATAAATGGTGAAAAGATTGATAATTTTGAAAATCAAATAATTAATCCTTATGACAGTATAGTTATTTTCATAGGTGAAAATGATCTTAAGTTTATAAAAGACGCAGTAACTAAAAAATATATTATGGAGGTTGAAAAGAAAGGGGAGAGTTGTTGATGAGTGTAGATAAAATTTTAGTAATAACAGTTGGCTTGATAGGTATTGCATTTACATACTGGTTCTTTTTTATGAAAAAAGAGGAGATGGTTACTGTGACAGACAGTGTAGATGTTTTAGTTAAAGGTGGATATTCTCCTAGCACGATTTCAATCCCAAAAGGCAAGACAACTAAAATTACTTTTATCAGAAAAGATCCATCAAGTTGTTTGGAAGAAGTTGTGCTTTCCGATTTTAAGATTCGTAAGTATTTACCAATGAATGAGAAAGTGGCGATTGAAATTACCCCAAAAGAGGCTGGAGAATTTGATTTTACCTGTGGTATGAATATGTTTCATGGGAAGATAATTGTCAAATGATATGAAGAAGACTTTTTCAATTAGAGGAATGCATTGTGCTAGCTGCGTGAGAGTACTTGAGAGATCATTGAAAAAAGTTGATGGCGTTTCGGAGGCGGTTGTTAATCTAGCTACAGAGAAGGCTACCGTATCATTTGACCCTCAAAAAGTTAGCAATCAAATCCTTCAGTCTGCTGTTGCCAATGTTGGATATAAGGCAATAGTTAAAGATGAAAACAATCACGAAGATGAGGAGCAGAAAGAGAAGGGCAAAGAGCTGAAAGCTCTAAAGATAAAAGTTATTGTCGCGTTAGGTCTTGGAGCTCTAATTCTGTGGGGGAGTTTCCCTTTGATTATGGAGACTGCTCCGGCAATTTTGCAAAACTTTTTTGTACAATTTTTGCTTGCAATTCCTGTACAGTTTTGGGCCGGTTTTGCCTTCTATCAAGCGACAATTCCTGCACTTAGAAATAGAACTGCTAACATGGATACGCTGGTTGCTCTTGGAACAACTGTGGCTTTTTCCTACTCAGCTTTTGTAACGCTTTTTCCCAAGGTAGTTGAAATGGCGGGAATAGAGCCGATGCCTTATTTTGATGTGTCTACTATTATAATAGGTCTTATTTTGCTCGGGCGGTATTTTGAAGCGAGGGCAAAAATGGGTACCTCGCAGGCGATTAAAAAACTAATTGGACTTGCGGCAAAAACTGCACGTATTATCCGCGATAACAAGGAGATTGATATTGCAATTGATCAAGTACAAATTGGTGACATTATCCGAGTTCGTCCGGGTGAAAAAATTCCCGTGGATGGAGTGATTATAGAAGGAGAATCAGCTATCGATGAGTCGATGATAACAGGAGAAAGTATTCCTGTTGATAAAAAGAGTGGAGATAGCGTAATTGGCGCAACAATTAATAAATCAGGCACATTTTTGTATAAAGCCAAAAAAGTTGGAGAGGAAACTATGCTTGCTCAGATCATTAAATTAGTTCAGGATGCCCAAGGGAGTAAAGCTCCGATCCAGCGCTTAGCTGATGTGATTTCTTCATATTTTGTTCCTGTAGTAATTATGCTTGCCATTACCACCTTTGTTGTTTGGTATGTGTTTGGCGGAGATTCAGCATTTCTTTTTGCTCTTCTTAATATGATTGCGGTTTTGATTATTGCTTGTCCATGCGCCATGGGGCTTGCTACGCCTACTGCGATTATGGTGGGAACAGGAAAGGGGGCAGAGAGTGGAATTTTGATAAAAGATGCGGAGAGTCTTGAGACTGCACAAAAGATAGGGACTGTAGTATTTGATAAAACAGGAACTTTAACTAAAGGCAAACCTGAGGTTACGGATGTAGTTTCAATTCAAGGTTCTAAGTTAAATACACAAAGCTTACTTCAGATTGCTGCATCGATTGAAAAGGGATCGGAGCATAGTTTGGCAGAGGCTATTGTGAAGAAAGCTGAAGACGAGAAGATTACATTTGAAAAAACCACCGGATTTCGTGCTATTGCAGGCCACGGGGTAGAAGGGAAAATTGGAAAAAATAAAGTATTGTTTGGTAACCGTAAATTAATGGAGAGAGAAAAGATTACTTATAAGGAGTATGAAGATAAGATTGCGGTACTGGAAGAAGAGGGGAAGACGGTAATGCTTTTGGCTATAAATAAGCAATTGGCAGGGCTTATCGCTGTTGCGGATACGCTTAAAGACTCTGCAAAGAGTGGTATAAAAGCGCTACGAGATATGGGAATTGAGGCTGTGATGATCACAGGAGATAATGAGAGAACAGCAAAAGCTATTGCTCACGCAGTAGGGATTGAGAGAATTTTTGCTGAGGTTCTTCCTGAGCAGAAAGAGAAGATTGTTAAGGATTTGCAGGTTGGAAAAAATAAGGTTGCCTTCGTTGGTGATGGCATTAATGACGCTCCAGCTTTGGCTGCATCAGATGTAGGAATTGCTATGGGTACGGGAACTGATGTCGCAATTGAAGCGGCAGGTATTACTTTGGTTAACAAAAACTTGGCATCTGTTGCAGCAGCGATAAAGCTTAGCAAGCAGACTATGAAAACGATAAGACTAAACCTTTTTTGGGCATTTGGCTACAATGTTATTTTGATTCCTGTTGCAGCAGGAGTTTTATATCCTGTATTTGGATTACTACTTAATCCTATTTTTGCTTCGTTTGCTATGGCTATGAGTTCGATCTCAGTTGTGCTTAATTCTTTACTTTTGAGAAAGATAAAGCTAGTGATATAATATTTAGATTGCTATGGAAAACATTAACCTAATTACGATTTTTACCACCGGTCTTTTTGTAGGGGGACTTACTTGCTTAGCAGTTCAGGGTGGTCTTTTGACAGCAACACTAGCACAACGTGAAGAAGAAAGACTTAAAGATCAGGCAAAAAATGGTAAGGCTCTGCCGATTTTAGCCTTTTTGCTTGCAAAACTTGTTGCCTATACAATTTTAGGAGGACTTTTGGGTTGGCTTGGCTCTCTTCTACAACTCTCACTACAGGTTCAAATAATTCTTCAATTAGCCGTAGTTATATTTATGATTGGAACTGCTTTGAATTTACTAAATGCCCATCCGATATTTAGATATTTTGTTATTCAGCCACCAAAGTTTCTTACAAGACTTGTTAGAAAGCAGTCAAAGAGAGGAGATATGTTTGCTCCCGCAGTCTTAGGTGTATTTACTGTTTTTATTCCCTGCGGTACAACGCAAGCTATGATGGCATTAGCAATCGCATCTGGTAGTGCGCTTAGCGGAGCGATAATCATGTTTGCTTTTATATTAGGTACAAGTCCGCTATTTTTCCTTCTTGGCTATCTTACTATGAAGCTAGGAGATGTTCTTCATGCAAAATTCATGAGGGTCGCAGCAATTGCCATTATACTTCTTGCCCTTTTTAATCTAGATGCCACAATGCATCTTGCCGGAGCAGCTAGTTTCGCTCCATCTAAAATTTTAAACAACACTTGGTGCTTACTTAGTTATTGTAGTAGCGATTTAGACACAAATAGTAATCCTGTAGTAGTAGAGCAAACCATAAATATAACTTCTGCAGGATATTCACCAACATCATTTACAGTAAAAGCAGGCTCTGAGGTCAGAATTAATCTAGTAAATAATGGAGGATTTGGTTGTATGCAGGCATTTACTATACCCTCTCTTAATTATCAGAAGATAGTTAATCCCGGACAGACAGAATCCTTTACTTTTACAGCGCCTGATAAGCCTGGAAATATATCTTTTATGTGTAGTATGGGAATGTATACAGGTACTATAAAAGTGATTTAAAAATGAAAAAACTGACATTTAAAATTATTGATATGCATTGCACGAGTTGTGCTATGACGATTGATGGAGACTTGGAAGACACAGGTAAGGTTAAATCCTCAAAAACAAGTTATGCAAAAGGGGAAACTGAGGTAGAATTTGATCCTGAAAAAATTAATGAAAAAGAAATCTTAGAAATTATTAAAAAAACTGGATATACAGCAAAAGCTTCCGCATGAATGCTTCATTGTTAAATTATTGCATTGGTATATAATCAAAAGTAGAGTATGTCAGATTCAAAATCTTTGTCGCCTTTGGCGCATTTTGTTTTTCAATCTTTTATCGAGGATGAGAAGGTAAATTATGATGAAAGCAAAATAACGGTTAATCCTATTGTCTCCAAATTTGCCTCTTGGTATGAAAAATTGAGAAATGCTATGGAATTTCGCGAAGACGAGGTGGTACTTCGCGCTACCATTGAGCGTATTTTAAAAAGAAGACTTCTTCTTGGTGGAAACGGAAAGACAACGGCTATTCCTCTAGTTAAAGAACTTCTTTGGGCGAGATATCTTCCCAATAACGAAATACCTGAGAGAATTGCTAATAAAGTTGAAGAGTCGATTGATCTGCATTTATCTCTACGTCTTAAGGTTATGGAGCAGCACAAAATTCCAGACAGAATTATCAATGAGTGGATTTATGATCTGATGTCTTCAGATATTCAATACATAATTAACCCAAAACGCAAAAAAGAAGTAATGGCAAATTTCATGTTTCATGTGCTTCGCGATGACGTAGTAATAAATGATGAAAAAGAAGAGACTAAAGATGCTCAAGTTTTTATGGCAGTTAGACGTGCCTATGCCAAAGATGATCTTGCTTTTTTGCGTTATCATCTTTTTTGTCAGTATTTCGGAAAGTTAACTAACCAGACCCTGGAGCATACTGCTACGCATTTTCTAAAAGGATATCAGGAGATTATAAATGAGTTAAATTATCCTTTAAAAGACAGAATCTATACTTACGCAAAAAGACGAAGCGCTGCTTTTGTTATTCTTGAAGATGTCTTAAATGCAAATGAGGAGAAGTTAAAAACAGTTCTTGAAAGTCCGGTTGAGCTTGAAAAAGAGATTCTTGCTGCATGTAAGGTTCGTTACAAAAGCATATCTTCTAAAGTTAGGCGGGCAATTATACGTTCGGTTTTTTTCATTTTGCTGACAAAAGTTGCATTTGCATTTGCGGTGGAGGGGACATTTGAAAAATTAGTGTATGGTCGTATTTTAATACCCTCAATGGTTATTAATATCGCAATTCCGCCGCTTTTGATGGTGATTGTTGGTGTTCTGATCAGGACCCCGGGAGAGAAAAATTCACGTCAGATACTTGAGTTTATACATCAGCTTCTTTATGCGGAAAATCCTCAACTTGGCAACCAGCTTATTATGATTAAGAATCAAAAAAGAAGTAAGGTTCTACATGTTGTTTTTGATATTTTATGGCTTACTGCTTTTGTAATTTCTTTTGGTGCAATAACCGTTATTCTTACTAAATTACAATTTAATATAGTAAGTCAATTTGTGTTTACATTCTTTTTGGCAATTGTTTCATTTCTTGCCTACCGTATTGGTATTTTGGCAAGCGTTTATAGGGTGGGAGACAGGCAGGGACTATTTACGCTTCTGGTTGATTTTCTTTTCATGCCGATTATCCGCGTGGGCAGAGATCTTACAACAGGAATTGCACAAATTAATATATTTCTCTACTTTTTTGACTTTCTTATCGAAGCTCCTTTCAAACTGCTTTTTGCCTTTTTTGATCAATGGTTCTATTATCTCCGCGGAAGAAGCGAAGAGCTTGAATAAATATTTTTATGACAGAAGCAGGAGATTCATCTACTGGAACAGAAATAAACATTTCTAATCTTAAGCTCATTGGAAAAGGGCATGAGTGCAGGGTATATAGCGGCTATACGGATGAAGAAGGAACAGTTTGGGTTGTAAAAGTTCCAAAGTTTCGTATTACGAAAGCAAGCTCAACGCCAGAGGGAATTATGGAAAGATATAATCGTGCAGTTGGTATATTTAACAGGTCTGATGACCCATATCCTTTTATACCTGTAACCAAGATCCATGTCCAACCTGATGGAACAAGCCTAATTTTGCAGGAAGAACTTAGAAATGCTAGGCATGTGCAGAAGCAAGATTTAGAAAATCCAGAAATTGCACGACAAATAAAGGAGATTCTCGAACGTAACCAAGCTTTAGCTAGGGAAACTGGAGAATTTCTTCCATTTTTGGGAAGAGGTGGGCTAAAAAGAATTTTTTGGGGACGCGCACCAAAATTAACAAACCTACTTATCGAGGAAATTGACGGAGGAGGAGAAAGAGTTCGAATTACAGATCCCAGTTTTCATAATTTAAGGAGACTTTTGAGCCGTAATGTTTATAGAATAAATTCTTTTATAGCACGAAGGTTTACGTCGGAAGCTCCCTCCCGCGCAGAGTGGAGAAGAACGATTAGGGAAGGAAGAAGAGTTGCTCCGCCAGTGCGCAGAACCCATTAATAAATTTTCAATTAGGATGTTGACACTCTGATTGTTACTTGTTAATATGGATAAACTCTCATGGCAGAAAAAACTTTTACAGATCAAAATTTTAAAGGGGATGTACTTGAAAGTAAAACCCCTGTTGTTGTAGATTTCTGGGCTCCTTGGTGTGGTCCCTGCCGCATGGTTTCTCCGACAATTGAAGAACTTGCCAAAGAATATGAAGGCAAGATGATAGTTGGCAAAATGAATGTTGATGACAACCCCGAAACAGCAGGACAGTTTAGTGTAATGAGTATTCCAACAATTATGATTTTCAAAGACGGTCAGCCAGTTAAATCAATGATTGGCGCTCAGGGTAAAGAAACTTATAAAAAGGCATTTGAAGAAGTCCTCTCAAATTAATTCCTATGTATGACGTTATTATTTTAGGTTCAGGTCCGGCAGGACTAACAGCAGCTATTTACACAACGCGTGCTTCGCTAAAAACTCTTGTAGTAGCAGGGGTCAAGTGGGGTGGTCAGCTTCAGCTAACAACAGATGTTGACAATTTTCCGGGATTTCCTGAGGGGATTCAAGGACCTGAGCTTATGAGTAAAATGCGTAAACAAGCAGAAAGGTTTGGCGCAGAATTTGTAGACGACAATTTTGGTCCTGTAGAATTTAGTAAATCTCCTTTTTCCGTAACGGTTGGTGATAAAACTTATGAGGGAAAAGCAGTAATTATCGCAACAGGCGCTGATACAAAATGGCTTGATGTTAAGGGAGAAAAAGAAAGAATTGGTAGAGGAGTTTCATCTTGTGCTCCTTGTGACGCTCCTTTCTTCCGCAATAAAAATGTGATTGTTGTCGGAGGAGGAGATACAGCCATGGAAGAAGCAAGCGTTCTTTCCCGATTTGCAACCAATGTTTTTCTTGTTCACAGGAAAGATAAATTCCGCGCAAGCCAAGCTATGCAGGATAGAGTATTTGCGACAAAAAATATTCATCAAATCTACAACACTACAATAGAAGAGATAATGGGAGAACAAAAAGTAGAAAAGATAAAACTTAAAACAAATCCTTCTGATAAAAGTTTACTTAAAAAATCTGTAGAAGAATTGGATAAAATTACAGCTCCGCTTCTTCCTCACAAAGTGCTTTCAGTTGATGGAGAAAGTATTGTCTGGGAAGCAACGATCGATGGTATTTTCGTCGCAATCGGTCACATACCAAATAGTATGAATTTTAAAAATATTACTTCAGACGAAAAAGGTTTTATAGAGGTACAAGATCATTACAAGACAAATATAGAGGGGGTTTTTGTAGCAGGAGATGTACATGACCGTACATATATGCAAGCAGTAACCGCAGCTGGATTTGGCTGCGCCGCAGCTCTCGAAGCCGAAAGGTGGATCGAAGGACAAAAATAATCGATTGCATACGAGAACGATTTCTTATATAGTAGTATAGATTTATGCCTGCTGATCCTGTTATTTTATCTACCTCATCTGATCTTCAAAATGTAGTTGCTGATGTAGAGAGAGAACTATTGAATGAAATTGTTGCAAATTTAGATCAGAAGAAAATTTCTGTGCAAGAATCACAGGCTATCGCTAAAGAATTTCTTTCTCTTCTTCCGATTGAAGACAAGAAAGACCTCGTTGATAAGCTACGTAAGTTAAGTACAGATCATGAAGAAGCAGGCGGTGTTTTTCTACACTATGCAGAAGAGTATGAAGAATCTGAAAAGCAAAGAAAATTACAGCTTATGAGTCAACATATTAAAAATGGTGAGATTGACAGCGCGCTTGCCGTTGCGAAAGGAGAAGCGAAATAATGACTATTGAAGGTGCAGCAGTTCAGCCTGGAGAGGCGGCAGCAAAACTGCCGGCAGAAAAAGCACCACAGCAAGAGGCTCCACGAAGCTCCCGCGTGATAGAAGCTGCAGCCCCAACATTAAAAAGAACAAATCCAGATGGACTTGTAACAGTTATTCCAGGAAACAGGAGTTCCGAAGCTCAAACTCCAGAGACTCCAACTCCTGATGACCCAACAGCTCGCATGCAACAACTTGCCGCCGGAGAAGCACCTGAGCAGAAAGCTGAGGCGGGAGAGACAGCTGCACAAAAAACTCAAAGAGAAAAAATGGAAGGGATGGGTTTGAGTATGAATATAGGAGAAGATTCACGATATCAGGATTTGGTAGATGCTAAAAGAAAGGAACTAGATACGCCTGAAAAACGGAAAGAATTGGCTGATAGATATAGTGGTTATTCGGAAGATACTGATTATTTTCTTGAAAGGGAGGCTAGAATACAGGCATTAGACGAATTTGCAGGGCAACATAAGGATGATGCGGAGCTGTATGAAGGAAACAGTGTGTGGTTTGATAAAGATGGTAATCCTGACAGTTCACGGGATCTCTATTATGAAAGAGCGGGAAAAATAGCAGAGGATGAAACGAGAAGAAGACTTCTTGATATCGAGCCAGATCCAATTTATAAACAGCATGTAGAAGGAGATGGAGATGAAGAAGGACATAGAGAGAGCCAGCGGCTATATGATATGCAACGTCAGTTTCCGGAAATTTATCTTGAAGAGATGGGAAAGGCCTATGGAGATCATAAAGGTAAAACTTCCAGCGAAGTACAAAAAGCTTATGAAGGTCAACAAGCTGCAAATGTTGATACATGGGCAGGTGAACAGTTGGATTGGTGGCGTGAGAATGGTGAAAAAGCGTTTGATGATCTTAGGGATACGGTGTATAGAAGTCATCACGTAAAAGCCCTTCTTGGAAAAGATGCTCCACAGGTAAAGGATGATAAGGTAATTAGATGGCATAAAGTTATAGATACTTTATCACCAGAGCAGCTTAGAAGAATGGGGATACAGACTGGTGGGGAAGGTGGGCAACAAAGCGCGGAGCAAGCTCCTAGTAAAGGTTTACTACTTTCTTTAATTGAGCTACTCATGTTAATGAGGGAATTGTTGTCAGCAGCAAAGCCGGCAGCAGAGCCAGCACAGTCTCCTCCTGCTTCAGGGGAACCGCCTCTAACAATGAGGATTACACAGCCAAAAGCACAGTCGCCAACTAAAGAACTCGCCGGAGCTAAATGAGAAAAACTATTGACAGCCTATGGAGGCTGTGGTATTATCTTTTGTACGAACAACAAGAATGTCGTTTATGATGCTGTCAAAAACCATAAAATTTTTTACCCGTAGGGGGTTTGTGTTTGCCTCGTAATCTATTTTCTTCTTGTTTGTATTTGCTCTTTTAACATTCTTTTGTTTGTTCTTTTTCAGATTCGGGCCTGTAGCACAGCTGGTCAATGCGCCTCATTTGCAATGAGGAGATCACCGGTTCGAATCCGGTCAGGTCCACTTCGCAAACCTTGTTTGCTCAGTGTAAACTGGTTTATCCTGAGCGAAGCGAAGGATCTTACTTTGGAAAAGCCCTCTAGTAAGAGAGGGTTTTTCGAGAGTAAGAGAGAAGAATGGCTCTTTAACAAGTGAAGAGAATATCCTGCGTTTACTTCGTCAGCCGACGAGTAGATACAGGATAAAATACGTCTTAAATCCACGTTTCATTACGGAAACGTGGTTTAGTAAAAATTTACTAATAATGCCAACAACGGATGCCTAGGAGATTTTGACCGAGGAAGGACGCAGACGGCGGCGATACTCGTTGGGGAGGTGCCATCAACCTTTGATCCAGCGGTTTCCGAATGGAGCAATCCGGTCCCGATCATATCGGGATCGACCACTTCTGAAGTTAGTCAGCAATGATTATATTAGGGATTGGTCGGGTACGGCGTGAACTGAAACATCTTAGTAGCGCCAGGAAAAAAAATCTAAATTGAGATTCTGTTAGTAGCGGTGAGCGAAAGCGGAACAGGCTAAACTGCAATTTATTGCAGGGTTGCAGGGCAGACGATATTCGATGTGTTTTATATAGCAGAAAGATCCGGAATGGTCTTCCAAAGAGAGTGAAAGACTCGTAAGCGAAATATAAAACACCGATAGTCTGTTCCTAAGTACCATGGAGCACGATAAACTTTGTGGGAATCTGGGTCGACCACGATCCAAGCCTAAATATCAAAATCTACCGATAGTGAACTAGTACCGCGAGGGAAAGGTGAAAAGCACCCCGGGAGGGG
>Ga0255338_1001005_pt1 | contig 63073 bp, 60 predicted proteins | sample MeOH1_35cm_T4_19_FD_203715 | JGI IMG/M metagenome (GOLD analysis project Ga0255338, IMG submission 203715) | Sandy soil microbial communities from University of British Columbia, Vancouver, Canada - MeOH1_35cm_T4_195 | ecosystem: Engineered > Artificial ecosystem > Sand microcosm > Unclassified ... | reverse complement strand
TTTGCCGCGTATCGCGCGACTGGCTGGATCGATGTGTGGCAGCCGCCGGACTTCATGCGGCACATCACCGTCGGCTTGATGCTGTTTTCGGTGATCCTGCTCGTGGCGGTCTTCATCCCGAGCCACATCAAGGTCCGTGCCAAGCATCCGATGCTGGCTTCGGTCAAGATCTGGGCTTTCGCGCATCTGTTGTCGAACGGCGACATCGGCTCGATTCTGCTGTTCGGTTCGTTTCTGGCCTGGGCGGTCTATGCCCGCATCAACGCCAAGCGGCGTACCGACTTTGTATTGCCCGTCGCGCCATCGGGCTGGATCAACGACGTCATTGTCGTCGTCATCGGCATCCTCATCTATCTCGCACTCGGTTACGCCTTCCATCCGCTCGTGATCGGCGTGCCCGTCTTCGGAAGGTAGTGCTTCATGTCCGTGCAAAGCGATATCAAGCGGCTCACCGCGCCCGACATCCGCGCGCGCAAGAACGGCGAGCCCATCGTCGTTCTTACGTCTTATCACGCGCACACCGCGGCGCTCGCGGATAAATATTGCGATGTGATCCTGGTCGGCGACTCGCTCGGCATGGTGATGCACGGCATGGAATCCACCGTGCCGGTCACGCTCGACATGATGATCCTGCAAGGCCGCGCGGTGATGCGCGGCTCGCAGCGCGCGCTGGTCGTCGTCGACATGCCCTTCGGCTCGTATGAGGCCTCGAAGGAACAGGCCTTCATGAGCGCCGTGCGCGTCCTAAAGGAGACCGGCTGCGGCGCGATCAAGCTCGAGGGTGGTCGGCGCATGGCCGAGACCATCCGCTTCATGGTCGAGCGCGGCGTTCCGGTGATGGCGCACGTGGGCTTAACGCCGCAGTCGATCAACACGCTCGGTTCGTTCAAGGCGCAGGGCCGCGACGAGGCCGACTGGGCGCCGATCGAGCAGGATGCGCTGGCTGTGGCGGAGGCGGGGGCTTTCTCGGTGGTGCTGGAAGCGATGGCCGAACCGCTCGCCCGCAAGGTGACGGCAGCGATCCCGATCCCGACCATCGGCATCGGCGCGAGCCCGGCCTGCGACGGCCAGGTGCTGGTGATGGAGGACATGCTGGGCCTCTCGCCCCGCGTGCCGAAATTCGTCAAGCGCTACGGCGACCTCGGCCCCGGCATCGAAAAGGCCATCGCCGACTACGCCGCCGAGGTGCGTTCCCGGGCCTTCCCAGGTCCCGAGCACGTCTATCCGATGAGGAAGAAGTAGGGCGGGGCGTCACCCTTGGTCATTCCGGGACGCGAGCGAAGCGAGCGGGCCCGGAATCCATATGCCGCAGCGCCGGGGTTATGGATTCCGGGCGGCTTCGGCTGCGCCCTCGGATACGGCGCTCGGGGGCCCGTAACCCTCTGTATCTTAACGCTTGTCGGCGCAACTTTTGCCTTGAGCGCGCCACATCGATAGGTTACGGCCCTTCCCGCGCCCGTAACACGGGGTGGGGCGCCTTTCCGAGCAGTTTTGGAGCCGTGCGTGGCCGATATCTTTCATGAAGTCGACGAGGAAGTCCGGCGCGAGCAGCTCAAAAAGCTGTGGGACAAATACAGCATCGTCCTTATCGCCGCAGCGGTCCTGATCGTCGCCGGCATCGCCGGTTGGCGCGGCTACGAGTACTACGCCGGCAAAAAGGCCGCCGAGGCTGGCGCCCAGTTTGAGGCCGCGCTCACGCTCGTCGAGCAGGGCAAGCAGGCGGACGCGGAGGCAGCCTTCGCCAAGATCGCCGGCGACGCGCCGCAGGGCTATCGCCTGCTGGCGCGCTTCCAGGCCGCCTCGGCTCTTGCGCGTACCAAGCAGCCCGACGGCATCAAGGCTTATGACGACCTCGCAGCCGATGCTTCGCTCGGCCGCACCTGGCAGGATCTCGCCGGCGTGCGCGCTGGCATTCTCCTGGTCGACACCGCGCCGCTCGCCGACATGCAGAAGCGGCTCGATCCGCTCACGGAGCCGGGCCGGCCCTATCGCCACACTGCGCGTGAACTATTGGCGCTGTCGGCCTGGAAGAACGCCGATGCGGCGGCGGCCAAACGTTATATCGACATGATCGCCGCCGATGCGGAGACGCCGCCGGGCACGCGCTCGCGCGTCGACGTCTTGTCGGCGTTGATCGCCGCCAACGGCAAGAGCTGAGGACACCTCATGCGTATGCGCCGCGTTGTCCTCCTGGTTTCGCTGCTGGCGATCGGGCCTGTCCTTGCCGGCTGCTCGAACTTCGATCCTGACAGCCTCGACGTCTTCGGCCTCAACGAGAAGAAGAAGCTGCCGGGCGAGCGCAAGGAGCTGTTCCCGGGTGGCGTGCCGGGCGTGACGCAAGGGATTCCGTCGCAATACGTTCAGGGCAATCAGCAGACGCCCGAGGCGACGCAAGCCGCGCCCGCAGCGCCGCCCGCGGAAGAAGCCAAGCCGAAGGCCAAGCCCAAACCCAAGCCGCGCACCGCCTCGCGTCCGACGCGCGTCACGGTGCAGCCGGCGTCCCAGCAACAGCAGCAGCAACAGCCGGCGGCGCAGTCGCCCTGGCCCGCGCCGAGCCAGTCATCCAGCACATCGCCGTGGCCGTCCTCCCCGGCGCCGGGCACCTTCTCGAAGCAATAATTTCGGCATTGCGGGGCACGCGCCAACGGGTCTGCGCGAAGCGTGGCCCGAGGGTGCCCATTCTTTTGTGATTGCGTCCGTCAGCGGATAAAGAGATCAAATGAGCTTCACCGTCGCCATTGTCGGCCGGCCGAACGTCGGCAAATCGACCCTGTTTAACCGGCTGGTTGGCCGGCGTCTGGCGCTGGTCGATGACCGGCCGGGCGTTACGCGCGACCGCCGCGAGGGCGAGGGGCGGCTGGGCGACCTCGATTTCACCGTGGTCGACACCGCTGGCCTCGAAGAATCTGGGCCTGAGACGCTGTCGGGCCGCATGCGCGCGCAAACCGAGACTGCCATCACACAGGCCGACGCCATCTTCTTCATGATCGACGCACGCGTCGGGCCGACGCCGGAAGACAAGGCCTTCGCCGCGTTGGTGCACAAGTCCGGCAAGCCGGCGGTGCTCATCGCCAACAAGAGCGAAGGCAAAGCGGGCGAAGCCGGCCGATACGAAGCCTATGCGTTGGGATTGGGCGAGCCGATCCCACTCTCGGCCGAGCACAATGAAGGCATGAGCGATCTCTACGACGCGCTGCTTGAGGCGCTGCCGGAAAAGACCGCCGAGCAGCGCGAACGGGCCGGCGCCAAAGAAGGGCCGCAGCCGATCCGCGTCGCCATCGTCGGCCGTCCCAATGCCGGCAAGTCGACCTTGATCAACCGGCTGATCGGCGAGGAGCGTCTGCTCACCGGCCCGGAGGCCGGCATTACGCGCGATTCCATCGCCGTCGATTTCGAATGGCAGGATCACAAGTTCAAGCTACACGACACCGCCGGTATTCGCCGCCGCGCACGCGTCGACGAGAAGCTGGAAAAGCTTTCGGTCGCCGACGCGCTCAACGCCGTGCGCTTCGCCGAAGTCGTCGTCGTGCTGATGGACGTCGACAACGCCTTTGAGGAGCAGGATCAGCGCATTGCCGATCTGGTGGAACAGGAAGGCCGCGCCATCGTGTTCGCGGTCAACAAGTGGGATCTGAAGGACAAAAAGGTCGGCGAGATATCGAAGTTGCGGATACTAGCGGAAGAGAAGCTGACGCAGTTGAAAGGCGTACCGCTGGTGGCGGTGTCGGGTCTGACCGGCGAGGGTCTCGACCGCCTGATGCAGGCGATTATCGACGCGCACGACGTCTGGAATCGCCGCATCTCGACCTCGGCGCTTAATCGCTGGTTTGAGGACGCCGTGAGCGCGCATCCGCCGCCAGCGGTGTCGGGGCGCAGGCTCAGGCTCAACTACATCACGCAGGCCAAAACGCGGCCGCCGAGCTTCGTCTTGTTCTGCACGCGCGCCGATGCCTTGCCTGACGCCTACAAGCGCTATCTCATCAACTCGCTGCGCGAGGCCTTCGAACTGCCCGGCACGCCGATCAGGCTGATGCTGCGCGAGAAGGACAATCCGTTCAAAGGCCGCGCCAAGCGCAAGCATTGACGAAGGCCGCAGCGGCGGCCCTGGTCGTCGGCGCTCGGCTTACTTGCGCGCGCAGATCGCGTTCATCGCCTTGGCCGGTCCGCATTTGGCGGAGGCGGCCTCGATCGTCGGCGCGAGCGGCGTGTCGGCGGCGCAGACCGCCGAGGCGATTACTTCGCCGGCGTTGCAGGTGACAGTGCAGCCGCTGGCACCGCAGTCGCCGGCGCCAAGGGCGATGACGCGCAGCTTGTTGTCGCCGGCGGGGCCCGCATCGCCTTTCGGTCCGGGATCGCCTTTATCGCCTTTCGGTCCGGCCGGTCCGGCGTCGCCTTTCGGCCCAGGCGAACCGGCCAGTCCCGGCGCTCCTGACTCGCCTTTCGGTCCCGCTGGCCCAGCCGGGCCTTGCGGGCCTTCGAAGCACCCAGCCAACAAAAAAGCTGCGGCGACCAGCGCCGACGCTGTCACAATTCGCATGTGCATCTCCCCCAAGCCGCGCCCGCACGCGCGCAGAATCGTTACGATCCACCGAAAGGCTAGCGAGGAAGCCGCGCGGACGAAACCGGAATTGCGGGCGAACGTCGAAACTGCGTGCTTAGGACGGTGGCTGGAACGTCAGAAATTTCTTGGCGGGATAATTATAGACTTTGCCGCTCTCGTTACAGCTCGGCAGGCACAACGGAATCAGCGTCTTCGCCACTTCTTCCGGGGTCGGCAAAGTGTCCGGATCCACGCCGGGCCAGCCAGCGGCGTGCATGCGCGTGCGCGTCGAGCCGGGATTGAAGGCGTTCACCCGCAGGTTGGTGGTGGCGGTTTCGGCCGCATAGATCTGCACCATCACGTTGAGCGCCGCTTTGGTCATCGCGTAGGGGCCGGTGTAGGCCTGCGCGCGCCAGCTCAGCCCCGAGGTGACGAACACCGCGCGCCCGGCGGGCGCAGCGCGCAACAGCGGGTCCATGGTTCGGACAAGTTGCCAGTTGGCCGTGACGTTGATCGCGAACAGGTTGTCCCAGTCCTTCGGCTCGACATGGCCGAGCGGTGACAACGGCCCCAGAATGCCGGCATTGCCGACGAGCACGTCGAGCCGCTGGTAACGCTCGTTGAGCGCCAGCGCGAGGCGCGCGATGCCGTCCATGTCCTTCATGTCGACCGGCACCAGGGTCGCTGTGCCGCCGGCAGCCTTGATCTGGTCGTCGAGCTCTTCCAGCCCGCCGGCAGTGCGCGCGACCGCCACAACGTGCGCGCCGGCCTCCGCCAGCTGCAACGCGATCGCCGCGCCGATGCCGCGCGAGGCGCCGGTGACGAGGGCGATTTTGTCGGCAAGCGGTCGGGACGTGTCGGTCATGCGTTCCTCGTCATGTCGCCTTGGGCGTTTATGGCAGCCGTTCTTTTAAAGGCGCAATTGGCCGGGACAAGCCCGTACGGCCTCGCTGAGGACGGATTCTGGCAAAAAAAAGTGCGTATTTTCAGGCCTGTTCACTATACGCGTACACTTCGATCAACGGCGGCCCAGGCGACACAAATCAAAGGCGTCTGAAGATCCGCGAGGGTGAAGACCGACGAGACGTTCGGTGTCTTGCGCTAACGTCGATGACGCGCACACCGAAGTCTTGCTCATGCAGCGTCGGCATGATTGCCGACGAGGTCGAACAACGGCGGACAGTATAGTCGTCAGGATGCTGATTGCAGTCGCGTGCGCGAAATGATCGTCGTCGGCCTTTAGATCGCCTCGGCGAGAAGCGAGAGCTGGCGCGGCGCGCTGTCTTGCATGCCCTGGTCGGTCAGCGGCGTCGGATAGTCGCCGGTGAAGCAGTGGTCGGTGTATTTCGGCTTAGCCGGATCGCGGCCGGGCTCACCCATGGCGCGGTAGATGCCGTCGACCGAGAGGAAGGCGAGTGAATCTGCACCGATGAATTGGCGCATGCCTTCGAGATCGTGCGTCGCGGCGAGCAGCTTCTCGGCGTCCGGCGTGTCGATGCCGTAGAAGTCGGGATGCTTGATCGGCGGCGAGGAGATGCGGAAATGCACTTCCTTGGCACCGGCGTCGCGCATCATCTGCACGATCTTGCGCGAGGTGGTGCCGCGCACGATCGAGTCGTCCACCAGCACGATGCGCTTGCCTTCGACCACGGCGCGATTGGCCGAATGTTTCATGCGCACGCCCTGATCGCGGATCGCCTGCGTCGGCTGGATGAAGGTGCGGCCGACATAGTGGTTGCGGATGATGCCGAGCTCGTAGGGGATGCCTGACTCCTGCGCGAAGCCGAGCGCGGCCGGCACGCCCGAATCCGGCACCGGCACGATCACGTCGGCCGCGGCCGGCGCTTCGCGCGCGAGCTCGGCGCCCATCGCCTTGCGCACGGCATAGACGTGGCGACCGCCGACGATGGAGTCGGGGCGGGCGAAATAGATGTATTCGAAGATGCACGGCCGCGCCGTCATCGGCGGGAACGGCTTGTGCGACTGGAAGCCGTCCTCGTCGAAGATAACGACTTCGCCGTTCTCGACGTCGCGCACATATTGCGCGCCGATGATGTCGAGCGCGCAGGTCTCGGACGCCAGGATCGGCGAGCCGTCGAGTTTGCCGATCACCAATGGGCGGATGCCGAGCGGGTCGCGCGCGCCGACCAGCTTCTTGTTGGTGAGGCCGACGAAGGCATAGGCGCCCTCGAGCTGGCGCAGGCCTTCGATAAAGCGGTCGACGAACTGGTTGCGCTGCGAGCGGGCGACCAGATGCAGGATCACCTCGGTGTCGCTGGTCGACTGCATCATGGCGCCTTCGCGCACGAGGTCGCGGCGCAGCTTGAGGCCGTTCGTCAGGTTGCCGTTGTGGCCGATGGCCAAGCCGCCGGCGTTCAATTCGGCGAACAGCGGTTGCACGTTGCGCAGGATGGTCTCGCCGGTGGTCGAGTAGCGGACATGCCCGATGGCGGAGGTGCCGGGCAGGCGGTCGATCACCTCACGGCGGGAGAAGGTGTCGCCAACGAGGCCGAGACGGCGCTCGGAGTGGAAACGGCTGCCGTCGAAGGAGACGATGCCGGCGGCTTCCTGGCCGCGGTGCTGCAGGGCATGCAGGCCGAGCGCGGTAATGGCGGCGGCGTCGGGATGGTTGAAGATGCCGAAGACTCCGCACTCTTCCCGGAGACGGTCGGCGTTCGGGTCGAAGTCCGTATCCGTCTGGGCGGGATCGTGCGGGGCTTTTTGCATCGCTATCGCGTTCCGGTGGTTCGAGGCGCTGCCGGCACATCCGACCGCTGCGGCTGGTCGGGTGCGTCGTCCTGGTCTTCCGGCTTCGGCTTCTTCAACCTCTTCAAGATGGTGCTTTCAGGGTCATCCGGCAACATGGACATCAGCCATTGTCCCGTACTTTGCAGCACGACTTTCGACTTGGCCCCGCGCACCCATTCCGGCTGGCTGCGGTCGGGTACCAGCCAGGCGAAGAACAGGAAGGCGACGACGACGATGATGAGGCCGCGGCCCAGCCCGAACAGGAAGCCGAGCGTGCGGTCGAGCGCGCCGACCCGGCTGTCGAGGATCATGTCGGAAATGCGCACGGTGATGATGGAGACGATGAGCAGCGTGAGCAGGAACACGCCGCCGACCGTGACGCCGGTCGCCACCATGTCGCTGCTGAAATACTGCTTTGTCATCGGCAGCACGCGCGCATAGGCATAAAGCGTGGTCAGCGCGGCGATGCCCCAGGCGGCGATCGACAGGACTTCGCGCATGAAGCCGCGGATCATGGCGAGCAGGCCGGAAATCAACATGACCACCAGGAGGAGGATGTCGAGCAAAGTGATCGGCATCAGGGGCTCATGCGCTCCGCGGATACGAGCCATTCCACCGAGCGCCGCGGCCAAAAGCCTTGGCGAATCCGGAACCGGTTAGGGGGTCCGGAACAGGGCGGCAGTGGCAACCGTAAGTGCTTAGTTTCTCGACCGTTTCTGCACCAGCCGCCGGATGGCTGGCGGCGGCCGGGGCCGACTTTGACGCCCCGTGTATAGCGGGGCGTCACGGTGCCGTCACCCGTCTTCTCGATCCGGTTTGGCCCGGGCCGGCGGCTTGCCGTTGGCGGCGATGTCGGCGACCAGGCTCATCAGACTGCCGACCTCGCTGACCTGGATACCGCCGGTCTCCGTCCGCGTGGCCTCCGGCACCACGGCGCGGGCGAAGCCAAGCTTTGCAGCTTCCTTCAGCCGCGCCGGCCCTTGCGCCACCGGGCGGATGGCGCCGGAGAGCGAGACCTCGCCGAAATAGACGCCGTCGGCCGGCAGCGGTGCGTTGCAGAGCGAGGAGACGAGCGCGGCGGCAACCGCAAGGTCTGCGGCGGGCTCCTGGATGCGCAGGCCCCCGGCGACGTTGAGATAGACGTCGTGGGTGCCGAACCGCACGCCGCAATGGGCCTCCAGCACGGCCAGCACCATCGACAACCGGCTCGGGTCCCAGCCGACAACGGCGCGGCGCGGCGTGCCGAGCGTGGAGGGCGCGACCAGCGCCTGGATCTCGACCAAGAGCGGCCGCGTGCCTTCGAGGCCCGCGAACACGGCCGTGCCCGGCGAGCCGAGATCGCGCTCGGACAAAAACAGCTCGGACGGGTTGGTGACTTCGCGCAGGCCTAAGCCGGTCATCTCGAACACGCCGATCTCGTCGGTCGGGCCGAAGCGGTTCTTGGCGGCGCGCAGGATTCGGAACTGGTGCGAGCCTTCGCCCTCGAACGACATCACGGCGTCGACCATGTGCTCGACCACGCGCGGCCCCGCGATCTGCCCGTCCTTGGTGACGTGGCCGACCAGGATTACGCAGGCGCCGGATTTCTTGGCGAAGCGGATGAGCGTCTGCGCGCTCCCGCGTACCTGTGTCACCGTGCCCGGCGCGGACTGAACCGTGTCGGTCCACATCGTCTGGATGGAATCGATGATGATGAGCTTGGGGACCTTGCCCTCGGACACCGTGGCGATGATGTCCTCGACCGAGGTCTCGGAGGCGAGCTCGACCGGCGCATCGCGCAGGCCCAGACGCTCGGCGCGCAGCCGCACCTGCGCCACCGCCTCTTCGCCGGAGATGTAGACGACGCGGTGGCCGGCGCGGGCGAGCGCCGCGGTGGTCTGGATGAGAAGCGTCGACTTGCCGATGCCGGGGTCGCCGCCGAGCAACAACACCGAGCCGCGCACGAAGCCGCCGCCGGTGACGCGGTCGAGCTCGCCGATGCCGGAGGCCAGGCGCGGGGCGTCATGGGCGTCGCCCGCCAGCGGCTCCAGCGCGAACAGCCGGCCTTTGCCCGCTTTACGCGGTCCGGCGGGGCGGTCGGCGCCTTCCTCGGAGAGCGTGTTCCACTCGCCGCAGGCCTCGCACTTGCCTTGCCAGCGGTTGAAGGCCGCGCCGCAGTTCTGACAGACGAAGGAGAGGGTGCGGCGGGACATGGGGAATCGCCCTTGGAATGGTCTCGGAGACGCTACCGGCGTCATGAGAACATTACAAGAACAAACTTTACGGAATGCTTTATAAGACGGCGCCGCCGCGGGGAGCCTTCAAGACGTCCGATACACCCGATGATAACGCCGCCCCAGGCTCGTCAGCACCTCATAGCCAATGGTGCCGGCCTTGTTGGCGAGATCGTCGACCGTGATCTCATCGCCGATGAGCGTCGCCACATCGCCGCGCCGCACGGCGTTCTCGGGCAATGCCGTGATGTCGATTGCCAACAAATCCATCGAGATACGCCCGGCGATCGGGCAGCGTTTGCCGGCAACGATGGCGTCGGCGCCCGGCGCTTCGTTGGTTGAGCTTGCCGCGCGCAGATAACCGTCGCCGTACCCGACCGCGCAGACGGCGATGCGGCTTAAGTGCCGCGCCGTCCACACCGCGCCGTAGCCGATGGTCTCGCCCTTCGGCACGCTGCGCACGTGCAGCACATGCGCCTCGAGACGAACGACAGGCTGCATCGGATTGCTGTGGCCCGGCGTCGGGTTGACGCCGTAGAGCGCCGCGCCCGGCCGCACCACGTCGCAATGTGCGGGGTTGCCGAGAAAAACGCCTGACGAATTGGCGAGCGACGAGGGGATGCCGCGATACAAGAGGCGCACTTCGCGAAACAGCTTGATCTGCTTGTCGTTGAGCGGATGTTCCGGCTGGTCGGCGCAGGCGAGGTGGCTCATCACAAGCGTGATGCCATGGTTCTCGGCGCGGATGCGCGGGGCGAGCGCTGCCGCTTCATTGGCCGAGATGCCGAGCCGGTTCATGCCGGTGTCGACATGCAGCGCGGCGCCGCCGGTCCATGATTGCGCGGAGCAGAAAGCGTCCCATTCCGCGAGCTCGACCAGGCTGCCGATCACCGGCCGCGCGCGCGCGTCCGCAAAGGCGGCCGCGGTGCCCGGCAGGAGGCCGTTGAGCACATAGATCGCCGCTTCGGGCGCGACGGCGCGTAAGCCCCGCGCTTCGTCGAGATCGGCGACGAAGAAGGTCTTGCAGCCGGCCTTCGCCAGATGCGCACCCACCTCGACCAGCCCGCAGCCATAGGCGTCGGCCTTCAGCACGGCGGCGCATTCCGACGGCGTGGCGCGGCGGCCGAGCGCGCGCCAGTTCGCCTCGATGGCGGTGAGATCGACGGTGAGGATGCCGCCAGCTTCCGCCGCCGGCGGGCCGGCAGTGAAGGACGTGGTGTTCGGCAAGTCTTCGGTCGGTGCGGGTTCGGCGCTGGCCATGGCTTCGGTTTAGCGGCAAGGACGTGGGGCGTCTATGCGCGTCCACTTTTCCCCTCCCCACGACGCTTCGCGGGGGAGGGCAAGAGCACTCACATCCGCTCGGGCAGATGATCGCTGCGCGCCAAGGTCGAGAAGCGGGTCACCGCGCCGTCGAACTGCAGCTCGACCGTGCCGGTCGGACCATGGCGCTGCTTGCCGATGATGACTTCGGCAGTGCCGTGCACCTTGTCGGCCTCGGCCAGCCACTCCGCGAACTTCTCGCGGTTGGCTTCCGACGGCTTGCGCATTTGGTGATAATACTCTTCGCGGTAGACGAACATCACCACGTCGGCGTCTTGTTCGATGGACCCTGATTCACGCAAGTCCGAGAGCTGCGGGCGCTTGTCGTCGCGGCTTTCCACCTGACGCGAGAGCTGCGACAGCGCCATCACCGGTACGTTCAGCTCCTTGGCCAGCGCCTTGAGCCGCGTGGTGATCTCGGTGATCTCCTGCACGCGGTTTTCCGAGGAGCGCTTGTTGGAGCCCGACAAGAGCTGGAGATAGTCGATGACTAGGAAGTCGAGACCGCGCTGGCGCTTGAGCCGCCGCGCGCGGGCGGCGAGCTGCGCGATCGACAGGCCGCCGGTCTCGTCGACGTAGAGCGGCAAGTTCTGCAACTCGATCGAGTAGTCCTTGATCTTCTCGAAGTCGCTCTCGCTGATGCCGCCGCGACGGATCTGGTTCGAGGGGATGCCGGTCTGCTCGGCGATGATACGGGTGGCGAGCTGCTCGCCCGACATTTCGAGCGAGAAGAAGCCGACCACGCCGCCGTTGACGGTCTCCATGTGGCCGTCCGGCTTGACCTCGCCGCGCCAGGCCCTGGCGACGTTGTAGGCGATGTTGGTGGCGAGCGCGGTCTTGCCCATGCCGGGGCGGCCGGCGACGATGATCAAGTCGGACTTCTGCAAGCCGCCCATCATGCGGTCGAGGTCGTCAAGGCCGGTGGCGATGCCGGACAGCTTGCCGTCGCGCTGAAAGGCGTGCGCCGCCATGTCGATGGCGGTGGTAAGCGCCTGCGCGAAACGTTGGAAGCCGCCGTCGTAACGGCCGGTCTCGGCCAGATCGAACAGCTTCTTCTCGGCGTCCTCGATCTGGTGGCGCGGGGCGAAGTCGACCGGCGCGTCATAGGCGACGTTGACCATGTCCTCGCCGACCTGGATCAGCGAGCGGCGGATGAACAGGTCGTAGACGGTGCGGCCGTAGTCTTCGGCGTTGATGATGGTGGTGGCTTCCGCCGCGAGCCGGGCGAGATACTGGCCGACGGTCATCCCGCCGATGTCGATGCTGGCGTCCACGAAGGTCTTGAGCGTGACAGGGGTCGCGATCTTGCCGGCGCGGATCAGGTCGCGGGTAAGTTGGTAGAGCTTCTGGTGGATCGGTTCGAAGAAGTGTTCCGGATTCAGGAAGTCGGAAACCCGGTAGAAGGCCTCGTTATTGACCAGGATCGCGCCCAACAGGCCTTGCTCCGCCTCGATATTGTGCGGGGCGGAACGGTAGTTCGGTGCAGGGGCATCGACCTGCTTGCGGACGACTGATTCGAGTGGGGCCATGTCTGTGCTTACCCGGAAATTGTGGCATAGCACGCGCAATTCTGGCGGCACGGCGACAAACGTGCTTGCGCACGCAATTCACACCGGTGAATCAGCACGGGGAATTAAGAAGGTTTCGCTTGACGCTTCGAAGTCGTCATTCCGGGACGCCCCGGAATGACGGAGGGCAGACTACTCGCCAGCCAGTCGGAGCGGCGGATGGCTGCGGCCTTCGACGCCGCGCAGGCGCTGTTCCTCGCGCATGATGTAGTCGCGCGTCATCGGCACAATGCCTTGCTTCTTCGTGAGCTGGATCTGGAAGTTCATCATATTCTGCTCGCGGAACGACATTTCCGACGCCGCCAGATAGAACTCCCACATGCGCACAAAGCGCCGGTCGTAGATGCGTTCGGCTTCCTCCCGGTGAGCGAGGAAGCGCTCGCGCCAGGCCTTGAGCGTCTCGGCGTAGTGCAGGCGCAGGATCTCGATGTCGCAGACCAGCAGGCCGGCACGCTCGACCGCCGGCAAAACCTCAGACACCGCCGGGATATAGCCGCCGGGGAAGATGTACTTGTTGATCCACGGATTGGTGATGCCGGGGCCCTCCGAGCGGCCGATCGAGTGCAGCACCATCACGCCATCGTCCTTGAGAAGGCTCGCGCACTTCTTGAAGAACTCGTCGTAATGGCCGACACCGACATGCTCGAACATGCCGACCGAGACGATCCGGTCGAACGGGCCGGGGACGTCGCGGTAGTCCTGCAGGTTGAAGCGGGCACGGCGCGAGAGGCCCTTTTCGGCGGCGCGGGCATTGGCGACGCCATGCTGCTCCTGCGAAAGCGTGACGCCGGTCACGTCCGCGCCGGCGGTCTCGGCCAGATAGAGCCCGAGCCCGCCCCAGCCGCAGCCGATGTCGAGCACACGCTGGTCCGGGTCGATCAGGAGTTTGGCAGCCAGATGCCGCTTCTTGGAGAGCTGGGCGTCGTCGAGCGTGGCGTCCGGCGTCTCGAAATAGGCGCAGCTATATTGCCGGTCGGCGTCGAGGAAGAGCGAATAGAGCCTTCCGTCGAGATCGTAGTGATGAGCGACGTTGCGGCGTGCGCGCTTGCGTGGGTTAAATTGCGCCAAGCGCCGGGCGATGTAACGCAGCAACCACTGTGGGCGCGCCCAGTGTGGAACTTCGGTACCTTGGCCGAGCGCGACCGCGAGAACATCGGCGATGGTGCCTTCCTCGACGACAAAGGTGCCGTCCATGTAGGCCTCGCCGAGCTTCAGTTCGGGATCGAGCAGGATGCCCCATTCGGCGGCGCGGTTCGTGAAGCGAACCGAAACCGGCTTGCCGGTGCCGTCGCCGAAAGTGAAAGTGGTGCCGCGCGAGGTGGTGAGTCTGAAAGTCCCCCGGCGGAGGAAGGTTCTCAACAGAAATCGGAGCAACCGGTCCATCGGCCGCCTCCATCGCTCGCAATCCGGGCGCTATACCAAGGCCGGTTCCGCCGTCGGCTAACGCCACCGGTGACAAAACGTTCGAACCGGGGAATTTAATCGCGGTTTTCGCGGCACGGCAATGCCACAATTGAGGCCGCGGCGTGCAATTCCAGCCAGACGTGTTGGGCAGTATTGTACGCCGTCAGGGCGGAGATTGGTGCCCAGGCAGGCGGAGCAGGCTTGAGGGCGAGGAATATGATGGATTTACGGGCTAGATTTGGATTGGCGTTCGGCATGGGCGCGCTCTTGTTGGCGAACTGCGCGGCTGCCCAGGACAGCCTGGAACAGGGCAAGTCGGCGGCGCAGCTTTTCGCTTCCGATTGCGCACTTTGCCATAAGTCGCCGCAAGGCCTGGCCAAAGGTGGCGGTCTGTTCGGCGTACAGAACTTCCTGCGCCAGCATTATACGACCAGCAAGGAGACGGCGGCTGCCATCGCCGGCTATCTGGAGGCGATGGATCGTGCTGCCGGACCCGCGCCGCGGGGCGCGCCGCCCAAGCGCGCGGCGAGAGGCGATGCGACCGGCAAACCGGCTGCGAAGAAGCAGGACACCAAGCCGGGCGAGGCGCCGCAGGACAAGGGAGCGCAGCAAGTCCAGCCTTCGGAGCCGAAAGCATCCGAAAGTAAACCGCCCGAAACGAAGCCGGCGGAACCGAAGGTGGAAGCCAAACCGAGCGAGTCGAAGCCGGCCGACGCACCAAAGACCGAGAAATCGGAATAAGACGCGGACACGACGTTGTTTCGGCGATCATGATCACCGACCATTAACTGCGGCCGACCGGCGTTGTGAATTGCAACGTGTCGTGACGAACTGACATAGGCATTCCCGTTAGTGTGCCCGACGGGAGTTCACCACATGCAAGAGCTCATGCTGCTCGGGCTGGCGGCGGTTTTCACGCTTGCCATTGTCGTCATTCATCGCGTGACGCCATGAAGCGGTCGGCCGCGCGCGATACGATGGCGACAAAAACAAAAGGCCCGGCGATGAAGCCGGGCCTTTGTTTCAGACAAGGCGGTTGACCCCGCGCAAAGATTACTCTTCCGCGGCAGCCTTCTTCTTGCCCTTGGCCTTCTTCGGGGCGGGCTCGGCTTCCGCCTTGGCCTCGACCTTGGTCTCCTCGGCTGCCTCTTCTTCGCCTTCCTCGGCCGCGCCCGGCTCGAAAAACGCTTCGGCGTTCGCCGCGGCTTCGGCGCGCGCTTCTTCTTCGTCGGTACGGCGGACGGTCACGTCCTCGCCGCGCTTGATGCGCTCGGCTTCATCGGCGCTGCGCGCGACGATGACGGTGACCGACACTTCGATCTCCGGATGCAGCGCGAGCGGCACTTTATACTGACCGATCGACTTGATCGGCGCGTTGATGGCGACTTGGCCCTTGGCGATCTCGGTGCCTTCTTCGGCGATGAGGCGGGCGATGTCGCGGGTCGTGACCGAACCGAACAGCTGGCCGGCTTCGCTCGCCTGACGCAGCACGACGAAGCTCTTGCCGTCGATCTTCGAGGCAAGCTTGCCAGCCTCGCCCTTGGCTTCGAGATTACGCTTCTCGAGCTCGGCCTTCATGCCTTCGAAGCGCTTCTTGTTGTCGGCGGTGGCGCGCAGGGCCTTGTTGTTGGGCAGCAGGAAATTGCGGGCAAAGCCGTCTTTCACGCGCACGACGTCGCCCATCTGGCCAAGCTTGCCGACGCGTTCGAGCAGGATCACTTCCATTGTCGTTACTCCTTCATCAGTTCTGTTTGAGGGGTTGGTGGATGTCGTGAACTCTTATGTCGGCGCCGTCGGTCCGCGGCGCTTGGCCACGCGCGCGCGCAGGCTGAACATCGTTTCGACAAGGCCGAGCAGCGAAAAGGCGAGCACCGGCCAACCCAGCACCGCGATCGAGGCATAGGCGCCGCCGATCAAAAACGGCCGGCTGGTGATGCCGCGGGTGATGTCGTGCAGCACCGCGAGGCCGAGCACGCCGTAGGCCATGAACAGGCTCGCCGACAGCACACCGGCAACGATGCCGAGGAGGCCATCGATAAAGCTTAAACCCGTTGCAATCGCCAGCGCCGCCGCCGCGGCGGGCGGGAATGTCATCGCGGAAAGCTGTGGCCATGGCCGCGCCAGGCGCCCGGAAAATTTCACGATCCGGCCGGCGAGCCAGAGATTGACGAGGCTCGTGACGGTGGCAAGCACCGCCGCCGCCGGCGGGATCACGGTCACCAGGAATTCGATAAGCCGTTTTGTATTCGCCGCGTTCGGCGCCGGCAGCGCGGCGTCTTTAGCCACATCGACCTGCAGCATGCGGTTCAACGCATTGGTGAGACCGGCGCGGAAGCTTTCGGCATCGAGACCGAAATTCGGGATCGCAAACAGCACGATGAGAGCGGCAAGCGCGGCAGCCCACACCACCAGCCGGCCAGGTGGATACCATTCAAGTGCAGGTTCGTTCGGTGCGCCTGCGCTCGCGGTCGCAGGGCGTGCCAGCAAAGCGAGATACGTGAGCCACCAGGCTGGAATGCCGACGCCGGCCAAGAAGGCGAAGAAGAATGCCGCGCCAAAGATGATTCCAACGGCCGCCGCCGCTGCAATGGCCGCGACCATTGCGGCCCAATGGCTCCAGCCGAGGCCGGCGATCATGATCGGCAGCGGCGCCAGATAGAACAGGATGACGGACAGCCACGAGCCGGACGTCACCGAGGCGAACAGCAAAGCCGCCGCGGCGCCAGCACCAAGTCCAATAAGACCGATCTGCATCATCCCGAGCTGTCCCGCTCCGTTGAGCGGTTAGAGGCGGGAATACCCCGCCCCAACCATCGGCTCCCGGGTGTCCCCGGAAGCCTCGTTGAGAAATCCGCGCTTAGCGGATCACGTAAGGCAAGAGGCCGAGGAAGCGCGCGCGCTTGATCGCCTGGGCGAGTTCACGCTGCTTCTTGGCCGAGACCGCGGTGATGCGGCTCGGCACGATCTTGCCGCGCTCCGAGACGTAACGCTGCAGCAGCTTCACGTCCTTGTAGTCGATCTTCGGCGCATTTGCGCCCGAGAACGGGCAGGTCTTGCGACGGCGGAAGAAGGGACGGCGCGCGCCGCCGGCTTGTGCTCCGAAAGCCATGATTATTCCTCCACCGCGGCAGTTTCGTCTTCATCACGGCGCGGGCGGCGTTCGCCGCGATCACGGTCGCCGAAGCGGCCGCCACGGTCGCCGCGTTCGTCGCGGTCACGATCCGACTTGCGCATCATCGCGGAGGGGCCTTCCTCCAGCTCTTCAACGCGGATGGTGAGGTAGCGCAGAACGTCCTCGGAGAGCCGCTCCTGACGCTCGATCTCATTCAACGCCGCCGCCGGCGCGTCGACATTGAGCAGCGTCATGTGCGCCTTGCGGTTCTTGTTCATGCGGTAGGTGAGGGACTTCAGCCCCCAATATTCGTTCTTGGTGACCTTACCACCCATCTGCGCGATGACGCCGCTGAGCTGATTGGTCAATTCCTCGACCTGCTGCGCGCTCAGGTCCTGGCGCGCCAAAATGACGTGTTCGTAGAGGGGCATGAAATGCCTTTCCCTGGTTAGAGCCCGGGCCTTTGACGGCCCATGTCCTCGATCCTGGCGCCTAGCCCTTCGAGCCCTTCGGGAAAGGCTCGAAACTGCTCTGAAGGCGGAAACACGGGACGCCGGGCGAGAGGCCCTGCCGGATTCATGACCGAGGGTCATGTTTCCGGCCGTCCGTTCAGCTTCCAACCAGTCTCGACGGAACGGGCGGGTTATAAGGATTTTCAGTGGGAATGCAAGGTGGAAAGCCCTGAAATCGAAGGACTTTATGCCGCCTGAGTGCCGCCGCTCTGCAGTCGGTCGGCCAATTGGACCGCCAGATCGGCCCCCTCGCGGATCTGCTTGGCGCCTTCCGGCGTCGGCAGCCCCTGCCGCCGCATGCGGTTGAGTGCTTCCAACAGCCGATCGAGGTTCTGCGCCAGCAACTGTTGACGGAAATCCGGGTCGCTGCGCGCCCGCGCGAGGTCGTCTTCGGTGACCAGGTCGCTCATGGCCGGCGTCTCTCAAAGATTAACGAAAACCTTAACCCACAGAGTCTTTTCGTCGGGTTACCGGCCACGGTTCAACTTGAGGGGTCCGGCCGCGCAGCTTGACAGGACCGGCAATGGCAGTGTCTTTCGGCCCGATTTTGCCCGGGGGCGGGCGGTGTCGGGGACTTGAGAGGCATGACGGTCGCGTTCGTATTTCCGGGGCAGGGCAGCCAGACGGTCGGCATGGGCAAAGCGCTCGCCGAGCAGTTTGCGCCGGCGCGCGCGGTTTTCGCCGAGGTTGACGACGCTTTGGGCGCCAAGCTCAGCACGACTATCTTCGAAGGCCCACAGGACGCACTGACGCTGACCGAAAACGCGCAGCCGGCGCTGATGGCGGTATCGCTTTCCGTGATCCGCGTGCTGGAGGCGGAGGCCGGGCTCGATCTCAAGCGCCATGCGCAATTTGTCGCCGGCCATTCGCTCGGTGAATATTCGGCGCTCGCCGCCGCCGGCACCTTCACCATCGCCGATGCGGCGCGGCTGCTGCGTACGCGTGGGCAGGCGATGCAAAAGGCGGTGCCGGTCGGAGTCGGCGCCATGGCCGCGTTGCTAGGGCTCGAATTCGATGCCGCCGTCGCGGTGGCGGCGGAAGCCGCGCAGGGGCAGGTCTGTCAGGCAGCCAACGACAATGGCGGTGGGCAGGTCGTCGTCTCGGGCGACAAAGCCGCAGTCGAGCGCGCCGTCGAAATAGCCAAGGGCAAAGGCGCGAAACGTGCCATGCTGCTGCCGGTGTCCGCGCCCTTCCATTGTTCGCTGATGGCGCCTGCTGCTGACGTCATGGCTGATGCCTTGTCGAAGGTGTCGGTGAAGGCGCCGGTGGTGCCTGTTGTCGCCAACGTCTTGGTGAAGCCTATTCAGGATCCGGCGGAGATCGTCAAAGCACTGGTCGCGCAGGTCACCGGAACGGTGCGCTGGCGCGAGTCGGTCGCTTACATGGCGCAGGCCGGCGTGAAGACGTTCTATGAAGTGGGCGCCGGCAAAGTGCTCAGCGGCCTGGTCAAGCGTATCGCGGATGGCGCGACTGGAAGCGCGATTGGTACACCTGATGAGATTGCCGCTTACAAAGCTGCGCGCAGCTAGTTCGACCACAAGGAAACAATCATGTTCGATCTCACGGGCAAGACCGCGCTGGTGACCGGCGCGACCGGTGCCATCGGCGAGGGCATCGCACGCGGGCTGCACGGCCAGGGCGCCACCGTCGCGATCTCCGGCACGCGCAAGGAGCAACTCGAAAAGCTCGCCGGCGAGCTCGGCAGCCGCGTCCACGTGCTGCCCTGCGATCTCTCCGACATGACCTCGGTCGAGGCCTTGGTGCCGGCCGCCGAAGAGAAGATGGAGAAGCTCGACATCCTCGTCGCCAACGCCGGCGTCAACAAAGACAACCTGTTCGTCCAGCTCAAGGACGAGGATTGGGACAAGGTGATCGCCGTCAATCTGACCGCAACCTTCCGGCTCACCCGCGCTGCCGTTTCCCGCATGATGAGACGCCGCTGGGGCCGGGTGATCGGCATTTCCTCCGTGGTCGGCTTCACCGGCAATGCCGGGCAGGGCAATTACACCGCTTCCAAGGCCGGCATGGTGGGCATGATGAAGGCGGTTGCCGCCGAATATGCCAAGCGCAACGTGACCGCCAATTGCATCGCGCCGGGCTTCATCGCGAGCGCAATGACCGACAAACTGAATGAGAAGCAGCGCGAAAGCATTTTGGCCCGGGTTCCCGCTGGCAAGCTTGGTACCGCCGCCGACATCGCCGCCGCCGCCGTTTATCTGGCTTCCGATGAGGCCCAGTACGTCACCGGCCAGACGATTCATGTGAACGGCGGGATGGCGATGTTTTAATGACAAGCCCTTGGTGTTAAAGGGCTTGTCCGACGGCGCTCCCCTGCGCTAGTCAACGGAATTGAAGTGTGGTAACCGAAATTCGGCCCGGCTGGGGCGGCCGATGGCGGAAGTCGCAAGCTCAAGCTTTCGCGATCGGAAGTCGTCTCACCACCGTCAACCACGACGAGGCCTAACCGCGATGGTTGCGATCCCGGAAAAGGACGCGGCCCAATCTAAAAAGCAGAGGTTGAACGATGAGTGACATTGCCGAGCGGGTGAAGAAGATCGTCGTGGAGCACCTGGGCGTCGAGCCCGACAAGGTGACGGAACAAGCGAGCTTTATCGACGATCTTGGCGCCGACAGTCTCGACACTGTCGAGCTCGTGATGGCCTTCGAGGAGGAATTCGCTTGCGAAATTCCCGACGACGCCGCCGAGACCATCCTGACCGTCGGCGACGCGGTGAAGTTTCTCGAAAAGAACGCCAAAAGCTGAGGCACGCGCCGGCGCTGCGGCTTGCTTCGTTCGTCATTGCTGAACAGCCCCTCGTCACGTAGCGCAGGCGCAGACAAGTTACGCGGTCTGCGCAAGCTTGACTGCGTGTGCGACTAATTTCGTTCGGAGCCGGGAATGAGACGTGTCGTCGTCACCGGAATGGGAATGCTCACGCCGCTTGGATGCGGCGTCGAGCCGACATGGGCGCGCCTGCTCAAGGGCGAAAGCGGCGCGAAGAAGGTCGATACGTTCGAGGTCTCCGACATCGCGGCCAAGATCGCGTGCATGATTCCGCGCGGCGATGGCACCAACGGCACTTACAATGCCGACCAATGGATGGAGCCGAAGGAGCAGCGCAAGGTCGACCCCTTCATCGTCTACGCGATGTGCGCGGCGCGCCAAGCGCTCGACGACGCCAACTGGCATCCGAAGACCGAGGACGAGAAGACCTCGACCGGCGTGCTCATTGGATCCGGCATCGGCGGTATCGAAGGCATCGCCGAGACCGCCGTCATCTTGCACGAAAAGGGACCGCGACGCGTTTCTCCGTTCTTCATTCCGGGCCGCATCATTAATCTCGCGTCCGGATTCGTGTCGATCGAGTTTGGTCTGAAGGGTCCGAACCACGCCGTCGTCACGGCCTGTTCGACCGGCGCGCATGCGCTTGGCGATGCGGGGCGCATGATCGCTCTTGGCGACGCGGACGTGATGGTGGCAGGCGGTGCAGAGTCACCCGTCAACCGCATGTCGCTGGCCGGCTTCTCGGCCCTGCGCGCGCTGTCGACGGCGTTCAACGACGAACCGGCCAAGGCTTCGCGTCCCTACGACAAGGCGCGCGATGGTTTTGTGATGGGTGAGGGCGCCGGTGCCGTGGTGCTGGAGGAGCTCGAGCACGCCAAGGCGCGCGGCGCCAAGATCTACGCCGAGCTGGTCGGCTACGGCATGTCGGGCGACGCCTATCACATCACCGCACCGACGCCGGATGGCGACGGCGCCTATCGCTGCATGGGCATGGCCATGAAGCGGGCCGGCGTCAGCGCCGACGACATCGACTACATCAACGCGCACGGCACCTCGACACCGCTTGGCGACGAGATCGAGCTCGGCGCGGTACAGCGGCTGGTCGGCAATGCGGCCGCGCGCATCTCCATGTCCTCGACCAAATCGTGCATCGGCCACCTTTTGGGAGCGGCCGGCGCGGTCGAGGCGATCTTCTCGATCTTGGCCATTCGCGACAATGTTGCGCCGCCGACCATCAATCTGGACAATCCGTCGGTGGAGACCCCCATCGATCTGGTCCCGCACCAGGCGCGCAAGCGTGAGATCAACACGGCGCTCTCGAATTCCTTTGGATTTGGCGGTACCAACGCCTCGCTGATCTTCCGCCGATATGCGGCCTGACGCCGCCGCCAGCCACCTGAAATCCTGGTGATACGGGGCCCCTGCTTTCGCCATAATTCTTTCTAACGTGCGAAAGCTTCTGCTATTTTTCAGGTCCCGCCGCAGCGGGTCGGCGGCCCGGAGGGGATCGGGCCAGAACCAGAGGTGTGCGTGACGGTGATCCGGCCGATGCTGAGAGCGGGAGTAAGCGCGTGAATTCCTCTCCGCCGCTGAACGGGGATCGTCCCGGCGCACCCGTGCCACCAACGCGGCCGACCGTGCCGAAGAGCCCGCGCGTTGCGCTTGAGCCGGAGCGCATACCGCTGCCGAAGAAGCATTCCAAGCGCGCGCGCCATCCGCTTGTGATCGCGGGCAATGCGATCTTCATGCTGCTGGTCGTCGTCTCAGTGACGGTCGGCGCTGGCCTGTATTTCGGCAAGCAACGCTTCGAGGCGCCGGGCCCCCTCACCGAAGACAAGATCGTCAACATCCCGCGCGGACTGGGCGTCAAGGATATTGCCGACCTTCTGCAACGCGAGGGCGTCATCGATCAGCCGTACGTGTTCATGGGCGGCGTGATCGTGTTGAAGGCGAAAGGCGAGCTCAAGAGCGGTGAATACCAGTTCACCAAGCGCGCGAGCCTTGCGGACGTGGTCGATACCATCATCGAGAACAAGGTGGTGCAGCACACCTTGACGGTGGCGGAAGGCCTCACCTCCGAGCAGATCGTCGCCAAGCTGTTGGAGAACGACGCGCTCAGCGGCCAGATCAAGGAAATCCCGCGCGAGGGCACGCTCCTGCCGGAGACCTACAGGTTCACGCGCGGGATGACGCGCGAGCAGGTCATCCAGCGCATGCAGCAGGCGCACAAGCGCGTGCTGGCGGAGGCGTGGGAGCGGCGCATGCCGGACATCCCCATCAGGACACCGGAGCAACTGGTCACGCTTGCTTCCATCGTCGAGAAGGAGACCGGCAAGCCGGATGAGCGCACGCGCGTCGCCGCCGTGTTCGTGAACCGGCTCAAAGCCAAGATGCGTCTGCAGTCCGATCCGACCATCATCTACGGACTGACCGGCGGCAAGGGCGCGCTCGGCCGCCCGATCATGAAGAGCGAGATCGAGCAGCCGACGCCTTACAACACCTATGTGATCGACGGCCTGCCGCCAGGCCCCATCGCCAATCCCGGCCGTGCCTCGTTGGAAGCAGCGGCCAACCCGGCGCGCACGAAGGAGCTTTACTTCGTGGCTGACGGCACCGGCGGTCATGTGTTCTCCGACAATTATGCCGACCACCAGAAGAATGTCGCCAAGCTTCGGGCCATTGAACAGGGCGCTGCGCCCGCGCCCGCGCCGGTGGTGACGCCTGCACCCGGACCGTCCGGTCCGGCTGTTATCGAAGCGCCGGCCGCATCGGCAACGCCACCCAGCAACACCCGGCGCAATAACAATCGGCGCTGAGTACTGCCCTTGTGACGGTGAGGGGGCGCCGCTAAGGTCGCCCGCGTTTTCAGCGCTTCTATGCAATACAGGATGACGCGATGGCCTTGTCGAGCATGACCGGATTCGCGCGCGGGCACGGCGTCGCCGGTGCCTACGCCTGGAGCTGGGAAATCAAGTCAGTGAACGCCAAGGGCCTCGACGTCCGTTTCCGCCTGCCGCCCGGTTGGGATGCGGTCGAAGGGCCGGTACGGGCGCGTGCGACGGAAAAGCTCTCGCGCGGCACCGTCTATGGCAATCTCACCGTCGAGCGCAAAGGCGTCGCGCCGACCGTGAAGGTGAATGAGCCGGTGCTCAACGCAGTGTTGACGACGATTCAAAATCTGACCGGCAAGGTCGATGCGGCGGCGCCGACGCTCGACGGCATCCTTGCGCTCAAGGGCGTGATCGAAGTGACCGAGGAAGACGAGCGCGAGGAAGACCGTCGCGCCGCCGAAAAAGCCGTCATTGCCGGCTTCGAGGCGGCGCTGGGCGCACTTGTCGCCATGCGGGAGGAAGAGGGCCTGACACTCGGCCGGCTGCTGTCGACGCGGCTGGAAGAAATTGCGGCGCTCTCCGCGCGTGCGGAAGCAGCGCCCGGGCGCAAGCCGGAGGCGATCAAGGCGCGGCTGGCCGAGCAGGTGGCGACGCTTCTTTCGGCGTCGCAGCGTTTCGACAGCGACCGTCTTCATCAAGAGGCGATCATGCTGGCGACCAAAGCGGACATCCGCGAGGAGCTCGATCGGCTCGCCTCGCATGTCGCGCAGGCGCAGAAGCTCATCGCCGATGGCGGCCCGATCGGGCGCCGCCTCGATTTCCTGGCACAGGAACTCAACCGCGAATCGAATACGCTCACGGCCAAGGCCAATGACGTCGAGCTCACCAATATCGGCCTGCAATTGAAGGGCGTGGTTGAGCAATTCCGCGAGCAGGTGCAGAACCTCGAATGAGCAACGACGAGCCCGAGATCAGCCGCCGCGGCATCATGCTGGTGCTGTCTTCGCCCTCGGGCGCAGGCAAGACGACTCTCTCGCGCAATCTGCTCGAGCAGGAAAACATCGACGACCCCGGCAAGTTGGAATTGTCGGTCTCGGCGACGACCAGAGCGCGCCGTCCGAGCGAAATCGACGGCGTGCACTATCATTTCCGCAGCAAGCGCCAGTTCGAGGCGATGCGCGACGCGGGCGAACTGCTCGAATGGGCCGAGGTGCACGGTAACTATTACGGCACGCCACGCGAGCCGGTGGAGAAGGCGCTGTCGGAAGGGCGCGATGTGCTGTTTGACATCGACTGGCAGGGGACGCGCCAGTTGCTCGACAAGATGCGCGACGACGTGGTGACCGTATTCGTACTGCCGCCGTCGGCGCAGGAGTTGAAATCGCGCCTGGTGCGGCGGGCGGAAGACAGCGATGCTGTGATCGCGCAGCGGCTCAAAAACGCCGGCGAGGAATTCCTGCACTGGAACGAATACGACTACATCCTGGTCAACCGCGATCTGAACAAGAGCTTCACGCGGCTGCGCGCCATCCTCACGGCGGAACGTCTCAAACGCGTGAAGATGCGCAATCTCGAGGACTTCGTCGCGAAATTGCTCGCGGAGCTCAAGAGCATTACGCCATAGCGTTCTTGTCGCGCGCTGCATAAAGCCGCGCCAAGGTAACAAAGCCCTCGACCGGAATTTCCTCGGCGCGCGCGGTCGGTTCGATGCCGGCGGCCTCCAAGAGCGCGTTGGCGTCCATGCCCAGCGATTTCAGGCTTTGCCGCAGCATCTTGCGGCGCTGGCCGAAGGCTGCCTCCGTTACTTTCTGCAGGGCAAGCGCGTCGCAGGGCAGCGGCTCCGGCCGCGGCGTGAGCCGCACCACAGACGACGTCACTTTTGGTGGCGGCACGAAGGCCGAAGGCGCGACATCGAACAGGATCTTCGCTTCTGTGCGCCAGCCGGCGAGCACCGCCAGTCGTCCGTAAGACTTGGTGCCGGGCTTGGCCACGATCCGCTCGGCCACCTCGCGCTGGAACATCAGCACCAGCATGTCGTACCAAGGCGGCCACGGCTCGACGGTGAGCCAATCGACCAGCAGTGCGGTGGCAATGTTATAAGGCAGGTTCGCGATAACCCGCGCGCGCTCGGGGCCTAGTGCTTCGGCCACGTCTACCGTCAGCGCGTCGCCGGCGATGATGTCGAGGCGTCCGGGGTAGCGGGCGGCGATCTCGTTGAGCGCTGCCAAGGCGCGATTGTCACGCTCGATGGCGACCACGCGCCGCGCGCCGAGTGCCAGCAGCGCGCGTGTGAGGCCGCCGGGGCCGGGCCCGATCTCCACCGCGGTGACGCTCTCCAGCGGCTCGGCCGCACGCGCAATGCGCGTCGTCAAATTGAGATCGAGCAGGAAGTTCTGGCCGAGCGACTTCTTGGCCGACAGTTCATGGCGGCGGATGACCTCGCGCAGCGGCGGCAGGTCGTCGATCTGCGCCATCAGCGCATGATCCCGAAAAGTGGGTACCGGTTTTCGGACGAGATCATGCGCAAACGAACCCTATTTTGCGGGCACGAGAACGGGCGCCGGCGTGGAGAGCCGCGCCGCGAGCTTCAGCGCCGCGATCAGGCTCGCCGGATTGGCCTTGCCGGTGCCAGCGAGGCCGAAAGCGGTGCCGTGGTCGGGTGAAGTGCGTACGAAGGGCAGGCCGAGTGTGACATTGACGCCGTGATCGAAGGCGAGTGTCTTGATCGGGATCAGCGCTTGGTCGTGATACATGCACAAGGCGACGTCGTAGAGCGCACGCGCACGATCGTGAAACAGGGTGTCGGCGGGTAGCGGCCCGCGCGCGTCGATGCCCTCGGCCTGCAGTTGGCGCACAGCAGGCGCCACGATGTCGCGGTCTTCGCCGCCGATCGTGCCATCCTCGCCGGCGTGCGGGTTGAGACCGGCGACCGCCAGCCGCGGCCGCGCGATGCCGAAGCGCTTCTCCATGTCGCGCGCGACGATGCGGCCGGCATTGACGATGAGCTCGGACGTGAGCTGCGTCACTACGTTCCGGAGCGGAATGTGAATGGTGACAGGGACGACTGCCAGCTCCGGCGCCCACAGCAGCATCACCGGCGTCGCGTCGCGGCCGGTCGCTTCTTGCGCCAGCCGGGCGAGGAATTCGGTATGGCCGGGATCGGCAAAGTCGGCGCGGTACAGGACATTCTTGGCGATCGGATTGGTCACCACCGCGGCGGCGTTACCTGCCAGTACGTCCGCAACCGCGCGGCGGATCGAGGCGATCGCCGTTGGCGCGCTGGTCTCGTCGGGCTTGCCCGGTGGCGCGGTCACCGGCTCTCCGAGCGGCACGACCGGTAGAGCGTGGTCGAAGGTTGCGGCTGCCTCGCGAGGCGTCACGCGCGCGAGCGGCACATCAAGATTGAGAAGGCGCGCGCGGCCGGCGAGGAAATCGATATCGCCGATGACGTAGAAAGCGGGGAGGTGGAGCGTACGGCGCTTGAGCCAGACTGCCAGCGTGAGATCGGGGCCGATGCCAGCAGGCTCGCCGAGCGTCAGCGCCAGGGCCAGGCCGGCGCTCATTTGTATTCGATCATCGCTTGCTTGCGGATTTCTTCGAGATACTTCTTGGATTCCGCTTCGAAGCGTTTGTTAAAGAGCTGCTCGCGCGCCTGCCGCTTGGCCGGCGAGTCCGTCGTGCTTTCCTTCTTGGCGCAGACGGCGAACATCTGCAGGCCCTGCGGCGTCACCTCCGGTGCAGTGAGGCGGCCAACTTCCATCTGCCCGAGCATGTCGCGCAGTTGCGGCGGCAGATCGACCGAGGAGCGATTGACCGGTTCGCGGACTGCGACATCGCGCAAGGCGCGCGCCAGCGCCAACCCTTGATTGCAGGCGGTGAACCGGGAGCGCAGGTTCTCGGCTTCCTGGCGCTTGGCCTGCACGACGCCGGGGCTCGAGCCGCGCGCCACCAGCACGGTGATCGGATAGAGCGTATAGTTGTAGGCGACTGTTTGCGCGTTGGCGTCCTTGCTGTCCTTCAGGGCATCGGTGATGTCGGTCTCGCTGATCTGCAGCGAGCCGCCGAACTTGCCGCGCACGAGCTGGTTCCAGGTCAGCTCCGCTCGCACGCGCGCCTTGACTGCGGCGGGCGAGATGCCGGCGCGATCGAGCACCTGCGCGAACTGCTCCGGCGTGATGCGCTGGCGGGTTGCCATGCCTTCGAAAGCTTGATCGACGTCGCGGTCGCTGACCTCCAGCCCGTATACGCGCGCTTTGGCGATCTTGAGCCGGTCATCGATCAGCTCCTGAATGACCTCCTGCCGCGACGGGTTCTTGTGCGTGGAGGTGGCCATCAGCTTGGTGCGCTGCTGGATGTCGAGCTCGGTGATGGGCGAACCGTTGGCGACAACAACCACCTGGGCGTGGGCAGGGACGACCGTAAATATGCCGGCCACGGCCACCATGACCGCGGCCGCGCGTATGGCGCGGTAAAAACCAGCAAGAGAAAGGCTCGACTTCGGCATCGCGTTATCCATCTGCGTCGGGCGCCCCCGGCGAAACGTACCGTCCGCTCGCGCGGCTACATCTTGCTACTGACCGACAGCCTGGCTGACCGACGTGCCGCCAAGCGTGCGCAGGCTCAGTTGCAGCATGATCGAGTGGTTCGAGGTGACGTTGCCGCTGTAAACGTAATTTGTAATGTAATTCACGGCCAAGATGAGGCAATCGTCCACGTAGCCGATGCCGAGCCGGGTCTGGTCGAACTTGCCAGCGTTGATGTCGTAACGGGCGCCGCCCAACAGGACCCAATTGGCGTCGATTTTGTAGGAGCCAAGGCCGTAGATGCCCTGGCGGCGGTCGAGGAAGCCGAGCTCCGGCTGCGCCGCATAATCCCCGTAGAGCAGTGTGCCCTGCCAGCGGTCGAAGGTGGCTGCCGTCTCAAGCTCGAACCGCTTCACCGCCATCGTGTCGTTGTCGAAGCGGAAGCGCGACGTGAACTTGTATATGCTGTTCGGCTGGTAGGACACACGCGCCACGTAGTCCGAGCGCGTGGTGTCCAGGCCGCTATTCAGCCCGGTGTTTGTGGTGCCGCCCTGGGCGTACGAGTTCTCGCCGAACAGGTGATAGGACTGTCCGAACAGCGCGTTGACGAAGCCGCCTTTGTTGAACTGCGCCGTGTACTGCACGCCGTAATTGGCGCGGCCACCGCCTTCGACGCGGTCCCAGCCGGAGAACTTGTCGATCCTGAACAGATTGCTGTCGTCGAAGATCAGGCTCTGCGCATCTTCGTTTGGCCAGCGGCCGACCTGGGTCTCGTTCGGCCGTGCGATGACCTGCGCGATCGGCTCGATGGTCTGCGTCCCCCAGGACTGCACGCTGATGAAGGGGTAGCGATATTCCAAGCCGATGGTCGGCATCGCGCGCACCAGGTTGGTGTCGCCGGTGTCGATGAAGTTGGACACGCCCGGATCGCTCTTGATCTGCATCGCGCCGGCGTCGGCCCGGACCGAGGCGAAAGGCGTGAACACCTGACCAAACTGGTCGGTGATGGAGCGGCGCCAATGCGTCTCAGCCGAGAAGCGGCTGTAGGTGCCGGGCACGCCGCGCAACACACAGTTGGCCGAATTCTTGACCGCCGGGTCCGCCGTTTGCGTACAGGTGCCACTGTTCAACGCGGTGAGCGTGACGGCGTCGAAGTTTGCCTGGTTGCGGGTGAGGCTGGTGAAGTTGAAGTTGAAGCCGAGCTCGCCGCCGAGGATCGGGCGGTCGACAGTGTAGGTGTAGTCGATCACCGGGTGAATGACGGGGATCTGGCTCTGCACGTCGGCTTCCGAGAAGCCGAGATAGTAGATGCTGCGCGCGTCGAAATAGCTGCGATTGCCTTTGCCCGAGAGGTAGAGCTGTGAAACGCCCTCGGTCGGCGAGGTCTGCAGGGCGTCGACCGTCCGGTACTTCGACAGGTTCGGGTTGTAGTCCTGCAGGAAGCTCTTGTCGGAGAGCATCACCGCGTCCCAGCCGAAGGTCCATTTCTCGTTCAGGCCGAATTGGCCGGAGGTCTCGACGCTGCCGCGCCAGTCGCGGTAGCCCGGCGTGGTCGTACCGTCGCTGCGGATGAAGTAATCCTTGTCCCACTGCTTGATGCCGGCAGCCCGGATCGAATAGGCGCCGTTGATCAAGCGTTGGCGGAACTCGCCCTGCAACAGGGGCCCCTGCTTGGTGGTCATCATCGGCGCCAGCGTCAGGTCGTAGTCCGGCGCCAAGGCCCAGTAGTAAGGCACTTCCACCGCAACGCCGTATTTCGTGCTCGACGACACGTTCGGCATCAGGAAGCCGGTCTTGCGTTTGACGGTCGGATCGGGCGCCGAGAAGTAGGGCAGGTAGGCGAGCGGCACGCCGACGAATTCGAGGCGCGCGTCCTCGAAGTAGATCATCTTTTCGTTCTGGTTATGGATGATGCGCGCGGCTTTCACCTGCCAGAGCGGCGGCTTCTTCGGATTGTCCTTGCACTCGGCGCAGGCCGTGTACACGCCGTTGTGGAAGACCGTGTAATTGCCGGACGAGCGCTCGGCGCGGGTGGCCGCCATGCGGGTCTGGTCCGGCGTGTCGAGCCGCAGCGAATCCACGAAGCCGTCGCGGTAGTCGTCCGCCAAGTCCATGATCTCGCCGTAAGTGACTTTGCCGTCCTCTTCGGTCAGACGGACATTGCCCTCGGCGTGCAGCCGTTTGGTCTTCTGGTCGTAGATGACCTTGTCGGCCTCGATGGTCGACCCGCCATAGTAGATTTGGACGTTGCCGACGGCGGAGACACGATTGTTCGTGTAGTCGTAATCGATCTCGCGCGCCTGCACGAGCATCTGCTTCTGCTCGGACTTGGCGCGTTCGATCGCGATCTTGGATTTGGGGAGCGGACCGGGGCGTGCCGGAAACTGCAGCTCCTGCGCAGCGCTCGGCGCAGGCGCAAGCAATCCACCGCAGACCAGTAGGCTGAGGACGGCAGCAATCCCGGCGGCGCCCCGGCGATACTGCCGCGGCGCTGATGGACGAGTGCTAACGAGCCCCGCCATCAACCGTCCTCCTGGTACAACAACGCAATGAACCCCGTCAGACCGCCGACAAGCACAGGTACCCAAGCCGCCGCCACGGGGTGGAGCAGCTCGGCCTTGCTAAGGTCTTCAGTCACCTTGGATAAAACATAAAGCAGAAAGCCGGCGGCCACGCCACTTAAAACCATCTTTTGTACCCCGCCCATGCGGAAGAACCGTAAACTGACCGCCGCGGCAAGGAAAACCATCGCCGCCATCAAAAATGGGCGGGCGAGAAGCTTCTGGAACTGTAATCTATAGCCTGCCGCCTGTAGTCCTGCGTTCTCCGCGATCTTGATATACAGCGGCAATTCCCAGAATGGGACGGTCTCAGGTGTTGCAAAGCTTTCGCGAACCTGCTCGGGGGTCAGGTTGGTCTTGAGTTGATACTGCGGATAGCTGACCGGCCGGGTGCCCAACTGGAATATCCGAGCGTCCTGTAGATACCACGCCTCGGCTTTCAGCTCGGCTGCACGCGCCTCGATGCGGGACGTGAAGTGGCCTTCGGTGTCGAACGTGAAGATCGTGACGCCGCTGAGCGAGACGCCCTGGTTGCGACTGGCGGCGGCGTTGATGATGGCCTGGCCTTCGGGTGAGCGCTGACTCAACCAGAAGGTGCCGCCGACGCTGGTCAGCGCTTCGGGGTTTTGCCCGAACAATTCGGCTTCGAACCGTTTGGAGCGCTCCTGGAGGATGGCGGAGACGGGGTTGTAGACCGTGGTGGCGAAGACGCCGAAGAGGAACGCGACCACCAGCGCCGGCGAGATGAACTGCCAGGCGGACATGCCGGCCGATCGCGCCACCACCAATTCCAGCCGCCGCGACAGATTGAGATAGCAGGACATGGCGCCGATCAGCACGCAGAACGGCATGATGCGCTCGGTCACCTGAGGTACGCGGTAGAGCGAGGTTTTCGCGACCAGGATCGCCGAGACGTTGGGGATGTCGCTCGCGCGCCGCATCATCTCGATGTAGTCGAGCAGCGCCACCAGCCCGAAGATGCCGAGGAACACAAGCAGCACCGCGCTCAGGAACCGCATCCCGAAATAGCGCGCCAATGTTCCCCCGAGGATCGGCATGGTCACATCACTGCTGCGTGGCAAAGCGTTGCATGAGCCGTTCGGTGACGGTGTTGATGGCGTTGGTGAGGAACGCCGGCGGTTCGAGGATGAGGCCGCGGCGGATGACGAAGAACCCGGCCACGAACGCGCTCAAGATCGCGAGATATTGCAGCGCCAGGAGCCAAGGCATGTTGGCGCCGAAGACGGTCGACACAAAGCCGAGCAGCCGTACAACGCCGACGCCGAGGATCGCGCCGAGCATGGACATCGTACGGCTTTGCCGCGTTGTGCGCGGCGCCCCGAGGTAAGCGAAGGCGATGACGACGAAAGCGAGCGGATAGAGCGGCGCTACCAGCCGGTCATGCAACTCGGCGCGGAATTGCCCAGGCTGTTCGATGTAGAATTGATCTTTGGGGTCGGGGAATAGAAGCTGCCAGATATAGCGCTCTCGGATGGAGTATTTGACGGCCTGCTGTCCGCCCGAGAACTGCGCGAGGTCGAAGGCATAGCGTTCGAACACGACCATGCTCGGATCGCGCTGGCCGGCCTCGTGCCGCTGCACCATGCCCTTCTGCAGCACGAGGAACGTGCCCTTGTCGTTGTCGATCAGGTCGCCGGTTTCCGCCAGAACCGTGATGCGTTCTTTCGGATTGCGCCGGTCGTCGAGAAAGATGCCGACCAACTGCCCATTGGTACGGCGTTCGCGGATGTGGATGCTGACGCCTGCTTCCATCGAGGTGAAACGGCCCGGCTGCACGATGGTGCTGACGACGTTGGCGCGTACCTCGGTGAGCCAGTCGCGCAACATGCGCAGGCCCTTGGGCGCGAAATACGCGCTGATCGCCATCACTAGGATCGACACGACAATCGCGACGTTCAGGAAGGCGCGGAAGAGAACCCACGGCGACATGCCGGCGGCGTTCATCACGATGATTTCGGAATCGGTGGAGAGCTTGTTGAGCGTGTGCGCAACGGCGATGAGCAGCGCGATCGGCGCGATCACCAGAACGAGCAGGGGGATGATCAACCCGGTGATGCCGATGAAGACCAGGATGGTCTGACCCTGACTGGTCATGATGTCGATGTCTCGCAGCGCCTGGGTCACCCAGATGACCGCGGTCAGACTGACGAGCACGACCACAAACGCGCCGAAAGTCGTCCGAAAAATATATCGGCTGATGGAATCCATCCGCGACGTCACATCCCCGTTCTCCGGCGCAAACCGGACGCCGCGCCCGGCTCCCCTGCCGGACGCGCAGCGTGTGTTATCGTAAACACAGCCCCCGTTACCGTTTACCTTGATCCGTCCACAAAATGGCCGGGCAAAGGCAGCCCCGCGGCAAACATGCACAACAAAAAGTTAAGGCTGGAGCGCATGTTAGCCCGGATTCCGTGCCCGTGGGCGACGATTCTGGCAAGCGATTAAGAGGGCGTCCGGAATGGCGTACCGAGATCGGCTGGCGCAGCCCTGTGAACAGCGCCGCCGCCCGGTTCGGGGTGGGCTTTGCAGCCGGCCGCGGCACAGGCCATATGGACCTTATCATCGCGCCGTCCGGCGCTCCCGCGTCGTCCGCTAACCATCCAAGGAAACTATCCATGACCGAAGCCCTGAAGCTCGGATTTGGCCCCTTCGCCGCTCCGTCGCGGGGCATTTTCGTCGTATTCTGCGACGATGGGTTGAAATTCGGCCCCGCCACCCGCAAAGCGTTGGGATCGGCGGCGGATCTTGTTTCCCGCGCTGCCAAAGCCGAGGGCTTCACAGGCAAGAGCGGGTCGTCGCTCGAACTGATCGTACCAGAGGGGCTCAAAGCGGCGCGCCTGGTCGTGGCCGGCGCCGGCAAGGCCGCCAACTTGAAGCAGCAGGACTTCGTGAAGCTCGGCGGGATCGCGATGGGCAAGATGCCGCTCAAGGCGGCGGAGGCCACGGTTTTTGCCGAACTGCCGACTGGATCGATGAAGCCGGAGCAGGCCGCCGATCTTGCGCAGGGCATGCGTCTGCGCGCCTATGCGTTCGACCGCTACAAGACCAAGCGCAAAGATGACGAGAAGCCGGCGGAAAAGCGCAGTGTCACCGTGGCCGTGGGCGACGTCGCCGGTACGCGTAAAGCCTTCGAGCCGCGCGAGGCCGTCGTCTCCGGCGTGCTGATGGCGCGCGACCTCGTCAACGAGCCGGCCAACATCCTTTATCCGGAAGAATTCGCGCGCCGTACGCTCGCGTTGAAGAAGAGCGGTGTCGCCGTTGAGGTGCTTGACCTCAAGGACATGAAGAAGCTCGGCATGAACGCACTGCTTGGCGTCGGCCAAGGCTCGACGCGCGAGAGCCGCGTCGTCGTGATGCGCTGGAACGGCGGCAAGAAGGGCGATGACCCGGTCGCCTTCATCGGCAAGGGCGTGTGCTTCGACACTGGCGGCATCTCGATCAAACCGGCCGCCAGCATGGAGGACATGAAGGGCGATATGGGGGGAGCCGCCTGCGTCACCGGGCTGATGCTCGCGCTCGCCGGGCGCAAGGCCAAGGTCAACGCCGTCGGCGTCGTCGGACTTGTCGAGAACATGCCGGACGGCAACGCGCAGCGTCCGGGCGACATCGTGACGTCGATGTCGGGGCAGACGATCGAGATCATCAACACCGATGCCGAAGGCCGGCTCGTGCTCGCCGATGTCATCTGGTATGCGCAGCAGCGCTTCAAGCCAAAATTCATGATCGACTTGGCGACGCTCACCGGCGCCATTATCGTCGCGCTCGGCCAGGAATATGCCGGCTTGTTCACGAACAACGACCAGCTTGCGGAGCGTCTGACGAAAATGGGTGAGGCGACCGGCGAGAAGGTCTGGCGCATGCCGCTCGCATCCGAATACGACAAGATGATCGACTCGAAATTCGCCGATATGAAGAATACCGGCGGCTCGCGCTGGGGCGGCGCGATCACCGCCGCGCAGTTCATCAAGCGTTTCGTCGACGACAAAACGCCGTGGGCGCATCTCGACATCGCCGGAACCGGCTTCGACTCTCGCCAAAGCGACACCAACAAGAGCTGGGGCTCGGGCTGGGGCGTGCGGCTGCTCGACAAGCTGGTGGCGGACTTCTACGAGCGGTGAGGCGACGGCGCGATGACTGAGCTCCTCTTTTATCACCTGCAGGGCCAGAAGCCGGAGAACGTGCTGCCGACGTTGCTCGAGAAGTCGCTCGAGCGCGGCTGGCGCGTGGTGGTGCAGGGCGCGTCCGAAGAGCGCATCGATGCGCTCGATGCGCATTTGTGGACCTATCGCGACGACGGTTTTCTCCCGCACGGCACTTGGCGCGAGCCGGAGGCGGCCGCGCAGCCGGTGCTGCTGACGGTCAACGAGGGCAATCCGAATGCGGCCACGGTGCGCTTCCTGATCGAAGGCGCGCCGGTGCCTCCTGACGCCGACAGCTATCAGCGCATCGTGCTGTTGTTCGACGGCGAGGACGACGAGGCGGTCGCGGCCGCCCGCACCCACTGGTCCGAAGCCAAGGCGAAAGGCTTTGAGGCGACCTATTGGCAGCCGGACGAGAACGGCCGCTGGGTCAAGAAGGCCTGACGGGTACTTGCCTCTTGCCTTGTTGATGACGCAAAATCCGTCATAAGGACAAGCAGATAGACTTGATCTTAGACTTGACTCCAGGGGGAACTGCCTTGCTGTCGCGCCGTCTGCCGCTGCACATCGGGCTTGTCTGCGCCGCCACTCTGGCGATGGCCGGCTGCTCGGGCACCTCCAACCTCTTAGACAGCAAGAACGAAGGCGGCTTGTTCTCCAAGCCAGTGGACATCTTTGCCAAGCCCGATTGGGCGCGGCCCAGCACCACTAACGCTTCGCTTGGGCCGTCGGGGCCGGTGGGTCCAGAAGATCTGGTGAATGCTGACGGAAGCTGTGCGCCGGCGGCGCCGGAAACCGCGCAAGCCGCAGCGCCGCCGACGGCTGCGTCCACGGAGCCCGTGCCGGATCGGCTGCAGGGCGACGGCGGCGGGGCAGCGCCGGCTGGGAGCCCGCCCGTGCTCGGCGGCGTTGCGCTCGGCATGACCGAATGCCAGGCCGTGCGCCGCGCCGGCCAGCCCGGCAACGTCGCGGTCAGCGCCGACGAGAGAGGCGAACGCAAGGTCGTGCTCACCTATCTCAGCGGACCTTGGCCGGGCATCTACACGTTCACTTCCGGCCGGCTGAAGACCATCGATATGGTCCCCGAGCAGCAGAAGCCGAAGGCTCCGGCGAAGAAAAAGCCTGCACCCAAGCGCGCCAAGTCGGCGGCGCATCAGGTCGAGCGCGTGTACGTGCAGTAAGATCTAAGCGCTTTCGAGCGCCGAGCTGGCGGCGAGCCAGTCTTCCTCTGCCTGGGCGATGGCAGCCACGACATTGGCGCGTGTCTTCGACAGCTCGGCCGCGCGCGCCGGATCGCTCGCAAACAGCGAGCCATCGCCCAAGGTTGTGTCGAGCTTGCCGAGCTGGCGCGTGAGCTGCGCGATCTTGAGCTCGGCATCGGCGACACGCTTGCGTAAGGGCGCGGTCTCGGCGCGCTTCTCGGCGGCGGCGCGGCGCATTTCGGCGCGATCGATCTGCGGCGGCGGCTTGGTCTCGCTCGGCTTCTCGCCCGACAGCACCAGCTTGCGGTAATCGTCGAGGTCGCCGTCGAATGGCGTAACGCGCCCGCCCGCCACCAGCCACAGACGGTCGGCGCAGGCTTCCAACAGATAGCGATCGTGCGAGACCAGGACGACGGCGCCGGGGAAATCGTTGATTGCCTCGATCAAGGCGCCGCGGCTGTCGATGTCGAGGTGGTTGGTCGGCTCGTCGAGGATGATGAGATGCGGCGCGTTGAATGTGGCGAGCCCCAGCATCAGCCGCGCCTTCTCGCCGCCTGACAGGCTCTTTACCAGCGTGTTGCCGGCCTGGCCGGAAAAGCCGATGGCGCCGACTTTGGCGCGCACTTTCGCCTCCGGCTGGTCCGGCATCAGCGCCCGCACGTGATCGTAAGGGCTATGCTCGGGGTTGAGCTCGTCGAGCTGGTGCTGCGCGAAGTAAGCCACCTTCAGGTTCGCCGCGCGCGTGACATTGCCGTGCATCGGCGCGAGCTTTCCGGCGAGCAGCTTCACCAGCGTCGACTTGCCGTTGCCGTTGGAGCCGAGGAGGGCGATGCGGTCGTCATTGTCGACGCGAAGATTCAAGTCGTGCAGTACGACGCGCTCGCCGTAACCGACCGCGACATCGTCGGTGGCGATAATCGGCGGCGACAGGAGCTTTTCCGGCGCCGGAAAGGTGATCTCGCGCACGTCGTCGATGGTGAGCGCGGCGATCGGCTCGAGCCTGGCCAGCATCTTCAGCCGCGACTGTGCCTGCCGGGCCTTAGTCGCCTTGGCGCGGAAGCGGTCGACGAAGGCTTGCAGGTGCTTGCGCTGCGCTTCCTGCTTCTTGATCGCCTTCTGGTCGAGCACCATGCGCTCGGCGCGCTGGCGCTCGAAGTCGGAATAGCCGCCGCGGTAGAGCGTCAGCTTCTTGGCGTCGAGGGCCAGGATCTGGTTGACCGCGGTGTCCAAGAGGTCGCGGTCGTGGCTGATGACAATCAAGGTATGCGGATATTTCGCCAGGTGGTCCTGTAACCAGAGCGTGCCTTCGAGGTCGAGATAGTTGGTCGGCTCGTCGAGCAGCAGCAGGTCGGGCTGCGCGAACAGCGTTGCGGCAAGCGCGACGCGCATGCGCCAGCCGCCGGAGAACTCGTCGCAGGGACGGAGTTGATCGGCGGCGGAGAAGCCGAGGCCCGACAGGATCGAGGCGGCGCGCGCCGGCGCCGAATGCGCGTCGATGTCGACGAGCCGCGTCTGGATTTCCGCGATCCGGTGCGGGTCGTGCGCGGTTTCGGCCTCGGCGAGCAGTGCGGTGCGTTCGCGGTCGGCGGCTAGAACGACCTCGACCAGCGGTTCGGGGCCGTTTGGCGCTTCCTGGGCCAGGCGCCCGATGCGCCAGCGCGGCGGGATTTCCACATGGCCGGTCTCGGCGTGCAGTTCGCCCGTGATGATGTTGAACAGCGTGGATTTGCCGGTGCCGTTACGGCCGACCAGGCCGACGCGTGCCCCCGGCGTCACGCGCGCGGTTGCGTTTTCAATGAGGGTACGGCCGGCAATGCGGACGGTGAGGTCTTCGATGACGAGCATGGGGCCGCCTTTTGGCCGAGCGGGCCCGCGGATGCAATCCTTCTCTCGTCATCCGGGGGCGCTTAAGCGAGCGCGTCAGCGATCGCCTTGCCGCAGGTGACGGTGTCGGCGGGGCCCTTGAGGTCGCGCGTGCGCAGCTTCGGCTCGGCCAGCACCTTCTCGATGGCTGTCACAATCGCCTTGGCCGCTTCGCTCTCGCCCAGGTGCTCGAGCATCATGGCGCCGGACCAGATCTGGCCGATCGGATTGGCGATGCCCTGGCCGTAGATGTCCGGCGCCGAGCCGTGCACCGGCTCGAATACCGACGGATATTTGCGTTCGGGATTGATGTTGCCGGACGGCGCGATGCCGATCGTGCCGGTGCAGGCGGGACCCAGATCCGACAGGATGTCGCCGAACAGGTTCGACGCGACGACGACGTTGAACCAGTCCGGGTTCATGACGAAGCGCGCCGTCAGGATGTCGATGTGGAACTGATTCCATTTCACATCGGGATAGTTCTTCGCCATCTCCTTCACGCGCTCGTCCCAGTACGGCATGGTGATGGCGATGCCGTTCGACTTGGTGGCCGAGGTGAGATGCTTCTTCGGGGTCGAGCGGGCAAGCTCGAACGCAAACTTGAGCACGCGGTCGACGCCGGTGCGGCTCATCACCGTCTCCTGCACCACGACCTCGCGCTCGGTGCCGGCGAACATCTTGCCGCCGATGGCAGAGTATTCGCCTTCGGTGTTCTCGCGCACGACCCAGAAGTCGATGTCGCCGGGCTTACGGCCGGCAAGCGGCGAGGGGACGCCGGGCATCAGGCGCACCGGGCGCAAATTGACGTACTGATCGAAGTCGCGGCGGAACAGGATCAGCGAGCCCCACAGCGAAATGTGGTCCGGCACCTTGTCGGGCATGCCGACGGCGCCGAAGAAGATGGCGTCGTGCTTGCCGATCTTCTCCTTCCAGTCTTCCGGCATCATGCGGCCGTGTTTTTCGTAGTAATCGCAGCTCGCGAAATCGAAATCGTCGAGCTGAAGCTTGAAGCCGAACTTCTTCGCCGCCGCCTCGAGCACGCGCACGCCTTCGGGCACGACCTCTTTGCCGATGCCGTCGCCGGGAATGACGGCAATGCGGTGGACGCGGTTGGTGCTCATGGCGGCGTTTCCTCGTGGCGGGCTTTTGTCGGGGCCTTCCAAGCACCCAGTTCATGCCCGCGCAAGCAGGAATCCGGCAGGGTCTTTATTCGACCTTCTGCAACCCGACGCCGGTCTGACGCTGGTAGACGATCAGGTCGAAGCTCGGTGTCTTGTCGTTGCCCAAAATGGCGCTGATGAGCGCATGCGCTTGGCCGCGATGATGCGTCTGGTGGTTGAAGAAATGGTCGAGCGCGGGGGCGAGCGCCTGCTCGATGGTCTGGGGATTGACCACGGTCTTGTAACGGAGCGTGCCCATCAGATCCGCCTCGCTCAAACCGTCGATGTAGCGGCTGATCAGCGTATCCTGGGTGCGCCGCGCCACGCGCAGCGCCTCGAAATCGTCGTAGAGGATGGCGTCGAGGCTCGGCGGCTGCGCGCCCACCCCGGTAAAGCGCCGCATCCAGATGCGGTCGCCGATTAGGAGGTGGTTGAGCGTCCCGTGCAGCGACTTGAAGAAGGCGCCGCGGTCAGCGCGGTATTCGGCGTCGGGGACCTCTGCTGCTGCGTCATAGAGCCGCTCGTTGCACCAGGCGTTGTAGCCGGCGAACATCTGGTAGCGGGATTTCATCACATCCCTCCGGGTCGGGAACTGGGACCAAGGGCGGCAGGACCGACCTTGACCGATCTTGCCGCCCGGAAGAGCCCCCGGTATAAGCCGCCGCGACGCTGGCACTCCAATGAATGCCGGTAAATACTCCCATGAAAATCAGTGAAGGATAGTCCGATGGCGCTCGAGCGCACCTTTTCGATCCTTAAACCCGATGCGACCGAGCGCAACCTGACCGGCGCCATCAATGCCATGATCGAGCAGGCCGGCCTGCGTATCGTCGGCCAGAAGCGCGTGCGCATCACGCGCGAGCAGGCGCAACGCTTTTACGCAGTGCACAAAGACCGTCCGTTCTTCGGCGAGCTCGTCGACTTCATGATCTCCGGTCCAGTGGTGGTACAGGTCCTGGAAGGCGACAACGCTATCGCGAAATACCGCGAGGTGATGGGTGCGACCGATCCGTCGAAGGCGGCGGCCGGCACCATCCGCAAGGTGCATGCCCGTTCGATCGGCGAGAACTCGGTGCACGGCTCGGACGCGCCGGATACCGCGGCGCGCGAGATCGCGCAGTTCTTTTCCGAGAACGAAATCGTCGGTTGATCGGAAACCCTTCTCAGGCGATTGCTTATATCAATCGCCTGAGCAGTTTACCCTGACCGGCAAATTAAGGATGATGCCGGTTCGGATTGAGTGAAGGCAACGCAGGCTTAGCAGAGGCGTCCAGTGCAATATTTGGTCGAAAGCTTCTCTCACGCGCCGTTCTGGATCGCCCTCGGCCAGATCATCTGGATCAACATCCTGTTGTCCGGCGACAACGCCGTCGTCATCGCGCTCGCCTGCCGGTCGCTGCCCCCCAAACAACGGTTCTGGGGCATCATGCTTGGCGCCGGCGCGGCCGTGCTGCTGCGCGTCTTCTTCACCGTCATCATCGCGCAAATCATGGCGGTGCCGTTCCTCAAACTCGTCGGCGGCCTGCTGCTACTGTGGATCGCGGTCAAACTGATCGTCCCGAGCGACGAGCACGGGGAAGACAACGTCAAGGCCGGCGACACGTTGCTGCGCGCCGTCTGGCTGGTGACGGTGGCCGACATTGTAATGAGCCTCGACAACGTCATCGCGATTGCGGCGGCCGCGGAATCGGCGGCCGCGCGCATCGACATTGCCCATGCACTCACGATCAAGACGGTGCTGATCGTGTTCGGTCTTGCCAGCAGCGTGCCGCTGATCATCGCCGGCAGTGCGCTGTTGATGAGTCTGCTCGAGCGCTTCCCGATTCTGGTCTGGGCGGGCGCTGCTCTCCTTGGCTGGGTGGCAGGCGAGATCATCGTCAAGGATGCGGCCGTCGAGGGCTATCTCGGTGCCGAATTGTCCGAGCGGCTACACCTCTGGTCGGCGGCGGTGGGGGCCGTGTTCGTAGTCGCGCTCGGCTATCTGCTCGTGCGGATGCGCCGGCGGCCGGTGGAAAGCGAAGTCTAGCCGTCCCGTCATTCCTGGGTGCGCGGGCTTTGGCCCGCGAACCTGCCGCTGTGCGGCGGCGGGAATGACGGTATAATGACGGCGCAATGAACCAGACCGTTCGGCTCTCCAGCACCAAGCGTATCGGCTATTCGGCCTGTCCGCACGACTGCCCGTCGACCTGCGCGCTGGAGGTCGAGCTTCTCGACGAGCGCACCATTGGGCGCGTGCGCGGTTCCAAGGATAACGACTACACCGCCGGCGTCATCTGCGCGAAGGTTGCGCGCTACGCCGAGCGCGAGCATCACGCCGAGCGTCTCATGCATCCGCTGCGGCGCGTGGGGCCGAAGGGCTCCGGGCAATTTGCGCCGATCTCATGGGACGATGCGCTCGACATCGTCGCCGAACGGCTCCTGAAAGCCGAGCAGCAGCACGGCGCCGAGAGCGTCTGGCCGTATTTCTACGCCGGCACCATGGGCCTTGTGCAACGCGACGGCATCAACCGGCTGCGCCACGTCAAGAAATACTCCGGCTTCCATTCCACCATTTGCGTCAATCCGGCCTATTCGGGTTTCGCCGCAGGCGTCGGGCGTATCGCGGGGCCCGATCCGCGCGAGATGGCGAAGTCGGACCTCGTCGTGATCTGGGGCACCAATGCGGTGAACACCCAGGTCAACGTGATGACGCATGCCACGCGCGCGCGCAAAGAGCGCGGCGCCAAGATCGTGGCGGTCGACATCTACATGAACGGCACCATGGAGCAGGCCGACCTTGCGGTGCTGGTGAAGCCGGGCACCGACGGCGCGCTCGCCTGCGCGGTGATGCATTGTCTGTTCCGCGACGGCAAAGCGGACTGGGGCTACCTCGAAAAATACACCGACGCGCCGCGCGAGCTGGAAGCGCACTTGAAGACGCGCGATCCAGTGTGGGCTTCGAAGATCACCGGCACGTCGGTCGAGACCATCGAGGAATTCGCGCGACTGATCGGCGAGCGCAAGCGCGCCTATTTCCGGCTTGGTTACGGCTTTGCGCGCTCGCGCAACGGTGCGGCCTCTATGCACGCGGCGAGTTGCATCCCGGCGGTGACGGGCGCCTGGCAATACGAAGGCGGCGGCGCCTTCCACAACAACGCCGACATCTACCAGCTCAGCAAGCGTGTCATCGAGGGACTCGATGCCCTCGATCCGTCGGTGCGCATGCTCGACCAGTCCCGTATCGGTGCGATCCTCACCGGCGACGCTGAAGCGCTTTGTGGCGGACCGCCGGTCACGGCGATGATCGTGCAAAACACCAACCCGATGTCGGTCGCGCCCGACCAGAACAAGGTCAAGCGGGGCTTTGCGCGCGAGGACCTGTTCGTCTGCGTGCACGAGCAGTTCATGACCGAAACGGCGAAGATGGCCGACATCGTGCTGCCGGCGACGACGTTCCTCGAACACGACGACATCTATCGCGGCGGCGGCCATCAATACATCATCCTCGGACCGAAGCTCATCGAGCCGCCGGGTGAGTGCCGCAACAATCACGAGGTGATCGCAGCTTTGGCCAAACGCCTTGGCGCCGAGCATCCAGGCTTCGCCATGAGCCCGCGCGAATTGATCGACCAGATGCTGCGCGTGTCCAAGCGCGGCACGCTTGCCGAGATCGAGGCCAATCGCTGGATCGACTGCCAGCCGCCGTTCCGGCAATCGCATTATCTCGACGGCTTTCCATGGCCGGACGGCAAATTCCGCTTCAAGCCGGACTGGAAGACGGTGCCCTTCCGCAGTCCGTATCAGTCGGGTCCAGTCGATGCGATGCCGGCGCTGCCGGACTACTGGGCGGCGGTGGAAGAAGCGGATGCCGCGCATCCGTTCCGGCTTGCGACGTCGCCGGCGCGCGGCTTCCTCAATTCCACCTTCAATGAGACGCCGACCTCGCTCGCCAACGAAAAGCGGCCGACGGTGATGATCCATCCCGACGATGCGGCGGAGCGGGGTGTTGCCGACGGCGACTATGTCGTACTCGGCAACACGCGCGGCGAGGTGCGGCTGCACGCTAAGCTGTTCGACGGCGTGCGCCGCGGCGTCTTGATCGCGGAATCGATCTGGCCGAATTCAGCCTATGCCGACGGCTGCGGCATCAACTCGCTCACCGGCGCCGACCCGGTCGCGCCCTATGGCGGCGCGGCCTTCCACGACAACAAGGTGTGGGTGCGGAAGGCTTGAGCGTCGTTCCGGATCGCGCGCCACGCGCGCGTCCGGAACGAGCGTGGATAAGCTTACAGCTCCTTGCCGATCTTGCGGTCGACCGAGTAGGGGCCGCCGCCGCGGATGGCGATCATGAAGCACACAATGCCGAGGAACAGCACGTATTCGTAGCCGCCGGCGCCGGCGGAGAAACCTTTTGCCCAGTGCGCGGCGAACATCGCTATCAGCAGCTCGATGGCCAGCGCTGCCGCGAAGAAACGCGTCGCGACGCCCAGTACGAGCGCGGCGCCGCCGATGATTTCGAAGAAGATCGCAAGCGCCGCGAACCAGCGCGGCAGGCCGTAATTGTTGGCGAATGCCGTGCCGATGGCATCCACGCCGCGTCCCCATTTCGGCCAGCCATGCATGATCATGATCCAGCCAAACACGACGCGGGTGATCGTATAGGCTATCGGCTCCACCGCCGCGTAGAATCCGGCGAGACCCGGAAACAACAGTTTCGGCTCGCTGTCTCTCGTTCCAATCATTGGCTTTCCCCTTCGTTTGGAGGGGCTTGTCGTGATTCTTTGCCCCGGACGGGCACGCTAGTCACATCGCCCCGGGCACTGAAACTCACTTCCGCGTTAACGACGGAGCCATTCACAGCCCGCTGGGCACGATGAAGGCTGAGTCCGAAGCTGTTCCATTTCCAACGAGGCAGCGGCCGTCCACAACCCGCACGCGTCCTTCGGCCACCAGCCGCAAGGCGAGCGGGTAGATGCGATGCTCGACCTTGATGATACGCGCGGCGAGCGTCGCCTCGGTGTCGTCATCATGCACCGCAACCGCGCCTTGAACGATGATCGGTCCTGAATCCATTTCCGGCACCACGAAATGCACGCTCGCACCGTGCAGCTTCACCCCGCTCTCGAGCGCACGCTTGTGCGTATCGAGTCCCTTGAAGGAGGGCAGCAAAGCCGGGTGGATGTTGAGCATGCGCTCCTGCCACTGGCCGACAAACCAGGGCGTCAAAAGCCGCATGAAGCCGGCGAGGCAGATGAGTTCGATGGCGTGCTTCTTGAGCGTCGTGTGCAGTGCTGCTTCGAACGCCGCGCGGTCCTTGCCGTAGGTCTTGTGGTCGACCACCACGGTGGCGATGCCGTTGGCTTGCGCGGTGGCAAGCCCGCCGGCATCCGGCCGGTTGGAGAGCACGAGCACGATCTCGGCCGGATAATCCTTATCCTTCGCGGCCTCGATCAATGCTGCCATGTTGGAGCCGCGGCCGGAGATGAGGACGGCGACGCGACGGCGCGGCATCGGCTAGGCGCCCAGATCAAGCGTGCCGTCATAGACGACGCGCGGTTCGTTGGGCGCCGCGATCACCTCACCGATACGCGCGGCCTTCTCGCCGGCCTTGGCAAAGGCCGCCATCACGGCATCGCAGTCCTTCGCGGCGGTGACGACGATCATGCCGATGCCGCAGTTGAACGTGCGCAGCATCTCGTTCTGTTCGATGCCGCCCGCGCTCGCCAGCCATTTGAACACCGGCAGAACAGAGATGCGTGCAAGATCGATGCGTGCGCCCATGCCCTTCGGCAGCACGCGCGGAATGTTGTCAGGAAAGCCGCCACCGGTGATGTGCGCGAAGCCCTTCACGGCTTGCGTGCCGCGAATGGCCGCGAGGCAGGACTTCACGTAGATGCGGGTCGGTGTGAGAATCGCGTCGCCAAGCGTTTCGCCCGGCGCGTAAGGCGCAGGGGCGCTCCAGGCGAGCCCGGACTTCTCCACCACTTTGCGCACAAGCGAGAAGCCGTTGGAGTGCACGCCCGAAGAGGCGAGGCCGATGATCGCATCGCCGGCCGCGATGTCGGTCCGCGGCAAAATCGCGCCGCGCTCCACGGCGCCGACCGCGAAGCCAGCGAGGTCGTAGTCGTCGCCTTTGTAGAGCCCGGGCATCTCGGCGGTCTCGCCGCCGATCAGCGCGCAGCCGGCCTCGCGGCAACCCACGCTGATGCCGGCGACGACGGCCGCGCCGACCTCCGGCTCCAATTTTCCACAGGCATAATAATCGAGGAAAAAGAGCGGCTCGGCGCCTTGCACCACCAGATCGTTCACCGACATGGCAACCAGATCGATGCCGATGGTGTCGTGGCGGCCGGTCTCGATGGCGATCTTGACCTTGGTGCCGACGCCGTCGTTCGCCGCCACCAGCACGGGATCGGAAAAACCGCACTTCTTGAGGTCGAACAGCCCGCCAAAACCGCCGATTTCGGCGTCGGCGCCCGGCCGCGCCGTGGCGCGCACCAGCGGCTTGATCAGGTCCACCATGCGGTTGCCGGCGTCGATGTCCACGCCCGCCTGCGCATAAGTGAGGCCCGGCTGTTTTTCTGCCATGATCCCCTCGTTTGTCGGGGTCCTACGTAAAAATCGCAAGTCGTGCAATGGCCAGCGCGCCGTTATACTCTGGCGATGGGATTGGCGTATTTCCGCTCGGACGGGTGGGGGACGCCCGCGAGCCGGGACTGCCTTGAGTATTCCGAACCTCATTACGCTGGGCCGCATTCTGCTGGTGCCGATCGTGGTCTGGGCGATAGCGCAGGGCCTGATGTGGCTTGCCTTCGTGCTGTTCCTGGTCGCCGGCATCAGCGATGCCGTTGATGGCTTCCTGGCGAAGCGGTTCCACATGACGACGGTGTTGGGGGCCTATCTCGACCCGCTCGCCGACAAGGCGCTGATCGTGTCGATCTACCTGACGCTGGGGGTGAACGGCCACATTCCACGCTGGCTGGTCATCCTGGTCGTCTCGCGCGACGTCCTGATCATCGGCGGCATCATGCTGTCCTGGGTGATGGGCTCGCCGCTCAAGATCAAACCGCTTTTGGTCTCCAAGCTGAACACCGTGGCGCAGATCGCCTTTGCCTGCGTGGTGCTGGCCTCGCTCGGCTTCCGCTTCGAGGTGCCGCTGTTGACCCTGGTGCTTACCGGGCTGGTCGCGGCGCTGACCTTGCTGTCGGTCGCGGCTTATCTGGCGGAGTGGGTGCGCCACATGAACTCCACGATGGCCAACCAATGAGCACGCCCCAACGCGTATCGCCGCCTGGCGCCGGCACTTTGCGGCTTCAGGTCGGTTTCTGGCTCGGCGCGTTCGTCGTCTTCGTGCTGCTGTTGTGGCTCCTGAGCGAGATCCTGCTGCCCTTCGTCGCCGGCTTTGCCATCGCCTATCTGCTCACCCCGATGACCGACCGTCTGCAGCGCATGGGCCTCAATCGCATGGTCGCATCGCTGTTGCTCATCACCCTGATGGTGCTGGCGTTCATCCTCGTCATCCTGCTGATCGTGCCGCTCTTGGGTGGTCAGCTTGCGTCCTTCATCGACAACATCCCCGGCTATGTCTCCAAGCTGCGGGGCTTGTTGCACGATCCGAGCTGGCCGTGGCTTCAGAAGTTGGTGGGGTCGGGGCTCAATTCCGATAAAGGCATAGGCGACATCCTCACACAGGGCGCAGGCTGGCTGACGACCTTCCTGAAATCGCTCTGGTCGGGCGGAAGCGCGCTGTTGTCGCTGTTCTCGCTCATCGTGGTGACGCCGGTGGTCGCTTTCTATCTGATCTACGACTGGCATCGCATGATCAATACGGTCGACGGCTGGGTGCCGGTGCAGCATCGCGACACCGTGCGGCAACTCGCGCGCGAGGTCGATGGCGCCATTGCCGGCTTCGTCCGCGGACAAAGCGCCGTGTGCATTGTCTTGGGCTCGTTCTACGCGGTGGCACTCACCATCGCCGGCTTGAATTTCGGCTTTCTCATCGGATTGATCTCGGGGCTGATCTCCTTCATTCCCTACGTGGGCTCGATGACGGGGCTGGTGCTTTCGCTCGGCGTCGCGGTGGCGCAATTCTGGCCGGATTATTATTGGATTTTGATGATCCTCGGCATTTTCCTAGTCGGCCAATTCCTCGAGGGCAATCTGCTGTCACCGAAGCTCGTCGGAGACAGCGTCGGCCTGCACCCGGTGTGGCTGATCTTCGCGCTGCTCGCCTTCGGCTATCTGTTCGGGTTCGTGGGCTTGTTGGTCGCGGTGCCGCTCGCAGCCACTATCGGCGTGCTGGCGCGCTTCGCGCTTCGGCGCTATCTGGAGAGCTCACTGTACACCGGCGAGAAGACGGGTTGAGTTTCATGGTGGCTTCGTTCGGTCCGCGTCAGCTCGTGCTCGCGCTCGATCACGCCGTGAGCTTCGCGCGCGATGACTTTCTGCCGGGACCGTCCAACGCCGCCGCGCTGACCTTGATCGAGCACTGGCCGGATTGGCCGAACAAAGCGATGGCTTTGGTCGGCCCTGAAGGCGCCGGCAAGAGCCATCTCGCCACCATCTGGGCGGAAGCGGCCGGCGCGCGTGTCCTGTCGGCGAAGCTCTTGGGCGAAACTGATCTGCCGTCGGCATTCGTGACCGGAGCCTTGGTACTGGAGGACCTCGAACTCGCCGGGCTCGATGAGCGCGCGCTGTTCCATCTTTTGAATCTCGCACGCGAGGAGGGCGCCTATCTGCTCATTACTGCGCGCACCGCGCCGGCGAGCTTCCCGCTGACCGTCCGCGACCTGGCGTCGCGCCTGCGCGCCGTCCCGGTGGTGACGCTCGCCGCGCCCGACGACGCGCTCTTGCGCTCTCTCATCGTCAAGCTCGCCGCCGACCGGCAGCTCAATGTCGACGAGCCTTTGGTGAACTATGTCGCCAATCGTATCGAACGCTCCTTCGTCGCCGCCCGCAGCGCGGTGGCCAGGCTTGACGAGGAGGCCATGCGCCAGCATCGGCCGGTGACGCGGGCGCTGGCGGCCGAGCTGTTCCGCGACGTCCCGGCCTGAAGTCGCTTCTTTTTAATGACAAAAGCGCTCCGCGCTTGATTGTGACAGCGCGGACCTGTCATCTGGACGCCATTCTTGACGACTAAGAGCGGGCTTTCAGAACAGGGCGCCCATGGCGGATCGCAGCCAAGCTATTGCAACGGTTCAAGAAACGTCCACCGCGACAGCGGGCGAAGGCGGCCCTGACGCGGCCTTGCGGGCGAGCCCCAGCCGATTCATCAATCGCGAGCTGTCCTGGCTGCACTTCAACCGCCGTGTGTTGGAAGAGGCCGCCAACGAACACCACCCGATCCTGGAGCGGGTACGCTTCCTCTCGATCTCGGCCAACAACCTCGACGAATTCTTCATGGTACGCGTCGCCGGCCTCAAAGGGCAGGTGCATGAGGGCATCACCACGAAGAGCCCGGACGGGTTGTCGCCGTCAGAGCAGCTTGCGCGCATCGGCGAAGCGGTCGCGAGCCTCGCGCATGATCAGCAGCAGCGCTGGATGGAGCTGCGTCCCGATCTCGCGGAGGCCGGGGTCACCTTGGTCGACGGCGCCGATGTCACGAAAAGCGAGCGCGCATGGCTGGAGGAGCACTTCCTCACCCACGTGTTCCCGCTGCTGACGCCGCTTGCCATCGACCCGGCGCATCCATTCCCGTTCATCCCTAATCTCGGCTTCTCGATCGCGTTGCAGCTCGCGCGCGTGAAGGACGGCAAGGCGATGAACGCGCTTATCCGCATGCCCCAGAAGATCGAGCGCTTTATCCGTCTGCCGGCGAGCGGCGACGGCGTTCGTCTCATTACGCTGGAGGGAGCGACCGCGCTGTTCATCAGCCGTTTGTTCCCCGGCTACACCATGAAGGGACACGGCACCTTCCGCGCTATCCGCGACTCGGAAGTGGAAATCGAGGAAGAGGCGGAAGATCTGGTGCGGCTGTTCGAGACCGCGCTCAAGCAGCGTCGGCGCGGTTCGGTGATCCGGCTCGAGCTCGACGCCAAGATGCCGCCCGAGTTGTGCGGCTTCGTGCAGCGCGCGCTGGCGGTCGCCGACGACGAAGTGTTCATGGTCGATGGCGTGCTTGCGCTGAACGACCTGTCGCAGCTCACCCGCATCGATCGGCCCGATCTCGAATTCGTGCCTTATAATCCGCGCTACCCCGAGCGCATCCGCGACCATGGCGGCGATTGCTTCGCCGCTATCCGGCAAAAGGACCTCGTCGTCCACCATCCGTATGAATCCTTCGACGTCGTGGTGCAATTCCTGCAACAGGCGGCGCGCGATCCCAATGTGGTGGCGATCAAGCAGACGCTCTATCGCACGTCGGCCGAATCCCCGATCGTGAAGACGCTGGTCGAGGCGGCCGAAGCCGGCAAGACAGTCACCGCGCTGGTGGAATTGAAGGCGCGCTTCGATGAGGAAGCCAATATCCGCTGGGCGCGCGATCTGGAGCGCGCCGGCGCGCAGGTGGTCTACGGCTTCATCGAGCTCAAGACCCACGCCAAGCTGTCGCTGGTCGTGCGCCGCGAGGGCGGGGCGCTCGCGACCTATGTGCACGTCGGCACCGGCAACTATCACCCGGTCACGGCGCGCATCTATACCGATTTGTCGTTCTTCACCGCCGATGCGGTGATCGCCCGCGATGTGGCGCGCATCTTCAACTACATCACCGGCTATGCCGAGCCGGACGAGTTGGAGAAGATGGCGATCTCGCCGATCTCGCTGCGCAAGCGCATCCTCGACCACATCGCCCAGGAAGCGGTCAATGCGCGGGCCGGCAAACCGGCCGCGATCTGGATGAAGATGAATTCGCTGGTCGATCCCGGCATCATCGACGCGCTCTACGATGCCTCCTCCGCCGGCGTCGCCATCGATCTCGTGGTGCGCGGTATCTGCTGCCTGCGCCCCGGCGTCCCGGGCCTGTCCGAGAACGTCCGCGTCAAGTCGATCGTCGGCCGCTTCCTCGAGCACGGCCGCATCTACTGCTTCGGCAATGGGCACACGCTGCCGCATCCGAAGGCGGCGCTCTACATCTCCTCGGCCGACATGATGCCGCGCAACCTCGACCGCCGGGTCGAGGCGCTGTGCCCGATTCTCAATCCGACCGTGCATGAACAGGTCCTTGGCCAGATTATGGTGGCCAATTTCAAGGACAACGAGCAGAGCTGGAAGGTCTTGCCGGATGGGAGTTCGACGCGCATAAAGGCCGCGCCGGGCGAAGAACCCTTCAACGCCCACAAGTACTTCATGACGAATCCGAGCCTCTCCGGACGTGGCAAATCGCTCAAAGAGTCGTCGCCCCGCAGCCTCATCCGGCGCCTCGTCGAAGGGGCGTAAGCGCGCACCCGAGATCTCCGTCAAAGGGCGTTTGGACGCGGGTCCGGCGATCGCCGTCATCGACATCGGCTCGAACTCCATCCGCCTCGTGATCTACGAGGGGCTGACCCGTTCGCCTACTCCGATCTTCAACGAGAAGGTGCTGGCCGGGCTCGGGCGGCAGGTGCAAACCACCGGCCTCCTGGCGCAGGACGCCATCAACACGGCGCTGGCGGCGTTGCGCCGGTTCCGCGCGCTGTGCGACATCCTGCATGTGAAGAAGCTCTGGGCGATCGCCACCGCCGCCTGCCGCGACGCGGAGAACGGCGAGGCCTTCATCGCCCAGGCCGAGCGCATCTGCCGCACCTCCATCAGCATTCTTTCCGGCAAGCGTGAGGCGCATCTGACCGCGCTCGGCGTCGTCTCCGGTATCCACAAGCCGGACGGCATCGTCGGCGACCTCGGCGGCGGCTCGCTCGAACTGGTCAACGTGCACGGCTCACGCGTGCATGCCGGCATTACGCTGCCGCTCGGCGGGCTGGCGCTGCAGGACCTCGCCGGCAAATCGATCAAGAAGGCTGAACGGATCGTCGAGGGCGCATTCCGGAAGCTTGAGATGCTGCACGACGGGGAGGGGCGCACCTTCTACGCCGTCGGCGGCACTTGGCGCGCGCTGGCGCGGCTGCACATGTGGCAGACCGGTTATCCGTTCCACGTCATGCACAATTACCGAATCTCGGCGCGCGAGGCGCTCGAGTTCTCCCGGCTGGTGCACCGGGTCGATACGGAGACCTTGTCCAAGATCGAGGTCGTCAACGCCGCGCGCAGGCCCTTGCTCGCTTACGCCGCGCTGGTGATGGAAAACCTGGTGCGCACGATCAAGCCGAAGGACGTGGTGTTCTCCGTGCTCGGCGTGCGCGAGGGGCTGCTGTATGAACTGCTCCGGCCGAGCGAACGTGTGCGCGATCCGCTGATCGCAGCGGCGGCCGATTTGAACGTGCTGCGTTCGCGCTCGCCGCGCCACGGCGAGGAACTGATCGCCTGGACCGACGCCTTCATGGCGTCGTCCGGTCTCGACGAAAGCGCCGACGAGCGTCGTCTGCGTCACGCCGCCTGCCTCCTAGGCGATATCGGCTGGCGCGCGCATCCGGACTATCGCGGCGAGCAGTCAATGAACATCATCGCGCATGGCGCTTTCACCGCGATCGACCATCCCGGCCGCGCCTATCTGGCGCTCGCCGTCTACTTCCGCCACGCCGGCTTGAGCGAAGAGGATTTGTCGCCGCGCCTGCGCGAGCTCGCCACCACGCGCATCCTCGACCGCGCGCGCGTTCTGGGCGCCGCCATGCGCGTCGCTTACATCCTGACGGCCGGGCAAGGCGGCGTATTGCTGAAGACGCCAATGCAGGTCAAGCGCGGCAGGCTCACGCTCAAACTGACGGGTGTTTACGGCAGGCTCGCGAGCGAGCGGCTGTCGACGCGGTTGCGGCAACTCGCGCGGCTGGTCGGGCGCGACGCGGTGATCGAGGCGTGAGACGTCAGCCGACGTGGAAGTCCACGGTCACCTGGCCTGAGCCGCTCGAGGGGAAATAGTCGCACAGTTGCTCGGCCTCGCCGCTGTACGTATCCCAGCCGAGCAGGCCGAACAGCATCGCCGTATCGGCCATCAAAGCCTCGCCCGAGCATTTGGTCGTGTAGTCCGGCAGCATGCGCACGAATTCGCGGTAACGGCGCGCCTTCCACAGGTCGAGCACGCGCAGATCCATCTGCCGGTTGAACTCGCTGCCCATCACGTCCCACTGGCCGTCGCCGACCTGCGCGTTGTTGACGAGCTTGTGCGACAGCGAACCGGAAGCGAGCACCGCGACTTTCGAATCGGAACGCTGGATCGCGCGCCGCGCCGCTTCGCCGAAGCGGCGGTTCTCCTCGACCGAAGCAAAGATAGGCGCTGCCGCCGAGAGCACGCGCAAGGCGCCGTCCGCGTTCATGTAATGCATCGGCACGATGGTGCCGTACTCCAAGGGCAGCGTCGGCACCTTGTGCGAGAGCACATCGAGGCCGTTCTTGCGCGCCTCGGCGGCGATGAGATCGCTCAATTCCGGATTGCCGCGATAGTCGTAGGCCATGTCCTGGATCATGTGCGGCGCTTCGTGGCTCGTGTAGATGCCCTTGTGCCGTTCGTTGGCGTTCAAGTGAAAGCCGAAATTCGAGATCCAATGCGTGTCGAACACCAGGAAGGTGTCGGCGCCGCGCAGGCGCGCGCGGGCCCCGATTTCGCGCAACGAGGCGATGGCCGCGGCACGCTTGCCCTTCAGCGGGCCTTCGCGCTCCGAAATCAACAGCGACGGGACGTGCGTAACTTTGGCGGCGAGAACGAGCTGGCCCATGCGTTTCCCCTTCCAGACGGGCCTTTTTCCAAGGCTCCGGATTATTAAAACATCATCATGTTGCACGTGAAACGATGTGCTTTGCGCTAGATCAAGTTTGGCCCGGTTCCTGCCTTCACGCGGTTGCTATCCTTGAGGTGGATCAACGGGATTTCTGAGGCGATGCCATAATGCGCAGATGATGCCGCGCCTTTGCATTCTTGCTCTCGCGATCGTTGCCACGATGGTCGTGCGTGGCGCGTCGGCGCAGAGCTGCGACGATCGCTATCCGTGGACCTGTCAGGGCTATGTCGCGCCGCCTTCTTACGGCGGGCGTCCGGGAGGACTGTTTGCCCCGCCGCAACGCGGGCCACTTGAGCTTTCGCCGGATGTGCAGCCGTCGGAGCGAATGACGCGGCCGGGCGATACGATCGAGAGCCTCGATCCGGCTTCACGCAGCCGCTATGCCGCGCTCTATGCGCCGATGCGGGGCGAACGCTTCCCCATTCCGGAGGTGGATCTCTCCGAGATCGGCGCGGAATATCTGCGCAAGTCGGTCGATTACCCCACCCGCGAGCCGCCCGGCACGATCGTCATCGATCCGCGCAACCGCTTTCTTTATCTCGTCCAAGGCGGTGGTCGGGCAGTCCGCTACGGTATCGGTGTCGGACGCCAGGGTTTCGGCTGGTCAGGTGTCGCAACCGTCCGCAGCAAGCAGGAATGGCCGGACTGGTATCCGCCCAAAGAGATGATTCAGCGTCAATCCGAATTGAGGCGTCAATTGAGCCAGCTGCAAAGCGGCCTAGGTATGCGCGGCGGCCCGCGGAATCCGCTCGGCTCGCGCGCGATGTATCTTTGGCAAGGCAACAAGGACACGCTTTACCGGATCCACGGCACGGTCGAACCGTGGACCATCGGCACCAGCGTGTCGTCCGGCTGCATCCGCATGATCAACCAGGATGCCATCGATCTGTATCAGCGCACGCCGGTTGGGACGAAGGTCGTGGTGCTTTCCGCGCGCTGACGATACGCGGCGGGATCAGCCGCGGCTGCCCGCGCGGGCGCGCACGGCATTCTCGATCAGCGTCTTGCCCAGCGACCAGACCGCGCCCGGTACGCGATGCGCCTCGGCGATCACCGCGTCGAACGAGCGCTCGATCCAGGCGCAGTCCTCGTCGGTGATGATCAGCGGCGGCAGAAGCTTGATCGTATGGCTGGCGTGGCCCGCTACCTGCGTCAGGATGTGGTGCTCCTTGAGCAGCGGGATGACGATCAACTGGCAGAACAGGCCGCTGTTCGCCGTCTCGAGCAAATTCCACGAGGCTTTCAGCGCGAGCGAACGCGGCGCGCCGAATTCGATGCCGAGCATCAGCCCTTTGCCGCGCACGGTCTTCACCAGCTCGTAGCGCTCGGCCATGCCCTGGAAGGCGGCGAGCAGGCGCGCCCCCCTGCGTTCGGCGTTCTCGATGAGCTTCTCGTTCTCGATCACCGTTAGCGTCGCCAGCCCGGCCGCCATGGCGAGATCGTTCTTGGAAAAGGTCGAGCCATGCACGACGGCGCGGTCCATCCGGTCGAACACCTTGTCGAAGATCCACTTGCGAGTGAGCACCGCGCCGCTCGGCACATGACCGCCGGACAGCGATTTCGACAGCAACACCATGTCGGGCTCGATGCCCCAGTGCTCGCCGGCAAGGAAGCGTCCCGTGCGCCCGAGTCCCGTCTGGATTTCGTCGGCAATGAAGAGCGTGCCGTACTTGCGGCAGAGGTCGAGGGCGTTGCGCAGATAGTCGTCGTCGGGAACGATGACGCCTTTGCCTTGGATCGGTTCGACGATGAACGCAGCTTGGGTTCGCGAGGCCAGAGCACGCTCCAACGCGACGATGTCGTTGAAAGGCACTTCGACGCAGCCGGGCAGGAGCGGGCCGAACCCGGCGCGGAAGACATCGTCGCCATTCACCGATAGCGCGCCGTACGACAGCCCATGGAAGGAGTGGCCGCAATACACGATGCCGTCGCGGCCAGTCGCTGCGCGGGCAAACTTCAGGGCGGCCTCCACCGATTCCGTTCCGGAATTGGCGAAGAACACCTTCTCGAGATGCGATACGTAGCGCAGCAGGCGTTCGGCCAGGACACCAGCCAGTGTCGACACATCCAGTTGAACGAGGTTCGGCAGATCGCTGTCGAGCACGGCCTTCAGGCTGTCACGCACGGTCGGGTGGTTGCGGCCGAGCGCGAAGACGCCGAACCCGCTCAATAGATCAAGGTATCGCTCGCCGCTCTTGTCATAGAGATATTGGCCTTGGCCGCGCTGGTATGCGCGATCGAATCCGATCGTCTTGAGCACCCGAACCATCTGCTCGTTGAGATAGCGGGCATGCAGCGAATAGCGCTCCGCGTCTCTGTCAGCGAGCAGGCGTTCTAGATCGTCGCGGTGCATCCAAGCATCCTAAAACTGTGAGCAACCCCGGGCGGCGGCCTTATGCAGCCTGCGTCATGGTAGCTTCCGTGACCGGGAATGTCATGTTTGGCAGGTTGCGCGCGGGCAAAGCGACGGCATTGACGGGCATGACAGATTCGGGATGATTGACGCATGATCGGTGGGAACTTTTGATGTCGAGCGACGGGGGCGTCGTCGCGGTTACTTCTATCGCGCTCGAAGCGCGCATTGCGCGCGGTCCGGGTGTGACCGTGCTGTGCGAGCACTCGTTGCGGCTTCGTGCCGCGCTTGAGGCGGCGATCGAACGAGGCGCTTCGGGCGTCATTAGCTTTGGCGTTGCCGGCGGATTGAAGCCGGGCCTTTTTGCCGGCGACTGTATCGTGGCTTCGAGCGTCAGGGCCGGAGAGGACCTGATCGCCACCGATCCCGCCTGGTCGCGGAGCCTGCTTGCGGCGATCCCGGAAGCCATTCATGCGGAGATTGCCGGCGCAGACGCCGTGTTGATGAACCCGTCGCATAAGCGCGAGGTGCACGCGCGCACTGGCGCCGTGGCCGTTGACATGGAATCGCACATCGCGGCAAAGGTTGCGCACGCGCATCGGCTGCCGTTTGCTGCGTGCCGCATCGTTATCGATGCCGCCCACAGGACGCTGCCGCCCGCCGCCGCCGTGGCGCTCAATGAAGACGGAACGACGGACCTCGGCGCCGTGCTCCGCTCGATCATGCGTAAACCGCATCAGCTCCCGGACCTTATACGCACGGCACGCGATGCCCGCGTCGCCTGGCGCGCGTTGCACGCGGGACGTGCACGGTTGGGTGCGGGGCTTGGGTTTCCCGAATATGCCGAGACGACATTAGGTCTCGCTGTCGCCTGACGCGGGTAGATTCGAAATCCGGGCTCGATGGCTACTGGCCAGCCAACTGCTTACGCAGGCTGGTGATGTGTGCCGCCAGACAATCCACGAACGCGCGGACATGTGGCGCTTGTTTGACGTCCTCGCGCACGATCAGCCAAAGCTCGGCGTCCAATTCTGGTTCCGGAGGCAAGCAGCGCAAGAGATCCGCTTCGGCATCGCCCACCAGACAGGGCAGCATGCCGATGCCGAGACCGGCCTTTATGGCCGACACGTGATTGATGAGGCTGTTGCTGCGCGCGCTGATGCTCGCGCCGGGCGCGTTTTGTGTGAGCCAAAGGGATGCCGGAAGCCTCGCCATGGCGCCTTCAAGCCCAACGATGGCATGGGAGTTCAGCTCATTCAGCTCGCTCGGGGCTCCGTGCTCGTCGGCATAAGGCCGGCTGCAGTAGGCCGCCCAGGCGCTGTCGGGCAGGCGTTGCGCAACAATGCCGCCGCCCTCGGGCCGTGAATTGGCACGCAAGGCGACATCGGCTTCATTGCGCCTGAGGTCGAGAAACCGGTCGTCAATGACCAGTTCGACGGTCACGCCCGGGTATTGCCCGCGAAAGCCGCGTAGAAAAGGCGTCACGAGCCGGTTGGTCAGGATCTCGCTCGAGGTGAAACGAACCGAACCCGAGAGCATGCGTTGTTGCGCGGAGAGGGCGCTTTGCAACGCGAGCACTTCGCCTTCGATGCGCTCCGCGCCGGCCGCAACGATCTGACCGAGCGGTGTCAATAAGTGCCCATTTTGCCGGGATTCAAAGAGGTCGGCCCCGACGACTGCTTCGATCTGAGCGATGCGGCGCGTGACGGTGGTCTGATTGACGTTGAGGGCACGCGCCGCGCGAAGTGCCGAACCGGCGCGAGCTACGGCTAGCACGAAGCGGAGATCGTCCCAGTCGATCATGTAGCCATTCTGCAAAAATGCAGAACGGGTTGGCAATAGTCCTGATTGTGCCGGTTCGGCTGCGCCTGTATTTCGCGCGCCAATCAAAGCAGTTCGGACGCAGCGCCGTCCGGCCAAGTCGGGGGACATGCCAATGAAGATTTATCTCGATCCGATATCGACCACCTGTCGGCCGTTGCTCGTGTTTCTCGCCGAGCACGGAATGCCGGCCGAAATCGCTCCCGTGCGGCTGTTTCAAGGGGAGCATCTGGCTTCCGATTACGCCTCGCTCAATCCCAATAAATGCGTGCCGACGCTCACGGACGGCGACTTCGTGCTCACCGAAAGCTCGGCGATTCTGAAGTATCTCGCGGACAAGCTCGGCTCGCCGGCTTATCCGCGCGATCTAAAGGCCCGCGCCCGCGTGAACGCGATGATGGACTGGTTCAACACCGGCTTCTATCGCGATTTCGGCTACGGGGTCGTGTATCAGCAGGCGTTTCCGCAGTATCGCTTCCCGAACGCCGTCGTGCAGAGCACCATCGTCGCGCGCAGCAAGGAAAACGCCGCGCTCTGGCTCGCCATCCTCAATGATCACTGGCTGCAACGCGGTCCGTTCCTGTGCGGTGAGGACGTCACGCTCGCCGACTATCTCGGTGCCTGCTACGTCTCGGTTGCCGAATGGGTGGGCTTCGATCTGAGCGCTTATCCGGCTGTGGCCGCTTGGCTCGATCGCATGAAGGATCGAGCAGCATGGGCCCAGACGCACGATGCGTGGAACGCGCTGACGGCGTCGTTCAAGACGCCGCTGCAGAAGACGGCCTAAGGACGGCACACATGCGCGGCAATGGCTGCCGCAAGCGGCCGCGCCGGCGCGCATAGCTTCACCAAGGACGAGCAGGATCATGATCAAGGGTCTGCATCACAGTGCCTATCGTTGTCGGGACTCCGAGGAGACCCGCGCCTTCTACGAGGACTTGCTCGGGCTGCCGCTCGTCCAAAGCTTCGTGATCGGCGAGACCAAGACAGGCCGCGCGGCGAACGTGCTGCACACGTTCTATCGCATGAACGACGGCTCCTGCCTGGCTTTCTTCGAGGCGCCGCTCGAGCCGTTCGAGTTCAAGCCGCAGCACGATTTCGATCTACACATCGCTTTGGAGGTCGAGGCGTCCGAGCTTGCGCCCATGCTCAGCAAGGCAAAGGCCGCCGGCGTGGAAGTGCGCGGCGTGGCCGATCACAGGTTCATCGAGTCGATCTACCTGCGCGATCCGAGCGGCTATGTGATCGAGCTCACCGCCAAGCGTGACGATCACGACGCGGCGCTCGATCCGAAAGTAAACGGCGCGCGGCGGATTCTCGATGCGTGGCAGGCCGAAAAGGTCGGGCTGAAGCCCGCCAAGGCGGCGAACGGCTAACCCGCTCTTTCGTAACGAACTCAACGTGGTCGACGCGGCAGCCTCATGGCTTCCGCGCACGATGATGCACGCCCGATACCGGCAAATCAGACTCAACAAAGGGAGAACGGAAATGCTTCAGTCAAAACGCAATGCGCAACACCACGATGAAAAGGTCGACCCTGCTGTCCATGCTTCGGGCGGGACGGCGCCAAAGTTGCGGGTCGTGGCCGACCCAACGCCCGCGCAGAAGGAATTGCCGTCGTTGGCGCCACTGATGGCGCTGTCGACCGGCTTCTGGGCCTTCAAGACAATGGCCGCCGCGCACGAACTCGACCTGTTCAGCCTGTTGGCCGGGGGTCGGAGCACGACCGCAACTGAGCTCACGCAGACGCTTGGGCTTCATCCGCGTCCGGCCGAGATGCTGTTGACCGGCTGCGCCGCGCTCGGGCTTTTGGAAAAGGTCGAGGGGCGCTACCGCAACACGGCGGTCAGCGACGCCTATCTGGTGCGCGGCGAGGCGGCCTATTTTGGCGGCTTGATCGAGATGGCCGACAAACGGCTCTATGCCGGCTGGGGCAAGCTTGCCGACGCCTTGCGCACCAACCGTCCGACGACCTGGGATCCGGCAGTGCAATCCTCTTTGTTCGACAGCGAGGATCCGAAGATGCTCGCGCTGTTCTGGGAGGCGATGCATTCGCTCTCGACGATGACCGCGCGTCAGTTCGGCCGGGCGATCGACCTCAGCGGCTTCCGCCGGCTGCTCGATATCGGCGGCGGGTCGGGCGCTTACGACATCGAGCTGTGCAAGCAGTACGAGACTCTCGAGGCGACGGTGTTCGACCTGCCACACGTGGCCAAGATTGCCGCGGGAAAGATTGCGGAGGCTGGACTTAGCCATCGGGCCCGAGCGATCGCGGGCGACTTCTTCGGTGATCTTCCGCGAGGTTATGACATGCATCTCCTGTCGATGATTCTGCACGACTGGGATGAAACCAAGAACCGCGCTCTGTTGCGTCGCTCGTTCGACGCGCTACCGCACGGCGGCGCAGTGGTCATCAGCGAGCTTCTCGTCAATGACGAGAAGACCGGCCCGGCGCCGGCGGCGCTCATGAGCTTGAACATGCTGATCGAGACCGAAGGGCGCAACTACACACCGGCGGAATACGCCGCTTGGCTGGAAGAGGCGGGCTTCCGCGACATCGAAACGGTCTGGTTCGACGCGCCGGGCGCCAACGGTGCGGTGATCGGCCGCAAGCCCTGAAATGAAAGACGCAACCGCGGCCACGCGCGCGCAGCGTGTGGCCACCTCATTTCAAGATTGTCACGATGGAGAATCCACGATGAGCATGCCTGTGTTATCGGCCGCCAAGGCCGTTTGGGAGGAGCGGGATCGACAAGGGGGCGGCGCTTATTCCGCGCGCGCCCTCGCGACCCGGATCGGCGATGCGTTGACGTCGGTCGGTCGGACCTGCCGATATCGGTTGCGGATCTGGAACGCGCGCATCAACGAACGTGCGTTCCTGCGCGACTTGCACGAATGCGAGCTGCACGAGATGGGTCTGTCGTTTGACGACAGATGCCAGGAGGTGAACAAGCCGTTCTGGCGGGCGTGAGGTGCGGTGGAGCGATTGTCGTCCGTCCGCCTTATTCTTTCTCCACCGCGACCACGCGGCCTCTCTCGACCGCCAGCGCCAGCTTGCCGTGCTTGAGTGCCAGCGCCTTCTCGCCGAACAATTCGCGCCGCCAGCCTTTGAGGGAGGGCACGTCGGCCTCGTCGTCCGCGGCGATGCGGTCGAGCTCGTCGACGGTGGCGATCACCTTGGCGGCGACGCCGTGCTTCTCCGCCGTCATGCGCAGGAGCACCTTCAACAGTTCAACAGTGGCGGCACCGTTCGGCGCGGCCTTGAAACGCTCGAGCCGCGGCAAGGTCTTGGGATCGCGCTCGAGGCCGCGCTTGACGGCGTCGACGATCTGCTCGCCCCAGCGCGAGCGCTCGAAGCCTTTCGGCAGCGAGCGCAGATGGCCGAGCTTTTCGACCGAGGTGGGGTGCTGCACGGCGATGTCGCCGATCACTTCGTCCTTGAGGACGCGCGAGCGCGGCACGTCGCGGGTCTGCGCCTCGCGCTCGCGCCATGCGGCGACTTCCATCAGCACCGCGAGATCCTTCGGCTTGCGCACGCGGCTCTTCAGCCGCTCCCAGGCGCGCTCGGGATCGGCGCGATAGGTCTCGGGCGAGGTGAGCACGTCCATCTCGGACTCGACCCAGTTGGTGCGGCCCCGCTTCTCCAGGTCGGCGGCAAGCTTGAGATAGACATCGCGCAGATGCGTGACGTCCGACACCGCGTAGGAAAGCTGCGCGTCGCTTAAGGGACGCCGCGTCCAATCGGTGAAGCGGTTCGACTTATCGAGCTGGTCGCCAGTGATGCGCTGCACCAGTTGATCGTAGGAGATTGAGTCGCCATAGCCGAGCACCATGGCGGCAACCTGCGTATCGAAGATCGGGTGCGGGATCTTGCCCGCCATGTTCCAGACGATTTCGATGTCCTGCCGCGCGGCATGGAAGACCTTCACCACCTTCTCATTGGCGAGCAGGTTGAAGAACGGCGCCAGGTCGATACCGGGCGCCAGTGTGTCGATCACGACGGCCTCGTCGGTCGTCGCCATCTGCGCGACGCAGAGCAGGGGATAATAGGTCGTCTCGCGCAGGAATTCGGTATCGACCGTGACGAACGGGTGCTGCGCCATGCGCGCGCAGACAGCGGCCAGGTCTTCGGATGTGGCGATCGGGTCCATTGCGCCGGTAAGCTTAGACCCATCCTGGTCGGTGACGACAGCCCGCTTCATCGACCGCGCACCTTCGGCATCATGATGAACTCCCAGGGCGAGGGGAAAGTCCCCACCGGCACCTCGATCAAGGTCGGCTCGCGGCGGGCGAAGGATTCGCGCAAAGCGACTCGCAATTCGTCGGGGGAGCGCGCGCGGCGGCCGGCGGCGCCGAAGCTCTCGGCGAACTTGACGAAGTCGGGATTGGCGAGGTCCACGGCGATCAGCCGGTTGCCGTAGGCCTCTTCCTGGATGCGGCGCACATTGCCGAAGAAGCCGTCGGCGAAGACGATTGCGGTGAGCGGGATGCGGTGGCGGACGGCGGTGGCGAGTTCGTTGGCGGTGTACATGAAGCCGCCGTCGCCGTTGATCGAGAGCACCGGCACGTCCTGCCGCGCATGTTGTGCGCCCAGCGCTGTGGCATAGCCCCAGCCGAGATTGTCCTGATAGCCGGGCGAGAGGAAGGTGCGTGGGCGATAGACCGGATAAGCGAGGCGGGCGGCGAAGCCGATCTGCGTCACCTCGTCGACCAGGATGCCGTCCTCGGGGAGCTCGGCACGGATGACGTCGAGATAGGCGAGCTGCGGCGCGAGCTTCTGCAAGCGCTGGCGCATCTTGGCCTGGCGCTCCTGCATTTCGGGCAGGCGGGAGGCGCGCTTGATGTTGTGCTTCTCAAGCTCGGCGATCAGCGCCCGCAAAGTCGTCGCGGCGTCGCCGACGAGCGCGATCTTTGGTTTGTGCAAACGGCCGGGCGAGGGGTCGGCGTCGACCTGCACGATCTGCAGTTTCTTGTCGACGCCCCATTCGCGCACTTGTGCGAGCAGACGCGTGCCGACGGCGAGCACCGCATCGGCCTCGCCCCACAAATCGCGCCCGAGCGGCAGCGTCACACTGAATGGGCTCCGCCCATCGATGACCCCGCGCCCGCGCCGGTAGGCGAGCACGGGCGCCTGGAGCAGGTCGACCAACTGGGTGACTTCCGCCGAAGCGCCTTGAGCCCCGCCACCGGCAACGATCAGGACGCGCTTGGCGTTGCCGAGGAGTTTGGCGGCCGCGCGCACCTTGGCGTCGTCGGCCTTGGGCAGGCGAGGGGCCGCCGGCGGCGGCAGCAGCGCGACTTTGCCGTGCCGGCCCCAGACGTCGATCGCGCATTCCAGCACTGCCGGGCCAGGGCGGCCTTTGGCCATGGATTGGATGGCCTTGGCCGTCTTGCCAGGCGCCTCGGTCGGCCCGCCGATATGGGCGTAGTGGTCGACCAGCCGCTTGATGATGCCGGCCTGGTCCTTGATCTCGTGCAGGTGGCCCTGGCCCTTGCCGATGGCGCCGGCCGGGATTTGCCCGATCAGCCCCAGCACCGGCGCGTTCATGCCGTAGGCGGTCAAAAGTGCGGCGCCGGAATTCAGCAGGCCGGGGCCGGGGACAACGGCATAGGCTTGCGGCTTGCCGGTCGCCAGTGCCGCCCCCAGCGCCATATAGGCCGCGCCCTGCTCATGGCGGGTGTGGACCACCGTCAGGCGGTCAGAGGCTGCCTGAAAGGCGTCGAACAGGTGGTCGTTATGGACGCCGGGCAGGGCGTAAACGGTCGAAAGCCCATGGCTCAGCATGGTCTCGACGGTAGCCTGCGCGGTCGAAAGCTCGGAAACGGCCGCTTTGGCCTTCTTCTTGGGACTGGTTTTGGGCATGGCCGGATTGGTTGCGTGAGGGCCCAATGTGCAGGTTGGACCCGAGTCTGTCGACCCCGGCGGCCGCTGCCCCTTGCCTTGACAAAGGCCACCCCCCATGCGCTTTTCGCGCGCCTCACCCCACCTTGAATCGTCTCTCGGAACCGGTAAAATGCATCGTTATCGCTCACACACCTGCGGCGCGCTTCGTGAGGGCGATATCGGCAATAATGTGCGGCTCTCCGGCTGGTGCCACCGCATCCGCGACCATGGCGGCGTGCTGTTCATCGATCTGCGCGACCACTACGGCCTCACCCAGGTGGTGGCCGACCCGGACTCGAAGGCCTTCAAGCTCGCCGAGTCCCTCCGCGCCGAGTGGGTCGTGCGCATCGACGGCAAGGTCCGCAAGCGTCCTGAAGGGACCAACAATGACGACCTGCCGACCGGTCAGGTCGAGGTCTATATCGAGGACATCGAGGTGCTCGGCCCCGCCGCCGAACTGCCGATGCCGGTGTTCGGCGATCAGGAATACCCGGAGGAAATCCGGCTCAAATATCGCTTCCTCGATCTGCGCCGCGACAAGCTGCACCAGAACATCATGCTGCGTGGGCAGGTCATCGACTCGCTGCGCCGTCGCATGAAGGAGCGCGGCTTCTTCGAATTCCAGACGCCGATCCTCACCGCGTCGTCGCCGGAAGGCGCGCGCGACTTCCTGGTGCCGTCGCGTCTGCATCCGGGCAAGTTCTACGCGCTGCCGCAGGCGCCGCAGCAGTT
>Ga0255338_1001004_pt1 | contig 63114 bp, 49 predicted proteins | sample MeOH1_35cm_T4_19_FD_203715 | JGI IMG/M metagenome (GOLD analysis project Ga0255338, IMG submission 203715) | Sandy soil microbial communities from University of British Columbia, Vancouver, Canada - MeOH1_35cm_T4_195 | ecosystem: Engineered > Artificial ecosystem > Sand microcosm > Unclassified ... | reverse complement strand
GTGTTTGTGCCAGGAAGTTAGCCAGCAGGATTTTATGATGCGTGTTGCCGTTAGTACCTACCTTGTAGTGGCTATGCACCGGCATTAAAAAGTCAGCGGGCACAATCTGCGTACCCTGATGAATCAGTTGATAAAAGGCATGCTGACCATTGGTGCCGGCTTCACCCCAGACAACCGGGCCTGTTTTATAAGGGACGCGGCTGCCGTCACGGCAAATAAATTTACCGTTACTTTCCATATCTGCCTGTTGTAAATAGGCTGGGAACCGAGATAGACCTTGATCGTAAGGTAAGATTGCATGTGTGTCGGTATGGAAAAAATTGTTATACCAGATGCCGATCAGCGCCATAATGACTGGCATATTTTGCTCTAATGGCGCAGTTTTGAAGTGTTCATCCATTTCGAAGCCGCCAGTGAGCAGGGCTTCAAAGTTATCCATGCCAACATACAATGCAATAGATAAGCCAATAGCTGACCACAGTGAGTAGCGGCCGCCGACCCAGTCCCAAAAGGCAAACATATTCGCGGTATCAATGCCGAACTCTTGTACTGCCTTTGCATTGGTAGATAGCGCAACAAAGTGTTTGGCAACATGTGCGTTGTCTTTTGCAGCGTTTAAAAACCATGTACGGGCAGAGTGTGCATTGGTCATGGTTTCTTGTGTGGTGAATGTTTTGGATGCAACAATGAACAGCGTGGTTTCAGGGTTGCAGATGTTAAGTGCACGCATTAAATGTGCGCCATCGATATTGGATACGAAATGCACTTTCAATGCATCGCTGGCATATGGCTTAAGTGCGTCGCATACCATCACCGGGCCCAGGTCAGAGCCGCCAATGCCAATATTGACGATATCAGTGATACGTTTCCCTGAGAAACCTACCCAGCTGCCGTTACGTACTTTTTCCGAGAATTCGCGCATTTGTGCCAGCACAGCATTAACGTCCGGCATAACATCATGGCCATCTACCAATACCGGTGTGTTGGCGCGATTGCGAAGCGCAGTGTGCAGCACAGCACGGTTCTCGGTGATGTTGATTTTCTCGCCCGCAAACATTTTGTCGCGCCACGTTTCGATGTTGGCTTCACGTGCCAGTTGAACCAGTAATGGCAGCGTTTCGTCAGTAATGCGGTGCTTGGAGTAATCAAACAGAATATCAGCGAATTTCAGGCTGAATTTGTCGAAACGGTTAGCATCTTGTGCGAAAAGATCTCGCATATGTGTTGATGCAATTTTCTCTTGATGTTGGCTGAGTTTTTGCCATACGGGATGTTTGTAAAGTGTAGCCATTTATGTATTTAGTGTTTTTTATTCAAAAAGTTATTTAATTTGTAGAACAATTCCTGCCAATGGCGGCAACGTAATTACAAGCGATTGGCTATGATGCATCCATGCTACATTTTCGGTATGTAATCCAGCGCCGTTGCCTTGGTTGCTTCCGCCATAACAGCTTGCATCACTGTTGAAAATTTCCTGGTAATCTCCAGCTTGCGGAACGCCAATGCGGTATGCATTTCGTAAAACGGGTGTAAAATTAAGCACTATTATAACAAAACTATTGTCCAATCCGCGTCTTACGTAACTGATAATTGATTGTTCCGTATCGTGGCAATCTATCCATTCAAACCCTTGTGCTTCAAAATCCAGTGTGTGCAGTGGTTTTAGCTCTTTATATAGTTTGTTCAGGTCGCCATGCAGCTTTTGTATGCCCTGATGCCACCGGTGTCCTTCGTAGCTGTCGCTAAGCAGGTGCCAGTCAAGGCTGCTGTTTACATTCCATTCCCTTCCTTGTCCAAATTCATTCCCCATGAAATTAAGCTTTTTGCCGGGGCTGGTCATCTGGTAGGTGGCGAGTAAGCGCAAGTTGGCGAATTTCTGCCATGGGTCACCAGGCATTTTATCCAGTAATGATTTTTTACCATGTACCACTTCATCGTGAGAGAACGGCAGAACAAAATTTTCCGAATAGGCGTACAGCTGGCCAAAGGTCAGTTTGTCGTGATAATAGCGTCGGTGTACAGGATCATTTTCAATGTAACTCAGGGTGTCGTTCATCCAGCCCATGTTCCATTTCATGCTGAAGCCTAACCCGCCTAAATAGACCGGGCGCGACACCATCGGCCATGCAGTGGATTCTTCAGCGATAGTAAGCACGCCGGCAAAATCTTCACCGACCATGACATTTAATTGTTTCAGAAAGTCGATCACATCGAGATTTTCGCGTCCGCCAAATTTATTCGGCAACCATTCGCCTGCTTTACGCGAGTAATCCAGATAGAGCATGGATGCCACGGCATCTACGCGCAAGCCGTCAATATGAAACTCCTGCAGCCAGAAGTAAGCATTTGCAATCAAGAAGTTACGGACTTCATTGCGGCCGTAGTTGAAAATATAAGTACCCCAGTCCTGATGCTCACCGAGACGGGGGTCCTCGTGTTCATATAATGCCGTGCCGTCAAAGCGTGCCAAAGCCCAATCATCTTTAGGAAAATGACCAGGCACCCAGTCTAAAATTACACCGATATTGGCCTGATGGAATGCGTCAATTAGAAAACGTAAATCATCAGGTGAGCCAAAGCGGTTGGTTACGCCAAAATAGCCTGTGGTCTGATAGCCCCAGGATTCATTCAGCGGGTGTTCCGAGATGGGTAATAGTTCAACGTGGGTATAACCCATTGCTGCGACATGCGGTACCAGTGTTTTTGCAAGCTCACGGTAAGTTAGAAAATGCCCTTTTGCATTACGTTGCCATGAACCTAAATGCACTTCATAGCAGTTAAACGGCGCATGCAGCCAGTCACGCTTTTTACGTGCTTCCAGCCATTGGTTATCTTTCCACTGGTGATGGCTTGTACTGATTTTTGCGGCTGTACCGGGGCGTTGTTCAAACTCAAAACCATAGGGGTCGGTTTTGACCAGGATTCCACCTGTTTGACGATTGCGAATTTCAAATTTATAAGTGTCACTCGTAGTCAGGTTGGGAATAAAAATGTCCCAAACACCGCTTGAGCCGTGGGCGCGCATTGAATGTATGCGACCATCCCAATTGTTAAAGCTGCCAATTACACTGACACGTTCCGCATTGGGTGCCCATACTGTAAAGCGCACACCGGCAACGTTGTCCTGGGTAATACATTGTGCCCCCAGTGTTTTATAGGCCTGTTTTAAACGCCCCTCGCCGAACAGGTAAAGTTCGTCCTGCGTAATGCTGGTATTAAAAGTATATGGGTCATAAGTTTCGTAACTGTGTTTCCCTGATTCTATTTTGAGTAAACAGGGCGTATTCAGGGCAGTTTTGCTGCTGATTTCAAATAAACCATCACGATGTGTTTTTTCCAGCTTGGTCCAGGTTTCCCCGGTTTTAACCTGCACATCGGATGCATAAGGTAAAAATGTACGATAAACAAAATTATTGTCGCTATCGTCGTGCTTGGCATGCTGACCCAAAAAGCTGAATGGATCATGGTGTCGCGCTTCTAAAATGAGCTTGCGCGCATGGGCGCTTGCTTTAGATTCTACTTGAGCCGTGTTGGATTTTACCAAGGTATGTATCCCTAATGTTTTTAAGGTTTTTTTAGCTTTCATTTGTCAAATTTTAACTATTTAAGCTAGATTATAGTGCTTTAAGCTGATTATAATGTAATCAATCGCAGTCGAAAGTAAATAAAGGTGCTTCTTTAAATACAGGGTTTGGGATGCAGTATGAGGTGCACGGAACGCAGCAGCCGAGGTAGTATGCGTATACAGCGGGTTGCGAGTGCCGCGCAACGAAGTAATGCAGTCAAAAAATGAGTTTATAGAAGTGCCTAAAGCTAGTTGGCCCAGCTAGCGTAACTTAAGTAACTATACAAACTTCAGGAGGGCATCATGTCGAAAAACCGGCAAGCAGACCAGCATTCAGATCGTTTTATTAGTACCTTAACCAAAAATACTGTCGCGATTATCCTGGCGGGTGGACGTGGAAGCCGCTTAAAGAGCCTGACGGACTGGCGGGCTAAGCCTGCAGTGCAATTTGGCGGAAAGTTCCGGATTATTGATTTCCCGCTCTCTAACTGCATGAACTCCGGCATCCGCCGTATCAATGTTGCAACGCAATATAAAGCACAAAGCTTGATTCAGCACATACAGCGTGGCTGGGGGTTTTTGCGTGGCGAATTCAATGAATATGTAAATATTATCCCCGCACAGCAGCGCATCTCCGAAGAGTGGTACAAGGGTACTGCGGATGCGGTATATCAAAATATAGATTTGTTACGCGAAGGCGGTGGTGCAGAATACATTTTGATATTGGCGGGTGATCATATCTACAAGATGGATTATGGCAAGATGCTGGCAACACATGTGAGAAATAAAGCTGACATGACAGTGGCCTGCATCAATGTACCGCTGGAAGATGCAAAAGGTTTTGGTGTACTGGCTGTAGATGAAACGGACCGTGTTGTTGAGTTTGCCGAGAAGCCAGCCAACCCTAAACATATGCCCGGCGATCCAACTAAAGCATTTGCCAGCATGGGGATTTATGTATTCAACGCAAAATTCCTGTATGAGCAATTGATTCGTGATGCCGACGATTCACGTTCGACGCATGATTTTGGCGGCGATATTATTCCTTACATTATTAAAAAATATAAAGTGCAGGCGCACCGTTTTACTGATAGCTGTGTTGGCGCAAAGAACGATAACTTCTATTGGCGTGATGTAGGTACTATTGATGCCTATTGGGAAGCTAATATGGAACTTACCAAAGTGATTCCCGAGCTTAATTTATATGACAGGGAATGGCCGATCTGGACGTATCAGGAGCAATTGCCGCCCGCTAAATTCGTATTCAGGGATGAGGGCAGAACCGGTAAAGCCACAGACTCATTAGTGTCCGGCGGATGCCTGATCAGCGGTTCATGTATTACGAACTCGGTTCTATTTTCAGATGTGCGTGTCCACAGTTATTGCAATGTAGAAGGCTCGGTCATTTTGCCAAAAGTCACTGTGAACCGGCATGTCGTTTTGAAAAATGTCGTGGTAGACCGTGGCTGCGTCATTCCAGAGGGTATGCAGATTGGTGTGGATTTAAATGTAGATGCAAAACGCTTTTATGTGTCTGAAAAAGGCATTGTTCTGGTGACCCCCGACATGCTGGGGCAGGATTTATATCGCGTGGTTTAATCGATGTGGAGTATTCTGAATTTGAAATTGACTCAACAATAAGTACTTGTGACTTATCGTTGAGTTTTCTCCCTGCATTGGTTTCTAAAGTTCTTAATTAAATAGTTTAAGGTCTATTCTGAAGTGAAAACTGATCGTCCCAAGTTATATCTCAATCTTTACTGGCATATGCATCAACCGGATTACCGTGATCTGGCGACTAATGAATATGTGCTGCCATGGACGTATCTGCACGCCATAAAAGACTACAGCGATATGGCGTATCACCTTGAAATCAACCCGGCTGCGCGCGTGAGCTTTAATTTTGTGCCAATTTTACTGGAGCAGCTTGACGATTATGCCCAGCAATTCAAGAAAAATTCCATACGTGATCCTTTACTGGCTTTGCTGAATAAAGAAGATTTGGCGGGTATTACTCATGATGAATGCCACTTGATTGTTGAAAGTTGTTTTAAAAGTCATCACGAGAAAATGCTGAGTCCGTTTCCGCATTATCAGCGGCTGTTACAAATCTATCAGCTTGTTGAACCGTTGATGACACAACATGCGGTGACACAGCAGGACGAGTTTCACTATTTATCTGCACAATACAAAGCAGATTTGCTCGTGTGGTACCACTTGGCATGGTGCGGTGAAAGCCTGCGCCGCACGAATCCCATTGTGCAAGCTTTAATGGCCAAAGGCGCGTTATTTACTTATGAAGAACGATGCCAATTATTTGCCGTGATTGCAGAGACTATTTCCAATTTGATTCCGCGTTACAAAGCTTTGATGCAACGCAAGCAAATCGAGATTTCCACAACGCCGTACTACCACCCGATATTGCCACTGTTGCTGGATTTCAAATCAGCACTGGATGCGTTGCCGGATGCACCATTGCCTGAAAATGCCAGCTACCTGGGTGGTCAAACACGCGCAGTCGCACAAGTACTCTCAGCTAAAAAATCTCATCAACACTATTTTGGTGTTGAACCCCGCGGTATGTGGCCTGCAGAAGGCGGTGTCTCGCATGCAGCGCTGTCATTACTGGCAGAGAATGGCGTAGAGTGGGCGGCTACAGGTCAAGCCGTATTGGCCAATAGTCTGGTTAAATCGCATTTAAGCATTGCCGAGAAGGATGATTATTTGTATCAGCCTTATCGTGTTACCAATGGTGAGCATGACATTCTATGTTTTTTTAGGGATGACCAACTTTCAGACAAGATTGGTTTTGAGTATGCCAAAATGCATTCGCGTGATGCTGTGAACGATTTCATCAAGACACTTGAGCTTATTCATCAAAATAATTCCGGCGATCACTCGAAGATAGTGAGCGTGATTCTGGACGGGGAAAATGCCTGGGAATATTTTCCATATAACGGTTATTACTTCCTGAGTGAGTTGTATCAAGCGTTGGTCAATCACCCTGACATAAAAATGACTACATTCAGTGATATTGTCGATATGTACCAGGATGATAAGCCTGATAGCGGATTATCCGCTCCCGCTTTGCCACAGGTGGCTGCCGGCAGTTGGGTATACGGTACTTTCAGCACCTGGATAGGGAGCCGAGACAAAAATCTGGCTTGGGATTTGTTGTGCGCTGCCAAGAAAACTTATGACAGTGTATTGTCTAGAAACAGTCTGGATACTGGCCAGCTTAAGGCATGCGAGCGGCAGTTGGCTATATGCGAAGGTTCTGATTGGTTCTGGTGGTTTGGTGATTACAATTCATCAGATAGCGTTGCAAGTTTTGATCAGCTTTATCGACGTAACTTGATTAATTTGTACAATTTGCTAGGTCAGCCAGTGCCTGATGCCTTGCATCAAAAGATCAGTAGCGGCGGGGGGAATGCTGATAATGCTGGCACCATGAGGCGCGGTCAGGCTTAAAACAATTTTAAATGTTGCCAATATGGGCTGGGTAATTAATTTTTTATTAATAATGTGTCACCTTTCTTGATTATGTAGATATTTATGACTTTGTCACCTAATTCATCCTCTGTAGATCAGCGCCGCACGGGAGTGCTGTTACATATAAGCTCATTGCCAAGTGCGTACTACACGGGAGACTTAGGTGCAGAAGCATATCGATTCGTGGACTTTCTGCATGAAATTGGTGTAAGCGTCTGGCAGACCCTGCCCATCAATATGCCGCATGCTGATAACTCGCCTTATCAGTGTTTATCTGCGCATGCGGGCAATCCCGATTTTATTAGCCTGGAAGCCCTGCAAGCTCAAGGCCTGCTCACAAAAGATGATTTAAACGGACTTATCACAAACAAAACGCAGTTATTAACAAAAGCGTATTTAACTTTTACCGGGCAGCCTGATACAAAAGATTGCAAGGACTTCCTGCATTTTTGTGACAAACATGCCGACTGGCTGCATGATTTTGCTTTGTTTCTGGCATTGCGAACCAGGTTCAAACATACGGGCTGGAATAGTTGGCCAGAAGCCTATAAAAATCGTCATATTCCGACATTGAGACGCGCAAGGGAAGAGCTGGCGCAGGAAATAGCTGTCATTAAATTCACGCAATTTGTATTTTTTACGCAATGGCTTGCGCTCAAAAAGTATGCAAATGATAAAAACATTGCCATGTTCGGTGATATTCCAATTTTTGTTGCTTACGACAGTGCCGATGTATGGGCGCATCCATATTTGTTTAAGCTGGATGCAGGCCAGAATATGACCGTGGTAGCAGGGGTGCCTCCGGATTATTTTTCAGAAACAGGGCAGCGTTGGGGCAATCCACACTATAACTGGGATGCAATGGCTGCGAACGGGTTTGCCTGGTGGGTGTCGCGCATGACAACACAGGCTGAATTGTTTGATATTGTGCGCATTGACCATTTTAGAGGTTTGGAAGCAGCATGGGAAATTCCGGCTGACGAAGAAACCGCGATTAATGGGCAATGGGTGCTAGCACCGGGTGATGCATTGCTTGCTGCGATCACACAAGCTTTACCCCATATCAACTTGGTTGCCGAGGACTTGGGTATCATTACCCCGGAGGTGGAGGCGCTGAGAGAAAAATACAATTTGCCGGGCATGAAGATTTTGCAATTTGCATTCAGTGGCGAGGAAGATAATCCCTATCTACCACATAATATCGAACCAAATAGCGTTGTATACACCGGTACGCATGACAACGATACTACGGTTGGCTGGCATAGCACAATGGATGATCAGCAGCGTACGCACGTGCATAGGCATCTTGGTGTTGAGGGGCCTCAGGATTCGGATGTTTCCAATCAATTAATTGAGATGGCGCTTGAATCAAATGCCAATTTAGCGGTGATTCCGATGCAGGACATCCTGGCGCTGGATACTAGCCATCGCATGAATACGCCTGGCACGGTTACAGGAAACTGGCATTGGCGCTTTAACTGGCAGCAATTGTCGCAAGAACAAAAAGATTTTTTCTCGAATGCGATTAAGCGTACCGGGCGGCACTAGGCATGGCTCTGCTGATTGGCATTGATGTAGGCGGTACTAATTTACGCTTGGGTGTGGTGGAATGTAACGATCTGCAAACACGGGGCAAGCAGGCGCAGGAAAAACAGGTGCGGCTGCTGGAAGAAACACGCTTCCAGGCAGATTTTTCCGGTTTATGTCATTTGCATCAGCACACGCCCAATCAGGCTTGGCCCGTGATTCTAGGCACAATTGCCAGTGCGATAGACAGCGTACGTACAAAGTATCCGGCAGTGTCGGCCGTGGGGATTGGGTTCCCCGGGTTTATAGATTCTCGTACGCAAAGAATCTCTCAATCTCCAAACCTGCCGGGTTTAAGTGATGTTGATTTGAGTGCAGACTTAAGTGCTTTAATCGACTTGCCTGTTGTTACCGAAAATGATGCACGGGTAGCAGCTTATGGCGAATTCATCATGGCTGCGGAACATATAAAAAATCTGGTTTATTTAGGATTAGGTACAGGTGTTGGCGGCGGCTTGATCTTGAATGGCAACCCAGTGCAGGGTCAGCATGGAGTGGCGATGGAAGTAGGGCATATTATTATCACGCCAAACGGTCGCCTATGCGGCTGTGGCAATCATGGCTGTATGGAACAATATGCCTCTGCCAGCGGCGTTGCCATTTCTTATCTGGAGGCTAAAGGCCAGCATTGCAGTGCAGCAGAAATTGCGGCGCGTGCCAAAGCCGGAGATAAGGATGCGATAGCTGCCTATGCATTGGCAGCTACTTCACTTGCGCAAGCATTAGCGCATATCCTGAAAGTGATTGATGTGACAGACATTGTGATAGGCGGCGGCATGAGCGCCGGATGGTCGCTTATGGAGCAAGTTTTTCAACAACAATTGAATCAGGATTTAATCCCGGTGCTCCGTGGTAAAGTGAATGTGCATATTTCCAACATGGGTGACCAGGCGGGCATTGTAGGTGCGGCCTTACTGGCGCACCGGCAAGTATAACCCGCCAGAATAGTTTTGCCGACATCTGCAACTGGCAGCACATTAGCTGTTAGATTAAGTAACTTGGCGGACTATTTATATGATGTAATCATGTCTTGAACTGGCAAATCCCCCCCATTACATTTTTAGAAAGCTAGCATATGTATAGCAGGATTGGCGCTTTAATAATGTTTTTGGCTATTTTAGTATTGCCCTCAGTGTGTCAGGCAGCCGATAAGTGGATGATTGCCACCCAAAGTGAAGCATTGAATACAGGACAAAAAATATCTGTCGATGCAATAAAGCCCGAAGGCTTAAGTGCATGGCCTGACAAGTTGCAATTGAAATTGTCCGGTAGCAGTACATCTGAAGTAGTTGAGTTGGACCGGGTTCAGTCAGACACCGCCAGTAATATCAGGCAGACCTATACTGGAATTCCGAAAGTAAAATTTTTTGGGGTGGTGCGCGCGGAACTTCTGGATCAGGAATCCAATCGGTTGTTGATGTTAGCAACGAGTAAGGACGATATAGCACCATTACAAATTGCTGCAACAACACCTGATAATAACCAGCAAAACCATGAAGGGTCCGGAGCTGCAAAAGTAGTGCTTGCTCAGCCTGGGGATGAATCCCCATTGTCTGTTAACGAGCCGCTTTATTTTGTTGTGGGCTCTAACGCAAAACGGAATTTTGATGCAAGATTCCAAATCAGCTTTAAATATCGCCCATTTGATCCCGATGCCAGAGTGGCTCAATATTTTTCTCCCTTGAGTAACCTTTATTTTGCTTACACACAAACCAGTTTATGGGATATTGGCGGACATTCCAGTCCATTCAAAGATACAAGTTATAGGCCAAGCTTGTATTACAAGTGGGCTGGTTCAGGCCGGGACTTTTTTCCGGACGAATGGAAAGCAGGGGTGGAGCATGAATCTAATGGACAAGGCGGTGTTGATTCCCGTTCGCTCAATATTGCCTTTGTGAAGCCAGCCTGGAATATTGATTTCGCACATGGCAGAAGGCTGACATTGTCACCAAGATTTTACCAATATCTCGAAAAGTCTGATAATCCGGATATATATAAATATCGAGGTTATGTGGATTGGCAAGCACGCTTTGGGCGCGAAGATGGCGCAATTTTAACTGCGCTATATCGATACGGCACGAGTGGCTACTCTTCCAGTCAGCTTGATTTCTCTTACCCGGTGAGCGATAAGATATTCGGACGCACAGGAACATTTCTGCATTTGCAATTGATGGAGGGGTATGGTGAAACCTTAATCGATTACAATCGTTATAGTGATGTACAGCTTCGCCTTGGCTTATCTCTTGCGAGATGATGTGTGGTATAAAACACTGTAATTTTTTGTTAATAACAGTAATTGATCGGGTAGTAGATCAAACTTTTGATTCGTACTGTAATCGAAACGAAGGTATAACCGTTTCAATCAGAAGTTCAATATAAGAAGTTAAACATGGGATATTTTCATACTAAGTTCTAAATGTTGCAGATAAAAATTATTTTTTTAACTTTAGTTTGCAGTTTGATACCTGTATCACAGGTAAAGGCTGCTGGTTCGATCTGGTATAGCGATGGCGATCCGTTGTCCACTTCGCTGGATTTGCCACCGTCGCTTAATCGGCAGGATTTAAAGGCGACGATGCCTGATACCTCATGCGGGAATATTGATTACAGCCAACCATTGTCTTTGACGGCTGTAACAGAGGCTGCCTTATGTAACAACCCGCAAACACGCGAGTCATATGCAAATGCAAAGGTGCAGGCGGCGCAGTTGGGCATTGCCAAATCTGCGTTCCTGCCGGTATTGAATGATAACCTGACAGTCAGCGAGAGTTATGTAGACCCTAAATCTGCAAGCAGAGGGCGGGATTATTATAATTTGAGCAATAGTCTGGCGGCTTCTTATCTGCTTTATGATTTTGGTAATCGTGATGCCACACTCGAAAATGCGCGTCAATTGTTGCTGGCAGTCAGTGCTACGCAGAGCGTTGTCGTGCAAAATTTATTGCTTGCTGCAATTAAAGCGTATTACCAGGTGCAGACTGATATTGCATTACTCGAGGCGACAAAGGAATCTGAAAGTTTTAATCTGGAAAGTTTTAAATCTGCTGAGGCCAAATATAAAGCGGGTGTTTCTACCCCGGCAGATAAATTGCAGGCTGAGACTGCTTATGCACAGGCGGTATTAACAAGAATTACGGCAGAAGGCACACTTAAAACGGACTATGGGGTTTTGGCAAATGTAATGGGACTCAATGCGAATGCGCCGCTCAAATTGATTAATACAAAGAATACGCCGGCAAATACAGGTGAAATCGAACATGATATTAACCAGCTCATTGAATATGCACGTATCCGCCGCCCTGATTTAGTGGCGAGTGAAGCGCAGGTCAACGCAGCGAAAGCTAGCATTGAGGCAAGCCGGGCTGCTGCTAAACCTACAGTATCAATTAATTTATCCAACAGTTTGCTGGATGGTAGCAATTTGAATTCCAGTAACAACTCTACATTGGGCCTGACAGTATCTGTGCCATTGTTTTCAGGATATGCGCCAACATACAGGATACGTTCTGCCGAGGCCGCTGCTGAGGCAAAAGAAGCGCAAAGGGATCAGCTAAAACTGCAAATATCGCTGGATGTGTGGACAGCCTTCCAGAACCTGCGTACAGCCCATGAAACGATTAAATCGGCTGACGTGCTAGTGAATAGTGCAAAAGAGTCAGCGCGTGTCGCTTTGGGCCGTTACAAGGCCGGCGTTGGCAATATCATTGATACGCTTAACGCGCAGAGTGCGCTTGCGAGCGCCAACCAGCAGAAAATCAAGGCTGATTTGAGCCGGAATATCGCCCGCGCCACCTTGGCGCAATCTATTGGCACGCTGGATAGCGTGATGATCCAGTCATTACCCGATGGGACAAAAGAATTAACAGAAGCCAAACCATGAAGAAAATCATTAAACAACTCGTTCTTCCGCTAGTTTTCTTAGTCTTAATCGTAGGCGGATATTATTTTTATAAAAACAGTACCCGGCCGCGCCCGGAAGATTTGTATAAACTGCAAGTGCTTACGCAGGGCGATATTGAACAGGCAGTTTCCGCAAACGGTACGATTAACCCCGTGACATTGGTGAGCGTGGGTACGCAAGTTTCCGGCCGGGTCAGTAAGCTATATGTGGACTTTAACGACAAGGTGGAAAAAGGCCAGGTATTGCTTGAACTGGATGACGCGCTATTTACTGCGCAAATTGCGCAAACGCAGGGTACTGTGCGTAATGCTGAAGCTTCTGTTGAACTGGCAAAAGCCAATGAAGCCAGAATCCGTTCCTTGTACGAGCAGGAATTTGTATCGAGGCAGGAGCTGGATCAATCGGTGCAAGCCCTGAAGTCAGCAAAAGCAGTGCTGGAAAGCGCGCGTGCGCAGTTGCAGCGCGATAAAACCAATCTGGCATATTCCATTATCCGTTCACCGGTCTCCGGTATTGTGGTTGACCGGCAAATCGATGTTGGCCAAACCGTGGCTGCAAGCTTTCAGACGCCAACGCTGATCAAAATTGCACAGGATTTATCCAAAATGCAGATTGATACGAGCTTTGCAGAGGCTGATATTGGCAATATCAAAGTAGGGCAGACAGCAAAGTTCAGCGTTGATGCGTTCCCGAATCTTAATTTTGAAGGAGTGGTTAAACAGATCCGTTTAAACCCGACCACCACTTCAAATGTAGTGTCATACGACGTTGTCATTTCTGTAGATAATCCGGAGCAGATTTTGCTTCCCGGCATGACAGCTTACGTCAATATCGTCTTTGCCAAACATGACAATGTGATGCTGGTGCCCAACGCCGCACTGCGTTTTAAACCAAAAGCTGAAAATGAGCCAGCTGATGTTAAATCAAATAAAAATGGCAATACATCAAACCGAAGCTTGGGTAACGGTAAAAAGAAAACATCTACAGATAAAACCGGTGCGGATGGATTTGGGCGTGGCAAGCTTTTTGTGTTGCAAGATGGCAAACCACAGGTGCGGCAAGTGAAAACTGGTATTACTGACGGTAAGTTCACGGAAATTGTGAGCAGCGAGCTTAAGCCCGGTGACAAGGTGATTGCCGGTGAAATGCAGGCAGATGCCAAGGCAACATCCGGCAGCACACGTACGCCAAGGATGTTTTAAGGTTTAATGATTAAGATTTCTTAAATGAACCACGTCATCGAAGTTCGCCATTTATATAAGGATTACCAGACTGCGGCTGGCCCTTTTCCTGTGCTGAAAGACGTGAGTCTCATCATTGAGCGCGGGGATTATGTTGCGATTATGGGGCCTTCCGGTTCTGGAAAATCGACTTTCATGAACATCCTTGGGTGTTTGGATATTCCCAGTGCGGGTGATTATTTTCTTGAGGGGCATCCTGTCGCCCGGCTGGATAGCAATGCTTTAGCCCAGCTTAGAAACAAAACTATCGGTTTTGTATTTCAGGGGTTTAATCTGCTTGCACGTTCCAGCTTGCTGGATAACGTCGCATTGCCATTGGTGTATTCAGGCCATGATAAAAGCACGCGGCATGAAAAAGCAAAACAAGTACTCATAAAAGTTGGGCTGGGCAACTATCTGAATTCCAGGCCTAGCCAAATATCAGGCGGGCAACAGCAGCGCGTGGCGATTGCACGCGCGTTAGTTAACAGCCCCAGCTTAATCCTGGCGGATGAACCCACCGGTAACCTTGACAGCAAAACCAGTGAAGAAATCATGGAGTTGTTTGATAACCTGAATAAGGAAGGTATCACTATAGTGCTGGTGACACATGAAACCGATATCGCTGAGCATGCCAGCAGGCAGGTGCGGTTTCTGGATGGAAAAATTGTCCATGACAGCTACCAGCAGGCTGAAACCGGGGAGATTGCCTGATGTTCTCGGCAATGCTGGGTGAGGCATGGCATGCAATGGGCGCTAATCGTATGCGAACCTTTCTCACCATGCTGGGCATGATGATCGGGGTAGGAGCGGTGGTGCTGATGATGGCCATCGGTGAAGGTGCGCAGCAATCCATCAAAAAATCCATCAGCTCCATGGGCAGCAATCTGTTTATAGTGCTCTCCGGCCCGCCTAATACGGCCGGTGCAAGATCAGCTACCGGTAATGCCCAATCGTTGAATGTAAATGACGCAGCAGCAATTGCCGAGCTGGATGGCATCTCAGGCGTTGCACCAGTCACTATGGGCAGTGCGCAAGTGATATATGCTGGCAGTAACTGGAATACTTCAGTGATAGGTACAACCCCTGGCTATATTGATATCCGTGACTGGACGATAGATAACGGCTACGTGTTTTCCAACTCAGATATCCGCTCAGCTACACGCGTGGCGTTGATTGGCAAAACGGTGGTTGAAAACCTGTTTGGCGAAGATATTGACCCGGTCGGTAAAACAATCAGAATCAAGCAAAGCCCTTTTATCATAGTCGGCGTGCTTAACGGTAAAGGCCAGAGCCTTGACGGCAGGGATCAGGACGACACCATCATCGTCCCGCTCACTACAGCACAGCGCAAACTGTTCGGCAACCAGGTGCCGGGCAGTGTCAGGCAACTGCTGGTGCAGGCGGAGTCGGATAAAGCCATGCCGCAGGCTGAAGAAGATATCAATAATCTGTTGCGGCAGCGCCATAATATCCGGGAAGGTTCGGACAGTGATTTTTCCGTACGTAATTTAACCGCTATCGCCAATACGGCTGCCGAAACCACGCGAACCATGGCGCTATTACTGGGTGCCATCGCATCTATTTCCCTTTTGGTCGGCGGCATTGGCATCATGAATATCATGCTGGTGTCAGTCACCGAGCGCACCAGGGAAATCGGCATCAGAATGGCTATCGGCGCCAGAGAGCGTGATATCCTGCTGCAGTTTTTATTAGAAGCCTTTGTGATTTCTATCGTTGGCTGCATGATAGGTATACTGATTGGCGTGGGTGGTGCGGCGCTTGTGAAAAACTTCACAGGGACAGATGCTATAGTTTCTACACAATCAATTACTTTAGCTTTTGTTGTTGCCGCCAGCGTCGGCATTTTCTTCGGCTTTTATCCTGCGCGTAAGGCGGCACGGCTTAATCCGATTGAGGCGCTGCGTTATCAATAGTTTGCTTAATTTATCTGTCCGTCAAACCTGGGTTAGCTCAGTCTCTCCCCTATTGTTTGCTATTATCATTTTATCTGCAAGCTGGCATAGACTTCATATAATCTGTACTGCAATGTCCAATATAATGATAGCCCTTATGGATCAGACAACGTTGGTGTTCGGCGCTTTGCCGCTTATAGGCTTGCTGAGTATCTTCACCCTCAAGATTATCCTTGGGATTTCTCGAAAAATTGCCGCTTTTATCTCCGCCACATGCTTGCCAGTCAGCTAGGCGAGTTTCTGATGATGTTTCAGATTGTTCCCAATTTACTATTGCGGGCTTTGGGGGGGGCAATTGAGGAACGAAACAATCAATACACATGCAACCTGAAAGAATGGAAACCAAGCCAAGCGTTATGGATAAGGTGATTTTTTTCATTTAGCGCCTTTCAGTAAAATAGATATGGCAGTCCAGACCTCAGGGGGCAACAACTCCGCCATTGCAAATGGAGTGGATGGTAAAATGGCCGCTTCGGATACCCTATCTCGAATAAACCGTTCCGTTTCGTCCATGCCACGTTTTGTATTTCCTTGCTCGTCATACAGGCCAGTGACCTGACCTCCGATATAGTCGTGAGTTCCACCAAAGGCCTCTATCAGTTTATCCTGCCAGCTACCTGGCTTATATTCAGTACCAAACAATGTTCCTATCCACCCCTGAATGCCACCTGTTGCACCAGAGGCTTTTTGTCCTTCGGGCGACTCCAGGAACTCAGCAAGTGGCATTGTATTTTCAGATCGCCATTGAACCATGCCATCTTTTAGATCAAGTGCTGTATTTCCATTTTCGTCCATTCTGGTTACACATCGTGAATTGTCTGGTCCGCAGATATTATCCAGATCGACCCGGGTTCCACCACCCTTGATGCCATCCCCACGCACACCTTCGCTCTCACCAGAGAGGTTGGTCAGGGTGGTGGTACCGTCGGTGATGCCAGCGAATAGTTTCGAGTTCTCAATTGTTATCTGACGCATCTCATCTGCAGCCAGAGATAGGGTCTCTTTGGTGAGCGCCGTACCACCCATGCCGGTGACAGCACCAATCAATACATTCATGACTTGCTCTTCTATGCGTAGCTCATTAAGTTTTGCTTGTAGCGCAATTTTTTCTTCTGGTGTCGCATTTTTAAGTTGTTCCTGTAACGCAGTTCTTTGAGTTTTCACATAGCTTTCAACCGCTTGACTGGCTTGCTGCTCAAACGCCTGCGTAATCTGCACTTGCGCCTGAATTTCCTTCGCAACCTTTTCCGGGTCAAAGATAGGTGCAATGGTATTAGCTGTAGAGTTGCCTGAACTATCTACTACCTCACCATCTTTATTCACCTTGACATCGCGATTGAGTAAGGCAACTGTGGTAGTTGCGTCTTGCCCAGTGAGGGTTTGTTGTTTACCGTTATCGGTGATGCTGACAGTCCCGCCACTAATGCCGCTAACGGTGACGCTACTAGCATCTCCACTGTCAGCCCCCACACCTGCACCCGTAAGCGTGGGCTTACCTGATTGAGTACCACCACCCACTGAGATACCTTTTGCATTCGCCTCATATTCCGCCTTGTTCTTGATATTCGATACTGTCAGCGTATCTGTAGTGAGGCTGTTCCGGTTGTCTTGTATCGCTTTATCCGTGGAGGCGATCACCGCACCCTTGAGGTCAGTATTGCCTTTGACGTTAACCTGAAACCCACCATCACCCGCCATGATGCCGCTTTGTTCATTCACGCTTTGGTAGCTGGATTTGGTTTTACTGTCGTTATAGTTAAAACTGCCACCCATTTTGCCATAACCCACCGAGACACTGCCACCGATGCTTTGTTGTTTGTCCTTGTATTGGTTGGTGTCTTGCAGGCTTTCGATGCTGAGGTTTCCGGTGCCACTGGTGCCTACGTTGGCGACCACCTGATTGCCAATGACCTGTGCGCCTTTGATGTTGGTGTCGGTGCCGCTTTCCAGCGTGACGGTGTCTCCAGCCTTATTGCCACTCTGGATCTGGGTTTCTGTCCAGGTGTTGCCGTTGCCTTTGGTTTTACCTTTGCTGCCACTGGCGCCTGTTTGGTAAAGTCTTTCTATTTGTAAATGTAGTGAGTAACGTTTTAGCATTGATGAATTAAGTGAAGTTTCCATGCGGCGTACTGCGCTTTGCGCGAGTATCGCCCTACTTAGTGCGGGCTACTCTAGCTAGCCTTGGGCACCCATTGCCCGTATTCATCAACCTTCAAGTTTTCATAGGGATTTGTGTTTTGCAGATAAGCATCCATATCAGGAATGCGCCAATCTTCATCGCCGCACAGTTCTTCCCATATCCAGAGATAAAAGGTGTGGTAATCTGGTCCATAACGAAACTGTGGATCGGGAGAATTAGGGTCAGGATACAAGCAAAATTGCCCTACATTGCCTATCCAGTCAAAGGCTTCTTGGTCGTCTACGTTAATAAGAAAGCGCAGACCTTCTTTGAAGCGTTCATAAAAATTGCATCTATCTAATCCTTGAGCAGCTTCGTTCTTACACTCAATAAAATTTGGTTTCACATGTTCACGTATTATTTTGCGTACAGCTTGTTCGTCATCAGATTGAATTGCCCAGAGTTCTTGTTCGGAAATTTCCTGACAGCCATTTAATGCTCCAAGAAGCCCTTGTACATCACTGCCCGCACCATTAATAAATTCGTCTTTATCTATCATCGCTATTTATCTCACAGGTTTTATTTTGGGATCAATCACTGGGTAAGCGGTTGATGGCTTGCCTGTTGATGGTTTAAATACAACCGTCACAGTACTTGCGCCCATGTGCTGGGCAGTACCACTGGTGTACCCATCTCCAACAATTCTACCCATATCAAAAGTCACTTTCCCTTGAAGTTTGTTGTATTTAGCGGGATCCGCCAAATACAATTTCTCCGCCTGAGTAATAGCTTCTGCCATATCCGTATTGGAAGCCCAGCGTGTCGCATCCGAGGGTCTTGGTGTATAGGTTCCCGCTGGCATATCTGGCAGTATCCCCTTGGTCGCCCGATCTATCAATTGCTGGTCAGTCAGCTGCTCACCATGCCGAGATACAAAATGCCCACCCGATGTGGTTTCAAGTTGCAGCAGGGCTTTGGTGGTGGCTAGGTTTTCAGCGGCACGAATTGCATCGTCGTTTAATCCAGCCGCTTTTGCACTAAGTCTAGCATCAGCCCCTGCTTGGGTAATGGCTTTACCCATTGCACCAGCACCCAGCGTTAAGCCTGCACCACCGAGAGCATCACCTGCTGCCACTTCACTCGCAAAAATGCCTGCTTGGCTAGCGCAGTAGGGCAAGTTAGCTAAACAGGCCTCTACGGAAACGCCTATTTTAGCGGCAATTTCAGGTGCGGCACGCACTAAAACTGCAGAGACTTCAGCGCCGCTTAAAATACCTAATCCTAATAGCCCCGCCTTAGCTAAAGGTGTGCCCGCAGCATTATTTCTGTCAATCACTTGCTGGGGCGTTAAACCTGTTGTGCTTTGCGTGATAGCTGCATTGTAGGCGTTGATATTCGCCTTGATATATTGGCTATTATAGGTAGTATCGTAATAATACTGGTCTTGTTTGGGTAGCTGGGCACCCATAAAGCTGACAATCGCTTCATCAACACGGAATCCGTCCTGCTTGGCCGTTGCGTAATCAACTCCACGTTCCATTTGGCGCAGAATTCTTGCTTCCGCTTCTTCTGGTGTGACGGTGCGTCCTTCTTTTTCTGAAAGCCATTTAGCGGCTTGATCACGATATTTCTTCGCGCGATCATATTCCGTCTGATGCAACTGCCTATTATTAGTATCCACCACCAATGCCGTACCAGCCCCTGCGGTGCCCCCAATCGCAGAACCTACGCCTAGAGAGGTCAGTTCAGCCAACGCTTGTGATATTGTGTTGGCACTTTCCTTACCCAACCCAGCGCCTTGCAGGGTTTCAGCCACTTTACTTTGCAGTTCATTAAGTAACGGTGCAACGCCTGCCACTGCACCAGCACCTGCCGCACCGCTAATGTCGCCGGTGAGTAAGCCACCCAGGAAGAATAAGAATAATAGGGGACAGACCACTGTTTTTATTCAACAGAGTTCTCAATTCTAGGTCTTCCTACTTTGCCGGGTGATACTCGCCGATCCAATGCCTTCTCAATTTGTTGTACAAATTCAGTATTTCCTAATACATAATTGCCATTAGTGGCTTGCCGTATTTCATCTACTAGTTTTGGCTCTAGTTGATAACGAAATAACTCACGATAAGCCGATTGTCTAGTTGAATCATCTAAGCCTAAGCTCTCATAAATCACATGTGGACTAATCAAATTACTCAATTCACCTTGTGCGTTAGTTTGATAGCTACTCCATTTATAATCTGCTGGATGTTGCACCATGTTTGCGCGCACAGGATTTAGTTCTATATAACGCTGACAAGCTAAGAGGTAAGTTTCGGCTTGTGTTGGGCATGATTTGTAGCGTCCTTCCCAAAGTGTGCCACTGCGCTTGTAGGTTCGGTTGATATATTGCACATATCGTTGACCCAATGCTTTCATCATTGCGCCCATCATTTCTGGTTTATCCGTTGAAGCTAATAGATGCACATGGTTTGTCATCAGCACATAAGCATGTATTTGGCAGTTTGTTTTCTCAGCATATTCTTTTAGCCAATCCAAGTATTTAATGTAATCTTCATCCGCATAAAAGCAAACAGCTCGATTATTACCTCGCTGGATAATGTGTTGTGGAACATTAGGCAAAATAATTCGAGGGCGGCGGGGCATGATAAACCTTATAAGGTATTTGCCTAAATGCTATCATAAATCGTGGTCTGTCCCCTGTTGTTAGTGGTCTGTCCCCTGTTGTTAAGATTACATCAATAGAGTCTGACCCCATTGATTTTTATGCCATTGATTTTTAAGGTGGCGGTAAAGTGGTGACTATCCATCGTAAAAAAACTTCAACAAGTATTGTCAGTATAAAAGTGGCAACACATAAAAAAAAGTTAACAATTACTTCATGCCTCACTTTCCTACCTTCTTCATTTAAATAAGCATCTGAAAACATATAAAACGAATTCAGTGGATGAGCATCAGATAAAGAGTAATCCTTATTCTTATAACGTATCATTTCAGAAAATTTCAGAATAGCGCCAACCCCACAACCAGCAAATACTCCCATACCACAAAGTAACATGGCACCTTCCAAACCAAATGCAATTCGCATAGCTACTGTATGTGACGAACTATCGGTTGCTATAAATGTAATGAAAAATACCACTACAAAGGCGCAACTTAGCGTAATTGTTAATAGGTTTTTATCCGATTGATTCATAAGCCCTCATTAATAGCAAAGTTGATTAGAGGAAAATATATTGCTAATCCCTATAGTGCAAGTTGTACCTGTTGTCGTGGCGGCTGTCGCTCCTGGCATTGCTGGAACTCCTCGGATACCAAAGTTAACAAAATCTCCAATTTTGTTGCCATTAAACATTAAAGTACTACCACCAACTCCTACACCGCCAAAATCCAAGCCTAAATTAACATTAGTTGAATTTAAATGCATAGAACTTGCAGGACCATTTATAGTGCCAAATTGCCAACCTAAACTAGGGTCAAATCCATAACCAGTGCCTAAGTTCCAGAAAAGTCCAATATCGTTAGAATTAGCATAAACGCCAACTCCAACAGTACCTCCATATCCAATGATAAAATTGCCACTAATTCCTGCATTTAATGTGGCAACATTTGATACCCATTTCCCTTCCACATTTTGCACCAATCCTTGTGCTGTCAAAGAATCATTTTTAACATCATTAGGCGTGTAATAAAAAGCATAGTTACTTGCCTGTATCAATTGCTGTTGCTCAGCAAAGTATTGCATACCTTCATTCTGAAGTTTTAATCTTTCAGCTTTTGTTGGGTCCAGGTCAGATAGTCCATCAGCACAATGCACCAATCAATGGGGTCAGACTCCATTGATTCTCATTGCTAGCCATTATTCCGTTTAAATTCATCTGATTTTCTATCTCCACCTTTTGCCAACTTACCACTTCTGCGGTTAAGCTGGTCTGCGATTTTCTGCTTAAAGAGCTCGCTGCCTAAAACCCATGCTTTATTTGTTGCTTCGCGCATTTGCGTTAAACAGATTTCATCTATCTGTCCGGTAAATAAACTGCGATATTGTGTTTGCCTTGTTGTCTCATCTTGTCCTAGTGCGTAATACATGGTTTGTGGAGTAACCAACGCGTCATATTGTCCTAATGCATTCGCACGATAGCTACTCCAAGGATATTCTGATGGATGTTGTACCATATTCGCCCGCACAGGGTTAAGTTCAATATAACGATAACACAACAAAGCATAGGCTTCGCTATCAATTAAGCTGGCTTTGTACCGGCCTTCCCATAGCGTGCCACTGCGTTTATAGGTGTAGTTGAAGTATTGCACGTAATATCGCCCCAGCATTTGCATCATTTTTGAAATGCCGTCTGTTTTGTGTGGGGAGGCAAGCAGGTGAATGTGGTTGGTCATCAACACGTAGGCGTGAATGTCGCATTGATGCTTTTTAGCGGCATCGGCGAGTTTGTCTAAAAAGAAGCGATAATCTTCTTCGGCAGTAAATACAGGTTCACGATTATTGCCACGAATAATAATGTGTTGAGGATGACCAACCAACACAAAACGAGGAAGACGTGCCATGGCAATGATCCGTTCTTTGAGTTAACGAAAGGGCAAGGATAACAGCTTGTTTGGCTGGAATCAATCGAGTCTGACCCCATTGATTGACCCCATTGATTGCATGACCCCATTGATTGCATTGATTGCAGTTGTAATAAAAAGCGCTTGTTCATTGTGTTTATGTGTAAAGATTACATCAATAGAGTCTGACCCCATTGATTTTTCTGGTGCCGGTTTCAGGGCTGCCATTTGCACTAACACCCACGCTGCTACTGCTGGCGGTGTATTCACCTTTGTTTCTGATATTCTCTGTGGTGAGGGTTCGCGTGGTGAGCTGGTTATTGTTTTGCTGTTGGGCGGTGAGGGTGGAATCTATCACTGCGCCCTTGAGATGGGTGTTGCCTGCTACGCTGATGTCAAAGCCGCTATTGCCTGCCTGTATGGCCGTTTGTTCGATCACGCTGTCGTAGGTACTGTTGACTTTGTTTTGTCCTGCACTGAGACTACCGCCAAAGCCACCTGCACCAAAGGTGTAGCTGATACCGCCACTAACGCTGTTTTGTTTGGATTTGTAGTTGGCGCTGTCTTGTTCGCTTTCCAGTCTGAGGTTGCCACCTGTGTCAGGGTTAGTACCAATATTGGCAATAACGGTATTGCCGCCGACAATGGCACCTTTGAGGGTGGTGTCACGACCGCTGGTAGTGGCTAGGTCCATTCCAAATGCTCTGTACCGTCTTCTAATTTATACACCCACACTGCGCCTGCTGGACACTCATCCATAAAAAACCAATTCCACATACCACCAATCTCTTTTTGCGATTCTTCCGAAGAAGGAAAAGCAGCTTTAAAAGTGTTTATCTGTTCGTCTATTGTTCCAGTTAAAAAATGACCGTTTTTAGCAAGGCGTAAACGGTCATCAATCATTAGAGTTTTTAAAATATGAAAGAAAACTTCCTTTTTGAGAGAAAAGTTCTTATCCAATCTTTCTGGAAATGGGACTTTATTGCCGAAAGCATCCAAATATAGCCATAAGCAATCCAATGCGTGCATGTGTACGTCGTCAATCATTTCATCAAAAAGTGTACTGTGAATTTTCATTTGAATTTCATCTCTAATCTTGGAGCACTATCAGAAATGCCAGCTTTGGCTTGTAGTGCTTTATTACCAGCAATATCAATTGTCCATCTAGCCCCGGTTTGTTGTTGCGAGCTGGAAACATTTCTTAATCGTATTTGCTGCCCATTCCCTAAGTTAGCAACAAACACGTTTCCGTTTGCAGTTGATTTTAAAGGCACATTTCCAGCCAATTCTTGCGCATATTGCATAATCTCAGCATCGGTTAGATTTTGGCTATCCATAATTTTTACTGTTTTACTATTCACAGGATTTGCACTCTCTAAGATATTTTTACCGTTAATATTGACTGAGCTTGCTGGGTTACCCTTATCAAACAGACCAACCAACTCATCTATACGTTGCGCCTGAGCCACAATCGCATTTTTAGAAGTTAAGCCTAGCGTGTCTGTAGCCCAAGTGACTAGCGGTTTTGCAACACCTAGTAGCTTACCAATATAATACCCGCCTGTTTCTTGCAATGCCGCATCAATGATGGAAGGCGCAATATCTTGCTCAAAACCTTGTGGGCGGTCTGGTGACTTAAGTAACGGCTCATCTTTTGATACTACATAAATATTGCCATCAGTACCTTTTATCAGCAGGTTACCATCATTGATAGCAAACCTTGCCATTTCAGAACAGCCTGCCGATGCACCTGCTTCACATGCTAGATTCAAGTTAAGGTCGCGCTGTTTTGATACAGTTTCTAATTCGCGTGCCACACCACATTGGTTTTTGTTGCCACTAGAGCAGTCTTTACGCGCTTGGTCATAACGCTCTTTTTCTGATAACTGCGTAGGGGATGGTCTGTTGTGATTCAGCCAATTATTCGCCACCGCATTCTGCGTAATCATCCCAGCATTGATGGTCTGCGCGAGGTCACCACCGGTAGCGCTGCTGAGTGCGGCGCTGATGATGACATTGGCCGCCTTGAATGCTTCCTCGTTCTTCGGTTTGCCGGTGATAGGGTCTTTCTCAAACGCTTTTGAGAGGATATTGGGCAGGATGTCTCCCAATGCGCCCGCTGCGGCACCGGTTTCCCAACCCGTGCCTAACAGCTGGCTCATGGCTGCACCCAAGGTGGCATGGGCGAGTATCTTGCCTACGTTGATCTTGGTGGGGTCGTTAGGGTCTGGTGGGAAGGTATCACCGATCCATTTAGCCGCCTGTGCTGCTACAGGTTGCAGGACGACTTCACTGGCCAGTTGCAGGAACTCCAGTTGTTCAGCGACCCTTTGTTGGTTATAGGGGTTTTCTATGCTGCCGTTGGCGTGCTGGGTATCACGGTTAAGGGTAGCTACTGTTTCCGCAGCGGTCTTGCCTGTTTTTTGTTGTTGGGCGGTGTCATCGGTGATGGTGACCGTGGCAGGGCTGATAGCAGCATAAGTAGTGCCTTGCGCTTCACCGCTATCAGTGCCACCGCTTCCACTCAGGCCACCTTTAAGGGTACTGCCTGCGGTGCCGTTTGCGGGTTTGTTGGTGCCGGTTTCAGGGCTGCCATTTGCACTAACACCCACGCTGCTACTGCTGGCGGTGTATTCACCTTTGTTTCTGATATTCTCTGTGGTGAGGGTTCGCGTGGTGAGCTGGTTATTGTTTTGCTGTTGGGCGGTGAGGGTGGAATCTATCACTGCGCCCTTGAGATGGGTGTTGCCTGCTACGCTGATGTCAAAGCCGCTATTGCCTGCCTGTATGGCCGTTTGTTCGATCACGCTGTCGTAGGTACTGTTGACTTTGTTTTGTCCTGCACTGAGACTACCGCCAAAGCCACCTGCACCAAAGGTGTAGCTGATACCGCCACTAACGCTGTTTTGTTTGGATTTGTAGTTGGCGCTGTCTTGTTCGCTTTCCAGTCTGAGGTTGCCACCTGTGTCAGGGTTAGTACCAATATTGGCAATAACGGTATTGCCGCCGACAATGGCACCTTTGAGGGTGGTGTCACGACCGCTGGTAATACTGAGTGTGTCGTTGGCCTTAAGCGTGGTTTCCGTATGGGTGATACCGTTACCGTTCGCTTTGCCCTTTGCGCTTGAGGCATTGGCAAATATCGAGATACCGGCACCATCTTTATCTGCACCGATGGCGACACCTACGCCGGCACTGCTGCTTTTATTTTTGCTTTGCTGGTTGCTGCTATTGGCAGCGCTGAGTAGATTGATGTCGTTAGCTGCATCCAGGTTGATGTCACGGCCTGCGTTGCCTGCCGCTCCCACCATCGTGATGTTGCCAGCCTCTGCGCCGCCTTGCGGTATCTCACCCTCTGAAGGGGTGTTGCCTGTAGCGGTGATGTTGATGTCACGCACAGCGGTAAGGGTGCTGCCTTTGGCAACCGTTTCAGTAGAAGTACTGTTGGAACTGGCTTTGCTGGTGCCGATGGATAAGGCGAGCTTGACCCCGGAGGCTTCGGCAGGATTGGTACTGTTGGCGATCTCCTGTACTGCATCGGCAGCTTTGACTATATTCTGCGCGGCTTTAATGGCATACAGCGCTTGGAGTTTATCATCTTTGACTTCACCACTACGTTTGGCTTGATCCTGTGCAGATTGGATTGCTGTGATGACAGGGGCTGATACGCCCAGGGTGATGCCGCTTTGTTTGTACTTCATGGACTGCTGATTGGCGTAGCTATCGTAGGCAGCATCCAGAGTGACATTGCGGCCTGTAATGTTGATGTCCTGCGCGGCGATGAGGTCAGAACCGGTAACTTTGGTGTCTTTACCGCTGGTGATATTCACATTCCCCTCAACACTACCCACAGTGCTGCCCACATTCGTCACCTGCTGGCTGTCATTGGTATTGGTGAGTTTGCTAGTGCCGTAACCAATGCTGGCGCCGGAGGTATTGAATCCAGTCTTTTTTTCCTTTTTGAAGTGAGTTTCATCATGCGTGGCCTGTTCCGTGGTCAGCGTGACGTTGTTACCTGCATCAAGGTTGACATCATTGGTGCCGACGATGTTGCTGGCTTTGACTGCGAGGTTATTGCCTGCGGCAATATTCACATTATTCCCACTGAAGGTGCTGCTAATGACTTTGCTGTCATTGACCGTATCTCTGGTGGTGGATGTTTTGCTGCTGAAGGTACCGCTCTTTTTACCCTTGCGATAGGCCTCCATGTCGTAGGTGGCAATACCAGCCTCAATGGTAATGTCATTGCCTGCCGCGACATTCAATGCGCCATTGCTACTGTTGACGTTGGCGGCACGGGCAGTCACATCTTGTCCTGCGCTAAGGGATAAGTCACCGTCGGCCTGAATGACGGTGCCGACTTCCTGTGTAGTGTTTTCACGTTGGTAACCTTTTTTGCCTCTGCCATGGCTTTCACCATAGGCGCTGCCTGTTTCAGTAATAGTGCCTAAATTGAGGTTGTTACCTGCGTCAATGATCGTGGTGCCGTGAGTTCCGGCTTGTTCTGATCTGGTCGAAGAATTGATGATCTCAGCCGCTTTGAGGTTAATGTCGCGTCCGGCACTGGCAACCAGCACACCGTTAGGGTTGGTGACATATAACCCTGCCACACGATTCACCATGGTTTGTTGAACGGAGTTGTTGCTATTGCGTTGACGGATGTCAACATGGCTGGTGGTGCCAATCACATTCAGGTCATTTTTAGCATCAAGCGCAAGTTGATTACCCGCTTGAATACGTCCGCCCAGATTGTTGATGTTGTCAGCGCTGAGTTTAACAATGTTGCGTCCGGCAATACTGCTGTTATTATTAAGATCGCCTGCGAGGTTAAGGTCGATGTTGTTGCCTGCGAGTAGGGCACCGTTACTGTCCAGGTCACCCGGTTGCAACCGCACATACACTTGTGGCACCAGTGCCTGTACTGTGCTGCCATCAGCGAGGGTGACGGTCTTCTCGACCAGCCACACGATGTCAGAGGTGAGTTGGGCAACCTGAGCGGCAGAAAGCGCTACTCCGGGAACAAGCTGATGCGCCTGCGCAAAGGTCACGCTGTTGTTCATCATGGCTTGATATTGGGCTTCATCATTGGCATAGCCGGTGAGGAAGCGCCTGCCGGTGAGTTGGGCCACTTGCTCACGGATGAGCTTTTGTTCATAGAAGCCGTCACCGAGACGCTTTTGGGTGAGGGCGGGGTCAAGGGCAAGGGCGCTGAGCATGTAGTCAGAACTTAACCAAGTGCGATAGCTGGCGAACTGGGGATCGGTTTCTACATAGTAACCAGCCGTTGGATTTGGGTTGGTGTGGAAGAGGCTGTTATTGGGCAGCGTGGTATTGGGGCTTACCGTACGCGCTACGCTGGCAAGGTCTGTTTGCGCTGCCAAGGCCACAGTTTCTATTTGCGCGTTACTTGTTTGATTGACCGCTACGTTAGCGCTGTTGGCGCCTTCTGCGGCTTGGGTAACGCTGCCAGCGGTGTGGGCGCTGGCTTGGGTACCGCTACCAGAACCGGATAAGGCTGTGTGCTGACGAATGGACACATTATTGATGCTACCAGTGAATGTGCCGGTTAAATTGCCACCGGCACTGATAATGGCTGGCTCGGTACCAAGTAATGAGCTGGTACTACCTCCAGACGTATACGTATGTTGCCATCGATTACCCCAGTGCCATTGCGTCTCGGTAAGGATGTAATCGGACTGTTGGTAGAGTTCTGCACCCCGATTGACGAGCGTGCTGCCGACCAAATTCAGGTCGCCCCCTACCAGTATGGAACTGTACTCGTTCGTTGTAGCCCCTACGGTAAAGGTACCATTGCCGCCAACTCGAATGCTGGCACTCGGGGCATTGCTGGTAACGACATCTTGGTAATCAGTCCATTGATAAATCAGGTCGGACATATACGAGCAACTGCCGGGATTGTCGCAGCGCCACGTCTCGGTAGTGCGGGTGCCGGTCAGCACGCGCGCTATACTAAAAGCACTCCTTTTATTAGTGAGTGCTGTTGCTGCAATGGTCAAATTTCCCAAAGCCTCAATCGATGCGCTTACGTTGTTAATCGCACCTGCTTGCGGCTGACCCGCTGCAACGGTAGCTTGATGACTCTCATCCAAACTGCCGCCAATCGCCATATCGCCCGCACTGAAGATAAGTGCACCGTTCTGGTTGGTAATGTTGGCAGCCCCGATATCCAAACGGTTCCGTGCCGCAATCACGGCGGCACTGGTGACACCATTCACCGTTTCCATATCATTAGTGAGTGTCGTAGCTGCAATTGCCACATGGTCACCATAGATACGCCCGGTGCCAATATTATTGAGCGTCACGGTGTCAATAAAGGTATCGCTGCCGTCAATCAGGCCACGGTTGGTCAATGTGTGTATATCCGTGGCCGCGAGGTGTAGTGTCGTACCGACGATCTCGCCACTGGCTTGGTTGTTCAGTGTGCCGGCAGTCAGGTTGAGTGTATTGCCCGCTAACAGCTTGGCTTGATTGGTGAGTGTACCAGTGGTGGTAAACGTGGCATTGCCATCAGCCTGCAATTCTCCGGTGTGGGTGTAGTCACTGGTGAGTTTGGTAGCGAGATTGCCTTTGCTCAGTACTTTGCCATCGCCGGTCAGGCTTTTGCTGTCGATGTTAATGTCAGTGCCAGCGATAATGGTTCCGCCTGTATTGGTAATGGCAAGGGTTTTGCCAGCCACGTTGCTATTAACATTTGCCAGCCTGTCGGTAATGCTGAGTGCGCGAGCCGAAGAGAGCTTGCCCTGGCTGTTATTAAGCGTACCGCTGTCGATGACTGCCAGCATATCGTTAGCGCGCATCGCCCCTGTGCTATTGTCGATCTGGTCAGCGGTGATGTTGACGCTTTGCGCTTCGATACCCTGTGTCGGTGTGCCCGTAGCGTCAGTGCCCTGCGTGTTACGGTTCTCGACGCTTGCCGCTGTGAGTGTCAGCATTTGCCCTGAACGTAGCAGGCCAGTACGGTTGTCGATATTGCCAGTGGTGTTGATGTCGATATTGCCGAGTGCTTCGACGTGACCAGTCTGGTTATCCAGGCTTATCCCATTGAGTGCGATAGTCGCTTCGCTGATGACTGTCCCTGTGTTGTTGCTGATGGCAGTACTGTTAGCGGTGATCGCGCCCTTGGCACCGATATAGCCAGTCTGGTTGTAGAGTGCACCTGTGGTCAGTGTGGCGCTACCCTGTGACAGAATCCCTTTGCTGCTACCGCTGTTGCTGTTGATGAGCGCTTGACCATGGGTATTAATCACCATGTTACCGCCGGATTGAATTAAACCGGCGTCATTGGTGAGTGCGCCTGTTTGCAGATCAAGGTCGGCAGCGGTGGTGATGGTGCCATTGGTGTTGTCAAGATTGGCAGTGCTGGCAGTGAGCGTTTGATTAGCCGCGATGAGGCCTTGGTTATTATCAATGCCATTGCTCGCATCCGTGGTCGCAATGTTCAAGGTAGTGCCTGCTATCACCTGACCCTGACGATTATCTATACTGCCTGCATTGATGATGGCTGCACCGCCTGCCTGTAGGCTGCCTGCAACACTATTGAGCGCTTTGTTGTTGATGGCACCTGTGGCATTCACAGTGAGGTTAGCCGTGTTGGCCGCTTGTATCGCACCCCCTTGATTAACCAGATCACCTACCGCCAAGGTCGTGTTGCCGTTGCTGGCAATTACGCCACCGGTGTTATCCAGTTTAGTTGTGGCTTTGATAGCGGTGGTACCCGTCCCGGTTTGAATGATTTCACCGTTTTTGTTGCTGAGCGTGGCAGTGTCCATGCTGATCTGTTTGGCGACTGTGCTGCCGTTGTCCAGTGTGGCGGTCGTGGCCTTGAAATCGAGTACGCCGTTACTTTGAATAAGACCACCTGTGCCGTTGTAGGTAGTGGCCATGATGCCCAGCTTACCTGTGCCGGCGTGCTCAATGCTAGCTTGGTTACCATTGCCGCTGGTGTTGGTGAGGGTTTGTGCAGCCAGCGTCAAGTTATTGCTGTTGGTGGCAATCCGTCCCTGGTTATTGTTCAGGTCGCCTGCAAGGTTGATCGTGGTATCGCCCGTGCCGGTCTGTACCAGTTCACCTGCAACGTTGGATAGATCATGTGCTGCCAGATTGATTTGATTGGCTGAAACCTTGGCCGCATCCGTGATCAGCGTTTGTGTGGTGCTGGCAGTGAAGGTGCCGTTGGCTGCCAGAATGGCTCCAGCAGTGTTCAAATTACCGTTGCTGGCAGTAAGTGTCAGGTTGCGGCCCACGGTGCTGCTGCCGGACAGGTCCAGTGATTGCGCCGTAATGGTTTGATCACCTGCGGACAGGTTCTGTCCAAAGGCGGTGATGGATTGCGTAGCGGCAAGGCTAAGGTTGCCTGTGGTGCCAGTATTTAGGCTACCATCGGTATTAAGTCCGGCTGCGACCACGGAGGATGCGGAGTTATCAATGTGACTATTGGCGCCATTGGCAGCCAGCGTGGTATCGCCAAGCGCCGCGATCATGCCGGTATTGGTCAGGTCGCCACTGGTGGTCAGCATGGTGTTGCCTTGGGCGTAAATCGTACCCTGATTGCTGATGCCATTTGTGGTCGTCACCTGTGTGTTGCCGGCACTGGTCATGCGCCCTGTAGAGGTGTTGGTCAACATGCCATTGGCATCAATATGTACTTCACCAACACTTGCCCCGATGCTGCCCGCATTACGCACGCCCAAGCCTGCTTCGGTGCCTATCATGTGGATCTTGCCGGCATACATGCCGCCTAATGCAGCTACATCAATTGCAAAACCGGGTGCAGGGTTGCTGCTACCATCCGGCAACGTAGCGTTTGGACTGATCGGGGTAATACCGGCAATATCACCATTACTGGCAACATTCACCTGGTTGCTACCGGTAATAATATTTAAATTTTGTGCCCAGAGTCCTGCGTTCACATTTACGGCACGCGCAATAATATCCGTATAGTTGCTATTGGCCGTATCCAGCCCAGCCCCTAAAAAGTTAATGACACCGCCACCTACACGGTAGCCCATCAAATCGCCATTGTTCATGATGGGCGTGCCTGTCGTTAGTGTGGCACGGCTGGCATTAATGAAACCGCAGCCGTTACAACTAATACCCGCCGGGTTGGCAATTACCACTTGGGCACGGCTACCTGCCACCTCAACATAGCCATTGAGCAGACTGGGGTTGTTGCTATTGACTTCATTCAGAATAATACGCGCGTTGCCTGTGGCAAGCGAGGGATTGCCCTGCACCCAACCGCCGAGTTGGGTTTGCACATTGGTACGGCTATTATTAAGGATGGCACCATTAGTATTCACGTCAAACTGGCTGTAGGTATTACGGGACACCCCAGCCGCGCTCGGGGTCTGGATGTTGACCAGCGGTACGCCATTAGGCGCGCTGAGTACCGTGGCTTGCTGGTTCTTGGGGGCAGATTTGTCTGCAATGATGTCGGCATGGGCAGGGTTGGCGAATACGCTTAAACCAACGAAACTTACCAGCCCTAAATGACACAACACCGCAAAATGCGTTGGTTTTAACGTGACCGTGGTATTGGTTGCTTGCCTTGTGGCTAGTGCACTTGTTGCTGCAACCGAAGCGCGCACAGACTTACCTGCGCTGGCAATATGTTCAGCCACTGCCATCAGCATGCCACGGGCCTGGTTAAAAATGATGCGGAATCGGGTTTTATTCATTTTTTTGGATTCTTGATGATTGCGTTGCTACATTAAAAATTTAACGGGTTAATATGCATAGTTAAAATTAAATCCCGCTACTGACTGATGGGTCACAAAACCCTGTGGCTTATTAATTGGTTTACCCAGAAACACATCGTAGCTCAAACTACTCAAACGACTGGCACTGCCGCCACGTAAACCAACTACTGTGCCTGCTAAATATTTTCCTGCAAGATTTTTAGAGGATTGCCCGCCGACTTCACCATAATCCAGGCCCCAGTAAAGTGCCTGTCCGCTGCTGGCAAGTGGTGCGGTAAGTTCATTACGCATTAACCAGCCATGGTCAGCAATCAGTGTTTGTTCTCCATCAAAGCCACGTACGGTGAATCGGCTGCCGATACTGAAGCGATCCTGTGGTGTCAATGGCGTATAGTTGGCCTGACCGCGTAGATTAGCACTGTATTGGAGGGGTTGATTACCCCACGGAGCGTTGGCTGCAAATGGTATGGTAAGACTTAAGTCGCCGATGAGCATTTTCATGCGCGAGGTGCCTTCACCAAAACTTTCTTCGGGGGCTTTAAGTGCGTTTTGTGCACCAGTGCCGCGCCGGTAAGCCAGGTTGTAGTCTAAAACTGCTTTGCCAATGTACCAGCTTTGGTTGGCCCCAAACTCCCAGCCAGCCGTGCGGCGCCGTTGCACTTCTACTTCAGTGTCATCAATGTAGTTTTTCGATTGACGCAAAAAGCCACGCAGTGATAGGTTGGTTTTATTGCTGCGATTGCGATAGATCAGGCGACTCAGCTTGATTTCAGCATTTTGTGAAGTGCCGCTGTAAATGTAGGATTGCAACGCTCCTGCAACCGTTTGATGGTATTCATTGCCGGAAGCGGTGGTGCTCAACAGCCAATAATCCCAAGGGATGGAATAGTGCGCGCTATGGCTTTTTGAGCCTCTGTTGCCGGGATCCCCGCCGCCAAGATCATGGTTGTAGTTCATATAGAACAAATCGTTGAGTGAAAGTAAATTGTCCCCTGACAGGGTGGTGCTGCCTTGATATTTGCCGGTGCTGTTTGAACCACTATCATCCAAGCCTATAGAAATACGCATGGGAAAGCGTTGTTGGTAGCGAATCACCAGGTCGCTTAGTCCAGGCTGGGCAGCAGACATTGAGGTAAGGTTTTTCTGTTCTTGTCCTGCACCCCCTAATTCCTGGCGGGCTGGCTCAATCTGAATATCCGCCTCAGCCGTTGGTACACGTTTGAAGTTTTCCAAAGCTTGTTCGATATCGCGCAGGTTGAGAATGTCACCGGTGTTAATAGGGAGCGCATTCCAGGCACTGACACGTTTGCTGGAATCAGGGGTAAAGCGTATGGCATTCACGCGCCCCGGCACCACTGTAAGTTGCAACGTGCCGGATTTTAAGTTTTGCGGTGCGGCTAATACTCGTGTGGTGATATAACCTTTGGCGATAATGACGTTTTGTACACGCGCCATGACGGCATTGATGCCAACCACGCCCAGGCAACGGCCTAAAATAGGTTTGCCGTCAGGCATATTGTCCAGTACTTCATTTAAGGCAAACTGAAATTGATTGGCCGAGTCTCCAATCAACTCGATTTTAGAAATAATAAAACAAGGGGTTTCTTTGTCCGGGATGACATCTGTGGTAATGGGCACTGCAGCTTTGAGTTGCTCTATGGCATCGCGTACATCGGGCTTGATTTCCTGTTGCTGGCGTAATAAACGCTGCCGTTCCTGTTGACGGATTTGTTCTTGTGCATCGGTCTCTGACTGGTTAATGTCAGCGGCCAAGGCGCTAAAGGGTAAAGCTAGCAGGCAAGGCAATATGCACGAGTTGACGCTTTTTGTTATTGTTATTTTCATTAGGTGAACTTACTTAAAAAACCATTTTTTATTTTGGTAAAATAATACATGAGTCTTTGAAATTATTGTAATTTTTACTGAATTGATCATCAAGAATTACAATCACTTGTGTCGGGCGCTAAAATTTACATCTTCACCAAATTGGTATGCTTTTGTTGTTTTAATTTCCTGGTTGGAATTCTGTTATTAAAGCAAAATCCTTACCAAGAGACTTTTGCGTTGTCAAATGCGACACAGTACGCAAGTAATATCCGTTCCTGACGTTTTTTTCTAGATATTTCTTGAATATAATCATTAAGTTGTGGCTGAATGCAACCATTATGGTGGTTATATTCAGCCAGCAATTCAACATATGGCAATCAAAACTAACATTGCTTTTGGCTGTTTTCTATATTTAAATAAATTGGGATGAGACTTTTGAGCAAATGCTTTTTCAACCTTAAAACCTATTAATTCCATTCGCATCTGGAATAACGGAGTTTTGGTGCTGGGCAAGCGCCCAGGCTACGTGTTCTCGTAATATATCAGAACCATAATGCAGACGAGCCTGCAACGCGGCAATGACTTCTGGTGTGGTTCGTGCATTACCTAAACCAATTGCAATATTGCGCAGCCATTGTTCATAACCGATGCGATAAATGGCGCTGCCTGCCATCTTTGTTTTGAACTCATCTTCAGTCCAGTTAAAACAATCTATCAGGCTAATATCATCCAGCCCATGTTTAACTGCAAAATCGGGCTCTTTGGTGACTTCGGCAAATTTATTCCATGGGCAGCAGAGCTGGCAATCATCACAGCCATAGACGCGGTTACCGATTAAGTGGCGTAACTCCACTGGTATGCTGCCTTTTAGCTCAATGGTGAGGTAAGAGATGCAGCGTCTGGCATCTACTTCATACGGTGCTGTAATGGCTTGGGTAGGGCATATATCAATACAGCTTGAGCAGGTGCCGCAGTGATTGGTCGCCGGTTCATCAATCTCTAATGGCAGGTTGGTGTAAATTTCGCCTAAAAAAAACCAGGAGCCGCGATTTTTATTGATCAGCAGGGTGTGTTTGCCGCGCCAGCCTAAACCGGCTTTTTCGGCCAATGCTACTTCCAGTACGGGCGCACTATCTGTGAATGCCCTGTATTCAAAATTGCCGGTTTGGTAGCCTGCAAGTTCGGCCTGTATCTTCTCACACAGTTTTTGCAGTTTGTTGCGCATTACTTTGTGATAATCGCGCCCAAGCGCATAGCGTGAGATAAAAGCTTTGGTGCCATTTTGCAGAACAGATTCACTATCTGCCGCACTGGGCGGCAGATAATCTAAACGCGCTGAAATTACGCGTATGGTATTTGGCACTAATTCGGCAGGGCGGGTGCGCTTCACGTCGTGTTTTGCCATATAATCCATCTCACCATGGAAACCTTTTTTAATCCACGCCTGATGTTCAGTTTCAGCAACCTGCAAATCGGTATCGGTGATGCCAATGTGGTTAAAGCCAAGCTCCAGTCCCCAGCGTTTAATATCACTACTCAATTGAGTGATGTTTTTAGTAGAATTGAACTTAGTATAATTGCTCATGGACAATGATTTTACACTTGATTTAGCGGACGAAGCGGCTACGCTAAGTTTTGGTGCTGCTTTAGCCAAGGCCATAGAGCCTGGTTTAACCATTTATCTGCATGGTGATTTAGGTGCAGGTAAAACCACTTTGGTACGCGGCCTGTTACGTGGGCTGGGTTTTGTTGGCAAGGTTAAAAGCCCGACCTATACTTTGGTGGAGCCTTATGAAATGCTTGATAGTCATGCTGCACAGTTAAATTTGTACCATTTTGATTTATACCGATTTAACGACGAGGAAGAGTGGGAGGCTGCAGGTTTCAGGGATTATTTTAATCCTGCGAGTGTGTGTCTGATCGAGTGGCCTGAAAAAGCCTCGCATATACTGTCGGTAGCCGATATTGATATCAGGTTTAACATTAAAGACCTGGCATCTGGAAAGCAGGGCCGCACCATTCGCCTGTCTGCAAATTCTTTACATGGGCAGCGCTGTGTACAAAAAATAAAAACAGGATTATTCGAATAATTACCAAGATGATCAAACGATTGCATTCTATCTTTTTGTGCTTAGCCTTAAGCCTGGGCTTAATACTCAATTTTGCGGGGCTGGCATATGCTGAGCCTGCTACAGTGACGGCAGCACGCGTATGGCCAGCACAAGACTACACGCGCATTACCCTGGAAGCAGGCAGTCCGATTGTTTATAAAATGACGCTGCTTAAAAATCCGGATCGCGTGGTGGTGGATATTGAGAACATTGAACTGAATCAAGTTTTAAAGTCATTGAGCGACAAGATTCTGGCCAGCGATCCGTACATTGCACAAGTGCGCGTGGCTAAATTCAAACCCACCGTCGTGCGCTTGGTTGTTGATTTGAAAACAGAGGTTAAACCAACGATGTTTACCTTGCCACCGGCAGGCGATTATAAACATCGTCTGGTATTGGATATTTATCCGGTAAAAGACCCGTTAATGGCAATGCTGGCGGAGCACGATGGCGCACCTGTTGCCACAGAAAATAAATTACCGGTATCTCAATCAGGCACAGAAAAAACATCAGCACAGCCACCAACTAATTCGACGGTTGAATCTGCGGTGACAACTCCTGATGAAAATACTGAAGCCAATACCCAGAATAAACCGATAGACAATGCTAAATTGCCTGACGGCAACCAGGAGGCTATCCAGAGCGGCACCCCGACAGAGGCTGCAAAGGAAGACATTAAGAACAAAGGCCTTATAGATAAGGGTGTGCGGCAGATTACAATTGCAATCGATGCCGGGCATGGTGGTGAAGACCCTGGTGCGCGCGGCGCGAATGGCAGCCATGAAAAAGACATTACCCTGGCAATTGCGAAAAAGCTTAAAGCGAAAATTGATGAAGAGTCAGGCATGCGCGCCGTGCTGACGCGGGATGACGATTACTTTATCCCGCTGCATGGCCGTGTGGTCAAGGCGCGTAAATTACAAGCGGATTTGTTTGTCTCTATCCACGCGGATGCTTTTACCAACCCTGCTGCCAACGGATCGTCTGTATTCGCGCTCTCGGAAAAGGGAGCTACCAGTGCCAGTGCGCGCTATCTGGCTAAAAAGGAAAATGAATCAGACTTGATCGGCGGCGTTAGTTTGAATGTAAAAGACCCTGTATTAGCGAGGACTTTACTGGATTTATCGCAAACAGCTACGATTAACGACAGTTTGAAGTTAGGTAAAGCGGTGCTGGGGAATATCGGCGGAATCAATAAGTTGCACAAAAGCCATGTTGAACAAGCTGGTTTCGCAGTGCTCAAATCACCGGATATCCCTTCCATTCTGGTAGAAACAGCATTTATCAGCAATCCTGAAGAGGAGCGTAAGCTCAATGATGAGGCTTATCAAGATAAACTGGTGCAGTCTATTGTGTCGGGGATTAAAAAATATTTTGCTACCAACCCGGCACTTGCAAAAACCAAGGTAGCGTTAGATTAATATTTGTCATTAGCTTGAAAAGAGAAGACTTGATGCAACTCACATTTCTTGGTGCAACAGGAACCGTTACCGGTTCAAAATACCTGCTAAAAAGTGGTGAAAAACGTATTTTAGTTGATTGCGGTCTGTTTCAAGGGTTGAAGCAGTTACGGCTTAAAAACTGGGCGAACTTGCCAATCAATCCAAAGGAAATTGACGCAGTTGTGCTTACCCATGCGCATATTGACCACAGCGGTTATTTACCTTTGCTTGTTAAGCAGGGTTTCATCGGTAAAGTTTATTGCAGTGAGACTACGCGGGATTTGTGTGAGATTTTGCTGCCAGATTCAGCGCACTTGCAGGAAGAGGAAGCCGAATACGCGAACCGGCGCGGTTTTTCTAAACATCACCCGGCATTGCCGCTCTACACAAAAGAGGATGCAAAAAAAGCCCTTGGGCAGATAGTGCCGGTAAATTTTGAACAGGATGTGGATCTAGGTGATGACCTTGTGCTGAGGTTTTCTCCCAATGGGCATATTCTCGGTTCTTCATTTGTACGCATTCACAATAAAAAAACATCGGTATTGTTTTCAGGTGATATCGGGCGTCCCAACGATATTCTGATGAGGGCCCCCGTGCGTATTAAGCAGGCTGATTACTTGCTGCTCGAATCTACCTATGGTGACCGCCTGCATGAGCGTGACGATCCTATGATTAAATTGGCTGCAATTATCAACAAAACGGTGAGGCGTAAAGGTGTTGTCCTTATCCCCGTATTTGCAGTGGGCAGGGCACAGGAGGTGCTTTATTACATCCATCTGCTCAAAGCTTCGGGGGCAATTCCGGATGATATTCCAGTGTATCTAAACAGCCCAATGGCGGTGGATGCGACGGAAATATTTACCAGCCATAGCAGTGAGCACCGTTTATCGCCGGATCAATGTCGCGCTTTGAACCGCACCGCGCACATGGTGAACAGTGTTGATGAATCGCGGGCGCTGAATGAAAGGAAAGGCCCGATGATTATTCTTTCTGCCAGTGGCATGGCTTCAGGCGGGCGCGTTGTGCATCATTTGAAGGCGTTTGCACCCAAATCCAATAACACGATTCTGTTTGTTGGTTTCCAGGCGGCAGGCACACGTGGCGCTGCAATGATAGACGGTGCGGAAAGTATAAAAATTCATGGACAATATGTGCCGGTAAAGGCGAAGGTTGAGTTTGTTTCCAACCTTTCTGCGCATGCTGATTATTCTGAAATCATTGACTGGCTGAAAGGTTTTGAATCCGCACCCAGAAAAACCTTTATTGTGCATGGCGAGCCGGTAGCGGCTGACGCAATGCGTAAACATGTTGAAGAGCAGCTTAACTGGAATGTGCAGGTGCCGGAGTATCTTGAAACAGTGACTTTGGATTAGCCTGTAGTGGCAGGAGCGGTAGTTATATCGCTCCAATATTGAAAAGTCACCTGCGCTTGGTCATTAAATAATCAATTTCCCTGCTGGTGTCACCATAGCCCGCCTGCGTGAGCAGGGCGCGCTCGATATAACAGCTCACTTGTCGGCGTAGAGTGCTTACGTGATTGCCGTCTACAAAGAATTGCGGAAACTTGAAGCTCAGCCACGCGTATAAACTTAAATTATGGCTAAGCAATTCTGCGGCTTCCAAGTGTTTGGGGCTATCCGAACCCAGCCAGGCTGGGGCAGCGGGCAGGTGACGAGCCATAGATTGTGCCACACTCTGCAAGCAAAGCAGGTAATAGTCTTTTTCAAAGGCAACATTGAGTGAAATAGGCGCACACACAAAGATGTATTTATCACTCAGTGACATATCCGGTGCGTTTTCATCTACTAACAGTGCCTGTGCGATTTGACTGTTCAGTGGTGCAAGCTCAAAAGTTGCATGCTGAAAGCGGATTCTTTCCTGATAGTACATTAGAATCTCGGCGATTTTTCGCGTATGCAGCTGCGAGGCAATGGCTTCAATCTGCATCAGGCTGATATCAATCGGCAGCTTGGTTAAGTCGGCAGTGTCGTCTGCCGTGAGCATGTGCTCAATATGAATGAGTTCGTCATTTTCAAGCACATTAACGTAGCCAGTGTCGTATATGCCAAACCTGCCTGCGCGCCCGGCAATCTGGCGTACTTCTGTCATATTAAGCAGGCGCGAGGCTACACCGTCAAATTTATGGATATGGGAGAATATAACGCGGCGTATTGGTAAATTCAAACCCATGCCAATTGCATCCGTTGCCACTAAAATATCAGCAGCGCCGGAATTGAAGCGTTCAGATTCAGTGCGGCGTACTTCAGGAGCCAGTGCACCGTAGATGCTTGCAACCGTAAATCCCCATTGCCTGAATCTTGCGCTCAACGTGAGCACGTCTTTACGGCTGAAGGCTATCACTGCATCGCCTTTTTGCAGTTTTGGCTTAAGTTTCTGGCGGCTGTAATGTTTGCCGCACAGGCTTTCTTCTTCCAGCACCAGCGGTGTTTTGCGTGCCAGGTAAGTTATCTCATATGTCTCATCTAAGGCCTCAATGGCTTCGATACATGGTACCGTTACCGCTGTTGAACCGCAAATAAACACCTGTGATGCAGGCACACCAACCAGTGCTGCTGTCCACGCCGAGCCGCGGTCAGGGTCCTGCAGCATTTGAATTTCATCAATAATTGCGACTTCCACCTGTTTGCCCGGGTTCATCATTTCAATGGTGGATGCGGTATGCTGCGCACCATCCATCAATACGCGCTCTTCACCCGTGATAAGGTTGCAGGGCACACCGGCAGCCACTAGCCTGTCACGGATTTCCATCGCCAGTAGTCGCAGTGGCGCAAGATAGACGCCGGATTTAGCTTTTTCCAAGGCAAGCAGTGCCTGGTAAGTTTTTCCTGAGTTGGTGGGTCCCAGATAAAAATGATGATGCCGTTTTATGCTGCGAGCTGTCTTGAAGCCTTCTGTAAACCTGATGGGTGATAAATCTTTAATGTTTGAATGCATACTTTCATGAATTTAGCTTAAAACAGGTAAAATGACCATCATTAATCTTATTACTCAGACCTATGCGCATTCAGTTATTACCAGACCAGCTTATCAGCCAAATTGCAGCAGGTGAGGTGGTTGAACGCCCGGCTTCCGCGCTGAAGGAATTGCTGGAAAACAGTCTGGATGCCGGTAGCACTGATATTCAGGTATCTTTGCAGCAAGGCGGCATTAAACAGATGCGCGTGGCTGACAACGGTGCCGGTGTCGCAAAAGAAGATCTGACATTAGCGCTGACGCGTCACGCCACCAGCAAAATCGCCAGTCTGGAAGACCTGGAGTCAGTTGCCAGTTTAGGGTTTCGCGGCGAGGCTTTGGCGAGCATCGCTTCTATTTCGCGTACGCAGCTGGTGAGCCGCCAGGCTGAGGCTAAACATGCATGGCGTATCGCTTCGGAAGGCAGCGACATTTCCCTGATAGAACCGGCGGCACTGGATGCAGGCACGGTGATTGAAGTTTCCGACCTGTATTTTAATACCCCGGCACGCCGCAAGTTTTTAAAAACTGAAGCGACAGAATTCGGGCACTGCGAGGAAATGTTCAATCGAATCGCGCTGTCACGCCCGGACGTCGCGCTGATGCTGCAGCACAATGGCCGCGCTTTGAGCCGCTTTGCCAGCAGCCAGCCGGAACGCAGATTTGCAGAAGTCCTGGGCAGCGAGTTTGCAGCGGAATCTATCAGTATTGATGAATCAGCCGCTGGCCTGCGCTTATGGGGCATGGCGGCAAAACCCACATTTAACCGTAATAGCCGCGATACGCAGTATGTGTATGTCAACGGCCGTTTTGTGCGCGATAAACTGATCGCACATGCGATTCGCCAGGCCTATCAGGACGTGCTCCATCATGATCGCCATCCTGCTTTCGTCTTGTTTTTAGAGCTGGACCCCAGCCTGGTCGATGTGAACGTGCACCCCGCTAAAACAGAAGTCAGGTTCAGGGATGGGCAGGCGATGCACCGCTTTATTTTCCATTCGCTCAATAAAGCGTTGGCAACGCCAACGGGGGCATCCAGTGCTGTTACGGCAAGCCAGGCAGGGCATAATCCATTTGAGCAGCAGACAAATACACCTTATCCAACTTACCAGTCACAAATCAATCTGCGTGCTGGTGAGTCAAGCGGTTTCTATGACACCATGTTTGGTGCAAGAGGCCATGCTGACTCGCAGGTACAATTTGCGAGCCCGGTATGCTATGCGCCGGAGTTTGAGGGCGGCGAGACTGAAAATCAGCAGCAGAGCTATGCAAACGAATATCCGCTCGGTTTCGCAGTAGCGCAGATTCATGGTGTGTACGTATTGGCCCAGAATGCGCAAGGATTGGTTGTGGTGGATATGCACGCTGCACATGAGCGCATCATGTATGAAAAACTCAAGAACGCACTGGATAGCAAAAGTGTACCGATGCAGCCATTATTATTGCCTGTGAGTTTTAATGCAGACAAGCTGGAAGTTGCGACGGTACAGGAGGTACTCAATAGTAATGATGCCAGCTTGCAACAACTAGGTTTTGATATTGCCGTCCTTTCACCCACGACACTTGCCGTGCGCGCAGTGCCTACCATGCTGCAGCATGCCGATGTAGTGACATTGGCACGCGATGTGCTCCGGGATTTACGTGAATATGGCGCAAGCAGGGCGCTTACCGAACGGCGTAATGAATTACTGGGGACGATGGCTTGTCATGCTGCCGTTCGTGCAAATCGCAGTCTTACTATCCCTGAAATGAACGCACTACTGCGTGACATGGAAGCTACGGAACGTTCCGGGCAGTGTAATCACGGCCGTCCGACCTGGTTTCAAGTTTCAATGGCAGACCTGGACAAGATGTTCATGCGGGGGAAGTAAAGTATGGGCAAATCAAGAAATCAGCATTACCTAGAAGAGTTAAGCAATGAATAATTCTTTGGCGCCTGCTATTTTTCTAATGGGTCCCACTGCAAGTGGTAAGACCAGCCTTGCCGTAGAGCTTTATTCAAAATTGCCGGTAGAGCTTATCAGCGTTGATTCGGCACTGGTATATCGTGATATGAACATCGGCACAGCCAAGCCCGATGCTGAAACCTTGGCTAAAGCACCGCACCATTTGATTGATATTATTCCACCGACCGAAGCATACTCTGCTGCAAGCTTTAGAAATGATGCTTTGCGCCTGATGGCAGATATTACAGCACGCGGCAAAGTTCCTTTGCTGGTTGGCGGAACAATGTTGTACTTTAAAGCGCTGCAGGGTGGTTTGAGCAATTTGCCTGAAGCAAGCCCTGAAGTTCGTGAAGAAATAGAACAGGAAGCTGCGCAAATCGGCTGGCCAGCCATGCACGCAAAGCTGGCGCAAGTTGACCCTGAAACCGCAGCCCGCTTACAGCCCAACGATGTGCAGCGCATCGAGCGCGCGCTGGAAGTGTACCGGCTGACGGGAAAATCGATGACATCCTTGCATCAAGCGTCTGCCGGTGAAGCTTTGCCTTATCGCTTGTTGAAAATCGCGCTGATGCCAAGTGACCGCAAAGTGCTGCACGAGCGTATTGCGCTCAGGTTTGACCAGATGCTGGCGGGTGGATTTTTAGATGAAGTGAAGGCATTGGTGGCAAAGTACCCAACACTTACAGCAGAAAGTACCTCGATGCGCTGTGTAGGTTACCGCCAGGCTTTGGAATATCTGGCCGGCGAATATGATGAAGCTGAGTTGCGCGATCGGGGTATTTTTGCCACCCGGCAATTGGCAAAGCGCCAGCTGACGTGGTTACGCGGCATGGATGACCTGGAAGAAGTGGATTGTCTGAACCCTGCCATGTATGAACTGGTGTTGGAGAAAATTACGCGGTTTATTAACGGGCATAATTAAAGGATAGCGGCATGAAAAACTTTATTAAAGAAAACCTTGTATTAGTCATTGGATTGACCCTGCCGCTGTTGCTGATAGTGCTTTTCTTTGTGGCTACAGTGATTCCTAAAGCGATGGGCACGCCACCGCAATATGAAATGCTGTTTACGACTGTGCGCTATGAGTATCAGAACTCTCCTGATTACCTGCTGGATTTTGCAGTCAAGAATCAGCAGATCACTGTTAAAGCGCAGAAAAATGAAAACAAAGATAGAAATTACAATGTAAAAAAGTTGATGGCTTATGATGGCAAAACTGAAACGGTACGTGAGATTACAATAGATATTGCTAAAACGGCGGGGGCTTCAAATGGTATTGAGGTTGTTTTAGAAGAAACAAAGAATATGATCATAGACACATCAAGCGTTTCGCCAGATGGATATAGGCTGGATGGGCCTCATTATGGCAGTGGTGGCCTGATGGGCGGAATGTTTGGCGGCGGCTATCGCAATAGCGGTTTCAGGCTTAAAAAGGGCAGTGTCGGCTACAAAATACCTAATGAGCAGCAGAACTATTACTACAATCAGGTGCAGTTTATCGGCTGGGTTGTTAAAAAATAAGGGGTTACCATGTCGCTTAAAGAAGATGCCCTGCAGGATATTGTTTCACTCGCCAAGCATAACCAGATTACGTTGGATGAAATTGCGCAGGCATTAAATACACCTCAAGTTCAGGCTGGTAAACAGTCTTCCAGTGTGCTGTCCAAGCTGTTCGGCTACATTGGCGGCATTTTTGTATTTGCCGGGATTGGCGTGTTTATCTCAATGTATTGGGATGACTTTGGCTCTGCGGCACGCGTTATCGTGACACTGGGCACCGGGTTGCTTGCCTTTGTCATGGGCTTGGTATGCCTGGCGGATAAAAAATATGAGCGAGCTGCAACGCCGTTATTCTTGATGTCGTCTTTATTGCAACCTACGGGTATTCTGGTCATGCTGCATGAGTATGCCTCCGGCGGTGATGCGCGTCATGGTTTGCTTTTTATGTCCGCCTATATGCTGATCCAGCAAGGCGCTGTTTTCTGGGCTAAAGGGCGCACCGTTCTGGCTTTTAGTGCAATTCTGTTCGGCTGTGTCTTTTTTGCGAATTTATTTGATATCTGGGATATGAATGAAAAGCTTATTGGTAGCGTGATAGGTATTTCGCTGTTATGCATTGCCTATGCGCTTAACCAGTCAAAGCATTTTGCCATTGCGCCGTTCTGGTATTTTGTCGGCTCTGTAATACTGTTATGGTCAATCTTCGAATCGGTAGAAAATTCCCTGCTTGAGCCTACATACCTTGGCGTGTCTGCATTGATCATCTTTTTGAGTACCTATGTGCGCAGCAGAACGCTATTGCTGGTGGGTACAATATCCATGCTGCTGTATATCGGCTATTACACGGCAAAACATTTTGCCAATACCGTGGGCTGGCCGATTGCGCTGGTGATGATCGGCATTGCCTTGATTGCAGTGAGTTCACTCGCTGTGAGATTGAACAATAAGTATATTAAAGCTGGCAGCTAAATGCTGTACCGTTAAACTCACGATGTGAATTTAACGGTATTTTTAAACAGTCATTTAAAAGTGTTCGCGAATACGGCGGGCAGCTTCAATACATTCGTCATATGATGCGACCAGCGCGATGCGGATGAAGTTTTTACCCGGGTTTACTCCATGAGCCTCACGCGCCAAAAAGCTGCCGGGCAGTACGGTGATATTTAAATCACGGTAAAGTTTAACGGCAAGTTCTGTGTCAGTGATTTTGTGGTCTTTAATTCTTGCCCATAAATAGAATGCGGCATCTGGAACCGCCACTTCCAGCAAGTCACTCAGTAATGGCGTGACATCTTTGAATTTTTCCGCATACAACTTGCGGTTTTCAATCACATGCGCTTCATCGTTCCATGCAGCAATTGAGGCAGCCTGTACTGCAGGGTTCATTGCGCAGCCATGATAGGTACGATACAGGGAGAATTTTTCAATGATGGCTTCATCGCCAGCCACAAAGCCTGAACGCATGCCTGGCACATTAGAGCGTTTGGAAAGGGAGCTGAATACAATCAGGTTTTTATAGTCTCTGCCCAGTTGGTGCGCTGCCTGCAGTGCGCCCAAAGGTGGGGTCGCTTCATCAAAATAAATTTCCGAATAGCACTCGTCGGCAGCGATCACAAAACCATACTTGTCGGATAACTCAAAAACGGTTTTCCATTGTTCTAGGTTCATGACTTTGCCGGATGGGTTGCCTGGGCTGCAGATATAGGCAAGCTGCGTGCGGTTTAATATGTCAACAGGCACACTTGAGAAATCCATCACATGATTCTGTTCCGGGTCTGCATGCGGCAATGTGTTTAAAAAATAGGGGGTGGCGCCGGCCAGAAACGCTGCGCCTTCATAAATCTGGTAGAACGGATTGGGCGAAATTACAATCGGGTCGGGCTTGGTGCTGTCGATAACGACTTGTGCAAAGGCAAATAGTGCCTCGCGACTGCCATTGACAGGCAGAATAGCCTTTTCGGCACTGAGCGCCGGAATGTTGTAACGTCTGGCAATCCAGTTGGAAATTGCTTCACGCAGCTCAATTGAGCCTATAGTCGTGGGATAATTGGCTAATCCGGCCAAATTGTTGACCAGCGCGTCTTTAATTAACTGCGGCGTGGCGTGCTTGGGCTCACCAATGGATAAGTTAATTGGCTTAAAAGCCGGATTGGGGGCAATGCCTTTGAACAAATCACGCAGGCGTTGAAACGGGTAGGGCTGTAGTAAATTTAGATTAGGATTCATAAGGTAACATTATAGTGAGCAATAGCAATAATAAAAACTCTTTTGCGGTCTTTGGCCTGCTTTTCGGTGCCCTTTGCTGGGGCATTATCTGGTTCCCATACCGCGTCATGTCCGAAGCTGGCGTGTCCGGCATTGTTTCGAGCTTTTATACTTATGGCATTGCAACTGTAGTGGCAGCAATTTATTTTGCCAAATACTGGCGAAAAGTATTCAGGCTGCCATTCAGCATTATCTGGTTGAGCATTGTTGCCGGTTGGACCAACCTGAGCTACGTGCTGGCCATCATTGATGGCGAAGTGATGCGCGTCATGCTGCTGTTTTATTTGTCACCGATCTGGACATTGATACTCGCGCATTTCTGGCTGAAGGAAGAAACACATCTGGCCGGTGTGGTTGCAATCGCGGTATCGCTGCTAGGTGCTTTTATCATGCTGCATAATCCCGCAGCAGGCAGTTTTCCGGTACCTGGAAATACAGCTGAGTGGTTAGCGCTTTCATCCGGTTTTGGATTTTCGTTAACCAATGTGATTACAAGAAAATCCAGCCATTTGAGCCTGCGAGCCAAATCTTTTGCATTGTGGATAGGCGTGATACTGGTTTCGCTGTTGGCTGTGCCTGTCATGCAAGTCCCTTTCCCGTCCCCTGCGACTTTCAGTTTAACCAATTGGCTGATAATGGGTTTAATCGCACTGTTACTGATAGCGTCAACTTTCTTTGTTCAATATGGCGTGACTCAAATCAAGGCGACACGGGCTTCAGTGTTGTTTTTGTTTGAATTGGTGGTTGCCGCTGTCGCCGCTTATTATCTGGCGCATGAAACAATGCATATCAATGAATGGATAGGCGGGAGCTTGATTGTGGTTGCCTCTGTATTTGCAGCTATCAACCACAAGGAATAAAAAAAATCAGAGTTTCTTTATGTCAGGGTTATAAGCCGCGTTCCACCATATCAATTAAACGTTGTCCGACGACTTCAGTCTGCATTTTATCAAGCATTCTCAGCGGACCCTCAAGCGTTAACATTGCAAATCCATGTACGGCAGACCAGGCGAAAATTTCAGCAGACATTCGACGTTCTTGGGGTAAAGCACCAGCCTCAACTAACATATCCAAAGCGCTGCCCAGTAATTGATAGGGCGTGAGGCCGTTTCGTCCTGCGCTCGCGGGATTAGCCGCGTTACTAAGATCGTTATGTATCGAGAATGCCATCCTGAATAATCCGGGTTCTATGCGGGCAAACCTGAGATAGCCAGTACCCACAGCTCTCAATCTGGCGCGGGCATTCTCGACCAGGTTATTGGTTTTTTCTATTTTGTTGATTTCATCTTCTATCACATTTGCCAATGCGGACTGCGCGGCCATGCTTACCGCCTGTAATAACGCGTTGCGATCTGCAAAGTGTCTGTATGCTGCATTGGGGGCCACACCTGCTTGCCTGGTAACCTCACGTAGCACGATTGCATCAGCGCCGCCTTGTTTTGCCATTTGTATCGCGGCTTCAAGTAAGACGCGGTACAGATCACCATGGCGATAGGTGCTGCGCTTGGTCAGTGTGGATTTTTTATTTGTAATATTCATATTTGTTGACACTGTCCACAATTGGATGTTTAATGTGTACATTGTACACATTAACCCTGTATAAAAGAAGGAGATTGTGAATCATGACACAGGTAAAACCGATCCCGGATGGTATGCATACAATTACGCCACACTTAGTCTGTGCAGGCGCAGCTGATGCTATTGCGTTTTACAAGAAGGCATTCAATGCTCAAGAGTTAATCAGAATAGACGGTGCAAACGGCAAGATTATCCATGCTTGTATGCAAATTGGTGATTCTAAATTAATGCTGGTGGACGAGTTTCCGCAATGGGGCTCTTTCAGCCCGATGTCGTTAAAGGGAGCAAGCGTCACTATTCATCTATATGTTGAGGACGCGGATGCAGTGTTTGCACAGGCAATCAATAGCGGTGCCAAAGTCAGGATGCCGCTTGAAAATACATTCTGGGGTGATCGTTATGGTGTCGTTGAGGATCCATTTGGTCACTTATGGTCAGTAGCGACCCATATACGCGACATTAGTCCCGGGGATATCCAGGCTGCGGCAGACAAAATGTTTGCTAAGTAGGAACTGATTTCAGTGATAAGGAGGGACGTAATCATGCCCCAAATTTCGGCAGCTACTGGATGATTCAGGTTAAATCGAAAGAAGAAGCGATCGAATGGGCGATGCGCTGCCCGGCTTTTGATAATGAAATCATTGAAATCCGTCAAGTGCAGGAGTTTTCGGATTTTCCTGCCGATGTTCAGGATGCAGCCTCGGGTTTTCAAGAGATGCAGGCGATGTCTACCATTTAAGTATCACAGTACTTTTTACGTTTTTGATATTTCATTACAGTAATGGAGAAACATATGATTCGAACAATCCTTATTTCAGTTTTAGTTCTAATCGTTTCAATTTTGATTTATGCGGCAACTAAACCAAGTGATTTTAAAATCCAGCGTAGCGCGACGATTAAAGCTTCGCCGGATAAGCTGTTTCCGCTTATCAATGATTTGCATACTATGCAGACATGGTCTGCTTGGGAAACTGTAGACCCGAAGATGAAACGCAGCTATAGCGGAGAAGCCAGTGGCAAAGGTGCTAAATACGCCTGGGAAGGTAATAGGGAAATCGGTCAGGGCAGCATGGAAATTATGGAATCAATCCCTGCTTCAAAAGTTGTTTTGCGACTGGACTTCATCAAGCCGTTTGAAGGTCATAGCACTGTAGAATTTTCGATGGTGCCGAATGGCGACAATACGGTAGTCACCCAGACCATGAGAGGCACAAGCTCATATATTCCTAAACTTATGTGCTTATTGTTTTTTAATCAGGACAAAATGATCGGTGGTAAGTTTGAGGAGGGGCTGGCTAATTTGAAAGTGATTGCAGAGCAATAAAACGGCTGGCATACACTTTACCTTTGGTAGTTTCATATTTCTATGGGAGAAAATCTCATGCAAAGAATCACCCCATTTTTATGGTTTGATAATCAGGCCGAAGAGGCAATGAATTTTTATGTCTCCATCTTCAAAAACTCAAAAGTCTTGAGTATTAATCGATATGGAGAAGGGGCTCCCGCGCCGAAAGACACCGTGATGACCGCCAATTTCCTGCTTGATGGCCAAGCATTTACGGCGCTTAATGGCGGCCCGATGTTTAAGTTCTCGCCGGCCATCTCATTTGTTGTTCACTGCGAGACGCAAGCAGAAGTTGATGAATATTGGGCTAAACTTTCTGCAGGCGGAAAAGTAAATCAATGTGCCTGGCTGGATGATAAGTTTGGCGTGTCATGGCAGATTGTTCCCAATGTTCTTATTGAACTGCTGAACGACCCTGATCCAGCCAAAGCGGGAAGAGTGATGCAGGCCATGATGCAGATGACTAAAATCGACATCGCGGCCTTGAAACGTGCGTATGACGGATGACAGGTTAAGCACTGAAACTGCTGTTACGTGCACCTTCGGCAGCAAAGCGGATTTTTAGTGACAGGTCATTACGTGAGTCTGCATAGGCCAGGGCGTTATCTTCATCAATTTTTCCGTTGGCAAACAGCTTGAACAATGATTGATCGAACGTATGCATGCCGATATCGTTGTTATCGCCCATGATTTCCTTGATATCGCCCATTTTTTGTTTTTGAATCAATTCTGCCATGTAGGGCGTATTAATCATTACTTCAGTTGCTGCGACGCGCTTGCTGTGTTTGCCCGGGATCAGGCGTTGTGAAACAATCGCAACCAGGTTCATGGACATGCCGAGCAGCAAACCAGTTCTGCCATCTTCCGGGAAGAATGAAATGACGCGCTCAAGTGCCTGGCTTGCATTATTGGCATGTAAGGTGGCTAAACATAGATGTCCTGTTTCGGCATAAGCTAGCGCGTTTTTCATACCGTCCATGTCCCGGACTTCACCAATCAGGATGACATCGGGAGCCTGGCGCATGGCATTTTTAAGCCCATTTTCAAACGATAATGTATCAATACCTACTTCGCGCTGGTCAACGACAGATTTTTTATGCGGATGAATAAACTCAATCGGGTCTTCAAGGGTGAGAATGTGGCCATTCATGGTTTCATTACGATGGTCAATCATGGAAGCCAGCGTGGTGGTTTTTCCGGAACCGGTCGCACCCACTATCAGTATCAGGCCGCGTTTGCGCGTAATCAAGTCTCTTAAAACCGGAGGCAGGCCTAAACTGTCAATTGAAGGAATGTCCGTTTTGATATGGCGAATTACTATGCCGACTTCGCCGCGCTGCCTGAACACGTTGACGCGGAAGCGTCCTACATCTTTTTTGCTAATGGCAAAGTTGCATTCCAGTGTAGATTCAAATTCTTTAATTTGATCTGCGCTCATCAGTGAATAGGCAATTTCTTTAATCATGCCTGGTGACATGATCTGGCTATTAATCGGCGTGGTGTCGCCTTCTACTTCAATATGAATACTGGTGCCGGTACTGAAGAATAAATCCGAGCCGCCTTTATCCAGCATAAATTTCAGTACCGGGGTGATGTCGATTGCTGCCATGTTGTTTTCCCTGAAGAATCTTCTAAAGCGTTTGATTTACACTTTTTATTGTTGTCATTGTTTTTATTAGCTGTGAGCTAGAGTTAATATGACTTTAGCATAAATTTTAGGCTCGTTAAGCTGGTACTTGGTTTTTGTTGATATCGATATTTTCGATGTTATCGAGATGTTGCTTCCAAATGGTTTGATAAATGGCTTCCAGTGACTTGGCAAAGCTTGCGGTGTCGAATAATGGAGAAGTCATTTTTTCTGCAATCAATTTCTGCTTAATTGCATCCAGTGCCGCTGGATTATTTGCAAGATAAAGCGCTTTATTTTCGTAGTCTTCCAGCGTGCAGGTAATTAATTCGCCCAAGCCTGCAGCGTTAAGTAAACTGCCCGCTACACGTGCGGCAAAGGTATCACCAGTGCAGGTAAGCACCGGCAAGCCCATCCATAGGGCGTCACTGCAAGTTGTGTGTGCATTATAGGGGCGGGTATCCAAAAACAAGTCGGCATGTACATGGCGCGCAAGGTGGTCTGCAATGGTGATACGCGGTGCAAAAATGAGCCGTTCACCGGAGATGCCGTGCAAAGCCGCTTGATGTATTAAGTTTTGTTTTGCCCATGGGTTGCAATCCAGCAGCCAAAGTACGCTGTCCGGTGTGACCTTTAGCAGGCGCATCCAAACGGCAAAGATATCTGCGGTGATTTTGAATGTTTGGTTGAAACAGCAGAATACGAATGCCTTTTCCGGCAGTGCACAGTCTAGCCGTGACGGTGTTTTGCCGACTGGGCGTTTGCGGTCGTTGGGCTGGTAGCTGAAAGGTAAAACTGCTAATTTCTCTGCATAATGCTGGGCACTATCAGGCGGGCAGATAAAGCTATCTGTCAGCAGATAATCAAATAGCGGTGCGTTATGGAAACTGCCCATGGTGCCAGGGAAACCCAGCCAATTGATATTGATAGGGGCAGGGCGCAGTGCGGCAATGCCACTGCGGCTGGTTTGCGTGAAACCTGTCAAATCTACCAGAATATCAATGTTGCTGGCATAAATCTTTTGCGCCGCCTCAGTTTCTGAAAGCCGGCGGATGTCGTGAAACTGATCAAAAGCCTGTTCCAGCCGCGATCTGGCACTTGATTTGTCATTAACGCCATATGAAAAAGCGATGATTTCAAATCGGGACCTGTCATGCAGTTCAATCAGTTCACTGACCAGGAACGCGAGCGGGTGCAGCCTGAAATCAGCAGATAGATAGCCGATTTTTATTTTTTTCTGTGTCGGTTTTATTTGGTGTGTAAAGTCAAGTTGTTTGCTATGCTGAATAAGTGTTGCATAGCGGTTGCTGACCCAGTTGTCGGCACAGGTCTTTTGCTCTTCTGCCGTTGTGGATGGCATGGCTAAAAATGCAAAAGGGGGGATTTGTGCATCAGGCTGCGTTTTTACCCAGCGGCGAATCTCGGCAATATCATCATCCAGACCTTGCCAGTCGCACATATGTTGCTTTTGATGCACGAGATGCACTTTGGCGTGATAGAGCTGCGGATTGAGCGCCAGGGCTTTTTTGTAGCTTGCAATCGCCAGGTCCAATAGTCCTAATTCGCGCTGTACATTCCCCAGGTTGTTATAGGCATCAGCATCATCGGGCGCGAGCTGGATTGCTTTCTGGTACTGCTTTGCGGCCTCGGCGGCCTTGCCTAGTTCACGCTGTGCGTTGCCCAGGTTATACAGTAAAGCCGCATCCCGCGGGTTAAATTGTAATGCTTCCTGAAAACATGCCTCAGCCTGTGTGAAATGGCCGACTGCATGCGCCTGATTGCCTAGGGACGACAAGCAATGGCAAAGCGCATCGCGTACATCTTCATCTTTAGGCATCACGCGCAACACGCGGCGATAATAGCCTGCCGCTTCTTCAAAACGTTCAAGCGCGAGTAACGTATTGCCCAGATTCAGTTGAATATCCAAATCTTTGGGCTGTAACAGAATTGCCTGCTGAAAGCTTTTGATCGCAGCTTCTGGCTGGCTGGCAGCGCGTAGCGCTAACCCATAGTGGTTTAAATAATCAATATTTTTTGGATTGATTGCCAACGCTTGTGAAATTGACTGCACCGCGAGTTCAGCACGATTGGTCTGGTAGTAAACCACCCCCAGCATGTGCAGCGCATCCGCATGATTTGGCTGCAGGGCGAGCACTTGTTGATAAAGTGATTCTGCCCGTGCTAACTGGCCTGCGCGATGATAATCAAGGGCGGTTAAATATTGTGATTGCGACATGGTTTAATTCTAAATGGTTTAATTCTAACCCGAAAATATCAAGGTGACGCTGCTGTCATTTTGGATAACCTTTTTAATCCCATTTCACGTAATAAAAAGCGGTTGGGGTTAAGCAGGCCAGTGAGTTCGGACAAAATTGGCAGGGGTTCATTGCATATAGAACACGCCAATATCTCGGCGCATAACGGTGCGGTAGTAAAGCCTTTGCTGCCATGTGCTACGTTCATATACAAACCTGCCAGCCACGGCAATGATTGCGGGCTGGCACTTGGACGCGGCGGCGTGGTTTTTAGCGCGGCAGTATCCAGCAATTGCCCTGCCAGCGGGAAGTAATCCGGCGTGGTGCATCTTAAGGAAACACGCCCGCCAACGATGTTGCCACATAGTTCTTGATAGAGTTGCGACGAAATTCGATTTAATTTCCCTAAATTTTCCTGGTGGTCCTGATCTTCAAGCGGCAAATCACCTTGATTAGCCGCAAATATTGGCTCTGCTGAAAAGGTTGCACCCAGGCAATGCAAAAAATCGGTGTTTTGCCGGTAGGCGGCTGGGCTTAGATAACCGTCACTGCATACAATAGTTTTTAGCCTGCTGCTGGCTTCCGTCGCATTAAGCAAGCTAACTTGTCCGCGAACCGCCTGGGTATTGAGTGGAAGGCCAGGGCATAATTGTTGTGCGTCATTGGCATTGGCGATAATCACAATATCTGCTTTTATTGCCGGGTTATCGTTACCTTGCACCTCAAACTGTGCGCCGGTTTTTACTATATCGGTAATTTTATTGGCGTGAATGATGGTGATATTTTCATGCTGCGTTAAACGTCTGCAAAGTTGGCGTGGATTTGCCCATGCGGCGTCGGGAAAATATAGCCCGTCATGCTCGATTTCAACGCCGGCAATCGAGCTCGCCTCATGTTTCGTCACATATTTCAGGATTTCCGGCGGATGATTTTGAGAGGACACTTTTTTAATACGTGCCATTTCCCTGGCATTAAAGCCTAGTTGCAGCATACCGCAATCATTAAATTGTGTTTTGTCCAGCTGGAGTGTTTTGTACAAGGCCAAGCTGTGTAAATAGCCTGCAAGTGCAAACTGGCTGCCGGCATCGTCACCACTTAGACGTGGATACAGCATCCCTAATGGATTGCCCGAGGCTTCACCGGCAATATCGGCATTACGTTCGATCAGGGTGACTTGTATGCCGCGTTTTGCCAGCGCGTACGCGCTACTGCAGCCAGCGATGCCGCCACCTATAACCACAGCGGTTTTAGTGACTACAGCGGCTTTAGTCATGACTTTCCGCTCCTGAATAATATCCGCGAAGCATCTCGCGTTTTTTTCCAAAGCCGGGATATTTCATGACTTCAAAACCCTCCGCGATTAAGCCTCTTCTCACTATGCCGGCACTGGTGAATGTTGCGAAGGTCGTTTTTGCATGCGAAAGCCTTGCCATTTGTTCAAATAGTGCCGGCTGCCACATTTCTGCATTCTTTGCCGGAGCAAAGCCATCCAGAAACCATGCGTCAGCTTTTATATCGAGCTGACGTAAGCAGGTAGTTGCATCGCCAATTAACACTTTCAAGTTGATGCGGTTGTTGAAAAGTGAGATTGATCCGGTATCCGACAGCGTTTCGTATTGCGTCAGCATCTGCTCGGATAATGGTTGCAGTTCTGGCCAATGCTGCAGGGCTTGAGTAATATCCGGCAAGCTTAATGGGTATTTTTCTACACTGGTAAAATTCAGGACCGCATCCGGTGGTGCGTTTCTCAGCCAGGTGCCGGCAGCGCACAAGAAGTTCAGGCCAGTGCCGAACCCGGTTTCCATGATTGTGAAAGCGCTGGTATCAAGTGCCTGCCATCTGGCCGCCAGATCATTACCCTGTAAAAAAACATATTCAGTTTCAAGCAGGCCATTGTCACTGGAAAAATAAACGTCATTAAACATTACAGAGAATGGCATGCCATCATGCCATTCCAATGCAGCTCTGGTTTTTATCTTATTTTGCATGCTGCATGATAAATCATGGATGTGCTACAAATAAAGCTAAACATTTATTTAAGTGAAGGATTTTATTATCAAACTTTTATTTTGCGTTTCCCTGATTTGAGATGAATTTAAAACTTATCACTCCGGGTGAACAGGGCGAGAATCAATGTCCATGACCATAGCCGATAATGCCTAAAAGTATCCGTACTACACCATAGGCTATCCACGAAGCAAGGTGTTTGACGAGGTTTGTTTTACCCCATTCCTGCGCAGTTACTATGAATGCGCCATCCTGAATCGAAAATTCAATATCGGTATGCAGTTCATTGGCAAATGCCTTGTCTTGTATGATGATGTTGGCCTCACGCGCCAATAGTAAGCTGAATGGGTCTATGTTGGATGAGCCTATGGTGGCCCAATAATTGTCAATGACGGCGACTTTGCTATGCATAAAGCTTTTGCGATATTCATAAATTTCAATGCCATTATTTAAAAACTCATTGTAAAAGGCATGCGTGGCGAACATTAAAAAATACTCTTTACGGCCCTGTAATAACAATTTAACTTTAACGCCACGTTGCGCGGCATCAATCAACGCTTTGCGGAATTTTCTTCCTGGAATAAAGTAAGCATTTGCAATCAGGATTTCAGATTTTGCAGCCTGGATCGCGCGTAAATAAGCTTCTTCAATATCGCGCCGGTGCAGGATATTGTCGCGAATGATAAAAGCTGCCTTTATATTGTTGCTGGTAGCTAACTTATGTCTGGTTGGCTTGATCGGCGGAACATATAAACTGTGTAAATGCATCCATTCCAGGCGCCGCCATAGCTTGTGTACGCTGGCCGTAATGACCGGAAGTAAATTGCCTTCAATTTGTACGGCGTAATCTATCCTTGGCGGGATTTGATGGGGTGAATTATTGTCATCAATAATGTTAATGCCGCCAACAAAGCCAATCTTGCTATCAATTACTGTAACCTTGCCGTGCAGGCGTCGTAAACGATTTTTTTTAAAGGTCCAAGGTGAAATTTTGGGGCGGTAAAACATTACTTTTACGCCGGCGTGCCTTAGTGTTTGCACATAAGTTTTGGATAAGTATTGCGAACCAAAACCATCAAGGAGGACATTTACTTTTACGCCACGTTGTACTGCCTGTATCAATGCATTGCCAATACGGATCCCGGTTACATCTTCTTCATATATGTAAGTTTGCAGGTAGATTTCACTTTTGGCATTCTGAATGGCATGTTCTAAAGCAGGAAAGTATTCAATACCACTACGTAACAATTGGATGTGATTCCCGCCGATAAAATGCATAGTGCTTAGCCGTTTTTAGTTAAAGTGGCAGAAAGAATTGCATGGTCGGACACTTTAACGAAGTGCGCTCCGGAATGTACTTCAACATGCTTTACTTGAAAACCACGGGTATAAATTCGATCCAATCTTAAGATGGGTAGCCATGAGGGGAAACTTCGCGCTGGCCTGCCGACATGATGCTCAAAGACTTCGTGTAATTGTGCATTTTCTGCAAATATCCTGCCTGAACGCATTCCCCAGTCATTAAAATCACCTGCAATAATTAACGGCGCATCAGACGGTACATGTTGTTTGATATAGTCGGTAACCATTAGCAATTGTTGGCGCCGCCAGTGTGCGAATAAGCCCAGGTGTACACAAATTGTATGCAGCGGGGCATTCCAATTCGGAACGTTAATGATGCTGTGCAACATGCCGCGTTCTTCTGATGTGTGGGCGGAAATATCAATATTTGTTGTCTTGATAATCGGAAATTTAGAGAGCAGTGCGTTGCCATGGTGCCCTGCGGGGTAAATTGAATTTTTGCCGTAAGCATAGTCAGCCCATACCGTATCAGCTAGAAATTCCAACTGTCCTGAACTTGGCCATGCCGCAAATCTTTTGCTATGTTCAGCGTGTACATCGCGCACTTCCTGCAGGAATACGACATCAGCATGCAGTTTGCGCAATAGTTCGCGTTGATGATGCAGGGCAAAACGCGCATTAAAGTGGGTAACCCCTTTATGGATGTTAAATGTGGCAATGTGCAGAGTGTTTTTCAAGATTAACTCTCTTAATTAAATTTGCATTAACAGCGGATGCAATGATGATACTTACTCTTCCCAGGTAACTTGTATAGCATTTTCTGACGGTTGCTTGCCTTCAATCCAAAAATAATAAAATTCACGTATGACAAGTAAAAATAGTTTTTGGGTCTCACCAATTTTGAATAATGGCAATGTTAAATCCACGGCTTTGCGATAGATTCTGCTATCTGGATTTGGTGCATCCCTTAGCTGCAATAGTAATATTTTAGCCAAATTTACCCGAGTCTCAATGATAACGTCATTAGCATCCTTATTTTGCAAAGCTTTTGTATAAGCAATTAAAGTACTTGTTTCATCAGTGTTGAACTTTTCTTCATATAAATTTTTAGTTAACGTTTCGATCGAGGTTTGCGGCGGCTTCCAATTGATGGGCTGAAAATCGAATTTACTTTTTGCGTTCAATGACGCAATTACTTTAATGTCGCCCATCCAGAATGGGTAAAACTCACGTGCGGTAACGAGACTACCGTTCCATTTGTCAGCAGGAATCGTTTTCATTAAATCATCTAATGCAATGCCATAAGACATACGATTGAGTGCTTTAGCTGCTAGCAGATGGCTAAACTGATCTAAAAATAATGATCGCTTATATAAGACTCCACTCTTTGCGCCTTTGTTTTCCAGCAACTTTAGATAGGCGTGAATAGCTTTTTTTTCACGATCGGCGTTCATTTTTTATGTTTTTCGTCAGTGCGCGCTTCACCAATGTGGCTCTTTCCGCGCTGTTTGGCTAATGTGACCTGCTTTTGGCGCTCAATCAGGCTGGCACGTTTTTCTGCTGATAATTTGTTATAACAGTAGGGACAAGAGACACCCGCTTCATACTGGTCACTTTTCATTTCCTCTGGCGACAGTGGGTGACGACAGGCGTAACATTGGTCAAACTCGCCAACTTCCAGGTTATGCTTGACTGCTACACGCTGATCAAACACAAAGCACTCGCCTTGCCACATGCTCTCGGCCTCGGGCACGGTTTCCAGGTATTTCAGAATGCCGCCTTGCAGGTGATACACTTCTTCAAAGCCTTGATCCATCATGTAAGATGAGGCTTTTTCACAGCGAATGCCGCCAGTGCAGAACATGGCCACTTTTTTGTGTTTTGTTTTATCGAAATGCTGTGCTACATATTCAGGAAATTCCCTGAAAGTCGAAGTTTTGGGGTCAATTGCGCCTTTAAATGTACCGATATCCACTTCGTAGTCATTACGGGTGTCAATTAAAATAACTTCTGGGTCAGATATTAATGCATTCCAATCTTCCGGTTTAACGTAGGTTCCCACCTTTTTGGTTGGGCTTACGCCAGGAACGCCTAAGGTGACAATTTCCTTCTTGAGTTTTACTTTCATGCGGTAAAACGGGTGTTCATCCGCATGGGATTCTTTATGTTCCAGGTCCGCAAATTTATTTTCGAACAGTGGATCGGTTCGCAAAAAATTTAAAACGTTATGTACGTCATCAGGCAGGCCCGCGATGGTACCGTTAATGCCTTCTTCAGCGAGTAAAAGCGTACCCTTGATATGGTTGTTTCTACACGCTTGCAGAATCGGTAGTTGCAAGTCCCGATAATTTGGCAGGCTGACAAACTTATAGAGTGCGGCAGTTAAGTACTTGGGCATAATGAAACTAATCAAACTAAAAGCACCATTCTAACAGAGGCACCTTTTGCAGATGCTGATTTCATTGCGAATGATTGTTAAAGGCTTTTGCTTCTAAATGATTTTTTAATTAAACACTTAAGATCAGCACTTCACCATTGCCACTGCAGGCTGCATCACCCACAAAGCGCCGGACACGCTGCGTGCTCAATTTGCTAAATGGTGTATTGTAGTTGGTGAATGATTTGAACAACAGGTTCAGAAATGGCAGTGTGTGTGAACCACAGTCCTGAATCGTGGCGTGTAGTTTCGGCTGCTTTTGCAGCAGCAATGTACCGCGGTGCATATTAAACGCAGTATAAGCCCCTAAATCACCCAGTACCCCTATGGTGCCGGCAATCATGCGGCTGCCGCAATAGTCGCCGGTATTGCCTTCGATCAAAATCAAGCCGCGACGCATTTGGTCGCCAACGCGATCGCCCGCGTTGCCTTTTACAATCACAGTGCCGCCCAGCATGCCCTTACGTGAGCCATCCGAGCCGGCACCTAAAAAATCGCCTGTATTTCCATCAATTTTCAATAAACCGCTGCGCATACTGCACGCAGCAAATGCTTCTGCGTTGCCTTGGCAGTGAATCTCACCATTTTTTAAGCCGAAACCAAGATACGCTCCTGCATTACCTTCAACAGTGATGCTGCCGGATGTCATATTCGCGCCGAGGTAATCAAGTTTACCGGAGGTATTTTTGAAATGAATGTGTTGTGCATCACTGCCGGTGATTGCAAATATTTCATCAACGCGTACCAGGCTATTGCCATAATTAATCTGTATGCAGGCGATTTCTGCAGTAGATTTATTGGCTAGATGATTTGGCGTCAGATCGCTGCAATTAACCGAGTGTTGCAGTGTTTGTTTTAAGGTAAAGGTGAGTGCGCTCATGCGTTATTACCGCTCATAATATCGTGCAATTTAAAAAGATGTGGGCCAAGTTTGCCGCCGTAATTTCCTGCCGAGATACGTTTAACGCCGCTGTTTGCACCGAGGTTGCAAATTGCCTGTATGCCAACGCGCATGGAAATGGCAATATCTTCAAACGTCAGGCCATCAATCACTATTTCCATCACGCTTTCAATCTCTGGCGAAAGTTCGCTATTGGTTGCACCTTTTAAAGTCGGACAGAATGCGTCGTTGGTAGAGGCAAACATGGTTTTGTATTTACTGCCTACCTTAGAGCCGGAACGTACTACACCGCCGGGGAAAGGCATGATCACATTGGGGACCAGCTTCATGGCTTCAATCGCCGTTTCGGCAGCAGCAAGGGCGGCCGGTTGCGAGGTGGCCAAAATCAGAAAATTACCGCCGCCGATGGCGCGTACCATACCGGTGGTTTCTTGCGTGAGAAACTCGCCGTCCATCACTGGGATGCGCCAGTAACGTTTGCCATCGATGAGCTTGGAAGTTTGAAAGCCATCACCAAAATAGCGCAGGTGTTTGCCCAGGTTTATTTTGTCTTCGCTCTCGATACCTGCAAAAGCTGCCGCCGTAGGGCAGGTGAGTATGCATTGTCCCATGCGCGTTTCCAATTGCTGCATCAGCACCTTACTGCCCATGGCAAACATTAAAACACTGATACCAGGCCTGCCGTCAGGGGTTTCATCTGCCGATAATTCGCGCTCAATACCGGCCTCAACGCCGCAGCCAATCACCGAGGTGGCAAAGCCGGTCATGGCGTTGGCGGCGTGGTAAGCCCATTTGAGGTTTTGGGCGGTAATAATCACCCGTGTGCCGCGCATGTTGAATGCTTCAGCGAAGGTGTCATCGATTTGTATACCGTTTAGTAACATAAATATTAAGCTGTTATAGTTAAACTACGATGATCAAGCTGTAGCATCACCGGATTTTATTTTTTCAATCCATTCTTCAATCTGAATGGTGCCTAGTTTCTCTACTTTTTTCAGGTCGGCTGCAGGGATTACGTCCTGAACTAAATCAAGCCGCTTCCATTCGGCAACCGGAGTTTCGCAATCAGCCCGCGGTACGTAGCGTGAATCGCGTACTTTCACGCGCTGGTGGATATAGCGCGGGCAGTTTTGCCATAATTCAGACAAAGTGACACGTACAATAAATTCAGCTTCCTTGTATTCCTGCATTAATGGGTCATCGCGCGAGATAGTTGCGGTGCCCTGTACGCGGATGCGGTGGGGCGTTTCAAATGAGATAAACAGCAGGCCAACTTGGGGGTTGGTGCTGATATTACCCATGGAAAAAAACATGCCATTGCCATCGTAGCTTGGGAATACTAACGTTTTACTGTCAATTACCCTTACAAACCCCGCGTCACCGCCTTTGTAAGAAACAGTAGGGCGTCCCTGGTGATCCACTGTGGATAGAAAAAACATATCCATGTGTTCAATAAACCCTTTGGACTCATCGTCAAACTCTGTTTTGCAGGCAAGTTCTTCAATGCGATCTGCCATGCTACGTGTTGCAAAATCGTCTTGAAGCTTGCGATGCTGCTTGCCGTATAATCTGCTCATAAAGGTTTCCTTTGATGTGTTTTGAACAAAAACCTAGTTTTTATTTACAACAATACTGCCACGTCCATCATCGCTGATTTCATTATCGTTAATTTTAAAATTATCTAATTGAACGGTTTGGTATCGATCAAAATAGTCTTTTAAGTCTTTTTCCACGCCAAGATCAAATGCCGGTTTTGCCGTGTGTGTAGCGCCCCACACCACTTTCACTACGCTACCATTTTTGACGACCAGTTCGCCATTTTTAAACACGTAATCCGGCTTGGCAAACATCGCTTCGCGGTCTGCCAGATCTGTATAAACGGTAATGTCTGCTTTCGCCCCGGTTCCTAAATGGCCACAGTCATTTAAACCGATGAGCTTGCTCGCACCTGCACGCGTCATGATTGCAATTTCATATAAACTATATTCGCGGTTTAAGCTGGTCAGGTTGCTCATTGCTTGTGCATCCAGGTTGAGCTTGGCAAAAGCTTCATTTCTAAAGGTTTTATCCATCAGCAATCGAATCAAATGCGGATAGCTGGTAAACGGGGCACCGTTAGGGTGGTCGGTTGTCAAGAAGATGCGCCAGGGGTCTTCGACCGAGAGGAAAATCTCTAAGCCGATTGCCCATTGCAAAGCATTGACATAATTCTGGTCACGGTACTTAAATGGCAATACTCCGCAGCCGGAGTCACACTCAACATCCATGATCACGGATTTTTTGGGGTTTGCATGCTTGGCGTTCAAATGCTGCATCATGGAATCACCTGATGCAGTCACGGTTTGGCCGAACAAAATCTGCCCGACATCGGCGGTAATATGTTTATTCTTGTTCAGCGCTTCGGCAATCTGTGCGGCGGCAGATGAAAATTTCTTGTCGCCTTCAGTGCCGTAACTGTGAAACTGAATGTGTGTGAGGTGCATGGGCAAGCCATTGCTGGCGCTCATAGTGTTCAGTGTGGTTTCAAAGTTACCTGCGGCCCCCAGGTTGTTACAGTGCACGTGCAGCGGTTTGGCGATTCCAAGCTCATGAACGGCACGGCTTAAGCTTTGCAGAATTTCACGCGGACTCACCTGATAGTGCACATTATTTTCGTCCAGATTCAATCGGCGTTGATTGAATTTGAAAGCGTTAATGCCGCCGGGGTTGACTACCTTGATGCCGATTGCCTGTGTTGCGTGCAGTATCCAGGCTACGTAGTCGTTAATTGCCTTTTGGTCTTTCTTGACTGCCAGCATGCGCAAAAAGTAGTCGTCGTTGCCGAGCATGGCATAGCCGCCTTTATCAATCATCGGCGTGTCGCCCATCTCCAGATGCGCCTGACGGGCGTTAACTGGTGAGATCGCTGGCTCAAAAGCGGCGGTATAGCCCATTTCGATATACCTAAAGCCTGTATCCGTTGTACTAGGTGTTGCGTGATGGCTGCAATGCGGTGAGCAGATATGCGCTTCGGGCTCACTCAGGTTTTTAGTTTCCTGCGCCTGCTTTTGCTGGTATTCGGGCAGCATCATGCGGGCAATATTGATTTTTCCGCCACCAATATGGCTGTGCATGTCAATTGCGCCAGCCATCACCACTTTGCCGGTTAAATCATAAGTCTGGCTGATTTTTGCGTCATCCAGGGGTTTCGGCACAATACGCCCCTGATAGATGTATATATCTTCAATTACGCCATCTTTGCTGTGCGCAGGGTCGTAAATTTTTCCATTTTTAAGTAAGGTAATCATGCTAAATGAACATTCAAAAGTTCTGCCTCAATTTTTGTGATGACATCGTTTAAACTTGGTAAATCGCTGTCGCGTACCTTTTTTAACGGTAGTGTGATCGAGCTATCTACACGGAACATCTGACCACCATGGTCAATGCCAGGAATGCCTACAGGAATAAACACATCAGGAA
>Ga0255338_1001003_pt1 | contig 63131 bp, 53 predicted proteins | sample MeOH1_35cm_T4_19_FD_203715 | JGI IMG/M metagenome (GOLD analysis project Ga0255338, IMG submission 203715) | Sandy soil microbial communities from University of British Columbia, Vancouver, Canada - MeOH1_35cm_T4_195 | ecosystem: Engineered > Artificial ecosystem > Sand microcosm > Unclassified ... | reverse complement strand
TGAGCATGTAGGTGTTGGTCATGCGCGGCATCGGCAGCGCGGCGTAGCTCTCGCGGCGCGCGTTGCCGGTCACGGGCATCTTCATCAGGCGCGCGTTGAGGGTGTCCTGCATGTAGCCCTTGAGGATGCCGTCCTCGATCAGCGTGGTGCACTGGGTCGGGTTGCCCTCGTCGTCGAGGTTGAGCGAGCCGCGGCGGTTGGCCAGCGTGCCGTCGTCGACCACGGTCACGCCCTTGGCCGCCACGCGCTCGCCCATGCGGCCGGCGAACGCGGACGAGCCCTTGCGGTTGAAGTCGCCTTCCAGGCCGTGGCCGATCGCCTCGTGCAGCAGCACGCCGGGCCAGCCCGGGCCCAGCACCACGGTCATGGCGCCGGCCGGAGCCGGGCGCGCCTCGAGGTTGACCAGCGCCGAGGCGACCGCTTCGTCGACGTACTTGCGCAGCAGCTCGTCGGTGAAATAGCCGTAGGCATAGCGCCCGCCGCCGCCCGAGGAGCCGATCTCGCGGCGGCCGTTCTGCTCGGCGATCACCGTGACCGAGACGCGCACCAGCGGGCGCACGTCGGCGGCGACGACGCCGTCGCTGCGCGCCACCAGCACCACGTCGTACTCGCCGGCCAGGCCCGCCATGACCTGCACCACGCGCGGGTCCTTGGCGCGCGCCATGCGCTCCACGCGCTCGAGCAGCGCCACCTTGTCGGCGGCGGCCATCGAGTCGAGCGGGTCGTTGGGCGTGTACAGGCTGCGCCCGCCCTGCGAGGCCAGCTTGCCGGCCACCTTGACGCGGCCGCTGCCGGCGCGGCCGATGGTGCGGGTGGCGGCGCCGGCCTTGAGCAGCGCGTCCAGGCTGATGTCGTCCGAGTAGGCGAAGGCGGTCTTGTCGCCGGACACGGCGCGCACGCCCACGCCCTGGTCGATGCTGAAGCTGCCCGACTTGACGATGCCTTCTTCCAGGCTCCACGCCTCGTTGCGGGTGTACTGGAAGTAGAGGTCGGCGTAGTCGACCTTGTGCGTGAAGATGTCCGCCAGCACGCGCTGGAGCTTGGCCTCGTCGAGGCCATAGGGCGCCAGCAGCAGTTGCTGGGCGGTGGCGAGGTTGCGGATTCCGAGGTCGCCGGCGTTCATGGTTTTCCTTTTGTCGTCGTGCCGCGGCGGCGCGCTGGCGCCGCCGCGTGAATGATCTGTGCGCCGCCCGCGGGGCGCGTGGCGGCGCGGCCGTACATGCTACAGCACCCGGTGGCGCAGCGCCGGCAGGTTCTGCCGCACTTCGTCCAGGCGCGCGGGGTCGATCACGCCGCTCACCACGCCTTCGCCTTCGGGCAGCACCGCCATGACCTCGCCCCAGGGATCGACCAGCATCGAATGGCCCCAGGTGCGGCGGCCGTTCTCGTGCTTGCCGCCCTGCGCCGCGGCCAGCACGTAGCACTGGTTCTCGATGGCGCGCGCGCGCAGCAGGATCTCCCAGTGCGCCTGTCCCGTGGTGTAGGTGAAGGCGGCCGGCATCAGAATCAAGCTGGTCTTGCCGCCGGCCGCCAGCTGGCGGTACAGCTCGGGGAAGCGCAGGTCGTAGCAGACCGACATGGCGACGCGGCCGCACGGCGCCTCGAAGCTCACCGGCGTGTCGCCGGCCAGGATGGTGCGCGATTCGTCGTAGCTCTCGGTGCCGCGCGTGAAGCCGAACAGGTGGATCTTGTCGTAGCGCGCCACGCGCTCGCCGCGCGGATCGTAGGCCAGCGAGGTGTTGTAGACGCGCGCCTCGTCCTCGCACCACAGCGGCAGGGTGCCGCCGACCAGCCAGATGCGGTGGCGGCGCGCAGCGTCGGCCAGGAACGACTGGATCGGGCCGTCGCCGTCGCGCTCGCGGATGGCGACCTTGTCGCCCTCGCGCTGGCCCATCATGCAGAAATACTCGGGCAGCAGCACCAGCTCCGCGCCGCCGTGGGCCGCCTGGGCGATCAGCGCGCCGGCGCGGGCCAGGTTGGCCTCGCGCGAGATGCCGCTGACGGTCTGGATCGCGGCCACGCGGAACGGCGTGGCGCCGGGGGCGGTTGCGGTCATGTGCGTTTTCCTTGGTATGGAGAGCCGGCGGCGCCGGTGCGGCCGGCGGGGCCTACGGCAGCGGGTAGACCCGGTTCGAGGTGCCCTGCACGCCGGGCAGGCCGGGCTGGGCATCGGCCTTATTCTCCCCCACTTTGTTGATCTGCGGGTTCGCCCAGCTGCCGCTGATGTGGTAGCGGCGGCTGAAGGCCTTGGAGAACTCGTCGGCGAAGATGAGCTGCGCGGCCAGCGTGCCGATGCCCAGCGCCGGATTGATGAAGGCCGCCGCCACCGAGGCCGAGGTGGCGTTGATGCGCGGCACCACCGTGACCTCCAGGTCCTGGGTCTCGCGCGGCAGGTTGGCGCTGCCCGTCATCGAGGCGCGCAGCTGGCCGCCCCGGAGCTCGAAGTCCTTGGTGCTGGCCACGCCGTTCTCGAGCGTGCCGATGCCGGTGATCTCGTCGAACACCATGCCCTGGCCGGCCACGCCGCGGAAGTCGAAGGTGGCCAGCCGCATCAGCCCCTGCAGGCTGAGCACGCCCAGCAGCTTGGCCGCGCCCGGCTCCACGGCGAGGATCTGGCCGTTGTCGAGCTTGAGCGTCACGCGGCCCGACAGGGTGGGGTAGTCGATCGCCAGCGGCGATCCGCGCCAGCCCACGCGTCCCTCCAGCGTGCCGCGGCCGTCGGCCAGGATGTGCGGCAGGCCCATGCGCTCGAGCACCTGGCCGCCGTTGCGCACGTCGAGCTTGAAGTCGAGCAGGGTGCGGCGCTCGGCGCTGGCGCCTTCGCGCAGCCGGCGCGGCATGCGCCAGCTGCCGCTGCCGGTGAAGGTGGCGCCGGGCTGCTCGAGCACCAGGCGCTCCAGCGTCCACACCGGGTCGCCGCCGCTTTCGCTGGCGTGCGCCTTGACCTCGAGCTTGCCGAAGTCGCGCCCGTGCAGCTCGAAGCGGTCGGCCACCAGGTCCAGCGCGGGCAGCTCGTCGGTATTGCCGGCCAGCGTGTCCGCCATGTTGCCGGCGTCGCTGTTGTCGGGGATGTTCAGGCGCGACAGGCGCACCGTCAGCGCGCCGGCCGGCCCGGTGGTGGCGTCGTCGCGCCAGCGCAGCGTGCCGGCGACCTGGCGCGCGTCCACGCGCACGTCCCAGCCGCCGGGCGCGCGGCTGGCTTCCACCGCCGCCTCGTCCAGCTCGCGGCCGAATGCCACCAGCGTGCGCGCGTGCGCGGTGATGCGCTCGGGGAGGAAAGGCGAGGGCGGCGCGGGTGGCGTGGCCGGCGCATTGCCCCGGCCGCCGCTGCTTGCGCCGCTGTTCGCGCCATTATTTGCGCCGTTGTTCCCCTTGGCGGCGCCGTCGTCGCCCGCCAGCAGCGCGCGCCACGGGTCGAGGTCGAAGCGGCCGCTGGTCAGCGCGGCGGTGACGCCGCTGGCCGGCTGCGGCGCGGGCTGCTCGATGCCGATGCCGCCGGACACCACCTCCGTGCTTTCGGCGCCGCGCCGCAGCAGGTAGCGCGCGTTGAGCGCATTACCGTATTGCACCAGCAGTTCCTCGTGGCCGGCGCGCGCGGCGGCCGGGCGCAGTTCCATGCGCAGCGGCACGGCCTGGGCCGCGCTCTTGGCCAGCGGCGCGGGCAGGCCGAGCGCCAGCCCGGCCAGGTCGGAGGTGACGGTGATCTGCGGCTGGTGCTCGCGCACGCCGATCACGGCGCTGTAGGCGGCGCTGCCCTCGGTCTTCTGCGCCAGTGCGGCGAGCGGCGAGCCGGCCAGCAGCTCGCGGATGCCGGGCGCGCCGAGATTGCCGCTGGCCGTCACGCGCACCGTGCCGTCGGGCTGGCTGCCGCCGCCGGCGCGGATCTCGCCGCCGAGCAGGCGCGCGCGCAGGTCGTTGAGCTGGAAGCCGTGCTCGTTGAAGGCGATCACGCCGGTGGTGCCGCCCAGCGGCGGCCATTGCGGGTTCAGCACGACCTCGTTGCCGGGCAGGCGGAACTGGCCGTCCACCTTGGCCGCGTGGGACTCGGTGAGCGGCAGGTCGAGCTTGAGGCGCAGCTCGCCATTGCCCTGGGCGCGCATCTCGCTGGTCACCTGGCCGGTCCAGTCGCGCACCGGGCTGGCGGCGATGAAGCGCAGGAAGCCCGACATGGTGCCGCTGGCGCCGCCGTCGAGCAGCAGGTGGCCGTGGTCGCTGAGGTCGGCGATGTGGCCGTTGACGTCCTGCAGCGCGACGCCGGGCACGCCCTGCACGCCCGCATGCTGGGCCACGAAGGACAGGCCGCCGCGCTCGAACAGCACGCGGCCGCCGATGTCGGTGAAGTTCGGCCACGCCTTGCCGCCGTTGGCGGCGGCCGCGGCGCTGCCGGGCGCCGCGCCGACGTGGGGCGCGATCTGGTAGCTGACGCGCTGGATCGGCACCTCGACGCGGAAATCGCCGGCGCCCTCGTGCGGGCTGTGGAAGGGGAAGTATTCGAGGTCGCCCTTGACCAGGAACTTCACGTCGCTGGCCTCGCCGGCCACCAGCGCGCCGGCCAGGTACTGGCGCGTGGCCGCGGGCAGGCCCAGCGGCAGGTAGCGCGGGATGCGGCCGACCTGGGCGCGGTCCAGCTCGCCGGTCAGGTCGGCGATGCCGCCATGCCCGTCGCCGCCGGTCTGCCAGGTGCCGCGCACGGTACCCGCGGTGTCCGGGTTGGCGAAGCGCACGCCGTCGGTGCGCACCGCCAGCTTGTTGTTGTCGCGGGTCCAGTGCACTTCGCCGGCGATCTGGTCGAACACCACGCGCGGCTCCTCGAACATGCCGGGCAGCACCAGCGCGGCGTTGCTGCCTTCCAGGCGGGCGCTGCCGCGGCGCTCGTCGAAGTTGAAGCTGCCGGACAGCCGCGAGAAGCCGGGCACGCCCAGGTTGGGCTTGCCGTTCGCGCCGAGCGCGGGGCTGGCCGGCTGCTCGCGCACCGAGACGTTGCGCAGCGTGCCCTGCACGTTGAAATGCGACGCGCCGGCACGGCGCGTCAGCAGGTTCGGCCGGTCGCGGTTCCAGTTCACGTCCAGGTTGTCGAGATGGCCGGACGGCTGCAGCGCGCGCAGCTGGCGCGACAGGGCGGTGTCGAGCGGCAGCGAGGTGGCCAGCGAGCGTACCGTGTTGAGGTCGAACGTGGGCGCCTTGAGCGAGAACTTGCGCAACTGGCCCTTGTTGTCGGTGGCCCAGCCCACCACCACCTTGCGCATGCCTTCGCGCCAGGCGTTCTCGGCGGGCGCGTCGGAGGCCGCGCCGGCGGGGGCCGCGGCGGCCGGCATGGCGGCGGCTGTGGAGGAGGGAGCCGAGGAGGACGCCAAAGAGGACGTCGACGAGGGCATCGCGGCGGGCGCGGAGGCGGCCACGTCGGCGCGCCCCGGCGGCACGGCCGGGCCCTCGGCCGGCTCGGGCTGCCACAGCAGGGTGTCGATGGTCAGCAGGTGGTCGTGGTCGCGCCCGATGCGGTGCATGACGAAGGCCTGCGCGCTGGCCAGCTTGAGCGGCTCGGGCGCGCCGGCCAGTTGCAGGTCCACGCCGCTGGCGCGCAGCCGGGCCTGGCTGCGGCTGATCTCGCCGCCGCGGAATTCGATGGTGCCGTCGGTGTTGAAGGTGCCGCGCGCCACGCGGTCGAAGATGGCGGTGTAGCGCTGCAGCACCGGCAGTTCCAGCCGGCCCAGGTCCCAGCTGGCCTGGCCGTGCCAGTTGTGCCAGTCGCCGGCGCGGCGCAGGTAGTCGTGGCGGAAGTCGGCCGCGATCACCAGCGGGCGCGGCGCCAGCGTGGGGGACTGCGCCTCCAGCCTGACGACATGGCGCGAGCCGAACCGCCGCGCGCTGAACTGGATGTTGCCCACGTCGAGCTGCGGCAGCTTGTTCTTGTCGTCGAGCCAGCGCAGCTTGCCGTCGCTGAGGTCGACCTTGCCCTGCGCCAGCAGCCAGTCGAACAGGCGGTTGTCCTGCGGCTTCGCGCTGGCGGTGTCGACGGTCAGGCCGGCCACCTCGAGCCGGCCCTCCGGAGTGCGCCGCACCAGCAGGTCGGTGTGGCTGGCGGAGACCTGCTGGAACAGCAGGTCCATGCTGAACAGCGAGCGCCACGAGAGCTTGCCGTCGAGCGTGCCGGCGGCCATCAGCACGTGCTGCTCGCTGTCGACCGCGGCGACGTCGCGGGCGTGGAAGGCGGGGTGCCAGCCGTCCCAGTAGGTGTCGAGCTGGCCGATGCTGAACTTGGCGGCGAGCGCGATCGAGCCGCGCTGCTCCAGCCAGGTGCGCGCGGCCGAGGCCTGCGGCCACAGCACGAAGCGGATCAGCAGCCCGGCCAGCAGCGCCATCACCAGCAGCGCCAGCGCCAGGCGCACCAGCACGCGGCCGAGCCCGCGCCAGGCGGGATGGCGCACGACGGTCAGCGCGGCGCGGCCGAACGCGCGCGCCAGCGCCAGCGCGCGGCGCGGCGCCTGCCGCAGGAGGGAGGGGCCGGCGGCGGCATCCCGTCCCGGCGCGGCGCTGGCGGTGGCAGCGGCCGTGGCAGCGGCCGTGGCGGCGGGTTCTGCGGGTGGGGTGGCGCGGCTGGACATGCGCTGATTATCCGACAATACTAGGCGCTCTCCAATTCGGTGCCTGACCGGCCATGCACGATGCGCGCGCCGGCCCCGGGGCCGGCTCACGCGCTTCCAAACAACAACAGGAATGACTTCCACTGATCCGACGAGTTCCACGGCCGCGCCCGCGCCCGCCGCCAGCGCCGCCGCGAGCGGTGCCGCCGCCGCCGGACATGCGCCCGGCAACACTTCCGGCGCCGCCAGGCAAGCCGTGGCCGACATGGCCAGCGGGCCTCACGCCGTCGTGGCCGCCGCCGGACTCGTGCCGGTCGACTGCGCCGGCACGGCATTGTACTCGCCCGCCTATTCGCGTTATACCCGCCGCATGGTGCAGGCCCGCCCCGGGCTGGCCGAAATCGTCGCCGCCGCCAGCGCGCGGCCGCTTACGCGCGCGTGGATGGCGGCGCGGCTGCAGGCGCTGCGCGAGCCGTCGGCCGACGTCGAGGATGCCGTCAAGCGCGCGCTGCGCCGGCTGCGCGCCGAGGTGATGTGCGTGGTGATCGAGCGCGACCTGCGCGGCCTGTCGACGCTGGGCGAAGTCACCGGCGCCATGACCGACCTGGCCGAGCTCGGCATCCAGTACGGCATGGCGGTGCTGGAGGAGGACATGGCCCCGGCCTACGGCCGCCCGGTCGGCGAATCGAGCGGCGAGGTGCAGGAGCTGGTGGTGGTCGGCATGGGCAAGCTGGGCGGGCGCGAGCTCAACGTGTCGTCCGACATCGACCTGATCTTCCTCTACGACGAGGACGGCGACACGCGCGGCGGCCAGCGCAGCCTGTCGAACCACGAATATTTCATCCGCCTGGGCCGCCGCCTGATCAACCTGCTGGCCGAAGTCACCGCCGACGGCTACGTGTTCCGCGTCGACATGCGCCTGCGCCCGAACGGCGACGCCGGCCCGCTGGCGTGCAGCTTCGGCATGCTGGAGCAGTACCTGGTGGTGCAGGGGCGCGAGTGGGAGCGCTATGCGTGGATCAAGGGCCGGGTGGTGTCGGCGCAGGACACGCCGCACGCGCGCCGCACCGCGGCGCAGCTTGCCAGCCTGACCGGCCCGTTCGTGTTCCGCCGCTACCTGGACTACGGCGTGATCGCCGCGATCCGCTCGCTGCACGCGCAGATCCGCGCCGAGGCGGCCAAGCGCAGCGGCGGGCTGGTGGCGGCCGGCGGCGGGCAGCGCGTCAACCAGCGCGCGTTCGACATCAAGCTGGGCCGCGGCGGCATTCGCGAGATCGAGTTCATGGCCCAGGTGTTCCAGCTCATCCGCGGCGGGCAGGACACCGCGCTGCGCGTGCGGCCCACGCTGGAAGTGCTGGCGGTGGCGGTCGAGCATGGCCTGCTGCCGGCCGGCCAGGCCGAGCAGCTGGCCGACGCCTACCGCTTCCTGCGCCAGCTCGAGCACCGCCTGCAATACCGCGACGACGCCCAGACCCATCACCTGCCGACCACCGAGGAAGAACAGCAGGCGGTGGCCGCCATGATGGGCTTTGACGGCTGGCCGGCGCTGATGGCGCGGCTGTCCTCGCTGCAGGAGCCGGTGGCGCAGCAGTTCGAGGCGACCTTCTCCGACCCCGACCAGGTCAACGAGCCGTGCGAGGCGCTGTGGCCCGCGCTGATCCGCGACGAGGAGGACGAGCCGCCGTGCGAGCGCCTGGCCAAGGCCGGCTTCACCGACTGCACCGGGCTGCTGGACCGCCTGCGCGCGACCGGCTCGTCGCTGCGCTACCGCGCGCTGTCCGAGCAGAGCCGGGCGCGCTTCGACCTGCTGGTCAACCGCGCGCTGGACCTGGCCGCGCGCCAGCACGACGCCGACCGCACCATCGCGCGCTTCGTCGATTTCCTCGAGGCCATCAGCCGGCGCGCGTCCTATCTGTCGCTGCTGTCCGAATACCCGCAGGCGATGGCGCGCGTGGCCGACACGCTGCACGCATCGAGCTGGGCTGCCGCCTACCTGACGCGCCACCCGCAACTGCTCGACGAACTGCTCGACAGCGACGCGCTGGCCGGCGCGCCGGACTGGCACGATTTCCGCGCGCGCCTGGCCGCGCGGCTCGACGCCGCCCACGGCCAGGTCGAGGCGCAGATGGACATCCTGCGCCGCGAGCACCATGCCGAGACCTTCCGCATCCTGCTGCAGGACCTGCAGGGCATGCTGACCGTGGAGCAGGTGGCCGACCGCCTGTCCGACCTCGCCGACGCCATGCTGGCCGTCACGCTGCACGCGGTGTGGCGCCAGCTGGCCACGCGCCACCGCGAGGATCCGCGCTTCGCGGTGATCGCCTACGGCAAGCTGGGCGGCAAGGAGCTCGGCTATGCCTCCGACCTCGACATCATCTTCCTGTACGAGGACGAGCACGAGCGCGCGCCCGACATCTACGCGGCCTACGCGCGCCGGCTGATCACCTGGCTGACCAGCCACACCGCGGCCGGCACGCTGTTCGACGTGGACACGCGGCTGCGCCCGAACGGCGAGGCGGGCCTGCTGGTGACCAGCTTCGAGGGCTTTCGCCGCTACCAGCAGCGCGAGGGCGACAACACGGCCTGGGTATGGGAGCACCAGGCGCTCACGCGCGCGCGCTTCTGCGCCGGCGACGCGGAGATCGGCGCGCACTTCGAGCGCCTGCGCGACGAGGTCCTGCGCCAGCCGCGCGACGCCGCCACGCTGCGCGGCGAGATCGCCGCGATGCGGCGCAAGGTGGCCGACGGCCACCCGAATCCTGGCGAGCTGTTCGACCTCAAGCACGACCGCGGCGGCATGGTCGACATCGAATTCACCGTGCAGTACCTGGTGCTGCTGCACAGCCACGACCATCCCGAGCTGACCCGCAACGCCGGCAATATCGCGCTGCTGCGCACCGCCGGCGAGCTGGGCCTGATCGACGCCGCGCTGGCGCGCGAGGTGGGCGACGCCTACCGCGCGTTCCGCGCGCGCCAGCACCAGCTGCGGCTCGACGGCCACGACCAGGCGCGCGTGCCCGCCGATGCGGTGGCCGCGGCGGTGGCGCAGGTGCGCGCGCTGTGGCAGGCGGTGTTCGGCGAGCCGGCGGGCGCCGGCGGCAATTGACGCAGCCGCCCGCGCCGCCGCCGGCCGCCGCCAGCCCATCCACCTTGCCCGGCGTGCTGGCCGCGCTGGCCGCCACGGCCGCGCTCGGCGCGGCCTTCACCTTCATTCCGTGGCTGCACGCGCACGGGCTCTACCTGCGCGACGCGGTGCTCGGGCATGGCGCGGCCGGCCAGTGGTGGCGCCTGCTGACCGCGATGTGGGTGCACCTGGGCTGGCGCCACTGGCTGGCCGACCTGCTGGCCGCCGCGGGCCTGCTGCTGCTGGTCGGGCGCGAGGCGCGCGGCGGCGTCATGTTCGCGGTGCTGCTGGCCTGCGGCGTGGCGGTGCAGCTGGCGTTGTGCCGGGTGCCGTCGGTGGGCTGGTACGGCGGGCTGTCCGGCGCGCTGCACGGGCTGGCGCTGTGGGGCGGCTTGCGCCTGCTGCGCGGCGACGGCTGGTCGCGCGCGACCGGCGTGCTGCTGTGTCTGGGCGTGCTGGTGAAGACCTGGCTGGAGCAGTCGTGGCTGGCGCCGGTGGTGTTCGACGCGCACTGGGGCTTCGGCGTGGTGCGCATCTCGCACGCGGCCGGCGCGGTGGCCGGCCTGGCGCTGTGGCTGCTGCAGGAGTGGTGGGAGCGCCGGCACGGCGCTTGAGCGCGCGGGGTCTGGCGCAGCAGCCGCGGTCCGCGCGGCCGCCTCCGCCGTGCCGTCAGCGCGGCGCGGCCTTCCTGCCGCGCCGCGCGCCCAGGCCCAGCAGCAGGCCGAGGCCGCACAGCGCGATCGAGAGCGGCCATGCCAGCGCGCCGCCGCCGCCACCGCCGCTATCGCCACCCGAAGGCGCGGTCGGCGTGGTCGCCGGCGCCTGCGTGGCGGCGATCAGCGCGGCATTGGCGTCGAGCAGGCCCGCGCCGCAGTTGCCAGTGTTGGCCGCCAGCGTGCAATAGGTGTTGGCCGGATGCGGGCGCGCCGAGCTTTTCAGCGCGGCCAGCACCTGGGCCGGCGTCAGCGCCGGGTTGGCCGCCAGCATCAGCGCGGCCACGCCCGACACCAGCGGCGCGGCGAAGCTGGTGCCCTGCGAGTTGGTCACGTTGTAGTTGCCGAGCGTGGTGGTGCCGTCGTTGGACAGCGTGCGGATGAACGACTGCGACGCCGAGCACGAGATCTGGCCGGTGCCGGGGTCGGTGACGACCTTGGAGTTGCCGCAGCCGCCGCCCGGCGCGCTCAGCGAGACCTGCGGGCCGACGTTGGCGTAGCTGGCGTTCTCGCCGTCGTTGACGTGCGCGGTGACGGCCACCACGCCGGCGCAGTCCGCCGGCGCCTCGACCGCGCCGGCGCTGTTGCCGGTGGCGGCGACCACCACCGCGCCGGCGGCGGCGAGGTCGTTGACGGCCTGCTGCTCGACGGTGGAGCAGGTGCCGCCGCCCAGGCTCACGTTGATGACGCGCGCCGGGGTGGGGTTGTTCGGGATGTTCGGCACCGGCAGGCCGCCGGCCCAGCGCATGCCGTCGACGGTGTCGGACAGCAGCGCGCCGCAGCGGCCCGAGACGCGCACCGGCTGGATGCGCGCGTTCCAGTCCACCCCGGCGATGCTCTGCCCGTTGTCGGTGATCGCGCCCAGCGTGCCCGCCACGCGCGTGCCGTGCCAGCTGTTGTTGGTGGCGGTGGTGGCCGGCGCCGAGCCGGAGCAGGTGTAGCCGACCGGCACGCCGTCGCCGGCATCGGTGGCGTCGGCGTCGCGGCCGCCGCCGTCGTTGGCGGTGCCGGGGTCGGTGATGAAGTCATAGCCCGGCACGATGCGTGCGGCCAGGTCGGGATGGGGCAGGTAGCCGGTGTCGACCACCGCGATCACCAGGCTGCCGTTGCCGCGGCTGCGGTCCCAGGCGGGCGGCAGGTTGACGCCGCCGCGCACCACGGCGGGCGTGTTGAGATAGGCCTGGTTGAGCGCGAATTCGGGATCGTTGGGGCTGGTGTCGTGGAGCCGCAGCCAGCGGTCAGGCACCACCTCGGCAATGCGCGGGTCCTTGCGCAGGCGCGCTGCGGTGGCTTCGGGGTCGGCGGCATCGCCGGCGCTCAGCAGTTGCAGGTTGCCGCCCATCTGGCGCTTGACCGAGAGCGCCACGCCGGTGTCCTGGCTCACGCTCAGCATGCGCTCGGATTGCGGGTCCGCGCCGGCGCTGCCGGCGGCGCCGTCCTTGGTGGTGGCGCCGTCGCGCCAGCGCACGATGAAGTTGCCGCTGTAGCGGGGCGCCGGGCGCGCGGCCGGGTCGGGCGCCGCGCCGGCGGCGGCCGGCAGGCCCAGCCAGAGGCCGGCGCCCAGCACCAGCGGCGCCAGCAGCGCCGAGAGCGCCGATCGCGCTGCGCCGCGCCGCGCCCGTTGCGCTAGCCCGCTATTTCGATCCTGAAACGGTTGCCGCATGTCTGCCTCCTGCCGTTTGGTCCGCGTCGGACCGACCGCGGTGGAGCACCCCTGGGACGCTCTGGAATTGCCTGTGCGCGGATGCGCCGGAAACGTCGGTTACTGCGACCAGCTTTTTCAAGGTACTTCAACGCCCGAGCGCGGGCATTCGACTACAGCAAACCGTCCTTTTCAGTCGGGCCGCATGTCGCGGCTGGCCGGCTGGGTGCGGTTGGGCTTGAGCACGCGGTCGGGCTCGGCGGTCTCGATGCGCGGCGCCGCGCGCAGCGTGGCCACGGCCTGGTCGAGCGTGGCGTCGGCCGAGGCGGAGATCGCGGTGACGAGCCAGACGCCGCCCGACATGGGCCGCTTGACCACGAAGCGGATCGGCCCGGCGATGGATTCCACCAGGCGCCCGGCGTCTTCCGAGGCGGTCACGGGCGGCGCGGTGAAGCGCACCATGATGTCGCCGACGGCGCGGTCGGCGTTGAGGCTGCTGGCCGGCGCGGACGGGCGCTGGGCCTGGCAGGCGCTCAGCGTGGCCAGCGCCAGCAGGGCCAGCGCGCCGCACAGGATGGTCAGGCGCAGCGGGCGGGCCGGCTTGCGGGAGAGCGGCTGCGTGCCGATGGACATGGGAGACTCCTGAATGGTTACGGGGCCGGAGGACGGGGCGCGGTCAACTGGCGGCGCGGCGCGTGCGGCGCGGCTCGCGGGCCGCGCCGGCGCCGCCGCGCGCGCCTTGCGCGAGCATTTCCTCGGCGTGCTGCATGGTGGTGGCCGTCACCGTGGTGCCGCCGAGCATGCGCGCGGTCTCGACCACGCGGCCGGCGGCATCGAGCGCGCGGATGCGCGAGCGGGTGACGGAGCCGGCCGGGCCGCCCTCGCTGGTTTCCTTGCTGACCAGCAGGTGCGCGCTGGCCTGCGCGGCCACCTGCGGCAGGTGGGTCACGCACAGCACCTGGCGCGCGCGGCCCAGCTCCTGCAGGCGGCGGCCCACCACTTCGGCCACCGCGCCGCCGATGCCGGTATCGACTTCGTCGAAGATCAGGGTCGGCGTGGGCGCGGCCTCGCTGGTGATGACCGAGATCGCCAGGCTGATGCGGGCGAGCTCGCCGCCGGAGGCCACCTTGGCCAGCGGGCGGGCGCTCACGCCGGCATGCCCGGCGACCAGGAACTCCACCTGTTCGAGGCCGTGGCTCTGGCCTTCCTCGAGCGGGTGCAGCGCCACGGCGAAGCTGCCGCCGGCCATCGACAGGCCCTGCATGGCCTCGGTCACGCCGGCCGAGAGCTTCTCGGCGGCCACCTTGCGCGCCGCGCCGAGGTGCTGGGCGATGGTCAGGTAGGCGGCGCGCGCGGCGGCCTCGCGCGCCATCGCCTTGTTCAGGTCCTGGGCCGACTGCAGGTCGTCGAGCTGCTGGCGCCGTGCCAGCAGCTCGTCGGGCAGTTGCTCGGGCGGCAGCCGGTACTTGCGCGCGGTGGTGTGCAGCGCCTGCATGCGCGCCTCCACCACCTGCAGCCGCTCGGGGTCGAGGTCGAGCCGGTCGACGTAGCGGTTGAGCGAGTGCGCGGCTTCCTCGACCTGCACCTGGGCCGGGTCGAGCGCGGCCAGCACGTCGCCCAGGGCCGGGTCGACGTCGGCGAGCTGGCGCAGGCGCTGCACCACGCCGTTGAGCGTGGACAGCACCGAGCCGTCGGCCTCGGAGAGCGCCTCGAGCGCGGCGCGGCTGCCTTCGATCAGGCCGGCGGCGTGCGACAGGCGGTTGTATTCGGCCTGGATGTCTTCCCATTCGCCGGGCTGCGGCGCGAGCTTTTCCAGCTCGCCGACCTGCCATTCGAGGCGCTCGCGCTCGAGCGCCATCTCGCGCGAGCGGTGCTCCACGGTCTCGCGCTGGCGCACGCAGGCGCGCCACGAGCGCCAGGCTTCGGCCACGGCGCCGGCCTGCGCGGTGAGGCCGGCGTGGGCGTCGAGCAGCAGGCGCTGGGCGTCGGGGCGCAGCAGCAGCTGGTGGGCGTGCTGGCCGTGGATGTCGACCAGGCGGTCGCCGATCTCGCGCAACTGGCCGAGCGTGGCGGCGGCGCCGTTGATGAAGGCCTTGCTGCGCCCGCCGGCGTCGACCGTGCGGCGCAGCAGCACCGTGCCTTCGTCGCCGGTGAGGTCGTGCTCGGCCAGCCAGGCGTCGAGCCCGGGCGGCGTGGCGAAGGTGGCGCTGATGCCGGCGCGGGCGGCGCCTTCGCGCACCACGCCGGCGTCGGCGCGCTCGCCCAGCACCAGGGCCAGCGCGTCGATCAGGATCGACTTGCCGGCGCCGGTCTCGCCGGTGAAGACGGTGAAGCCCGGGGAGAAGTCGAGGTCGAGGCTATCGACGATGACGAAATCGCGGATGGACAGGCTGCGCAGCATCGTGGGCGACGGGTCAGGGTCTGGGTTGGATCGTTCCGGGTCGTTCGGGGCCGCATCAGAGCCGGTTGTCTTCGCTCGGGTACTCGTGCCAGTGCAGCTTCTTGCGCAGCGTGGCGTAATAGTTGTAGCCGAGCGGGTGCAGCAGGTGGACGGTCTTGGCCGAGCGCCGCACCACGATGCGGTCGCCGGGCAGCAGCGAGGTCAGCGACTGCATGTCGAAGTTGACGCTGGCGTCGCGCGCGGTGGCCACCTCGATCGACACCTCGGCGTCGTGCGGCAGCACGATCGGGCGGTTCGACAGCGCGTGCGGGGCGATCGGCACCAGCACCAGGCCGGACAGCGTGGGATGCAGGATCGGGCCGCCGGCCGACAGCGCGTAGGCCGTGGAGCCGGTCGGCGTGGACACGATCAGGCCGTCCGAGCGCTGGTTGTACATGAAGTAGCCGTCCACCGAGACCGCCAGCTCGACCATGCCGGAGATGCCGGAGCGGTTGACCACCACGTCGTTGAAGGCCAGCGCGGAGAAGATCACGCCGTCGTCGCGCACCACCTGCGACTCCAGCAGCATGCGGGTCTCGGATTCGTAGCGCCCGGCCAGCATGTCGGGCAGCACCGACTGCACGTTCTCGAGCGGGATGTCGGTCATGAAGCCGAGCCGTCCGTGGTTGACGCCGATCAGCGGCACCGGGAAGCCGGCGAGCTGGCGCGCCAGCCCCAGCAGGGTGCCGTCGCCGCCCAGCACCACGGCGACGTCGGCATGCTTGCCGATCTCGCCGGGCGGCAGGGAAGGGTAGTCGGTCAGCCCGGTGGCCAGCGCGGTCTCGCGTTCGAACACGACGTCCTGGCCGTTCTTCAGGATGCAGGCGGCCAGTTCTTCCAGCGGGCCTTCGATGCCGGCGGTGGCGTACCTGCCGATCAGGGCGACGGTGCGGAAGGGGGCGCGCGCGGCGGCGGGCTTGGGGAGCGATGACATGCCCGGATTAGACCATACCGCCGTGACCATTGTCAGCACGCGGGCGCGCGCCGGTGCGCGCCAGCCGCCCGAACCGGGAAAACTTGCGTAAAATCGGGTGCATCATGGATGAACGTGCCAAAACGCTTCTCAAAACGCTGATCGAGCGCTATATCGCCGAGGGGCAGCCCGTCGGCTCGCGCACCCTGTCGAAATACTCGGGGCTCGACCTGTCGCCGGCCACCATCCGCAATGTGATGTCGGACCTGGAGGAGATGGGCTTCATCACCAGCCCGCACACCTCGGCCGGGCGCATCCCGACGCCGCGCGGCTACCGGCTGTTCGTCGACACCATGCTGACCGCCCAGCCGCTCGACAGCGCGCTCAACCTGGCCGAGCTGGCCGGCAAGATCCAGGGGCAGCTGCACGGCCAGCAGCTCGGGCCGCAGCGCATGATCACCTCGGCGGCGCATACCCTGTCCAACCTGTCGCATTTCGCCGGCGTGGTGATGACGCCGCGGCGCGCGCAGGCGTTCCGCCAGGTCGAATTCATGCGGCTGTCGGACAAGCGCATCCTGCTGATCATCGTCACGCCCGAAGGCGACGTGCAGAACCGCATCATCCAGACCGAGCTGCCGTACACGCCGTCGCAGCTGGTCGAGGCCGCCAACTTCATCAACTCGCACTATGCCGGCATGAGCTTCGACAATGTGCGCGACCACCTGCGCGGCGAGCTGCGGGCGCTGCGCATGGACATGTCGCAACTGATGCAGGCGGCGGTGGAGGCCGGCAGCAGCGCGATGGCCGAGGAAGAGGACAACCACGTCTTCATCTCCGGCGAGCGCAAGCTGCTCGAGGTGGAGGACCTGTCCTCCAGCATGGAAAAGCTGCGCCGCCTGTTCGACGTGTTCGAGCACAAGACCGGCCTGCTCAAGCTGCTCGACGTCTCCAGCCATGCGCAGGGCGTGCAGATCTTCATCGGCGGCGAGAGCAAGCTGGTGCCGCTCGAGGACATGGCGGTCATCACCGCGCCCTACGAGGTCGACGGCCAGATCGTCGGCACGCTGGGGGTGATCGGGCCGACCCGCATGGCCTACGAACGGGTGATCCCGATCGTCGACATCACGGCGCGGCTGCTGTCCAGCGCGCTTAGCCAGAACTAGTGCGGGCCCCGGCGGGTCTCACCGGCTGCCAGTGCCGTTGCGCCCGCCGGCCCGGCGCGACCCGGCGGCCGCGCGCGTTCGCCGCGGCCCGCCCCGCCACACCGGAAACACCATGACGACTACTCCCGAACCGGCCTATCAGCACGGCCAGGCGCCGCGCACGGCGGTCCTGCTGATCAATCTCGGCACCCCGGACGCGCCGACCCCGAAGGCCGTCGGCAGCTATCTCCGGCAGTTCCTGTCCGATCCGCGCGTGGTGGAGATCCCGCGCGCGGCCTGGCTGCCGATCCTGTACGGCTTCATCCTGCCGCTGCGCTCGCGCGCCTCGGCCATGAAATACGAGTCGGTATGGCTGCGCGAGGCGCACATGACCGGCTCGCCGCTGCTGGTCCACACCGAGCGCCAGGCCCACGCGCTGCAACTGCTGCTCAACCAGCACGGCCACGAAGTGACGGTGGCGTGCGCGATGCGCTACGGCAATCCGTCGATCGGCTCGGTGCTCGAGGCGCTGCGGCGCCAGGGCACCGAGCGCGTCCTGCTGCTGCCGCTGTACCCGCAGTATTCAGGCAGCACCACGGCCACGGCGTTCGACGAGGCGTTCCGCGTGCTGGCGCAGTGGCGCAACCAGCCAGAGCTGCGGCTGGTCAAGCATTTTCACGACCATCCGTCCTATATCGCTGCCCTGCACCAGCAGGTGGGCGCATACTGGGCGCAGCACGGCACGCCCGATTTCGCGCGCGGCGACCGGCTGATCCTGTCGTTCCACGGGGTGCCGCGGCGCACGCTGGAACTGGGCGATCCCTACCATTGCGAATGCCTCAAGACCGGCCGCCTGCTGGGCGAGGCGCTGGGCCTGCAGCCGGGCCAGTACCAGGTCACGTTCCAGTCGCGCTTCGGGCGCGCGGAATGGCTGCAGCCGTACACGGCGCCGACGCTGCGGGAGCTGGGCAAGGTCGGCACGGGCCGCGTCGACGTGTTCTGCCCGGGCTTCCCGGCCGACTGCCTGGAGACGCTCGAGGAGATCGGCATGGAAGGGCGTTCCGAATTCCAGGTGGCCGGCGGCAAGGTTTTCCACTACATTCCCTGCCTCAACGACGCCGAGTCCTGGATCGCCGGGCTGGCGGAGATTGCCCTGCAGCACCTGCAGGGCTGGCCGCTGCGGCTGCCGCACCCGCACGAGCTGGAGGCGCGCCGCAGCCAGGCGCAGATGCGCGGCGCGGCGGCCTGAGGCGCGCTTCGTGGCAAGGAGATGACAGCATGAACGTATCTTTCGAGGCGGATGCCCGCCTGCGCATCGACAAATGGCTGTGGTGCGCGCGTTTCTTCAAGACCCGCTCGCTGGCGGCCGAGGCCGTGGAGCGCGGCAAGGTGCGGGTCAACGGCCAGCCGTGCAAGAATTCGCGCGAGGTCAGGCCCGGCGACACGGTCGTGCTCGAAGCGCACCAGCAGCGCTGGGAACTGGTGGTCAAGGGGATCGCGGGCGCGCGCGGCGCGGCGCCGGTGGCGCAGACGCTCTACGCGGAAACCGAGGCAAGCCAAGCGCGGCGGCGGGAGGAGGCGGAAAACCGGCGGGTCAACACGGAGCCGGCGTCGCGGCTGCAGGGCCGGCCGACCAAGCGCGACCGACGCCTGCTCGACGGCATCGGACAGTGAGGCGCGCGCCGGCGCATGCGGCGCCGCGGCTCACTGGCTGGTCAGCGAACGAAGGGAACGATGTAATGCTTGAAAACCGCCTTGCCACTGCCGTATTCGGTATCCCGCGGCGTGAAGGCGCCGGAGAGGCAGATGAAGACTGTCATCACCGATAATGCGGCGAGAAGGAAGACCGTCAGAACAGGCAGCTTATGCATGGCTAACCTTTCGAGAGTGGCCCGACTTGTGATGCATCTTCGACCCCGTTATTTTTGTCATTTTTGTACACTTTCATCTTAGAGGGTGCGTTGCAGCAAAGCAATATGGCCCCTATTTCGGTGCCCGCCTCTTTGTAACCATGTGTTTCACCGCACCGACACGGTGCGCTCTTGAAAAACCGGAAGCCTGTCACCAATTGCAGGCTACATTTGCCGATTTACCACCCGTGGCCGGCGCAGGCCGGCCGCGTCCTTGTATCAGAACGGATCGACATGGAAGAACAGAAGCAGACGCCATCCAACACGACGCCGCCCGCGGCCGCCGGCGAGGAGCTGAACAACGCGCCGGCCGCGCAGGCCGAGAACGCCGCCGCGGACGGCGTGGCCGCCCAGTTGGCCGCGCTCGAAGCCAAGGCCAAGGAAAACTATGACCTGTTCCTGCGCGCGACCGCCGAAGGCGAGAACATCCGCCGCCGCGCCCAGGAAGACGTCGCCAAGGCGCACAAGTTCGCCATCGAAAGCTTCGCCGACTACCTGCTGCCGGTGATGGACAGCCTGCAGGCCGCGCTGGCCGACGGCTCGGGCGACATCGCCAAGCTGCGCGAAGGCGTCGAGCTGACCGCGCGCCAGCTCACCAGCGCCTTCGAGAAGGGCAAGCTCGTCGAGCTGAACCCGGTCGGCGAGAAGTTCGACCCGCATCGCCACCAGGCCATCTCGATGGTGCCGGCGCCGCAGGAGCCCAATACCGTGGTGTCGGTGCTGCAGCGCGGCTACATGATCGCCGACCGCGTGCTGCGCCCGGCGCTGGTGACGGTGTCCGCGCCCAAGTAACCGCCGCAGTCCCTTTCGCTGTCCGCCCGTCCGGCTGGCACGAGCAACGCCCGGTGCCGCTCTGGCCCGGGCGTTTTCCATTGATGGAGAGACCGATGTCCACATCCCCCGATCAGGCCGCCGGCGCCGAGGCCCCGCACCAGGATCACCGCGCCTTCGAGGCGTTCGGCATGCGCGAAGTCAATGGCGACGACATCGACGCCGCCATCGCCGCGGCCGGCGACAAGCTGGTCTGCGTGTTCTTCTGGGGCGTGGACTGCTTCAACTGCGAGATGGCGAAGAAGGCCATGCTGGCCAATCCCGAGCCGGTACGCGCGCTCGACCTGCACTGGCTGCACGCCAACGTCTACGCGCACCCGGAGCTGGGCCGGCGCTTCGGCCTGCACGGCATCCCGGTGTTCATGTTCTTCCACAAGGGCAAGAAGCTGGGCCGCGCCACCGGCTGGCATGGCCACGGCCAGTTCGCCGCGGCGGTGGGCAACGCCCGCCTCAAGGCCGGCGGCAAGCCGCTGGCCGGCTGAGCGCCGGCGGCGCTAGCGCGACAGCGCGTAGCCGAGGCGGAACTGCCACGGCAGCTTGCGGTTGTAGTCCAGCAGGCTCTCGCCGTAGCCGATGAAATAACCGGCCATCAGGTAGCCCGCCGTGCCCGGAACCAGCCGCGCGAGCGGGTAGGTCACGGCCGCGTCCACGCTGCCGTAGTACTTCTGCGTGCCCTTGCGCAGGGTGGCGGCGAACTCCCACGAATCCGCCTTGCCGTAGGCTAGCTTGAGGTCCATGTAGCCCCGGTAGCTGGCGATGTTGGTGTTGTCGCTCTTCTCCACGTAGTAGTACAGCTTGGGCGACGCGCTCCAGTGCCAGTCGGTCAGGTCGCCCAGGTAGAGGGTCGGCCTGACGAACACCGTATTGATGCTGCGCGAGCGGTCGCCGTCGAGGCCGTTCGATTCATGCTCCAGGCCCGCCGCCACCGACAGCCGGCTGATGGCGCGGTTGTGCACGCCGGTATCCGACAGGTAATAGAACAGGCTCGGCCGGTAGTTGGTGTCGCGGAACGGGTGCGAGTCCGAGGCCAGGTCCCACAGCGAGAACTGCGTATAGCCGAAATACAGGTTGTCGAGCAGGCTGCGCGAGTTCGGGTTCTCGCCCTGGAACACGCGGAACTTGAAGCTGAGCTGGAACTTGGCATTGGCGCCGCCGTGCCCGCCGGCCATGAAATACATCGGTTCGTGGAAGGTCAGGCGGCCCTGGTCGCGCAGGTCGGCCTGCACCGGTGCGGGCTCGGCCGCGGCGGCTACCGGCACGACCGGCACCACGGGCGCCGGCGCCGGGGCGCGGCCGTCGCCGGCCGGTGCCAGCGAGGTGGCCACGGCGGCCGCGGGTGCCGGGGCCGCCGTGGCCGCTGCCGCCGGCATGTCCGCCGGGCCGGGCGCGCGGTTCAGCGTGACCAGCACCGGCGCGGCGTCGATGTCGACCGCGTCGAGCCGCACCAGGCCGCGCAGCGTGGGCGGCACGGTCGCGCTGTATTCGATGATGCGGTGCTCGCCCTGGCGCAGCCGGACCGTGGCGGGGCCGGGCGTGGCGCGCTCCATGTGCAGGCGCACCGGCGCCTGCAGGTCGGCCGAAGCCACCACCTCGATGGTCTGCGGCACCAGGAACGCGCGGTTGGCCTTGTCGGCGCTGACCAGCAGCGTGAGGGTCAGCGGCCGGGTGCCGTCGACCACCTTGGGCGGCTGCAGCAGCGCGATGGCGGCGCGGCCCTGGAGCGGCCAGGCCGCCGCCAGCATCAGCGAGAACAGAAGGGCGGGCGCGGCCGGTGCGGGCCGGCGCCGGTGCGCGCCGGAGCCGGCGGCCCGGGCTTTGCGCGAGAAAGGCGGCATGGGATGAAGGCGGCCTGCGTTCCCTGACTCCGGGGGGCGGGTGACGCAGGCGCGGCGGGTGATTGCGACGCGGTAGAGCCTATCATGCCCGGCACGCGCAATTTGTGATGATTTGTGCGCCGCCGTTGTCTGCCACCATTCGCCGCCGCCGTTATCCGCCGCGACGGCGGGCGGCGCCGGCCTAGCGCGTGGCGCGGCGCTGGACGGCGGCGATGTATTGCTCGCCGTCGGGCGGCAGGCCGCTGCGCTGTGCCTGCCACAGCATTTCGCCCAGGCATTCCATGACCTGGTGATGGGCCTCGTGCGGCGAGTCCAGGCGCCGCGCCAGCGCCTCGTAGGCGCCGCGGATGCCGGGCGGCTGGTCGATCGAGACCTGCTCGGCGATCGACAGGTGCATGGCCAGGTGCAGGAAGGGGTTGGTCTGGCCGCCTTCGGGCGTGTAGTCCTGGCCCAGCGCGCCCTCGGTGTCGGCGAGCAGGTCCTGGTATTCGGGATGCTCGCCGATCCAGTCGACGGCAATGGCTTCGAGCGGGGTGAGGACGCTGCCGGCGCGCTGCTTCTGCCAGGCTTCGCAGAAAAAACGGCGGACTTCTTCGCGGGAGGGATTGAACATGGTGGCGCCATTGTAAACGAGCGCGGATGGCGCCGCAGGGCGCCTGCCGGGCGTTTCCGCCCAGGTGTCGCCATGTCCGCTTGCCGCGCCTGCGCCGCCGCCTCCGCGCGGGCGCAACAGAAGGTGCGGCAAAAGATGCAACAGAATTGAATCGTCCGCTCAAATCGCTTGCAGAGGGAAAGCGCGGTCTTCGCTACAATCCGGCTCTTACCTCCTCCTTCTCCTCCTCCCGCTCAGGAACCGACGCATGAAACCGATCGACCAGGCCGCCATCGCCCAACTGTTCACCGATGCCCGCACCCACAACGTCTGGCAGGACCGCCAGGTGGACGATGCCGTGCTCCACCAGATCTACGAGGCGATGAAGTTCGGCCCGACCGCCGCCAACGGCTCGCCGGCCCGCATCGTCTTCGTCAGGAGCGCCGCGGAAAAGGCCCGCCTGGTCGAATGCGTCTCGGCCGGCAACACGGAGAAGACCCGCTCGGCGCCGGTGACGGCCATCATCGCGTTCGACAACGCCTTCCACGACCAGCTGCCCAAGCTGTTCCCGCATGCCGACGCGCGCGCGTGGTACGCCGGCCAGCCGGAAAAGATCGCGCGTGACGCGCTCATGAACGGTTCGCTGCAGGGCGGCTATTTCATCCTGGCCGCGCGCGCGCTCGGCCTCGACTGCGGCCCGATGGCCGGCTTCGACGCCGCCAAGGTGAACGCCGCCTTCTTCCCCGACGGCAAGTGGTCGGTCAACTTCCTGTGCAACCTGGGCTACGGCGAGGCGGACAAGCTGTTCCCGCGCGGCCCGCGCCTGTCGTTCGACGAGGCCTGCCGCATCGTCTGAGACCGGCGTTCCGGTCCGCGGCAAGAAGCAAAGGCCCCCGCGGGGGCCTTTCTGCATTGCGGGCGCCGTTCAGATGCTGGGCGCCTCGGTCTTCTCGCGGAACTCGCACAGCGGCTCGATCGCGCAGTGCCAGCACTCGGGCTTGCGCGCCTTGCAGACGTAGCGCCCGTGCAGGATCAGCCAGTGGTGCGCGTCGTGCAGGAATTCCTGCGGCACCACCTTGAGCAGCTTGTGCTCCACCACCTGCACGTTCTTGCCCGGCGCCAGCCCGGTGCGGTTGGCCACGCGGAAGATGTGCGTGTCGACGGCGATGGTGGCCTCGCCGAAGGCGGTGTTGAGCACCACGTTGGCGGTCTTGCGGCCCACGCCCGGCAGCGCTTCCAGCGCCGCGCGGTCGCGCGGCACCTCGCCGCCGTACTGCTCGGCCAGGATGCGGCAGGTCGCCATGACGTGCCTGGCCTTGGTCTTGTAGAGGCCGATGGTCTTGATGTACCCGATCAGCCCCTCCTCGCCGAGGTCGAGGATCTGCTGCGGCGTGTGCGCGACCGGGTAGAGCTTGCGGGTAGCCTTGTTCACGCCCACGTCGGTGGCCTGCGCCGACAGCAGCACGGCGATCAGCAGCTCGAACGGCGAGCTGTATTCCAGTTCGGTGGCCGGGGCCGGATTGACTTCGCGCAGTGTTTCGAACAGGGCGCGGCACTTGGCGGCGTTCATTCGTCCTTGTGGGCTGGGTTGGTGTCGGGTGCGGGTCCGGCCGGGTCCGGCGCGGCGAGGCCGGCCCTGGCGCGGCGCGCCTCGGCGGCGTCGATCTGGGCCTGCACGGCGGGCGCGACGTTTTCCGTATTGCGCGGCTTGACGGCCTGCTGCTTCAGGCGCGCGCGCTCGATGGCGGCCTGGATGATGGCCTGCTTGCGCGCCTGGGCCTGCCGTTCTTCCTCGCTCTGCGCGGTCTCGGCCTGCAGCGCCTCGAGCTTGGCGGCGGCCTTGGCGGCCAGGCGGGCGTCGTTTTCTTCCCGCTCGCGCACTAGCCGGGCGCGGCGCGCCACGTAGCGCGCGCGGGCCTCGTCGGCCTGCGCCTGCGACCACGCGGCCCAGCCGGTGCGCCCGGGCGTGACCGGGATCATGGCGATGCAGTCGACCGGGCAGGGCGCCACGCACAGGTCGCAGCCGGTGCACCAGTCGGCCAGCACGGTGTGCATCTGCTTGGGCGCGCCCACGATGGCGTCGACCGGGCAGGCCTGGATGCACAGCGTGCAGCCGATGCACAGGCTTTCGTCGATGCGGGCCACCGCGCGCGCCTGCTCGGTGCCACATGCCGGGTCCAGCGCCGGCGCCGGCGCGCCGAGCAGCGCGGCCAGGCGGCCGATGCCTTCGGCGCCGCCGGGCGGGCAGCGGTTGCAGTCGGCCTCGCCGGCGGCCAGGGCTTCGGCGTAGGGGCGGCAGCCGTCGAAGCCGCACTTGGTGCACTGGGTCTGCGGCAGCAGGGCTTCGAGCCGGTCGGCGAGGGTTTGCGGAATGGCAGTCACAGCGGCATTTGCGGGTTTGCGGGGACGGCGGGGCGCCGTTCTCTTGTCCGGCCGGTGGCCCGGCCTGCCGGAACGGCTGCGCGGCAGGGATTATCCCCGATTTCGTTGCGGCGCAGAAACGCGCGATGATGCGGCGCAGCTTCGCGGGGCTGGGCGCCTGCCGCCCTATGCCATAATCCCGCGCAACGATTCTTCAGCCGTCGCATGCAAAACGAAACCAGAACGAAGCGGGACCCAGAGGGTACACGCCGCCGTATTCTCGACGCGGCGACCGAGGAATTCGCCAAGGGCGGCCTGGCCGGCGCGCGCGTCGACCAGATCGCGCGGCGCGCCGAGACCAACGAGCGCATGCTGTATTACTACTACGGCAGCAAGGAGGGCTTGTTCCTCGCCGTGCTGGAGCGCCAGTACGCGGAATTCCGCGCCGCCGAGGAGCAACTGCACATCGTCGACGAAGACCCGGTGGCCGCAGTGCGCACGCTGGCCCGCTTCGTCTGGGACTGGTATTACCGCAACCCGGAGTTCATCCGCCTGGTCAACAGCGAGAACCTGCACGAGGCGCGCCACCTGAAGAAGTCCACGCAGCTGCACCAGCTGGTCAACCCGATCGTCAACGTGCTGGCCGACATCGTCAAGCGCGGCCAGCGCCAGGGCGTGTTCCGCGACGACGTGGACGTGCCGCAGCTCTACCTGACGATCTCGGCGCTGGGCTACTACCTGCTGTCCAACCGCTACACCATCAGCGCGGTGATCGGCCGCGACGTGGCCTCGCAGGACGAGCACGCGCGCTTTGCCGAGCTGCACACCGACATGCTGCTGTCCTACCTGGAAAAGCGCTGAGGCCCGCCGCCGCGCGCGTCACCGCATGAAAAAACGCCCGCATCCGATGCGGGCGTTTTGCCTTCTTGCCGCCGGCGCGCCGGCGGCGGTTCAGCGGGATCAGCGGTACTTCAGGATGAAGTCGCGCAGCTCGGGGTAGATGTCCTGGCGCCAGCGGCGGCCGGAGAAGATCCCGTAGTGGCCGCACTTGGGCGCCACGATATGCTGCTTGCGCGTCTTGGCGATGCCGGCGCACAGCTCGTGCGCGGCGGCGGTCTGGCCGGCGCCCGAGATGTCGTCCAGCTCGCCCTCGATGGTCAGCAGCGCGGTGCCCTTGATGTCCTGCGGGCGCACCGCCTCGCCGTCAATTTCCCAGGTGCCGTTGGCCAGGCGGAATTCCTGGAAGACCTCGCGGATGGTGTCCAGGTAGTACTCGGCCGCCATGTCGAGCACGGCGTTGTATTCGTCGTAGAAGCGCACGTGGGCTTCGGCGTCGTCGGAGTCGCCCTCGACCAGGCTCAGGTAGTAGTCGTAGTGCGAGGACAGGTGGCGGTCCGGGTTCATCGCCACGAAGCCGGCGTGCTGCAGGAAGCCGGGATAGACCTTGCGGCCGTGGCCCGGGTAGTTCGCCGGCACGGTGTAGATCACGTTGTTCTCGAACCACTCGTACGACTTGTTGGTCGCCAGCGAATTGACCGCGGTGGGGCTGCGGCGCGCGTCGATCGGGCCGCCCATCATGGTCATGGTCCTGGGCGTCTTCTCGCCGGCCGAGGCCAGCAGCGAGATCGCCGCGAGCACCGGCACGGTCGGCTGGCAGACCGAGATCACGTGCAGGTTGTCCGCGCCGATATGGCGGATGAAGTCCTGGATGTAGTGGATGTAGTCGGCCAGGTGGAACGGGCCGTGCTCGACCGGCACCATGCGCGCGTCGAGCCAGTCGGTCACGTAGACCTTGTGGTCCTGCAGCAGCGTGCGCACGGTGTCGCGCAGCAGCGTGGCGTGGTGGCCCGAGAGCGGCGCGCACACCAGCACCACCGGCTCGTCCTTGAGCAGCTTGATGGTTTCGGGGTCGTCGGCATAGCGCTTGAAGCGCACCAGCCTGCAGAACGGCTTCTCGACGATGGTCTGCTCGACGATCGGGATCTCGCGGCCGTTGGAGCGGACCGACTTGATGTCGAACGACGGCTTCTCGTATTCCTTGCCGAGCCGGTACAGCAGCTCGTAGCCGGCGGCCAGGCGGGTGGCGCCGGGGACCAGGGAGAGCGGGCTGAGGGGATTGGTGAAGGTCTTGGCCGTGGCCTGCGCCCACGCGGTCAGCGGGTGCAGCATCGAGCGCTGGAACTCATGCAGCTGGTAAAGCATGACGGATACCTATCAGGCTGGGGGGCGAAGCGGGAATTCAACGCCTTGACGTTATAAATGTGATGAAACCACGATTCATGCTGCTCACGTTGCCAACGTGTTACCGACTGCGGTGGATTATGCGCGTTTGCGAACGATCGTGCGATGCAGCATATACCCTAAGGTACGCCCGCACCGGAAAAAGACAATAGGACAAAGCCGGTACCGCTCCATTACAGATCGGAAAAGATCGTAAAAAATTGAGTCCGGGCGCGAAAAAGGCGACCGAAGTCGCCTTTTCATCGCTTTTTGCCGCGAATTACAGCACGGCCGCGATCGCGTCGACCACCGCGTCGATGTTGCGGCTGTTCAGCGCGGCCACGCAGATGCGGCCGGTGCCGACCGCGTAGATGCCGTGCTCGGTGCGCAGGCGGTCGACCTGGGCCGAGGTCAGGCCCGAGTACGAGAACATGCCGCGCTGGGCCTTGACGAAGGAGAAGTCGCCCGGCACGCCCTTGGCGGCCAGCTTGTCCACCAGCGCGTGGCGCATCAGCTTGATGCGGTCGCGCATCTCGCCCAGTTCCTGCTCCCACATGGCGCGCAGTTCCGGGCTGTTCAGCACGGTCGCCACCACGGTGCCGCCGTGCGTGGGCGGGTTGGAGTAGTTGGTGCGGATCACGCGCTTGACCTGCGACAGCACGCGCTGCGCTTCTTCCTTGCCGGTGGTCACGATGGACAGCGCGCCGACGCGCTCGCCGTACAGCGAGAAGCTCTTCGAGAACGAGCTCGAGACGAAGAACGGCAGGCCCGACTCGGCGAACAGGCGCACCGCGGCGCCGTCCGGCTCGATGCCCTCGGCGAAGCCCTGGTAGGCCATGTCGAGGAACGGGATCAGGTTGCGTTCCTTGACCAGCTCCACCACCTGCTTCCACTGCTCGGGCGACAGGTCGACGCCGGTCGGGTTGTGGCAGCACGCGTGCAGCACCACGATGGTGTTGGCCGGGTAGGACTTGAGCGACTCGACCATGCCGGCGAAGTTCAGGCCGTGGCTGGGCGCGTCGTAGTAGGCATAGTTGACCACGGGGAAGCCGGCCGCCTCGAACAGGGCGCGGTGGTTTTCCCAGCTCGGGTCGCTGATGGCGACCTTGGCGTCCGGATACAGGCGCTTGAGGAAGTCGGCGCCGATCTTCAGCGCGCCGGTGCCGCCCAGTGCCTGCGCCGTCACCACGCGGCCTTCGGTGATGAGCGGCGATTCCTTGCCGAACAGCAGCGTCTGCACGGCCTGGTCGTAGGCGGCGATGCCTTCGATGGGCAGGTAGCCGCGCGGCGTCGCGGTGGCCAGGCGGGCTTTCTCGGCTTCCTGCACGGCGCGCAGCAGGGGGATTTTCCCTTCGTCGGTGAAGTACACGCCGACACCCAGATTGACCTTGGTGGCACGGGTATCGGCATTGAAGGCTTCATTCAGGCCCAGGATCGGGTCGCGCGGGGCCATCTCGACGGCAGAAAACAAACTCATTTGGGATCTCGTGGTCAGCTATGTAACAAAACGGGAGGGCGTAGAATGCTCCGGACTGCGCTGGAGAGTGCGGCGGCCCCCATCTTGATACCTGGCCGCCAACCCCAAGATTCTAGCGTATCCATCCGTTTTCCTGAGGTTTTCCCTTACTTTTCCGCTGCCAGCCCTATGTCGAATCTTGTTGAAGTCGCGCCCGCGCTGGACGAAGAGAAGTTCGCGACCTTTCCCGGCTCCCCGTTCCAGCTCTACCAGCCCTATCCGGCCGCCGGCGACCAGCCCGAGGCGATCCGCCAGCTGGTGGAGGGCGTGGAGGACGGCCTCTCGTTCCAGACCCTGCTGGGCGTGACCGGCTCGGGCAAGACCTTCACGATGGCCAACGTGATCGCCCGCCTGGGCCGCCCGGCCATCGTGTTCGCCCCCAACAAGACGCTGGCGGCGCAGCTGTACTCGGAATTCCGCGAGTTCTTCCCCCGCAACGCGGTCGAGTATTTCGTCAGCTACTACGACTACTACCAGCCCGAAGCCTACGTGCCGCAGCGCGACCTGTTCATCGAGAAGGATTCCTCGATCAACGAGCACATCGAGCAGATGCGGCTGTCGGCCACCAAGAGCCTGCTGGAGCGGCGCGACACCATCATCGTGGCCACGGTCTCGGCCATCTACGGCATCGGCAACCCGTCCGAGTACCACAAGATGATCCTGACGCTGCGCGCGGGCGACAAGATCAGCCAGCGCGACGTGATCGCGCGCCTGATCGCCATGCAGTACACGCGCAACGAGACCGACTTCCAGCGCGGCACCTTCCGCGTGCGCGGCGACACGCTCGACATCTTCCCGGCCGAGCACGCCGAGCTGGCGGTGCGCGTCGACATGTTCGACGACGAGATCGACTCGCTCCAGTTCTTCGACCCGCTCACCGGGCGCGTGCGCCAGAAGATCCCGCGCTTCACGGTCTATCCGTCGAGCCACTACGTGACCCCGCGCGAGACCGTGCTGCGCGCGATCGAGGACATCAAGGTCGAGCTGCGCGAGCGGCTCGATTTCTTCTACAAGGAGAACCGGCTGGTGGAGGCGCAGCGGCTCGAGCAGCGCTCGCGCTTCGACCTCGAAATGCTGTCCGAGCTCGGTTTCTGCAAGGGCATCGAGAACTACTCGCGGCATCTGTCCGGCGCCCGGCCCGGCGAGCCGCCGCCCACGCTGGTCGACTACCTGCCGCCCGACGCGCTGATGTTCCTCGACGAGTCGCACGTGCTGATCGGCCAGTTCAACGGCATGTACAACGGCGACAAGGCGCGCAAGACCACGCTGGTGGAATACGGCTTCCGCCTGCCGTCGGCGCTCGACAACCGCCCGCTCAAGTTCGAGGAATTCGAGCGCAAGATGCGCCAGGTGATGTTCGTCTCGGCCACGCCGTCCAACTACGAGAACGAGCACGCGGGCCAGGTGGTGGAGCAGGTGGTGCGGCCGACCGGGCTGGTCGACCCGATCATCCACGTGCGCCCGGCCACCACGCAGGTGGACGACCTGCTGTCCGAGATCCACGCCAAGGTCGAGATCGGCGAGCGCGTGCTGGTGACCACGCTGACCAAGCGCATGGCCGAGCAGCTCACCGAGTTCCTGACCGAGAACGGCGTCAAGGTGCGCTACCTGCATTCGGACATCGACACCGTCGAGCGCGTGGAGATCATCCGCGACCTGCGCCTGGGCACCTTCGACGTGCTGGTCGGCATCAATCTGCTGCGCGAGGGGCTGGACATTCCCGAGGTGTCGCTGGTGGCGATCCTCGACGCCGACAAGGAAGGCTTCCTGCGCGCCGAGCGCTCGCTGATCCAGACCATCGGCCGCGCCGCGCGCAACGTCAACGGCACGGCGATCCTGTACGCCGACCGCATGACCGATTCGATGAAGCGCGCCATCGGCGAGACCGAGCGCCGCCGCGCCCGGCAGATCGCCTTCAACGAGGCCAACGGCATCGTGCCGCGCGGCGTGGTCAAGCGCATCAAGGACATCATCGACGGCGTCTACGACCCGGGCGAGGTCAAGGCCGAGCTGCTGGCCGCCGAGGAGCGCGCGCGCTACGAGGACATGAGCGAGAAGCAGGTCGCCAGGGAGATCAAGCGGCTCGAGAAGCAGATGTTCGAGCACGCCAAGAACCTCGAGTTCGAGCAGGCCGGCCAGGTGCGCGACCAGCTCGCCAAGCTCAAGCGCCAGGTGTTCGGCGCCAGCGGCGACGGCGAACACCTGCCGCCCGCCGCGGCGGCTTCCTGAGGCGTCTCGCGGCCTCGCTCACCGTCTATAGTTGGAATCCCGGACGGTGATGAAGAGGTGCGTCATGGTCAAGTTCGCGCTGTGGGTTCCGCTGCATGCGAAGCCCGGCAAGGAAAAGGAAGTCGAGGCGTTCCTGCTCGGCGGGCTGCCGCTGGTGCAGGCCGAAACCGGCACCACGGCCTGGTTCGCGCTCAAGCTCGGGCCGTCCACGTACGGCATCTTCGATGCCTTTGCGGACGAGGCCGGGCGCGACGCCCATCTCTCCGGCAAGGTGGCCGAGGCCCTCATGGCGAAAGCGCCGGACCTGTTCGCCGATCCGCCGTCGATCAACAAGCTGGACGTGCTGGCGGCCAAGCTGCCCTGAGCGCGCGGCTCCAGGGCCGCGCCGCGCCGGGCTAGCTCTTGGGCGGCAGCGTGCGCAGGCGCTTGTTGACTTCCAGCAGCGTCTCGCACGCATCGGCGTCGGCCGCGCGGCGCTTGCCGATGTAGTCCGCGATGGCGCGCAGCGGTTCCTGCTGCGCCGCGCAGGCGGTGGCGGCGGCCGGGATCGAGGCGGGTGCCGCGCAGGCCTTGCCGAGTTCTTCTTCCAGGCTGCGCTCGATGACGGCCAGCATGTTGGCGCAGCCGGCCACGGCGGCCGCGTTGCCGGCCGCCGTGGCGGCTTCGGCGGAAGGCTCGGCGCGCGCGGGGCCCGCGCACAAGAGAGCGCCGCACAGGAGCGCGCCGCACAGCAAGGCGCCGGAGGCGGGGAGGGGGCTGAAGCGATGGTTCACCGCAGGCATTATGCGGGTGGAGGAACCGTTGCGTCACCTTTTTTGCTTTTCTTGCGCCGCCGCCGGTTCGCTGCCGCCGCCGTTTTTTTGCCGCTTCTTCGCTGCTTTTCCGCTGCCGCCGCGCAGCCTGGCCGGCGCCGGGCCGCGCGCCGCGGGCCGCGCGGCCCGATCCGGCACGCCACGCGGGCCTGTCGCCGCGGGCGGGTAAAATCCGCTCTCCGCGCGCCGGGCGCCGACCGATCAGGAGGCTGGTTTCAGCATGCCGACAAAGACATTCTCGATTCTCATGTGCTGCATGGGCAATATCTGCCGTTCGCCGACCGCCGAGGGCGTGCTGCGCGCCAAGCTGCGCGCGGCCGGCATGGACGGCGCGGTCGAGCTCGATTCCGCCGGCACGCACGGCTACCACGTCGGCCGCGCGCCGGACACGCGCGCGCAGCGCCATGCGCTGGCGCGCGGCTACGATCTTTCCGCGCAGCGCGCGCGCCTGGCCACGTCGGCCGATTTCGCGCGCTTCGACCTCGTGCTGGCGATGGACCGCGACAACCTGCAGGCGCTCGGCGCGCTGTGCCCGCCGGGCAGCCGCGACCGGCTGCGCCTGCTGATGAGCTTCGCCACCCGGCACGACGCCGACGAGGTGCCGGATCCGTACTACGGCGAGGGCGACGGCTTCGAGCGCGTGCTCGACTACGTGGAGGACGCCTGCGACGGCGTGGTCGCCATGCTGCGCGCCAGGGGCCTGGACGCGGCGGGCTGAGGCGCGCGCGCGGCTTGCGTGGCATGCACGAATTGCCCGGCAAGTGTGCCGGCCGTTTTTCCCATTTTCACGAGGTGCCATGTTCCGTTCCCTGTTCCGCAAATGGCGCGAGTCGCGCAATGCCAGCCTGCAACTCGACGCGATCCTGGCCGCCGCGGATCCGGAGGCGCCGCTGGCGGACCGCAACGGCTGGCTGATCGAGCTGGGCTACTGGATCCGGCGCGACGGCCTGCCCGGCGCCGAGGGCGTGGCGGCCGACAACAGCCGCAAGAGCCGGCGCGAGCACGTGCGGCTGCGCTACCTGCTGCAGGTGCTGGGGCGCAATCCGGAGATGGCCGCGCGCGTGGCGCGCACGGTGCGCTCGCTGGTGCGCGACAACGACCCGACCGCCTTGCTGTGCGACACCGGCGTGGCCTCCCATCCGGGCTTCTGGGGCGAGATGCTGGACCGCCTGCAGGCGCGTGTCCTGCCGCCGCCGCCCAACCGCGGCGACCTCGCCGGCCTGTTCGCGCTGCTGTTCATCGACGACAACGATGCCGACTGGGTCGAGTCGCTCGACGCTGACCTGCTCGAGCGGCTGGCGGCCATGCTGCGCGCGGGCGAGGAGCCGGCGGGCGAGGCCGCCGGCGCCGCGCCGCCCGAATGGGACCGCTTCGACCGCACGCTCGCCACCAGCATCCAGGTGCTGGTCAGCCAGGTGCGCGCCACCGGCCTGAGCCAGTCGATCCGCTCGCGCCTCAAGGGGCGCGTGCAGGACACACCGTTCTTCCGCCTCGACAGCGCCATCGAGGCCTTGTGCGAGGACGACGCGGCCGGCGGCGAGGCCTTCGCGCACCGCCTGAACTATTTCCGCGCGCTGCTCGACGGCTGCCACCAGGCGGCGCAGCGCGTCTACGACGACCTGGAGGAGAACGGCGTCTCGGTCGAGGTGGTGTTCCAGATCGAGCGCATGAAGGTGCGGCTGGCGCGCATCGATCTGCTGCTGGCGACCTGGGTCGAGCCGCAGCGTCCGGGCCGCCACGCGCACCTGATCGCCGCGCTGATCCGCTCCACGCAGGCGCGCCGCAGCATCGCCCACCTGGCCGGCTCGTCGTTCTCGCAGCTCGCGCGCAAGGTGGTCGAGCGCTCGGCCGAGAGCGGCGAGCACTACATCACGCGCGACCGCCGCGAATACCGCGAGCTGATGCGCGCGGCGGCCGGCGGCGGCCTGATCACGGCGGCCACGGTCTATCTCAAGTTCCTGATCTACGGGCTGCACCTGGACAAGTTCGCCGAGGGCCTGCTGGCTTCGTTCAACTATGCCGGCAGCTTCCTGGTGATCCACTTCGCGCATTTCACGCTGGCCACCAAGCAGCCCGCCATGACCGGCCCGGCGCTGGCGCACCGGCTCGACGCGGCGGGCAAGCCGGAAGGGCGCGAGGCGTTCGTCGACGACACCATCGCCATGATCCGCTCCAACGCCGCCGCCATCTTCGGCAACCTGGCCCTGGTGTTCCCGGTGGCGCTCGGCATCCAGTGGCTGGCCAACCGCGTCCTCGGCGCCAACTTGATCACGCCGGCCAAGGCGATCGACACCATCGGATCGTTCTCCATCCTCGGCCCCACGCCGCTGTACGCGATCTTCACCGGCGTGCTGCTGTGGCTGTCGAGCCTGGTGGCGGGCTGGGCCGACAACTGGTTCGCGCTGCACAAGGTGCACGACGTGATGGCCTACAACCGCCGCCTGCGCTACGTGCTGGGCGCGGCCGGCGCCATGCGCCTGGCGGATTTCTGCAAGCGCAACATGTCCGGCATCGCGGCCAACGTGTCGCTGGGGCTGCTGCTCGGGCTGGGGCCGGAGATCCTGAGCTTCTTCGGGCCGCACATGGAGGTGCGCCACGTCACGCTGTCGACCGGCGCGGTGGGCGCGGCGATCGGCGTGCTGGGCTTCGACGCGCTGCGCATGCCGGCGCTGTGGCTGGCGGTGGCGGGGATCGCGCTGATGGGGCTGCTGAACGTGGCGGTGAGCTTCGCGCTGGCGTTCAACATGGCGTTGCGGTCACGCAGCCTGCGGCGCGTCGACCGGCGCGCGGTGGTGTCGGCCGTGCGCCGGCGCATCCTGAAGCACCCGTGGTCGCTGATCGTCCCGCCGCGCACGGCCGGGCAGGCCGTGCCGGCCGGCGAGGAGCGCGCCTGAGGCGGCGTTGATGCAATGCAGTAGGGGTACTTGACTGAATTAGTCGGGATCTTTATACTCGACCAAAATGATCAAGTATTCCCCGGCATCATGAGACTGACTACCAAAGGCCGCTTCGCGGTAACCGCCATGATCGACCTGGCCATGCGCCAGGATCAGGGCCCCGTTACGCTGGCCGGTATCAGCCAGCGCCAGAAAATCTCCCTGTCCTACCTGGAACAGCTGTTCGGCAAGCTGCGCCGCCACGAGATCGTGGAGAGCGTGCGCGGCCCGGGCGGCGGCTACAGCCTCGCGCGCAAGGCCGAGGACGTCACGGTTGCCGACATCATCATCGCCGTCGACGAGCCGCTGGACGCCACGCAATGCGGCGGCAAGGGCAATTGTAACGGAGATGAAGGAAACGGGCGCTGCATGACCCACGAGCTGTGGGCCACGCTGAACCAGAAGATGGTCGAGTACCTCGACTCCGTTTCCCTGAAGAACCTGGTCGACCAGCAGCGCGCCAAGTGCCCGACGGTGCTGCACGACATGCGCGAGGATGCCGCCGCGCACGCCGTGGCCACGCCGCGCGCGGTCCCCGAAAAGGAAAAGCCCGCGCGCCCGCGGGTGGTGAATTCGGTCTTCAGCCTGGCCCAGTCATAAGCGAGCACCCGGCCGGACAGATCAACTTCAAGCATTGCGGTCCCAAACAAAGGCAGTCATAACGATGAGCACCCCACATTTCCCCATCTACATGGATTACTCGGCCACCACCCCGGTGGACCCGCGCGTTGCCGACAAGATGATCCCGTACCTGCGCGAGCAGTTCGGCAACCCGGCGTCGCGCAGCCACGCCTACGGCTGGGACGCCGAGCGCGCGGTGGAAGAGGCGCGCGAGCAGGTGGCCGCGCTGGTGGGCGCCGATCCGCGCGAGATCGTCTGGACCTCGGGCGCGACCGAGTCGAACAACCTCGCCATCAAGGGCGCGGCGCATTTCTACTCGGGCAAGGGCAAGCACATCATCACGGTCAAGACCGAGCACAAGGCCGTGCTCGACACCACCCGCGAGCTGGAACGCCAGGGCTTCGAGGTGACCTACCTCGACGTGCAGGACAACGGCCTGGTCGACATCGACGTGTTCAAGGCGGCGCTCCGCCCGGACACCATCCTGGTCTCGGTGATGCTGGTCAACAACGAGATCGGCGTGATCCAGGACGTCGAGCAGATCGGCGAGATCTGCCGCGCCAAGGGCATCATCTTCCATTGCGACGCGGCCCAGGCCACCGGCAAGGTCGCCATCGACCTGAACACGCTCAAGTGCGACCTGATGTCGTTCTCGGCCCACAAGACCTACGGCCCCAAGGGCATCGGCGCGCTGTACGTGCGCCGCAAGCCGCGCGTGCGCATCGAGGCGCAGATGCACGGCGGCGGCCACGAGCGCGGCATGCGCTCGGGCACGCTGGCCACGCACCAGATCGTCGGCATGGGTGAAGCCTTCCGCATCGCCCGCGAGGAAATGGCCACCGAGAACGAGCGCATCCGCATGCTGCGCGACCGCCTGTGGCGCGGCCTGTCGGGCATGGAAGAGGTCTACCTGAACGGCGACATGGAGCGCCGCGTGCCCCACAACCTGAACGTCAGCTTCAACTTCGTCGAAGGCGAGTCGCTGATCATGGCGATCAAGGACGTGGCCGTGTCGTCGGGCTCGGCCTGCACCTCGGCCTCGCTGGAGCCGTCCTACGTGCTGCGCGCGCTGGGCCGCAACGACGAGCTGGCGCACAGCTCGATCCGCTTCACGGTGGGCCGCTTCACCACCGAGGCGGAAGTCGACTACACCGTCGAGCTGCTCAAGAGCAAGATCGCCAAGCTGCGCGACCTGTCGCCGCTGTGGGAGATGTTCAAGGACGGCGTGGACCTGAATTCCATCCAGTGGGCCGCGCACTGAGCGCCGAGGCCCCCAGCAAGACCCCATAAATACGCAAGAGGTAGCCAAAATGTCATACAGCAACAAGGTTCTCGACCACTATGAAAACCCCCGCAACGTGGGTTCGTTCGACAAGAACGACGACGCTGTGGGCACCGGCATGGTCGGCGCGCCGGCTTGCGGCGACGTGATGAAGCTGCAGATCAAGGTCAACGAGGCCGGCGTGATCGAAGACGCCAAGTTCAAGACCTACGGCTGCGGCTCGGCCATCGCCTCGTCGTCGCTGGTGACCGAATGGGTCAAGGGCAAGACCGTGGACCAGGCGCTGGAGATCAAGAACACGCACATCGCCGAGGAACTGGCGCTGCCGCCGGTGAAGATCCACTGCTCGATCCTGGCCGAGGACGCCATCAAGGCCGCGGTCGAGGACTACAAGAAGAAGCACGTGGGCGCAGCCGAGCAGAAGGCCGCCTGAGTTCAACGCAAGGGATGAAGCAGCGATGATCACGCTTACCGAGAAGGCCGCCAAGCACGTGGCGCGCTACCTGGACCGCCGCGGCAAGGGCGTTGGCCTGCGCCTGGGGGTCAAGACCACCGGCTGCTCGGGCCTGGCCTACAAGCTGGAATATGTCGACGACCTGCAGCCGGAGGACAGCGTGTTCGAGTCGCACGGCATCAAGGTGATCGTCGATCCCAAGAGCCTGCCGTACATCGACGGCACCGAGCTCGACTTCGCGCGCGAAGGCCTGAACGAGGGGTTCCGCTTCAACAACCCCAACGTCAAGGACGAGTGCGGCTGCGGAGAGTCGTTCCGCGTCTGAGCGCCCGCCGGGCGGCAGGCGTGGCGCCCGGCGCCGCCGGTTTCCATCGGGACGGCGAGCACCGCGGGTGGCCGGGCTCGATTGCGGTCATGGCGCATGTGCCATGACCCGCCCTGGCGATGCGGACGCGGACCGCGCCCGAACGCGCGCTATGGATCGGCGTCCCGCCGGATTGCCTGACGCGCGACCGCGGCGAGCCGCCGACCGGGCGGGCAGTCCCGCCGAGGGGTTTGCCCGCGTCTGCCTTTGCCGCCGTTTTCCGCGACGCGGGACAGGGCCGGGAAGACCACGAACGGCAAGCTGACCTCGTCAGCAGCCTGGGGCGGCGCAGCCGCTCTTTTTTGTTTGGGGAAGGTGTTGAAAGACGACTATTTCGCGCTGTTCGGCCTGCCGGCCACCTACACGGTGGATGAAGCCGCGCTGGACACCGCCTACCGCACCGTGCAGTCGCAGGCGCACCCGGACCGCTTCGCCAACGCCGGCGACGCCGAGCGCCGCGTCGCCATGCAGTGGGCCGCGCATGCCAACGAGGCCTACCGCACGCTGCGCCAGCCGCTCAAGCGCGCGATCTACCTGCTGTCGCTGCGCGGCGTGGACATCCAGGCCGAGAGCAACACCGCGATGGCGCCCGCGTTCCTGATGCAGCAGATGGAATGGCGCGAGGCGCTGCAGGAAGCGGTGGCCGGGCGGGACGTGGCGCGCCTCGACGCGCTGCTGCGCGAACTGCGCGGCGAGAAGCGCGAGCGCCACGCGGCGCTCGGCGCGCTGCTCGATGCCGGCGACGATGCCGCCGCCGGCGGCGCGGCCAGGCAATTGATGTTTATCGAGAAGATCGAACACGATACCAGCGAAGCGATCGACCGCCTGGAAGACTAGCCCGGCCGCCGGGCAGGTTCGCCCCGGCCATGCCACAATGGCGCCCCGGCGCGGGCCGCATCGCTGCAAGCGGTGATGCCCGCCACCGCACGAATAAAGACGATTCATCATGGCACTGCTCCAGATCTCCGAACCCGGCATGTCGCCGGCTCCCCACCAGAAGCGGCTCGCGGTCGGCATCGACCTCGGTACGACCAACTCGCTGGTGGCGGCGGTTCGCAACAGCATTCCCGAAGTCCTGACCGACGAAAGCGGCCGCGCGCTGCTGCCGTCCGTGGTGCGCTACCTGCCCGGCAAGGGCACGCAGATCGGCTACCGCGCGCAGGACGAAGCGGTGCACGACCCCAAGAACACCATCGTCTCGGTCAAGCGCTTCATGGGCCGCGGCCTGCGCGACGTGACGCACATCGAGCACAGCCCCTACGATTTCGTCGACGCGCCCGGCATGGTGCAGATCAAGACCGCGGCCGGCGTGAAGAGCCCCGTGGAGATCTCGGCGGAAATCCTCGCCACGCTGCGCCAGCGCGCCGAGGACTCGCTCGGCGACGAGCTGGTCGGCGCCGTCATCACGGTGCCCGCGTACTTCGACGACGCCCAGCGCCAGGCCACCAAGGACGCGGCGCAACTGGCCGGCCTGGAAGTGCTGCGCCTGCTCAACGAGCCGACCGCGGCGGCCATCGCCTACGGCCTGGACAACGCTTCCGAAGGCATCTACGCGGTCTATGACCTCGGCGGCGGCACCTTTGACATCTCCATCCTCAAGCTCACCAAGGGCGTGTTCGAAGTCATGGCCACCGGCGGCGATTCCGCGCTCGGCGGCGACGACTTCGACCAGCGCGTGATGTGCTGGATCGTCGAGCAGGCCGGCCTGCAGCCGCTTTCGGCCGAAGACATGCGCCTGCTGCAGGTGCGCGCCCGCGCCGCCAAGGAAGCGCTGTCGGCGGCCGACGCCACCGTGATCGACGCCGTGCTCAACAGCGGCGAGATCGTGCACCTGACGCTCACCGCGGCGGCCTTCGTCGAGATGACCGCGCCGCTGGTGCAGAAGACCCTGGCGCCGGTGCGCAAGGCGCTGCGCGACGCCGGCGTGGCCGCCGGCGAGGTCAAGGGCGTGGTGCTGGTCGGCGGCGCCACGCGCACGCCTTCGATCCGCAAGGCGGTGGGCGAGTTCTTCGGCCAGCCGCCGCTGACCAACCTCGACCCGGACAAGGTGGTGGCGCTCGGCGCCGCCATGCAGGCCAACCTGCTGGCCGGCAACGGCGCGCCCGGCGAGGACTGGCTGCTGCTGGACGTGATCCCGCTCTCGCTGGGCGTGGAGACGATGGGCGGCCTGGTCGAGAAGATCATCCCGCGCAACAGCACCATCCCGGTGGCGCGCGCGCAGGAATTCACCACCTTCAAGGACGGCCAGACCGCGATGGCCATCCACGTGCTGCAGGGCGAGCGCGAGCTGGCGGCGGACTGCCGCTCGCTGGCGCGCTTCGAGCTGCGCGGCATCCCGCCGATGGTGGCGGGCGCGGCGCGCATCCGCGTGACCTACCAGGTCGACGCCGACGGCCTGCTGTCGGTCTTCGCGCGCGAGACGCAGTCGGGCGTGGAGGCCACCATCACCGTCAAGCCGTCCTACGGGCTGGCCGACGACGAGATCGCCCGCATGCTGCAGGACAGCTTCCGCGAAGCCGAGCACGACATGAAGAGCCGCGCCCTGGCCGAGGAGCGCGTGGAAGCCGCGCGCCTGGTCGAGGCCACCAGCCGCGCGCTCGAGACCGACGGCGAACTGCTCTCGGCCGACGAGCGCGCCGCCGTGGAGCGGCTGATCCAGGCGGTCGGCGACGTGGCCGCGGGCCAGGACCACCACGCCATCAAGGCCGCCGTGGAGGCGCTTTCCCGCGGCACCGACGAATTCGCCGCACGCCGCATGGACCGCTCGATCAAGAGCGCGCTGGCGGGCCGCAAGGTGCAGGACCTGGGCTGATCCCCGAGGCCGCGCCGTATCCATATCCAGGACAACCCATGCCACAGATCATCGTATTGCCCCACGTCGAACTCTGCCCGGAGGGCGCCGTGTTCGAAGCCGAGGCGGGCACCAGCATCTGCGATGCCTTGCTCAACAACGGCATCGAGATCGAGCACGCCTGCGAAAAGTCGTGCGCCTGCACCACCTGCCACGTGATCGTGCGCGAGGGCTTCGACTCGCTCGAGGACGCGGAGGAAAAGGAAGAGGACCTGCTCGACAAGGCCTGGGGCCTCGAGCCCAATTCGCGGCTCTCGTGCCAGGCGCTGGTCGCCGACGGCGACCTTACCGTGCAGATCCCGAAGTACACGATCAACCATGCCAAGGAAGAGCACTGAGCGCCCGCCGCGCGCCCCTGCCGCCTTCACGACCCGACCGGAGAGAGAGAGCCCATGAAGTGGACCGACACCTACGACATTGCCGCCGCGCTGTACGACAAGTACCCCGACGTCGATCCCGCCGCGATCCGTTTCACCGACCTGCACCGCTGGGTCATGGAGCTCGATGGCTTCGCCGACCTGCCCGACCGCTCGGGCGAGAAGATCCTGGAAGCGATCCAGGCCGCGTGGATCGAGGAAGCGGCGTAGGAAGTCGTTTCAAAAAGACCCTGGCGTCGCTGCGCTGCGCGGCAAGTTATTGGTTGTACTGTCTGCGGCCGCGCCCTTGCAGGGCGCATGCGCGCTGGCAGGCGCGCACCGCTGCGTGATCCGAGTTCCCTGCTTCGCCCTGGCCAGGATCGCTTCGCTTCATCTTGAAACAACTTCCAGGCCGCGAGGCAGGCAGGCTGGCAGCAGGTAAAGGGCCAAGGAAAAACGGGCGCGCGCGCCCGTTTTTCCTTGACCGCTGGAACTGTGTCCGTCTCAGGCGGGGGCCAGCCCGCCGTCCTGCAGCCGGACCCGCTCGCCGACCTGCACGCCGGGATCGGCATGGTAGGTGAAGGTGCGGTGCGTGCCGTTGTCCATCTGCACGCGGACCTGGTAGCTGGTGTCCTTGCGCACGCTCTTCTCGATCTGGTTGCCGGCGAAGCCGCCGCCCACGGCGCCGGCCACGGTGCCGAGGATGCGGCCGTTGCCGCGGCCGATCTGGTTGCCCAGCAGGCCGCCGACCACGGCGCCGCCCACCGCGCCGAGGCCCGTGGCCGGCTTGGCGGTCTCGATCGGCGTGATGGCCACTACGCGGCCGAGGCTGGCGCTGGGCGGCGCGGGCTGGCGCTGCGCATACGCGCCGTTGTCGGCGCGCCGGGGCGGCTGGGCCTGCGCGGCCGGCGCAGCGGGGGCGACAGCTTGCGCCGGCGCCGGATTCATGGCCTCGGGCGGCCGCGTGGTGCTGCCCGGCACGGGCTGCTGCGGCTGCTGGCTGGCCGCGGCATTTTCCGCGGCGATCTGCGCGGTCAGCGACTGCGGCGCTCTGGGCGCGGCCTTGCCGAGCGGCAGCACGCCGGTCATGGCGGCCACCGCCGTCAGGCTGGCGATCACGATGGCCACGGCCGCGGCGCCCACGAGCGGATGCAGGCGGCGTTGCGCGGGCAGCGCCGGCGCGGTGGATTCGCTGGACGGGTTCAGGGTCGGATTCGGCATGTCGTTTTCCTTGTGCGGTACCGAAAGCACACGTTGAGTTGAGCACACGCGGCTTCGATGTTTCCCGGTCTTGAGTCTGGCCGAATCCGCCGCCGTTTTCCGTTTGATTTTGTAAGTTTGTGTAGGGCGGATTTGCCCGTGGAATCAATGGCTTGGCCGAGGTGGGCCGGGCGCCGCGCCGGGCCGTTTGTAACAACGCCGGCCGCGGAAAGCAAAAAGCCCCATCGAAGCGATGAGGCTCTGGGTTGCCGGCATGTTCAGCCGGCCGCTTGGGTTCGCCCCTCTCCCACCAGCAGGAGATGAGCGCCAGCCATTCAGCAGCGTTCAGTCCTCGCGGCGCAGGTGCGGGAACAGGATGACGTCGCGGATGTTGGGGCTGTCGGTCAGCAGCATCACCAGGCGGTCGATGCCGATGCCGCAGCCGCCCGTCGGGGGCATGCCGTATTCCAGCGCGCGGATGTAGTCGGCGTCGAAGTACATGGCTTCCTCGTCGCCGGCGTCCTTCTGGTCGACCTGCTTGCGGAAGCGCTCGGCCTGGTCCTCGGCGTCGTTCAGCTCGGAGAAGCCGTTGGCGATCTCGCGGCCGGTGATGAACAGCTCGAAGCGCTCGGTGATGCCGGGCAGCGTGTCCGAGGCGCGCGCCAGCGGCGAGACTTCCACCGGGTAGTCGACGATGTAGGTCGGCTCCCACAGCTGGCTTTCGGCGGTTTCCTCGAACAGCACCAGCTGCAGCGTGCCCAGACCCGCGTTGAGGAACTGCGGCGCGCCGGTGTTGACGCCGAACTTCTTCAGCTCGGCGCGCAGGAAGTCCACGTCGGCCAGTTGCGCGTCGGTGTACTGCGGCGCGTATTTCTGGATCGCCTGGCAGATGGTGAGGCGGTGGAACGGCTTGGACAGGTCCAGCTCGCGGCCCTGGTAGGTCAGCACGGCGCTGCCGCGCGCGTCGATGGCGGCCTGGCGGATCAGGTTCTCGGTGAAGTCCATCAGCCAGCGGTAGTCGGTGTACGCGGCGTAGAACTCCATCATGGTGAACTCGGGGTTGTGGCGCGGGCTCACCCCCTCGTTGCGGAAATTGCGGTTGATCTCGAACACGCGCTCGAAGCCGCCCACCACCAGGCGCTTGAGGTACAGCTCGGGCGCGATGCGCAGGAACATCTGCATGTCCAGCGCGTTGTGGTGCGTGATGAAGGGCTTGGCCGCGGCGCCGCCCGGGATCGGGTGCAGCATCGGCGTTTCCACTTCCATGAAGTCCGCGTCGGCCATGTGGCGGCGCAGCGAGCTGATGGCCTGGGTGCGCGCGCGGAAGGTGGCGCGCGTCTCCGGCGACACGATCAGGTCGACGTAGCGCTGGCGGTATTTCAGCTCCTGGTCCGACAGGCCGTAGAAATCGCCGGGCAGCGGGCGCAGGCTCTTGGACAGCAGGCGCAGCTCGCTGACCGCCACCGACAGCTCGCCGGTCTTGGTCTTCATCAGCGTGCCGCGCGCGGCGATGATGTCGCCGAGGTCCCACTTCTTGAAGGCGGCGTAGACCTCTTCGCCGATCGCGTCGCGGCTGATGTAGAACTGGATGCGGCCGGCGCCGTCCTGCACGGTGGCGAAGCTGGCCTTGCCCATCACGCGCTTGAGCATCATGCGCCCGGCGATGGCGACCTCGACCGGCGCCGCTTCGAGTGCGGCCTGGTCGGTTTCGCCGTACTGCGCGTGCAGCGCGGCGGACTGGTGGGTCGGGCGGAAGTCGTTGGGGAAGGCCACGCCTTGCTGGCGCAGGGCCTGCAGCTTCTCGCGCCGTTCCGCGATGATCTTGTTTTCGTCGGCTGCGGCGGGGGCGTTGGCCTCGGCGGGAGCGCGGTTGGAGTCGGTCATGGTGTCTTGGTGAGGCGCGCGGCGGGCCGCGCGCGGGTCAGGCGGTTCAGGGCGATTCAGGTATTGCGGATGTCGTCGAGCTCGGTGCTGCCGAAGTCCGGGCGGTCGAGGTAGGCCGCGATGCGGCGCGCGGTGTCCTCGGCCGAGGCGAGCTGGTCGTTGTCCTTGAGGTCGCGGAAGCGCTGCACCTGCGCGAAGTCGGCGCCGCGGATGGTGGCCTGCATGCTGGTGTCGACCACGCCTGGGGCCAGCGCCACCGCGCGCACGCCGCGTTCGGCCGGCGCCTGCGCGTACTCGGCGTTGACCGAGCGCACGAACATGTCGAGCCCGGCCTTGCCGGCGCAGTAGGCGGCCCAGCCCTCGACCGGGCGGCGCGCCGCGCCGGACGAGATCGCCAGCACCTTGCGCGGGCAGCCGAAGCGCTCGGTGCGCGCCAGGAAGGCCGCGGTCATGGTCATCGGCGTGGCCAGGTTGGTGAGCAGGTGCGGCACCAGCGTGGCCTCCTGCAGCGCGGCCACCGGGCCGATCGGCTCGATCATGCCCGCGTTGAGGATCAGCGTGGCGCTGGCGGGCGCCTCGTCGACCGCGTCGAGCACGCTGCCCAGCCACGCCGCGGCAGGCCCCGCCTGCGACAGGTCCTGCAGGTGCCAGGCCACCTTGACGCCGCTGGCGGCGGCGGCCTGTTCCAGTTCGGGGTTGCGGTTGCGCGCCACGCAGATCAGGCGGTGGCCCGGCTTGAGCAGGGCCTGCGCCAGCGCGGCACCGAGCCCGCGCGAGGTGCCGGTGATGATGAACAGGTGCGTTGCTGCGGTCGATGCTGCGGTCATGGTCGGATGGGTCCGGCAGGTGAGTCGCGCCGCGCCGCCGGGCGGCGGCGCGGGGTCGTGTTACAGGCCTTGCTTGAGGCTGGCCTCGATGAACGGGTCCAGGTCGCCGTCCAGCACCTTCTGTGTGTTGGACATTTCCACGTTGGTGCGCAGGTCCTTGATGCGGCTCTGGTCCAGCACGTAGGAGCGGATCTGGTGGCCCCAGCCCACGTCGGTCTTGCCGGCCTCGAGCTTGTCGGCCTCGGCCTGGCGCTTGCGCATCTCGTGCTCGTACAGGCGCGACTTCAGCATCGACATGGCCTCGGCGCGGTTGCGGTGCTGCGAGCGGTCGTTCTGGCACTGCACCACGATGCCGGTCGGGATGTGCGTGATCCGCACGGCCGAATCGGTCTTGTTGATGTGCTGGCCGCCCGCGCCCGAGGCGCGGTAGGTGTCCACGCGCAGGTCCGCCGGATTGACCTCGACCTCGAACGAATCGTCCACCTCGGGGTAGACGAACACCGACGAGAACGAGGTGTGCCGGCCGCCCGACGAGTCGAACGGCGACTTGCGCACCAGGCGGTGCACGCCGGTCTCGGTGCGCAGGTAGCCGAACGCGTATTCGCCCTCGATCTTGATGGTGGCGCTCTTGATGCCGGCCACGTCGCCCTCGGACTCTTCCAGCACCTCGGCCTTGAAGCCCTTGCGCTCGCAGTACTTCAGGTACTGGCGCAGCAGCATCGAGGCCCAGTCGCAGGCCTCGGTGCCGCCGGCGCCGGCCTGGATGTCGATGAACGCGTTGGCCTGGTCCATCTCGCCCGAGAACATGCGGCGGAATTCCATGTCCGCGACGACGGCCTCGAAGCCCTTGACGTCGGCCTCGATGGCTTCCATCGTGTCGTCGTCGCCTTCCTCGCGCGCGAGCTCGAACAGCTCCTCGGCGCCCGAAAGGTCATCCGTGAGCTTGCCGAGGACGCCGACCACGCCCTCCAGCATCTTCTTTTCCTTGCCGAGGTCCTGGGCCTTCTTGGGGTTGTTCCAGACCTCGGGATCCTCGAGTTCGCCGTTGACTTCGTCGAGCCGTCCTACCTTGACATCGTAGTCAAAGATACCCCCGTAGATCTTCCGTCCGGGAACGGAGATCGGAGATGGCACCGGAAATGGCGTTAAGGCGTTCTGCTTCCATGATGTTCTGCGCTTTTCAAAACCTTGAATTATAGCGGATCGGGGGCTGTTCCCCCGCACCGGGCGACGCGCGGCGGACAATTTCGAACGGTTCGCTTGCCGAACGGTCTACAGTTGCGGGTGCGGCATGGCAGACTTGCGGCAGGCCCGCGCCGGCGGGGGTCCGCCGGGCACCCCGCCGGCCGCCTTCGAAATAGCCGTTCAGACATGGACAAGGATGGACGATAAGCACGCATGAAGCCAAGCAATCACGAGACGACCGAGACGACCAGAATCGAGAGGGCAAGGATGACCGGGACGACCGACACGACCGACACGACCAATGGCCGCCGCCGCCGCGCGCTCGGCCTGCTGGCCGCCGCGGCCGCGGCGTGCCTCGCGGCGGGCTGCGGCACCCTGGCCAGCGAGCCGGCGCCGGACGGCTACTACCGGGTGCAGAGCGGCGACACCCTGTACAGCGTGGCCCAGCGCCACAAGCGCTCGGTGCGCGACCTGACGCGCTGGAACCAGCTGCCCAGCGCCGACCGCATCGAGGTCGGCCAGTTGCTGCGCATCCGCCCGCCCGGCAGCGGCACCGCCAGCGCCGGCGGCAGCGCGGGCAGCGGCAGTGGCCCGGTGGCCGTGCGCGACACCCCGCGCGTGGACATCAGCCCGCCGGCGCGCGCGCCGGCCACCAGCATCCGCCTGCAATGGCCGGCCGAGGGCCGCGTCACGGCGGGCTACGGGCCGCCCGCCAGCAAGGGCCTGAGCATCGACACGCCGCCCGGCAGCGCGGTGCGCGCCGCCGCCGCGGGCAAGGCCATCCACGTGGGCAACCTGCGCGGCTACGGCATGCTGGTCATCATCAAGCACGACGACAACTGGCTGACGGTCTACGGCAACCTCGACAAGCCCTCGGTCAGCGAAGGCGCGCAGGTGTCCGGCGGCCAGGAGGTCGGGCGCATGGGCAGGTCCGACAGCGAGCTGCACTTCGAGGTGCGCAACAACGGCAAGCCGGTCGACCCGGCCGGGCTGCTGCCCGCGCGCGGCTGAGGCGGGCGCGGACAGGGGCGGGCAGCGGCGGGCGCCGCCGCTACTGCGCGTGCTCGATCACCATCTGCACGCGCGTGACGCCGTTGAAGGTGTTGTTGTCCAGCCGGTAGGCCACCAGCGCGCTGGCGCCGAGCGAATCGGCGTGGTTGAACCAGATCGCGTCGAAGCGCTGGCTGCCGCGCCCGAGCTGCAGCTTGAGGTGCTTGCCCTTGAGCACGCTCTGGCGCAGCACGTCGAACTCGCCGCAGAAGGTCGGCGCGGGAAAGCCCTGGCCCCACACCTGCTGCTCGAGCAGCGCGACGAATTCCGGGCTGAAGCAGCCGTCCTCGATGTCGCCGTCGGTCTCGATCACGCGCGCGAGCTGCTCGTCGTCCAGCCATTCGCGTCCCACCGCCTCGAACGCTTCCGTGAACTCGCCGAAGGTGTCCGCGCGCAGCGTCAGGCCGGCCGCCATCGCATGGCCGCCGAACTTGACCAGCAGGCCGGGATGGCGCTTGGACACCAGGTCCAGCGCGTCGCGCAGGTGGAAGCCGGGGATCGAGCGGCCCGAGCCCTTGATGGTGCCGTCGTCGCCGGGCGCGAAGGTGATGGTCGGCCGGTGGTATTTCTCCTTGAGCCGCGACGCCACGATGCCGATCACGCCCTGGTGCCAGGTATCGTTGAACACGCTCACGGTGAAGCGCGCGGCCGGGTCCAGCGCGCCCAGCGGGCCTTCCAGGATGCGCAGCGCTTCCTGCTGCATGCCGGCCTCGATGTCGCGGCGCTCGCGGTTCATGCCGTCGAGTTCCTGGGCGATTTCCCACGCGCGGCTGGCGTCGTCGGTGAGCAGGCATTCGATGCCGAGCGACATGTCGGCCAGCCGCCCGGCCGCGTTCAGGCGCGGGCCCACGCCGAAGCCGAGGTCGAAGGTGTTGGCGCGCGCGGCTTCGCGCCCGGCGGCGCGGAACAGCGCGGCCACGCCCGCGTGCATGCGCCCGGCGCGCATGCGCTTGAGGCCCTGCGCCACCAGGATGCGGTTGTTGCTGTCGAGCTTGACCACGTCGGCCACCGTGCCCAGCGCCACCAGGTCGAGCAGGGCGTCCAGGCGCGGCTGGGTCTGCGCGTCGAACGCGCCGCGGCGGCGCAGCTCGGCGCGCAGCGCCAGCAGCACGTAGAACATCACGCCCACGCCGGCCAGGTTCTTGCTCGGGAAGGCGCAGCCGGGCTGGTTGGGGTTGACGATCACCGCCGCGTCCGGCAGCTGCTCGCCGGGCAGGTGGTGGTCGGTCACCACCACGTCGATGCCGAGCGCGTTGGCCGCCGCCACGCCGTCCACGCTGGCGATGCCGTTGTCCACCGTGACGATCACGTCGGGCTGCTGCCGCGCGGCCAGCGCCACGATCTCCGGCGTCAGGCCGTAGCCGTACTCGAAGCGGTTCGGCACGATGTAGTCGACGCGCGCGCCCAGCATGCGCAGGCCGCGCACGCCCACCGCGCAGGCGGTGGCGCCGTCGCAGTCGTAGTCGGCCACGATCAGCAGCCGGCGGCCGGCGGCGATGGCGTCGGCCAGGTAGGTGGCGGCGTGGCCGATGCCTTTCATCGTGTCCGGCGGCATCAGCCCCGGCAGCTCGGTGGCGAGCTCGGCCGGCGCGCGCACGCCGCGCGCCGACAGGATGCGGGCCAGCGTGGGGTGCAGGCCGGCGCCTGCCAGCGTGCCGGCGTGTTCGGCGGAAAAGGAGCGGACGGCGATTCGGGTCATGTGGAGGCAGGCAGGAAAACGGGGTGAGGCGTTCGGGCGGTCAGTCGGCCGGGTGGCTGGGCGTTAGGTCATCCGGCCGTTCAGGCGGCATAGGCCAGGTCGGACAGCAGCGCGCGCCAGTCGCCGCGCGCGCCCAGGCCGCGCCAGAACTTGCGCAGGTCGGCGCGGCGCACGGTGAACTCGGCATAGTGGTTGTCGCCGGCCAGCACCAGCGTCAGGGCCGGCAGCGCGCCGCTCTCCAGCGCGGCCAGCGCCGGGGCGAACCAGTTGGCCTCGAGTGCGTGCATGCGCTCGATCCACAGGCCCCAGTCCTCGCCGATGTGGGCTTCGGTGGCGTCGTCCAGCAGCGCCAGCGCGCTGTCGGCGGTCCCGGCCGCCGCGGCGTCGAAGCGCGGCGGCAGCGGCTGGCAGGCCGCGCCGCCCGCCAGCGCCAGCCCGCGCAGGAAGGCGTCGTCGCCGAGCACGGCGCCGGCCAGGCGCGGCACCGCCTGCAGCGTGCCGCCGCCGTGCAGCCAGACCGAATTGACGGCCGGCTTGCCGGCGGCCTCGCGGGCCTGGTTGACGCGGTGGTCGTGCCAGGTCATCTGGATCTCGTTCTGGACGCGGCGCCAGTCGCGCGCGCGCTCGCCGGCCTGCATCCACATGTCGATATTGCGCCCGCTGGCGCGCAGCGGGCTGGTGGCGACCAGCGGGCCGAACGCGGCCTCGGGCAGGTACCAGCGCGCCGGCTGCGGCGTTTCCAGCACGATGCCCGATTCCTCCAGCAGGCCGGCCACCGCCGCGTGCAGCGCCGCCGCCTCGTCGGCGCGCAGGCCCAGGTGGGCCGGATTCATCAGCACCAGGTGGTCGCGCGCGGCGTGGATGTGCACCGGCTGCAGGCAGGCCCAGGCCTGGCCGCCGCCGTTACCGTCGCCGCCGTCGTCTGGCAGGCCCGCGGCGGCGCGGTCGGCCAGCCGCATGAAGGGGGCGCTGGGCACGCGGGTGGTGTCCAGCCCGGCGCGCCCGGCCAGCCAGCGTTCGTGCGGCAGCGAGCGCAGGAAGGGATCGTCGTGCCGCTCGCGCGGGCCGGGGCTGGCGCGGGTCAGCAACTTTCCGAGCGCCGGCAACTCCAACTGGCGCAGCAGCGCCTCCAGCATGGCGTCGTTGCCGCCGCCGTCCGCGTCGGTCGCGGCGCCCGGCGGCACGGAAAAGGGCACAATCAGGGTCAGGTGCGTCATCATGATGGCCGAGATTGTAAACTTCCGGCTGGCGGGCGGCGGAAATATCGCCCGGACAGGCGTCGGCGGCAGCACCGCCGGCGGTGCCGGCGACGTGGCGCCGGCGTTTCTCCTCAACGACAGGGATCCTCTTGAACTTTCCGTACGAATGGCAGATCGGCTGGCGCTACACCCGCGCCAGCAAGCGCGCCAGCCGCAACACCTTCATTTCCTTCATCTCGATGATCTCCATGCTCGGCATCGCGCTGGGCGTGGCGGCGCTGATCGTGGTGCTGTCGGTCATGAACGGCTTCCAGAAAGAGGTGCGCGACCGCATGCTGTCGGTGCTCTCGCACATCGAGGTGGTCGGCCCGGGCGCGCTGCCCGACTGGCAGAAGACCGCCGCCGAGGCCGAGCGCAACAAGGAAGTGATCGGCGCGGCGCCCTATGTGGCGGCCCAGGCCATGCTGACCCGCGAGGAAGCCGTGCGCGGCGTGCTGCTGCGCGGCGTCGAGCCCGGCCAGGAGCCCAAGGTCTCCGACATCGGCAAGCAGTTCCGCGCCGGCAGCATGGACAGCCTGGCGCCCGGCAGCTTCGACATCGCGCTCGGCAACGAGCTGGCCAACGCGATCGGCGTGCAGGTCGGCGACAAGGTCACGCTGGTGGTGCCACAGGGCACCATCACGCCGGCCGGCGTGCTGCCGCGGCTCAAGCAGTTCACCGTGACGGGCATCTTCTCGTCCGGCCATTTCGAGTTCGACAACGCGCTGGCGCTGATCAACCTGCAGGACGCCGAGACCCTGTTCCGGCTGGCCGGCCCGACCGGCGTGCGCCTCAAGCTGAGCGACATGCAGCGCGCGCCGCAGGTGGCCGACGAACTGGCCGGCACGCTCTCGGGCGAGCTCTACCTGCGCGACTGGTCCAAGCAGAACCGCAACTGGTTCGCCGCGGTGCAGACCGAGAAGCGCATGATGTTCATCATCCTCACGCTGATCATCGCGGTGGCGGCCTTCAACCTGGTGTCCACGCTGGTGATGACCGTGACCGACAAGCAGGCCGACATCGCCATCCTGCGCACGATGGGCGCGCAGCCGAGCTCCATCACCAAGATCTTCATCGTGCAGGGCGTGGCGATCGGTTTCATCGGCACGCTGGCCGGGGTGGCCGGCGGCGCGCTGATCGCCTGCAACATCGACGTGATCGTGCCCTTCATCGAGCGGCTGCTGCACGTGCAGTTCCTGCCGCGCGACATCTATTTCATCAGCGAACTGCCTTCGGACCCCCGCGTGAACGACATCGCCACCATCGGCATCCTCTCCTTCGTGCTGGCCACGCTGGCCACACTCTACCCAAGCTGGCGCGCCGCCCGCGTCAACCCGGCGGAGGCGCTGCGCTATGAGTGAAACCATGCTGCGCAGCGCCCCCGAAGGCGCCGCCGCGTCCGTGCCGGCCGCGCCCGCCGGCACCCCGGTGCTGATGGCCGAGGGCCTGACCAAGCGCTTCCGCCAGGGCGGCCTCGACGTGACCGTGCTCAAGGGCGTGGACGTGCGCGTCGACGCCGGCGAGAAGGTGGCCATCGTCGGCGCGTCGGGCTCGGGCAAGAGCACGCTGCTCCATGTGCTGGGCGGGCTGGACAACCCGGACAGCGGCCGCGTCGCGCTCAAGGGCAAGCCGTTCACCGCGCTGCGCGAGAGCGAGCGCAATATCGCGCGCAACCGCGACCTGGGCTTCATCTACCAGTTCCACCACCTGCTGCCCGAGTTCACCGCGCTCGACAACGTGGCCATGCCGATGCGCATCCGCGGCCTGAAGCAGGGCGAGGCGCGCGCCGCGGCGCAGGCCGTGCTCGAGCGCGTGGGCCTGGGCGAGCGCGCCCAGCACCGCCCCGGCGAGCTGTCCGGCGGCGAGCGCCAGCGCGTGGCGATCGCGCGCGCGCTGGTGGGCAGCCCGGCCTGCGTGCTGGCCGACGAGCCGACCGGCAACCTCGACGACCACACCGCGGGCGGCGTCTACGACCTGATGCTGGAGCTGTCGCGCACGCTCGGCACCAGCTTCGTGATCGTGACCCACGACCTCGACCTCGCCAGCCGCTGCGACCGCGTGCTGCGCCTGCGCGACGGGCACCTGCACCGCGAGCGCTGAAGCGCGCAGGACGCCGCCGCCCATGTGGATCGACACCCACTGCCATCTCGACGCCGCCGAGTTCGACGCCGACCGCGATGCCGTCGCGGCTGCCGCGGCCGCGGCCGGCGTGAGCGGCATCGTGCTGCCGGCGGTGGCGGTGTCGAATTTCGCCGCGGTGCGCGCGCTGGCGCGGCGCCACGCGGGCTGCGTCTACGCGCTCGGCATCCATCCGCTCTACACGCCCGGCGCCGGGCAGGCCGATCTCGATGCGCTGCGGCGCGAGGTGGCGGCCTCGCTGGACGATCCGCGCTTCGTCGGCATCGGCGAGATCGGCCTCGATTTCTTCGTGCCCGGGCTCGACGCGCAGCACCAGGCCTGGATCTACGGCGAGCAGCTCAAGCTCGCGCGCGAGTTCGACCTGCCGGTGCTGCTGCACGTGCGCAAGTCGCAGGACCAGGTGGCGGCGCAGCTGCGCCGCGCGGGCGTGCGCCAGGGCATCGCCCATGCGTTCAACGGCAGCCCGCAGCAGGCGCGCGGCTTCGTCGACCAGGGCCTGAAGCTGGGCTTCGGCGGCAACATGACCTTCAGCCGCGCGAAGCAGATCCGGCGTTTGGCGCAGGAACTGCCGCTCGAGGCCATCGTGCTGGAGACCGACGCGCCCGACATCGCGCCCGCCTGGCTGTCCGACGACCAGTTCGGCGAGCAGCACAAGGCGCGCAACACGCCCGCCGAAACGGCCGGCGTGGCGCGGGCGCTGGGCGAGCTGCGCGGCATCGGCGCGCCCGCGCTGGCGCAGGCGATGTGGCGCAACTCGGTGGCCGCGCTGCCGCGCCTGGCGGCATTCGAGGCCACCATGTTCCCGGCCGGCGCTTTGTCCGCCGACTCGTTCGCCGACCAGCCCACCGACAAGCCCGCCGACACAAACGGCAACCTTTCCGTTTCTTCCTGACAAGTTTTCCGCCGCGCGCCGGCCGTATAAACGGACCCTGGTGAATCCGTCCGGGAATCCGCATGCGTCTGGTCCTGATCGCCTTCGTGGCGGGAAGCTGTTGGCTGCAGCAGCAAGGCGCGCTGCCGGGCCGCGCGGCCGGCTGGGCGCTGGCGGCGGCGGGCCTGCTGGCGGCGCTGCTCGCGGTCCTGCTGCGCGCCCGGCATCCGGCCCGGGTGCGCGCGGCCCTGTGCGCGTTTTCCGCGCTGGCCGGCTTCGGCTGGTCGGCGTGGCGCGCGGACGCGCGGCTCGGCGAGCGGCTGGCGCCGGCGCTCGAAGGCATCGACCTCGTCGTGAGCGGCGTGGTCGCGGGGCTGCCCGCGCCGGCATCGCGCGGGCAGCGCTTCGAGTTTGCGCCCGATGCCGTGCCCGGGATTTCACGCGATACCGCGTCCTATCTCGCCTCCGATACCGCACCCGACGCCGCACCCGACGCCGCACCCGATGCGCCGGCCGGAGGTGGGCGCTCCGCGCCGCGCCTGCCGCCACGCGTCGTGCTCGGCTGGGAGGACGCGCCGGACGGCCTGCTGCCAGGCCAGCGGCGTGTCTTCGCGCTGCGCCTGACGCGGCCGCACGGGCTGGCCAACCCGCACGGCTTCGACTACGAATTCTGGCTGCTGGCGGCCGGGCTCGGCGCCACCGGCTACGTGCGCGCCGAGCGCGCCCCGCCGCGCGAGGCCGTGGGCGAGCGGCTGGAATGGCGCATCGCGCGCTGGCGCGCGCGCGTGCGCGACCACGTGCTCGCCAGCCTGCCCGCCGGCGCGCGCTTCGGCCCGGTGCTGGCGGCGCTGGTGGTGGGCGACCAGCGCGGCATCCAGCCGCGCGACTGGACCTTGTTCACGCGCACCGGCATCGGCCACCTGATCAGCATCTCGGGCCTGCACATCACCATGATCTCGGGCCTGTGCGGCGCGCTGGTCCACTGGCTGTGGCGGCATTCGCTAGGCCTGGGGCATTGGCTGCGCCGGCCCCTGCCGTTGTGGTGGCCGGCGCGGCGCGCGGCGCTGGTGGCGGCGGTGCTGGCGGCGTTCGCCTACGGCCTGCTGGCGGGCATGCAGGTGCCGGCGCAGCGTACCGTGTCGATGCTGGCGGTGGCGGCGCTGGCGCTGTGGAGCGGGCGCGCGCCGCCGGCCTCGCTGGTGCTGGCGTGGGCCGCGTTCGCGGCGGTCGCGCTCGATCCGTGGGCGGTGCTGGCGCCCGGCTTCTGGCTGTCGTTCGGCGCGGTGGGCGTGATCTTCCTGGCTGCCGCCCGGCCGGCGCGCGGGCCGGGCGCCGCGCGCTGGCCGCGGCTGCGCCACGCGCTGGCGCAGGCCGCGCGCACGCAGTGGGTGGTGACGATCGGGCTGGTGCCGCTGACGCTGCTGCTGTTCGGGCAGGTCTCGGTGATCTCGCCGCTGGCCAACGCGGTGGCGATCCCGCTGGTCAGCCTGGTGGTCACGCCGCTGGCGCTGCTGGCCGCGGCCATGCCCGCGCCGCTGGCGGGCTGGCTGCTGGCGCCGGCCCATCTGCTGCTGGCGTGGCTGGCGGCCGCGCTGGAGGCGCTGGCGGCACCGCCGTGGGCGGTCTGGCAGGCGGCGCGCGCGGGGCCGCTGGCCGGCGCGCTGGCCACGTTCGGCGCGCTGTTGCTGCTGGCTCCGCTGCGCTGCGGGCTGCGCGCGCGCCTGCATGGCGTGGCGCTGCTGCTGCCGATGGTGGTGGCGGGGCGGCAGCCGGTCGCGCATGGCGAGTTCCGCGCCACGGCGCTCGATATCGGGCAGGGCACGGCGGTGCTGGTGGAGACGCGCTCGCGCGTGCTGCTGTACGACGCCGGGCCGGCCTACGGCTGGGGCGCCGGCGCGGCGCAGCCCGGCAACAGCGCCGGCGCGCGCGTGATCGCGCCGTATCTGCGCGGCGCCGGCGTGCGCGCGCTCGACCGCCTGGTCATCAGCCATGAAGACGCCGACCATGCCGGCGGCGCGCGCGACGTGATGGCGGCGCTGCCGGTGCGCGACCTGCTGACCGCCGCGCCGGCCGGGCATCCGCTGCTGGCGCCACCCGATGGCGTGGCGCCGCCGCCAGCGCGGCCATGCGCGGCGGGGCAGCGGTGGCAATGGGACGGCGTGGCATTCTCGATGCTGCATCCGCTGCCGGAGGCGGCGGGCAATGCCGCGCTCGACAGCAATGCGCGCTCGTGCGTGCTCAAGGTGGCGGGCAGCGCGCGCAGCCTGCTGCTGACCGGCGACATCGGCCGGCGCGACGAGGCTGCCTTGCTGGCGCGCCTGCCGGCGCAGGACCTGCGCGCGGACTTCCTGCAGGCGCCGCACCACGGCAGCGGCACCTCGTCGGGCGCGTCGTTCCTGGCGGTGGTGTCGCCGGAGCTGGCGTTGTTCCAGCTCGGCTACCGCAACCGCTACCGGCATCCGCGCGCCGACGTGTGGGCGCGCTATGCCTCGCGCGGGATCGGGCGCTACCGCAGCGACGAAACCGGCGCGGTCCAGCTCACGACGCGCGGCGCGGCCTACGTGCTGCGGGCTTACCGGCAGCACGAGCGGCGCTACTGGCGCGCGGCGCCGGCTGCGCCCGATCCTGGCGATCCTGCGCCCGAGCCCCCGCCTGGGGGCCGGCCTGAACCCCGGCCTGGACCCCCTTGACCCGGGCCGGCTCGGCCTGCGCGATGCGGCGCTCGCGCAGGTGCGCCTTGGCGCGCTGCAGGCCGGCGGAGACGATGTCGGCGCGCTCGAGCGCCACGCCGGCGGCGAGCACGTCGCCCAGCACCAGGTGGCAGATGCGCGAGGTCATCGGCGTGTAGACCTCGTTGTCTTCCTCCACGTCGGAGAACACGCAGACGTCGGCCAGCTTGGCCAGCGGCGAGCCGCTGTGCGTCAGCGCCAGCACGCTGGCGCCGCTGGCGCGCGCCAGCGTGGCGGCGGCCAGCATGTCCCAGGTGCGGCCGCTGTTGGACACCAGCACCGCCACGTCGCCGGGGCCCAGCAGCGCGGCCGACATGCTGAATACATGCGAGTCCGAATACGCGGTGGTGGGAATGCCCAGGCGGAAAAACTTGTGCTGGATGTCCAGCGCGACGATGCCCGAGTTGCCGCAGCCGTAGAACTCGATGCGGTGCGCGGCGGCGAGCAGCTTGATGCCGTGCTCGATCTGGTCCGCCGAGAGCGCGTTGCGCACCGTCATCAGCGTGGCGATGGTGCGGTCGAACACCTTGCCGGCGATGTCGGCGGGGCGGTCCTCGGCCTTGACGTCCTGGTGCACGAAGGGCGTGCCGCCGCCCACGTTCTGCGCGAACTGCAGCTTGAACTCGCGGAAGCCGTCGTAGCCGAGCGCGGCGCAGAAGCGCGCGATGGTCGGCTGCGACACGCCGGCGCGCTCGGCCAGCTCGGGCATGGACAGGCGGATCACGCTGGCGCCGTGGCGCGCCACGTAGTCGGCCAGGCGGCGTTCGGAGGGGCGGAGCGTGTCGTAGACGGCAAGGATTCGTTCGCGCATGTCGGCAGGCGGGATCTCTCGTGCCCGCGCGCGCCGGACATGGCTGCCGGGATCGCGCGGGCTTGGGGTTCGATTGGGAATGTAGATATTCTACAGAATTCGCGCTGCGATTCGCCCGGCGCCGCGCTCGGGAATGGCTAGGGATTTCACCTATGGAGCCGGAATATGCCGTGCTTTCGCCGCTTTGTGATGTGCTGTCGGGGTGCGCGGCGGAAGTCTTTCGATATAATGTAGAAAATCTACACAAAAAAAACGTTCACGGAACCACCGGACACACCATCAGGAACTCCCACGAATGTCGCAAGCCCTCCATTCCGAAGTGCAGGCCGTCACCGCGCGCGTGGCCGCGCGCAGCCAGCGCAGCCGCGCCGCCTACCTGGCGCGCTGCGAGCGCGCCCAGCGGGAGCTGGGGCCGCTGCGCGGGCTGTCCTGCGCCAACCTGGCGCACGGCCTCGCGGCGCTGCCCGCGCATGACAAGCTCAAGCTGCGCGTCGAGCATGCCGCCAACCTGGGCATCGTCACGGCCTACAACGACATGCTGTCGGCCCACCAGCCCTACGAGCGCTATCCCGGCGTGATCCGCGAGGCCGCGCGCGCGGTGGGCGCGGTGGCGCAGGTGGCGGGCGGCGTGCCGGCGATGTGCGACGGCATCACGCAGGGCAACCCGGGCATGGAGCTGTCGCTGTTCTCGCGCGACGCGATCGCGATGGCCACGGCCGTATCGCTGTCGCACAACACTTTCGACGCCGCGGTGATGCTCGGCGTGTGCGACAAGATCGTGCCGGGCCTGCTGATGGGCGCGCTCCAGTTCGGCCACCTGCCGGTGGTGTTCGTGCCGGCCGGGCCGATGGCCACGGGCCTGTCGAACAAGGAAAAGGCGCGCGTGCGCCAGCTCTACGCGACCGGGCAGGTCGGCCGCGAGGCGCTGCTGGAAGCGGAATGCGAGGCCTATCACGGCGCCGGCACCTGCACCTTCTACGGCACCGCCAACAGCAACCAGTTCCTGATGGAGATCATGGGCCTGCACATGCCGGGCGCGGCCTTCGTCCATCCCGACAGCGGCCTGCGCGACGCGCTCACCGCGGCCGCCGCGCAGCGCGCGCTGGCGCTCTCCGCGCGCGGCCCGGACTACCTGCCGCTGGCGCGCATCGTCGACGAGCGCGCCGTGGTCAACGCCATCGTCGGCCTGCTGGCCACCGGCGGCTCGACCAACCACACCATCCACCTGGTGGCGATGGCGCGCGCGGCCGGGATCGTGATCGACTGGGACGATTTCGACCGCCTGTCGCGCATCACGCCGCTGCTGGCGCGGGTCTATCCGAACGGCTCGGCCGACGTCAACCATTTCCACGCCGCCGGCGGCGTGGCCTACGTGATCGGCCAGCTGCTCGAAGCCGGGCTGCTGCACGAAGACGTGGAGACCGTGGCCGGGCGCGGACTGGCGCGCTACACGCAGGAGCCGGTCATGACCGGCGGCGCGCTGCGCTGGCGCGACGGCCCCGCCGCCAGCGGCGACGCCGCGGTGCTGGCCAGCGCGGCCGCGCCGTTCTCGCCCGAGGGCGGGCTGCGCCTGCTGCGCGGCAATCTCGGCCGCGGCATGATCAAGGTCTCGGCGGTGGCGCCGGAGCACCGCGTGGTGGAGGCGCCGGCGCGCGTGTTCGATTCGCAGGAAGGCCTGCAGGCCGCCTTCGAGGCGGGCGAGCTGACCGGCGACGTGGTCGCGGTGGTGCGCTTCCAGGGCCCCAACGCCAACGGCATGCCGGAGCTGCATCGCCTCACGCCGGTGCTCGGCTCGCTGCAGGACGCCGGCCACAAGGTGGCGCTGGTGACGGACGGCCGCATGTCGGGCGCGTCCGGCAAGGTGCCGGCCGTGATTCATGTGGGCCCGGAAGCACTTGCGGGCGGCCCGCTGGCGCGCGTGCGCGACGGCGACCGCATCCGCGTGGACGCCGTGGCCGGCACGCTGGAATGGCTCGGCGGCGCGGACGGCGCGGATGGTGCGTCCGGCCTCGCGGCGCGCGCGCTGGCGCCGTCGCCCGACGACGACTTCGCCCGCTTCAGCGTCGGCCGCGGCCTGTTCGGCCTGTTCCGCCGCCACGCGCGCACCGCGGAGGAGGGCGGCAGCGCGCTCGACCTGTCCGAGGCCGACGCGCCCGGCGCTGTCCAAACCGCCGCGGCCGTCGCACAATAGTCCGCGCCCCCAGGCCGCTTTTCTCTTTTTTGTGGCCTTGCCCGCCGCCTGGCGGGCAAGGCAGCCCCGAGCCGGTGCATGCCAGGTCCTGGCATGGCTGCATGGCCGTGCGGTTCGCCAGGAACCGCCCGGCGCGGCGCGGGGACTACCGACAAGGATGGGACAACCATCCGAACACGATCGCTGGAGCAGACATGATCTACATCCTGATGGGCGTTTCCGGCAGCGGCAAGACCACGGTCGGCCAGTTGCTGGCCAAGACCCTGCATTGCGGCTTCCATGACGCCGACGAATTCCACAGCGCGGCCAACAAGGAGAAGATGCACAACGGCATCCCGCTGACCGACGAAGACCGCTGGCCCTGGCTGGGCGCGCTGCGCGCGGCTATCGACACGGCCCGCGCCGAGGGCCGCACCCATGTGTTTACCTGCTCCGCGCTGCGCCAGGCCTACCGCGACCGCCTGACCCCGCCCGACGGCGGCGTGACCTTCGTCTACATGAAGGGCGACGCCGCCGTGATCGGCGGGCGCCTGTCCGGGCGCAGCGACCATTTCTTCAACCCGGCCCTGCTGCAGAGCCAGTTCGACACGCTGGAGGAGCCGCGCGACGCGCTGGTGCTCGACATCCGGCAGCCGCCCGAGGCGCTGGTGCAGCGCATCCTGGCCGAAGTCCCCGCCACCGTCGCGGCACGCTGAGCCTCCCGCCCCCGCGCGCGCTTTTGCGCCGTGCACGCGCGGGCTGGCAGACATCTTGCTACATTCCCTTGCGATGGCGCGAACGCCTGCTGCTTGCGGCTTTCGCGGTCATGGGTATCATCCCAGTTAGGACAGCACTTCGACGCATGGCCCGCGGCCTTGACCGCCGGGCCCCGGGTGGTGGCCTCGAAATGCTGTGCCGGGAAGAACAAGCCAATCAAAACGGGATCGCCGGCAGGCTGAGCGGCGCCCAAATCATGGGGGAACGGCCATCATGGCGGCGCGGTTTTTCGACGAGATGCTCGATTGGCAAGATGGCGTGGCGGCAGCAATCCACGCGGGGCAGGCCCTGCCGGCAGGCGCGGTGCGCGCGCACTACAAGCAGTTTGCGGAGTGGCTGGCGCGGCAGTCCGAAGGGACGATGGGCAACAAGCGCGCGGAAGCGGACCTGATCTTCCGGCGCGTGGGCATCACCTTCGCCGTCTACGGCGACAAGGACGAGTCCAACAGCGGCACCGAGCGGACCATCCCGTTCGACGTGATTCCGCGGATCTTCCCGGCCAGCGAATGGGCCACGCTGGAGCGCGGCCTGCGCCAGCGCGTGTCGGCGCTGAACCGCTTCATCCACGACATCTACCACGGCCAGGACATCATCCGCGCGGGCGTGATCCCGCCCGACCAGATCTACAACAACGCCCAGTACCGGCCCGAGATGCTCGGCATCGACGTGCCGCGCGACATCTACGCCCACGTGGCCGGCATCGACGTGGTGCGCGCGGGCGAGGGCGAGTTCTACGTGCTGGAAGACAACCTGCGCGTGCCCTCCGGCGTGTCCTACATGCTGGAAAACCGCAAGATGATGATGCGGCTGTTCCCGGACCTGTTCGCGCGCAACCGCGTGGCGCCGGTGGCCCACTATCCCGACCTGCTGCTCGACATGCTGCGCAGCGTGTCGCCGCAGAGCATCGCCGACCCGACCGTGGTGGTGCTCACGCCCGGCATGTACAACTCCGCCTATTTCGAGCATGCGTTCCTGGCCCAGCAGATGGGCGTGGAGCTGGTCGAGGGCAGCGACCTGTTCGTGCAGGACGAGCATCTCTACATGCGCACCACGCAGGGGCCGCAGCGCATCGACGTGATCTACCGCCGCGTCGACGACGACTTCCTCGACCCGCTGGTGTTCCGCCCCGACTCCACGCTCGGCGCGGCCGGGCTGCTGTCGGTCTACCGCGCCGGCAACGTGACCATCTGCAACGCCATCGGCACCGGCGTGGCCGACGACAAGTCGATCTACCCGTACGTGCCGGACATGATCCGCTTCTACCTGGGCGAGGAAGCCATCCTCAACAACGTGCCGACCTACATGTGCCGGCGCCCCGACGACCTGCAATACGTGCTCGACCACATGGACCAGCTGGTGGTCAAGGAAACCCACGGCGCCGGCGGCTACGGCATGCTGGTGGGCCCGGCCGCCACGCGCGCGGAGATCGACACCTTCCGCGAGGTGGTGCGCTCGCGCCCCGAGCAGTACATCGCCCAGCCCACGCTGGCGCTGTCGACCTGCCCGACCTACGTGGAGTCCGGCATCGCGCCGCGCCACATCGACCTGCGGCCGTTCGTGCTGTCCGGCAAGGACGTGCGCATGGTGCCCGGCGGGCTCACGCGCGTGGCGCTGCGCGAGGGCTCGCTGGTGGTCAATTCGTCGCAGGGCGGCGGCACCAAGGACACCTGGGTGCTGGAGCGCTGAGCGCCGCGCGCAACGAATGCTTGAGATGACCCGCGCCGCCGCCGCTGCCAGCGCGGCCGGCGCGGACGAACCGCGCAGTACGAGGGGACCGACCATGCTAAGCCGCACCGCCGACCATCTGTTCTGGATGGCGCGTTATACCGAACGCGCGGAGAACACCGCGCGCATGCTCGACGTGAATTACCAGACTTCGCTGCTGCCGCAATCGGCGGAAGTGGCGGAGCAGGGCTGGTGGGCGATGCTCGACATTTCCGAGCTGACCACCGTGTTCGACCACAAGTACGGCCTGCTCACGCGCGACGACGTGATCGACTTCATGGTGCGCGACATGACCAACGCGTCGTCGATCATGAGCTGCCTGCGCGCGGCGCGCGAGAACGCGCGCGCGGTGCGCGGCTCGCTCACCACCGAGGTGTGGGAGACCATCAACACCACCTGGCTGGAAGTGCAGCGCATGATCGCCGACGGCGTGCTGCGCGAGGACCCGGCGCAGTTCTTCGAGTGGGTCAAGTTCCGCTCGCACCTGGCGCGCGGCGTGCAGTTCGGCACCATGCTCAAGGACGACGCCTTCCACTTCATGCGGCTGGGCACCTTCCTCGAGCGCGCCGACAACACCGCGCGCATTCTCGACGTGAAGTTCCAGGCCAGCACCGTGGACGACAGCGACCCCAACCGCGACGCCAACGACTTCTATCACTGGGCGGCGGTGCTGCGCTCGGTGTCGGGCTTCGAGGTCTACCGCAAGATCTACCGCACGGTGATCACGCCCGAGCGCGTGGCCGAGCTGCTGGTGCTGCGCCCGGACATGCCGCGCTCGCTGGTGTCGAGCATGGACGAGGTGGTGTCGATCCTGGCGCTGGTGGGCAACCAGCATTCGTCGGAGACCGAGCGGCAGGCTGGTAAACTCCACGCCGACCTGAAATACGCGCGCATCGACGACATCTTCGCCGTCGGCCTGCACGCCTACCTGACCAGTTTCCTGGAGCGCATCGGCGACCTCGGCAATGGCATCAGCCGGGATTTCCTCGTGCCGCTGCTGGCTGCCTGAACCCCGTGGTGGTCGCGCCGGCCTCGCCACATCGTGAAATACAAGATCCGCCACAAGACCGTCTACCGCTACGCCGAGCCGCCGCGCCGCAGCGTGCACGAGCTGCGCCTGGCGCCGCGCTCGGGCCCGCTGCAGACCGTGCGGCAGTGGCAGGTGTCGGCGCCGGGCAGCCTGTCGGAGGCGCGCGACGGCTTCGGCAACATCGTGCACAGCTTTACCGTGGCCGGCCCGGCGCATACGCTGGTGATCGAGGCCAGCGGCGTGGTGGAAGTGACGCCGCCCGCGGCCGGCGGCGCGCCGCTGTTCTGCGATGCGCCGCCGGCCGGCGAGGCGCGCGTGTCGCCGCTGTACTACCTGGGCGGCACGCCGCTGACCGCGGCGCCGCCGGAGATGGTCCGCTTTGCCGCGCCTTACCTCGCGGCCGGGCATGAGGTGCCCGCGCTGCTGGCGCTGGCCGACGGCATCGCGCGGCGTGTGCGCTACGCGCCGGACAGCACCGACGTGGGCACCTCGGCCGGCGAGGCGTTCGCGCTCGGCAGCGGCGTGTGCCAGGACCAGGCCCAGGTGATGGTGGCGTGCTGCCGCGCGCTGGGCGTGCCGGCGCGCTACGTCAGCGGCTATTTCTACGACCCGGCCGCGGCGGCGCTGGCCGGCCATGCCTGGGCCGACATCTGCGTGGATGCGGACAAGGAACTGTGGTGCAGCGTCGACGTGACGCACCGCTGCCTGAGCGACGCGCGCCACGTGCGCCTGGCGGTGGGGCGCGACTACCGCATGGCCGCGCCGGTGCGCGGCGTGCGCCACGGCGGCAGCGGCGAGCAGATGGCGGTGGAGATCGCCATTGCACCGCAGCGGTGAATGCGGTGGTGCGTGGCGCACCACCGGTGGGCGCGCGCGCCGGTTCCGCGCGCGGGGCCGCGGCGCTAGAATGCTGCATTCGTTGATGTGGCCTCGGTGCGTCCCTGATGCCGGCGGCGCGCCGGCGCCGGACATGCACCATAACAAGACAAGATCATGACGTATTGTGTTGCCATGCGGCTCGACGCCGGCCTGGTGTTCCTTTCCGACTCCCGCACCAACGCCGGCGTCGACGCGATCTCCAGCGCGCGCAAGATGACCGTGTTCGAGGAACCCGGCGACCGCGTCATGGTGCTGCTCACCGCCGGCAACCTGGCCATCAGCCAGTCGGTGCGGCAGGTGCTGGCCGAAGGGCGCGACGAGAAGCGCTCGCTGTGGACCGCGCGCGACATGTTCGAGGCCGCCACCATCGTCGGCGACGCGGTGCGCCAGGTGCACAAGCACGATGCCCACGCGCTGCGCGAGGCCGGCATCGAGTTCAACGTGAGCCTGATCTTCGGCGGCCAGATCCGCGGCGAGCGGGTGCGCCTGTTCAATGTGTACGCGGCCGGCAACTTCGTCGAGGCCACGCCCGAGAACTGCTACTTCCAGATCGGCGAGGCCAAGTACGGCAAGCCGATCATCGACCGCGTGGTGGAGCCGTCGCTGCCGCTGGGCGAGGCCGCCAAGTGCGCGCTGATCTCGATGGACTCCACGCTCAAGTCGAACATCTCGGTGGGGCTGCCGCTGGACCTGCTGGTCTACGAGGCCGACTCGCTGTGCGTGAGCCGCTTCGTCAACATCGACGAGAAGAACGCCTACTTCCGCATGATCCGCGACACCTGGGGCCAGCGCCTGCGCCAGGTCTTCGGCGAGATCCACGACCCGGAATGGGATGCCGCGGCGCCGGCCGAATTCCCGCTGGCGCGCCAGGGCGAGGCCGACCGCTGGGGCCAGCCGGTGCGCGCCAAGCGCGAGCGCAGCGGCGGGCGCGGCTGAAGGCGCCGGCCAGGGCTCGGCCAGGGTGAGGTGAGGGGCAAGCGGCGCATGCGCCGCAGCGCGCCGCGGGCACGAAGGGTGGGTGCGAGGAGGGGGCAGGTGAAGGTCCGCTTGTCACAAATGCGGCGGTGCAGCAGGCAGCCGCTCATGTATAATCCCGATTTCCCCGGCAAGCTCGGTTTATGACCAAATTCGTCTTCGTCACCGGTGGCGTCGTCTCTTCTCTCGGCAAGGGCATCGCTGCTGCTTCGCTCGC
>Ga0255338_1001001_pt1 | contig 63254 bp, 62 predicted proteins | sample MeOH1_35cm_T4_19_FD_203715 | JGI IMG/M metagenome (GOLD analysis project Ga0255338, IMG submission 203715) | Sandy soil microbial communities from University of British Columbia, Vancouver, Canada - MeOH1_35cm_T4_195 | ecosystem: Engineered > Artificial ecosystem > Sand microcosm > Unclassified ... | reverse complement strand
TTCGATCCTCCTCCTCTCCACCACAGCCTCTTTTTTCAGTTTCGAGTGGGCTCTTAGCTCAGTTGGTAGAGCAGCGGACTCTTAATCCGTAGGTCGAGTGTTCGAGTCACTCAGGGCCCACCACTCATCCCGCAAGGGTGTGAACAAGCCTGCTATCTTTTGGATAGCAGGCTTTTTATTAGTTGCGGTGGTGACAGTTTGGTGACAGTCAGCCGCATAGGACGCGCAGCTGTTTGCTTCCCCCAAGTCGGGGCACCTTCATGGCATACCCTTCAATTGACCCCAGTATTGGCGGCTCCACTTTCGACTTGGAGCAGACATTGGCCTAGCGGCGGTGCATGAAGAGTGAATAGTGCCGGCCGTACGAACGGAGCTCTTTACGTTCGGGGCAGGTGGCAGCAGTATCGGGCGCCTAAGTTACTGTCAAACCACGAAATTAATGTCGGCGCGGTGTGGCAGTACATTACCCGATAAGCCCATCACGCCTTTTCGCTGCCTCGACTCGGGCCTAAAGGGTTCTTGCAGCCCTAACCCAGTCGGGTGGTGGAGCCGAAGTCAAAATTGGGGAAACCCTGCTCGCGCATGGTCGGCACGTTGGGCACCATCTGCGAGCGCGTCGCGCTCGTCACGGCGGGCGCCTTGAGCTTGCCCGCCTTCACGCGCGGCGCGGACGAGGACGCGGTGTCGAAGAACAGGTCGCGACACGCCGATGGCGCAGACCGTCAGCGACGAGGTCAACGAGCGCTACCGGGCCAACATCCCGGTACGGCGCTTCGGCACACCGGGCGATGTGGCGGCCGCGGTGTCGTACCTCGCCAGCACTGGGGCCGGCTTCGTCACCGGCATAACGCTGGATGTGAACGGCGGCTCGTTCACGATCTGAGGCCGGTCAGGGAATTGGCAATTGGGAGAACCTGGGGCGACGGTGACAAGGGGCAAGGCCTGCGGAAATATTTCCTCGAACTACTTGCTCGTCCGTCGGGTTCGCTACTTCAGACGCCTTGCCGCGAGGTGCTATCTCGTCCCATCAGGGTGAAGCCTACGTTCACTGAGACCGCGATTCCCTTAATGTCTTTGTTCATGCGATCCAGGAGAAGACTCGCCGCACGGTTGCCGATCTCGGCCCCATCGACGCGCACTGATGACAGGGTGGGCACGGTGTCAACAGCCAAAGCCTGGTCGCCAAAACCGATCACGCCCAGCTCAGCCGGAATACCGATGGATTGGGCATGCGCCTCGGCGATGACGCCCTGGGCCAATGCGTCAGAGCTGCAAAACACCGCGTCAGCATTCGGCGCCTCCGCGAGCAGCTGTCGCAACGCGGAACGTCCGCGTCCCGCTTGCGGTTGCAACTCGGAAAACACGACTTCCGCGTCGACGGGGATGCCCAGGTCTTCCGCCGCAGCGCGGAAGCCTTGGGCGCGTCGTGCGGCGCGAGCGTCGTCAGCGCGCAGGATTGCCGGCGAACGGTAGCCCGCCTGAAGCAGGTGCTTCAGGGCTGCCCGTCCCGCGTCTTCCTGGATAAATCCGACGGCGCAATCTATTGGGGACGTAGCATAGTCCCAGAGCTCCACGACGGGGATGCCGGCAGCGTCCAGTAGACGCCTGGCGCGCGGCGTGTGTTCCGCTCCGGTGAGAGCCACGCCGTCAGGGCGGCGGCTCAGGATGGCAGCGAGCCAGGCCTCTTCCCGCTTCGCGTCGTAACGCGAAATGCCAAGGGTCGTCTCGTATCCGGCCACAGCGAGCGAATCTATCAGGGACTCGGCCATCTCTGAGAACAGCGAATGGGCCATCGTTGGTATCGTCACCGCGACCAAACGCGTCCGCCGGGATGTCAGGCCCCCGGCAAGCGCGTTCGGCACGTATCCGATCTGTTCTACCGCACGCAGCACCCGTTCCCGGGTTTCCGGCGTCAAAAGATCGGGGCGCGACAGTGCTCGGGAGACGGTAATGGGGGACACATCGGCAAGCCGCGCAACGTCCTTTAAGGTCACGGCTGCGGAGGTCGGCGCGCCGGGGCGCGTAGAAGGATGCGAGTCAGGGATCGGCATGATAATGATTGCGATATCAAGTCCCATATGAAAGCATACATTTCCAGCATTCAAGACCTAGGGTAATCCCGAGATGCCCCGCGATGTAGGATGACCGATGATTGCGGTGTCATTACCACCACACAGTCATGAGTCATTCCACTCGCCGCGCCGTCCTGGCCGCCCTCCTCGCTTCCTGTGCCGCCGCTCCACTCACCGCTTTGGCGCAGGAGCGTTATCCGACGCGGCCGATCACTCTCGTCATCCCTTTCCCGGCCGGCGGCCAGACCGACGTGGTCGGGCGGGTGATCGGAGAGCAGCTGTCGAAGCGCCTCGGCCAGCCGGTGATTGTCGAGAACCGACCGGGCGTGAATGGCTCCCTCGCGTCTGAGCAGGTCGCCCGCAAGGCACCGGACGGTTACACGCTGGTGGCAACCGGTCCGGGCACGCACGCCATCAACCAGCTGGTGAACGCGAACGTCAAATACGACGCTAGGAAGGACTTCTCCCACGTCGCCATGCTCACGCGTACCAGCAACGTGCTGCTTGCATCGCCCGCCTACAAGGCCAACAGCGTCGCCGACGTGATCGCCCAGTCCAAGGCGCAGCCGAAGTCAGTCAATTTCGCGCTGACGGGCATCGGAGCGTCCGGGCACATGTCCATGGAACTCCTCAAGCAGGCGGCTGGCATCGACTTCAACGCGATACCGTACAAGGGCGATACGCCGGCTATCACGGACCTGATCGGCGGGCAGGTCAACCTGCTGTTCGTCAACGCGACCGCCGCCGTGCCTTACGTGCAGGGCGGCAAGTTGCGTGCGCTTGCCGTGACAGGGACCAGCCGCAATCCGCTGCTGCCCAACGTGCCGACCATGGCCGAGGCCGGGTTACCCGCCGTCGTGGTGGAGTCCTACGTCGGCCTCGCCGGTCCGGCCGGCCTGCCCGCCGCGATTGTCGAGCGACTGAACCACGAGTGCCAAGCGATCCTCGCGATGCCGGAGGTGCGTGAGCGTCTGTCCGCGATGGGTATCGCCGCGATGCCGGGGTCGGCCCAGGACGCTACGCGGTTCATCGCGTCGGAAGTCGACAAGTGGGGCAAGGTCGTGAAGGCCGGCAACATCCGGATCGAATGAGGGCTGCCCATGCGGATTAACAATTTCAAGCGCGCCCTGCTGGCCGGCCATCCGCAGATCGGTGCATGGTCAACGATCCCGTCAGCATACGTGTCGGAACTTATCGCAGGCGCGGGCTATGACTGGGTCCTGCTCGACGCCGAGCACACGCCCACCGACGTGCCCTTGATGCTAGGCCAGCTGCAGGCGGCTACCGCCGCCATACCGGCTAAAGACACTCCCCGCACCGAGCCGGTGGTCCGGCCGGAGTGGAACGACCCGGTGCTCATCAAGCGCTACCTTGACCTCGGCGCGCAAAGCTTGCTGCTGCCCTTCGTGCAGAACGCCGACGAAGCACGTGCCGCCGTGCGCGCGACACGCTACGCGCCACAAGGCATCCGCGGCCTGGGCGGCTCGATGCGCGCATCGAACTTCGGACGGACGGGAGATTACGTGGCCCGCGCGCACGAGGAACTATGCCTGCTGGTGCAGGTGGAGACCCGCGAGGCGTTGCGCCACATCGAGGCGATCGCCGCGGTAGATGGCATCGACGGTATATTCATCGGGCCGGCCGACCTGTCGGCCAGTCTCGGCCATCGCGGCAATCCCCGTCACCCGGAGGTCGACACGGCCATCGATGATGCGATTCGCCGCATCCGAGCTTGCGGCAAGGCGCCCGGCATCCTGATGGTCGATCAAACGCGCGCCCGCGAATGCCTGGCACTGGGAGCGCAGTTCGTTGCCGTCGCAATGGACATGTTGCTCCTGAGGAATGGACTTGACGGCGCTGCGGCCTGCTTCCGCACAGATCGTCCGGCCGGCACGGCGGCCGCGCATTACTGATATGGACACGAACGCCTTCCTCGACGAGGCGCGGCGGATGATCGGCGCCGAACACGTCCTCACTCAGGACCTCGACGCCTATACGCGTGACTGGCGGGGCAAGTACCATGGGACCGCGCTGGCGGTGCTGCGGCCCGCCAACACCTCCCAAGTGCGGGGCCTCGTGCGCCTGTGTGCTCGTGAGCTGGTGGGTATCGTGCCGCAGGGCGGCAACACCGGAATGTGCGGCGCCTCAGTTCCTGACGGCAGCGGCAGCCAGGTGGTCCTGACCCTCTCCCGACTCAATCGAGTGCGAGACATCGATGCCGCCAACAACACCATGACCGTGGACGCAGGCTGCGTCCTGCAGGTGCTCCAGGAACATGCCGCCGATGCGGGCTTGCTGTTTCCGCTTTCACTTGGCGCGGAAGGATCGTGCCAGATCGGAGGCAATATCGCCACGAACGCTGGCGGTATCCAGGTGCTCCGCTACGGCAACACGCGCGACCTGGTGCTGGGGCTGGAGGTGGTCCTCGCCAATGGCGAGGTGCTGGACCTGCTGCGTGGCCTGCGCAAGGACAACACCGGCTACGATCTGAAGCAGTGCTTCATCGGCAGCGAAGGGACGCTCGGTATCGTCACCGCTGCCACCTTGAAGCTCTTTCCTGCCCCTAGTGCGACCGCCGTTGCCTTTGCCGGAATGCAGTCGCTCGATCAGGCCGTTGCCCTCCTGCAGCACCTGAAGGGCAGACTGGGTGAGCGCTTCACTGCATTCGAGGTAATCTCGGGCGCGACCCTGGAGCTGGTCTGTCGCTACTTTCCCGAGACACCCAGGCCGTTGGCCGAAGCTTGGCCATGGCACGTGCTCATGGAGGCGGCCGATCAAGGAAGCCACGAAGCATTGGTCGGTGCGCTGCAAGCCGCGCTTGAGTCCGCCATGGAGGCAGGTCACCTGGAGAACGTAGCCGTCGCGGCCAGCATGGCTCAGGCAGGGGCCTTGTGGACGATGCGCGAAAACGTCACGCACGCCCAGCAGATGGACGGTGCCAACATCAAGCACGACATCGCCTTGCCTGTGTCGCAAATCCCCGCCTTCGTTCGCGAAACACTGCCCGCGCTGGCGGCGGCCTATCCCGGCTCCCGGCCGATCGTCTTCGGCCACCTCGGCGACGGCAACCTGCACTTCAACCTGTCGGCGCCGGAAGGTGCCGACATCACCAAATGGCAAGGGCAGACCGATGCCGTCAACAAGATCGTGCACGATGCCGTCGCCGGCATGCGCGGCAGCATCAGTGCGGAGCACGGGGTGGGTCAGCTCAAACGTCACGAGCTGGGACTCTACAAATCCGCCATCGAACTCGACGCGATGCGCGCCATCAAACAGACGCTTGATCCTCTAGGAATCATGAACCCGGGCAAGTTGCTCCCGGCGGCTTAGTCGACGGCAAACACGGAACAGCAATGCAAGCGCGTACGGCAGGCGTGTTGATCGTTACCTCGGGGGGCAAGCATCTGTACGCAAGCGGTGTAGCCTCCGAGGAGGGGATCGCGGATGCCATCCTCCGGAACTGGCACAACTTGCCCAGGCACCTTCGTGGCCTCTTCGCCGTCGATGTAGGGCCGCGGGGGCTGTCTGTCGTTGCGTCCCACTCGGAGGAGGTGGTGGCATTCGTGTGCTTCCGACGTTCTTCGAACGACGTGCTGTTCGAGTTTGCAGCCACCGTCGAGTTTGCCGACGACATCCTGCGCCACCTGCTCACAAGCCCGTACGAAGCACTAACGGTTGTGGACAGGGAGGGTTTGCTGAGATTCATCAGTCCCGTCCACGAGCGCTTCTTTGGCCTCAGCCGCGGCGAGGCGGCTGGCAAACACGTTACGGAGGTGATCGAGAACACGCGCCTGCACGAGGTCGCCAGGACCGGCAAGGCGGAGATCGGGCAGATTCAGACAATGCGTGGCACAACGCGGGTCGTGACGCGGATGCCGGTCCTTGACTCCGAAGGAAACGTGGTCGCGGCCATCGGGCAGGTGATGTTCAAGGGCCCCGAGCAGTTGCAAACCCTCAGCGGCGAGGTGGCGCGACTTAGGACCGAAGTGTCCGTATACCAGCGTGCGCTGGCGAGCCGATCCGGTCACCCGCACGGCTTGGATCGCATCATCGGTCAGAGCGCCGCGATTCGTCGACTGAAAGACCAGATCGCCCGCATTGCACCGCTTGATGTGCCCGTCCTGCTCGTAGGCGCGAGTGGGACCGGCAAGGAACTGGCGGCGCATGCCATTCACGTGCTGAGCAGGCGCCGCGACGAATCCATGGTTACCGTCAACGCCGCGGCACTTCCCGCTTCGCTTGTGGAGAGCGAACTCTTTGGCTATGAACCGGGCGCATTCACCGGGGCGGAACGCAAGGGCCGGCGAGGCAAGTTCGAACAGGCCCATAGGGGCACCCTGTTTTTCGATGAAATCGGCGACATGCCCCTCGAGATGCAGGTGAAGCTGCTGCGGGTTCTGCAGGACGGTTCGTTCGAACGCGTGGGAGGAGACAAGCCACGCTCCTCCGACTTCCGGCTGATCTCAGCGAGCAATCGGGACTTCCAAGGCATGATCGACGCAAACGAATTCCGACTCGACCTGTTCTATCGCGTCAGTGCAGTGACCTTACAGCTGCCGCCGTTGCGCGACAGGCTCGAAGACATCGAACTTCTGGCAAAGCAGGCGCTCTACGACTTCGCGATAAAGCAATCGACCAAGGAGAAGGCACTCGCCCGCGAGGCCGTTGAGTACCTCCAACGCCAGCAATGGCCCGGTAATGTCCGGCAACTGATGCACGTGATCGAGAGCGCCGCTATCTTTTCGGACTCTGAGGTGATAACGGTCGACGACTTCCAATTCGCCGGGCAACAGCTGCGTCCGGTGCAGGTCGAGCCTCCTGCCTCCGGGTCCGCAGGGGAGACGCAGGCCGGAGGCGCGACCGGATCGGCCGTGCGTGCCGCCGTCGAGGAGGTAGAGGAAAGACTGATCCGCGAAGCCATGGACCGCTGTGGCGGCAACAAGAAGCGGGTGGCCACCGAGCTCGGAATCTCGCGCTCGTACCTGTACAAGCGGTTGGCCGCAATCGGGCTCGAGTGAGACCCTCCAGCGGAGAGGCCGCTGTCAATTTGGCCGGGCTGTGCTGTTGTACGCGGCCGCACTTCCCCCCGACGCATAACTCTTTCCAGAGGTCCAACCGCCGTCGACCGGCAGCACGGCTCCCGTGATGAACTTTGATGCGGGAGCGCAGAGAAATGCGACGGCGTCCCCGACATCCAACGCATCGCCGGTATTACCCAGTGGAACGACAGAGGAGATACCGCTGACGAACGACTCATCCCTAAAAAATGCCTCCGTCATAGGGGTACGAAGGGTGCCGGGAGCGACCGCATTTACTCTGATTCGGTGCGGTGCGAGGTCCATGGCCAGATTGCGGGTCAAGCCGACGAGGCCGTGCTTACTCGCCGTGTATGCCGGCCGATTTGTCAGTCCGGTCATCCCGCCTACCGACGCGACGTTGACGATGCATCCGCCGCCGCTTTTCCGCATTCTCACCGCTGCTTCTCGGGCGCAATAGAAAGGCCCACTCAGATTCACCGCCAGGACCTTCTGCCAGAGTTCCGGATCGACGTCAAAGATGGTTCCGACCTCCCGGATGCCCGCGCAGTTCACAAGAATGTCCAGCCGCTCAAAGCTGCGATCCAGTACCGCGAACCCCTCGGCCACGCTGCTTGCGGATGCCACGTCGAACGAGATTCCGACAGCCGGGCCTCCGCCTGTATTCACCAGTCGGTCTACGGCCGCGTCAGCGCTCGCCTGGTCCCGGTCCATGGCCGCAATGTGAGCCCCATGAGACGCCAGCACGATTGCGATCGCCATTCCAAGACCGCCCCCGCAACCGGTGATGGCCGCAGTTTTGCCATGCAGCATTCCAGTCGTCATCATTATCCAATGAACCAGCGCGCCGGACCCATCACCAGTACCGGGAAGAAGACCAACAGCAGCAGTATGAGCAGCTGCACACAAAGAAAGGGAAACACTCCTCGCATGACTTCCTGCAGCGGAATCCGGGCCACGCCGGCGACCACGTTAAGAACAGTGCCCACCGGGGGCGTCAGCAGGCCGATCGCGTTGTTGATGATGAACAGGACCCCGAAGTAGACCGGGTCGATGCCCGCCGCCTTCACGACAGGCATGAGGATCGGCGTCAGGATCAGGATCGTTGGAGTCATGTCCATCGCTGTACCGACTACCACCACGAGAAGCATCATCACAAGCATTAGCAGCTTGGGACTGGACAGGAAGGGCTGCAGGAGATCGACGACGTTGCGCGCCAGATCGGAAACGGTGATCAGCCACGCCGACACAAGAGCGGCCGCCACTAGAAACATGACGACAGCGCTCGTCCTGGCGGAGGACACCAGGAGCTCATAAAGCTTGGGCAGTTTGATTTCACGGTAGACCACGGTCGCTATCAGCAGCGAGTAGACCGCCGCTACAACGCCTGCCTCCGTGGGTGTGAAAACTCCGAACTTCATGCCGACGATGATGATGATCGGAAGCACCAGGGCCCAGGTGCCGTCCACCAGCGCTTCCATCAGTTCGCCCGCTGTCCTTCGCGGCGGCAGTGGCAACTCTTCCCGGCGCGATACCCACCACCATGCGATAGCAAGTCCAAACCCGAGGTACAAGCCGGGCATGATGCCGGCCATGAATAGCTTCGTGATGGACACGTTTGCCGCCACTCCGAAGATCACGAAACCGATCGACGGGGGAATCACAGGCGCAATGACTCCCGAGGCGGCGACAAGCCCTGCGGAGCGACCCCGGTCGTGGCCGGCTGCGGTCATCATCGGGATCAGAAGAGCTGCCAAGGCGGCTGCATCGGCAACGGCAGACCCGGAGATGGCAGCCAGCACGCAGGCCGCCATCACCGTTACGTATCCTAGCCCGCCCCGCACGTGCCCGACCAAGGCAATGGCGACGGCGACGATGCGGCGTGACAGTCCCCCGGCATTCATGATCTCGCCGGCCAGGATAAAGAATGGCACGGCCATCAAGGGAAAGCTGTCCGCGCCGTTGACCAGGTTCTGGGCCAGGATCTGCGCGTCGAACAGATCCAGGTGGAACATCAGCGCCACTCCGCTGAGAATGAGGGCGAATGCAATTGGCATCCCCAGCATCATGGTGCCGAGGAGTGAAAAGAGGAAAATTCCGATAGTCATGGTCGTTCAGCCGGCATGCCGCGACGGGGCCATGCCAACTCCCGTAGGCGCGAGGGCCTGGAGCTCCTCGGACTCCTCGACGACCACGAGCTCGGCATCCCCCGCGCGGCCGGTCACGAGCCGGTAGAGTTCAACCAAGAGGATCACGGCCGTCGAAATGCTGAACACGACTCCGGAAGCGTAGAAGATCCCGAGAGACAGCCCTGACACCGGTGCCACCATCTGCACATTCGCCACAGCCTGCTCCCAGGTGCCTACCAGGAGAAGCCAGGTGGCGTAAAGCATCAGCAACAGGACGGCGGCCACGCACAGCTGCTTTCCTCGTCTGGGCAGTCGGCGTACAAGGACGTCAACGCCCAGATGGCCGCGCTCTCGCATAGCCACGATGGCGCCGAGGAACGTCATCCAGACGAACAGCCATCGTGACAGCTCCTCGGACAAAATGATTCCCGAGTTGAAGCCATAGCGCATCACGACGTTGCCGAAGACCAGGATCACCATGGCCATGAGCATCGCGGCCATCAGGAACCTGAGAAGGCGGAAGTAGAGTTCAAAGAGCTTGTTCATTGTCTCCTCCGGACTGCGGAAGGGGAATGGCCACTGTTGCCTGAATGCCGGATACGGTTGCCACAGTACTTACCGTGAAAATCTTCCCCGTGCAATCGGAGCACGGGGAAGAGCAATTACTTGCGGACGCGCTGGACTTCCTGGTTGAACAGCTTCATCAGCGATGGGTCGTATTCCGCCGAGAACTTGGCGATGATCGGTTTCGCAAGAGCGTTCATGCGTTCGATTTCCGATTTCGGGAGCTCGTCTACCTGCATTCCCTTGGCGCGAAGATCGGCGATGGCTTTCTCCAGGATGTCTCGGCTCACTTTGCGCTCGTAGGCCTTCGCTTCCTCCATCGACTCACGAATGATCCTCTGTTCGGTGGGCGACAGTTTGTCCCAGAACTTCTTGCTCATGAGGATGATGTTGTTGCCGTAAACATGTCCCGTCAGGCCGACGTACTTCTGGACCTCGTAGAACTTGGTAGTCAGGATCAGGGGCAGCGGATTCTCCTGGGCGTCGACCGTGCGCGTTTCCATCGCGGTGTACAGCTCTGAGAACGCCAGCGGCACCGGGTTCATCTTGAACGCCTTGAAGGTCTCCACGAACACGGGGTTCAGCTGCACGCGGATCTTCAAGCCTTCCAGATCCTCCAGCCTCTTTATGGGTCGCCGGCTGTTCGTCACATGGCGGAAGCCGTTCTCCCAATATCCAAGGCCGATGATCCCCTTCTCCGGAAGACGATCGAGCAGCGCTTGGCCGAACGGGCCATCCAGCAGCGCGTCGGCTTCGCCGAGCGAGCTGACGATGTAGGGGAAGTCGAGGATGCCGAACTCCTTGACCATGCTCACCAGCTGCGGAGAGCCGGGCGCGGCCATCTCCTGGGTGCCGGCGATCAGCGCCGTCTGCTGCTGCATCTCGCTGCCCAGTTGCGACGAGGGATAGTCGCGCACCTTTATCTTGCCGCCAGACTTGGCGGCCACGATTTCGCCGAACTTGCGGGCGCCGATGCCGACCGGATGATCCGCGGTGACGAAGTAACCGAAGCGGATGGTGCGCTCCTGAATGTCGGCTTGGGCTAGCGCCGGCGCGTTTGCGCCGAATACTGTCAGAACAGACAGAGCGAGCGCAAGTTTTGGAAAGTTCATTTTGAAAGGTCTCCTTAAAGAGTAGTTGGATCAGCAGGGTCGGTCGGTCACCGCGTCCGAAGGGTGCTTACTGGCCGGGGTGTAAAGCGCAAGAGTCATGCCACGGAAGTCTGCTGCTGCGCATAGCAGGAAAGACGCTCCGACTCGTCGAATACTGTGTCCGTCGCGAGGGCAAATACGAGGACAGGTGCACGTGAGGCAGACACGGAATGCATGCAAGTCCTCAGGCTAGGTACGCGCCGCCGTTCACGCTCAGCGTCGATCCGGTGATGAAACCGGCGTCGTCGGACGCGAGGAAGACGACACAGCGAGCGATTTCATCCGGTGTGCCCAGACGGCCCACCGGCGTTTCGGCAATTAGACTGGCAATAAGTTCCGGCGCAGACGACCTGACGATGTCGGTATCGATGTGGCCAGGAGCGACCGCATTTACCGTGATCCCTCGCTTGGCGTACTCCATCGCCAGCGCCTTCGTTAAGCCGTACATCCCGGCCTTTGCCGTCGAGTAGTTGACCTGCCCGTATCGGCCCCGCTGACCGTTGATCGACGAGATGTTGATGATGCGGCCGAACTGACGTTCTCGCATGCCCTCGATCACGGCCCGGGACATGTAGAACGCGGAGTTCAGGTTTGTGTCCAGCACGGAGTGCCAGTCTTCGTCGGACATCTTGCGAAACGCACGGTCGCAGGTAATGCCGGCGTTGTTCACCAGGACCTCGATGGGCCCGAGCGATTCGATCACCCGTTCCACGCCCCGCGAGCAGGCTTTCGCATCAGCCACGTCCCAGCAGAACGCCGGGATCTCGTTCGCCTCTTGGAACGCCGTTGCCGCCGCCGTGTTCCCAGCGTATGTGACCGCAACGTTGTAGCCTGCCCTCTTCAGCGATCGCGCGATAGCCGCGCCGATGCCACGCGTTCCTCCGGTAACGAGTGCTGTTCTTGCCATAGTACTTCCGTGAAAAGGTTTCATACGACGACGGCTTCCCCACCGCCTGCCAGTTCGATGCCGCGCTCCTTGGAGAGCGATCTGAAACGTACGCTGCTGCCTTCCTTCCACATTTCGGTGCGGACGGTGTCCCCCGGCATTCCAGGCGCCGTGAACAAGCAGTCGAGGCTCAACAGGCGCTCCGGGGCGTAACCGCACATGCCCGCCACGAGCGCGCGGCATGTGATGCCGAAGGTACAGTTGCCGTGCATGATCGGGCGGTCGAAACCGGCGGCCGCCGCAATGGCTGGATCCGAGTGGAGCGGATTCACGTCGCCCAGCAGGCGGTAAAAGAGCGCCTGATTTGTCGAAGTCCTGGTTTCGATCACGGCGTCTGGAGCCCGGACCGGCATGGGTGGCCTCTCCATGCTCGGGCCTCGAGCGCCACCGAAGCCTCCCTCGCCACGCGCGTACGAGGTCCAGAGATTGGTGCACAGGGGCGCACCCGTGGCCTTGTCGCGGATTCTCGTTTCGCCGACGATCACCGCACCCTTGCCTGCGCCCTTGTCATGAAGATCGCGGATCCTGAACTGCGACACAATGGTCGCAGCGGCGGGCAAGGGGTTGTGGATCGTCACGGACTGGCCGCCGTGCAGAATCAACACCTCGTCAATGCCGCTGTCGAGGATGAAGTCGTAATCCCATGCGATCACAGTCGCCTGCGATGGCAGCACTTTCAATGGCGCGCCACAGACGAACTGCAGTTCCGGCAGGAAGAGCGGGTCCTGCGCCATGCCGACGCTCAGCGCGTAAAGACTGGTGTCCCGCTCGATGTAGGTGTACTCCTTTTCCGGGAAGACGCGATCAAGGAAACGTCGTGGATCGAGCGGCATGTCAGGCGAGCCTCAGCAGCATTTTTCCCTGCGCAGTGCCCTCGCGCAGGGCCCGCAGCGCGAGCTTGAAGTCGCCCAGGGGAAACGTCCGGCTGATCACCGGATCGACCAGCCCTCGGGCGCACAGACCGAATATTTCCTTCTGTGCCTGCGCCACCTTGTGCGGCTGGCGTTCGCGGTAGTCGGACCATTGCAGGCCGCTGACCGAAATGTTCTTCACCAGGAGGTGGTTGGCCTTGAACTGCGGCACGATGCCGCTGGCGAAGCCGATGATCACTACGCGACCGCACCAGGCCATCGCCCGCATCGCGGCGGCCGCCGCATCTCCGCCGACAGGGTCAAGGAGGATGTCGCAACCATGTCCCTCGGTGTACTCCGCGACACGCTGGCGGAGTGTGTCGCGCAGGTCGGAAGCGCCCAGGTCGATTACGTGATGGGCGCCTGCCCGAAGAGCCACGGCAGCGTTGTGCTCGCCGAGCACACCGCCGATCACCTTCTTGGCCCCCATCGCACGGGCGAGCTGCACGCCGGCTACGCCCACGCCGCCAGAGGCTCCGAGCACGACCACATTCTCTCCCTCCACGAAGGCAGCGCGTTCCCGCAGGGCGAACCAAGCCGTCTGATACACCAATCCAAGCGCAGCAGCCTTGTCGAAGGAAATGTCATCGGGGATCGGATAGCAGCTGACTGCCGGCACACGCACCTTTTCCGCGTATGTGCCGTACTCCACCTGGACGGCAACCCGATCGCCCTTGTGAAGCCCGATCACGCCCTCGCCTACAGCCGCCACCACGCCAGCGGCCGCCTTCCCTGGAGAGAACGGAAACGGCGGCTTGATCTGGTAACTGCCCTCGATGACCATCAGGTCCGGATAGTTGACCTCCGAGACGGCGACCTCGACGACCACTTCGCCTGGGGCGGGCAGCGGGTCGGGGATGTCGCAGATCTCCACGTTCTCAAACGGGGTGTTCTCTCGAACCAGTACGGCTTGCATCGGGGGTGGGCTCCTGGAATTGAAATGCACGTCGCATGCGGTGGCATGCATTGGCAGTCTCGACCGCAAGCTCCGTGCCCGCAGCAAAAAGACGCCGAGGCTGCAAAAGCAGGCCCTGGCGGACCGATCGTGCTCTCGACGAAGACAACGGCTGCGTTGGAGTGTCCTCGGGCGGGACACTTCCTTGCGCACCGGGCAGAGGAGCGGACTTTGACACCGCCGGACGGGTCGGCACGAAGAATGCTTCCCAAAGCAGTTCGTACCGAACGGAGAGAAATCATGCGAGACACAAAGCAGCCACGGATCTTGTTGATCCAAGGCGCGAACATGTGCTTCCTGGGGCGGAGGCAGCCGGAGATTTACGGAACCACGAGCGCGGACGAATTGGACGAAATTTTGCGGGCGGAGTGCGCGCGCCGGCAGGTGGACCTACAGATTTTCTACACAAACGTGGAAGGCGAGGCGATCAGTCGCATCTACCGCGCGGTCGACGAAGGCATCGACGGGTTGCTTATGAATCCGGCCGGGTTCCAATATGCCGGCTTCGCCCTGCGCGATTGCCTGCTCGCGGTACCGATCCCGTATGTGGAAACGCACATCACGAAAGCCTCTATCACCGGCGGCTTGAGCACCGTCACCGCGGCGGCGGCACGTGGCTACGTGTGCGGATTCGGAATCGACTCCTACCTCCTCGGTTTGGACGGCCTGCTCAGGATCATCCAAGGCGCTCGCGGGAGGGAACAAGCATGAGCGGCTTCGCCGGAAAGACTTTCGCGGTGACCGGTGCCTGCGGAGGCATCGGAGCCGCTGTGTGGCAGGGACTTCATGCGCTCGGCGCGAGGCTCATCCTGATCGACCGGGAAGCCGCGGCGTGGCCGACCGAGCTGCCCGCGGGTGTGCGCTGCATCGCTGCCGACCTCGCGGGCACAGACATTTCCGTAGTGTTGGACGCAAAGATACCTTCGGACGTGCGCATCGATGGCCTGGTCAACATCGCTGGAATCCAGCGCATGGGAGCCATGCTTGAGGCGCCCGTCGAAGACTTCGACGCGACCTTCGCGGTGAATGTTCGTGGTTCGTACATCATGACGCAATGGATCGCGCGTCGCATGGTGCCCACAGGGGCGGGCTCCATCGTGACCGTCTCCTCGACCTCCGGACGCATGCCTCGCGTGAATCAGGGTTTCTATTGCGCGTCGAAGGCTGCGCTGACGCAGATGATGCGAGTGTTCGGTCTGGAACTCGCGCGTCACGGGATCCGCGTCAATACGATCGCACCAGGTTCCACTGACACCGAGATGGTTCGGCGAATGGCGGGTTCCATGGGCTTTGGATCAGAAGTGCTAACGGGAAGCAATGCCAGTTTCAGGCTGGGAATTCCCTTGAACCGCGTCGCAGAACCGGAGGACATCGCCAACGCGGTCAAGTTTCTGCTGTCTGACGAGGCACGGCACATCACCATGCACGAGTTGATTGTTGATGGTGGCGGAACCTTGGGTCTTTAACACATGAACTCCGCGTGTGCCGCGCTGAACCCGTGGACGTCGCAGGTGTCCTCACAGCCGCCACATGCGTGCCTCGTGTACACATTTCGACGGCACACGGCAACGATAGTCCCGCATTATCTCGAAAACCCACGTGGCACACGAATTGCACTTGCAGAGTCATCACCTGCTTTCTGATCCACTCATGAACCCGCTCGACACACTCCCTCTGAAGGCTGCGGCCGAAAGCCTCGACCTTCTGGAGTCAGTCAGGGTGCTCGACCTCACCACGTCGGTGGCAGGCCCCTACGCGGGCCAGCTTCTCGCCGACATGGGGGCGGCCGTTGTGAAAATCGAGCGTCCGCACACTGGCGATGACGCGCGCGCGTGGGGGCCTCCGTTCCTCGACGGGGATTCTCTATGGTTCCTGGCAGTGAACCGGAACAAGTTCAGCCTGGCTGTCGACTACACCAGCGAAGAAGGTTGCGCCGTCTTGCATCGGCTGGTGGCAGTCGCCGACGTTGTCCTTGTCAATCAGGTGGAGCGAGTGCAGAAGAAACTCGGGATTGATCATGCGAGCCTCTCCGAGCTGCGAGCGGGCCTCATCCACGTCTCGGTGACCGGCTTTGGGCTTTCGGGTGCGAGAAGGAACCTGCCTTGTTATGACCTCATCGCGGAGGGCTACTCCAGCGTGATGGACCTCACGGGTGAGCCCGACACCCCGCCCCAGAAGGTCGGCACCCCCGCGGCCGATCTGCTCGCCGGGCAGGACGCGGCCATGGCTGTGGCGGCTGCGCTGGTGCGCCGCAGCCGCACGGGACAAGGATGCATGATCGACGTCGCGCTCGTAGACACGATGACGCGCTTCATGGCACCGCGCATTCTCCCCTACCTCGGCTCTGGCGAGCTCCCCAAAAGGTCTGGTGGACGGGACAGCGTCATTGCCATCTATCAGGCCTTCGAGACGGCGGATGAGTGCATCACGCTTGGCCTTGGCAACGACCGCATCTGGACCAGGTTCTGGGCCGCCGTCGGTGAGCCGGGAGCCGGCGCGGATGAGCGGTTTGCGTCCAATGCCGCACGCCGACAACACCGGCCCGAGCTGGTGGAACGCATCCAGGTGATCCTGCGACAACGTCCGCGAGAGCAATGGCTTGCCCTGTTCGCGCAGGCAGGTGTGCCAGCCGGGCCGATCTATCGGGTCGACGAAGTCGCAAGAGACAGGCTGCTGCAGGAGCGCGGATTGTTCTACCGCGTGCAAACACAAAGCGGAGCCTACATCCCACAGGTCGGACTGGGAATCCGGTTCGACGGACGCTCAGAGGCGTGCGTCCGCACGCCTCCTCGGCTGGGCGGGGACTCGGACGCGTTGTTGCGCGACTGGCTCGGCGCTGAAACAGTCAAATGAAGATGCTTGATCGCCTGGATGCGCAAGCTCTCCTGCCGGAGGAGGAGCAGCTCACGGTGGACACGGTTCGGCAGCTATGCCGGAACGCCATCGCCCCGCGCGCCAGCGAGGTAGATCGAAGTGGCAGGTTTCCGTGGGAGAACATCGAGGCTCTCAACGCGCTGGGTCTGAACTCGATGTTCGTTCCCGAAGCCTATGGTGGCACTGCGCTCTCGTACGCTTGCTACCTTGCTTGCGTGCGCGAAGTCTCCGAAGCCTGTGCCTCCACCGGCATCATTTGGGCCACGAATTTCCATGCCATGAAGCCGGTGATCGACTTCGGCAGCGACGAACTGAGAGCGAGAATTCTTCCTTCGATTGCCAAGGGCGCATTGGCCGCGCTGGCGATCACAGAGCCGGATGCGGGCTCTGACGCCACCCACATGAAGACTCGCTTCGAAGCGGACGGTGATCACATCGTCGTAGACGGTGGCAAGGTGTTCATCACGAACGGTGACGTCGCGGATTTCTATTTGGTCTTCGGAAAATGGGCTGGCATCGATCACCCCAAGCGCGCGATTTCCGCGCTTCTGATTGCGAAGGGCACACCCGGACTGGAAGTCCTGCGGACCGAGGACAAGCTTGGCGTACGAGGCTCCAGCACGGCAACCTTAGCCTTCGACGGCTGCCGCGTTCCGAAGGAGAACCTCGTGGGAGAACCCGGCGAAGGATTGAACATCCTGCTGGCCTCACTGAACAAATCGCGGCCCAGCGTGGCGGCGCATGCGCTCGGCATCGCGCGGGCCGCGTTCAAAGACGCTGTCGAATACATCAACGTGCGCCGACAGTCCGGCCGGCGTGTGCTGGAATTTCAAGGCATCCAGTTCATGGTCGCGGACCTCGCTGCAGAACTCGCGTTGGTGGAGTCGTGGCTCTGGTCGCTTGCACACCTCGTCCAGGCGGGTGAAAACGACATTGCGGTAGAGGCCTCGATCCTCAAGATGCGCGCCAGCGACTTGGCGATGCGGCTTACCACGGACGCTGTGCAGCTTTTCGGCGGATATGGCTTTTGCAAGGACTACCGCGTGGAACGGCTGATGCGTGACGCGAAGATTACGCAGATCTGGGAAGGAACCAACCAGATCCACCGGCGGCTCATTGGAAGCAGTTTTCTTCAGAAATAGGAGTCAAGATGAATCAAATCCGCACTGTCGCTGTCGTTGGGGCTGGCACCATGGGAACTGGTATCGCGATCGTCTGCGCCCGTGCCGGTTTTCGGACGATCGTGTACGACAAGAACCTGGGCTCGGTGGAGCGTGCGCAGTCGCAGGCCAACGCCTTTCTCCAGAAGTCCGTCAGTCGCGGCAAGCTGACTCCGCAGCAGTTGGACTCGATCATGTCGCTCCTGTCCGGAACAAACCAGATCAATGGACTGGCAGACGCAGACGTCGTGATTGAAGCCGTGTTCGAAGACCTGGGCGTGAAGCATCAGCTCTTCGCGCAGCTTCATGAGATCTGTCCTGAACACACCCTCTTCGCATCGAACACTTCCACGATCTCGATCACCGAGATCGCCGGCGGCTCGGGGCGCCCCGACCGCTTCGTCGGAATGCATTTCTGCCTACCGGCGCAGCTGATGAAGCTTGTGGAAATGTCTCCTGCCCTCACCACCACGCCTGAAACGTTCGAGCGCGCGTGGGCGTTTTGTGAAGCGCTTGGCCAGAAGCCGGTTCGCACGCAGGACACGCCCGGTTTCATCCTCAACTACTTCCTGATCCCGTTCAACAACGATGCCATTCGGCTTGTCGAGCAAGGCGTGGCCTCCCCTGCTGACATCGACCTCGCCATCAAGTCCGCGGTGGGGTACCCGATGGGCCCGCTGGAACTGCTCGATTTGATCGGCCTGGATACCCAGAAGCTGCTTTGCGAAGCCATGCACGGGCTCACGCACGAACCTCGGGCAGCATGCCCACCCCTGGTCCGCCGAATGATTGCCGCAGGGCACCTGGGCAAGAAGTCGGGACGCGGTTTTCACACCTACTCGGACACCAAGACTTTTGGAGCATGACATGAGCTACAGCATCCTGCACGCAGGCCCGAGCCGGTCCTTTCCTGACCAGCATCCCTTTCTGATCCGCGCTAGCGCCAATGGTGATGGCGTGGTGATTGTGGGCGAGCAAGCCGGTGCGGCGTTCGCCCAACTAGGGGCAGGCGAGGATCGCACCTTCCTCGCGATTGAGCTACGTGATGAATGCCTGGGGGTTCACAACGGTGAACGAAGCGGCTCGGAGAATTCCAACGTGATCGGGTTCGCCCGGTTCCGCATGGGCTCGGCAGTTCCCTCGGACCTCATCGAACTGGTCAAGCAGCCGGGAACCAAGGCGTCGGCCGTGCAGGCGGCCCGCCACGCATTCGAATCTGCCGGATTGAAGGTGGCGATCTGCGGTGATTTCCCCGGAAGGATCGTGAACCGCCTGCTGCGACCGTACTACAACGCAGCCCTGCGGCGCCTGGACGAGGGACTAGCTACTTCGGCGGACATGGACCTTACGCTGAAGTTGGGCCTGGGATACCCTGAAGGACCCATTTCTCTGCTCGAGAGAACCGGGCTCGCGGATCATCACGACGTGTCGCTTGCGCTATTCCGGGCCTTGGGTCACTCCGACTACGTCCCCGCACGCCGCGCGCAGGTCGCCCGGCATCGGCAACGTCAGGGGGCTTGATTGATCGAAAAGTACAACAAGGTCCTCGTCGTGGGGACGGGCATCATGGGCACGGGAATCGCGCAGGTGTGCGCGCTCGCCGGCCTGCGCGTCGAGTTGCTCGACGCGCAGCCCGCTGCCGTAGAGCGGGCTATGCATTCGCTGCGACAAGCGTTGGCCGTCGACGTGGAGAGAGGACGTGTACCTGCAGCTGCGGCGGAAGTCGCGATCCAGTCGATTCAAGCTGCGTCCCCGGTTGCACCGATTGGGCCGGATACCATCGTCGTGGAGGCCATTCGCGAAGACCTCCTTCAGAAGCAGACGCTGTTCCAGGCCTTGGAAGAACGCGCGGACCCCGCCACGATCCTGGCCACCAACACCTCCTCCTTAAGCGTCACGGCCATCGCTTCTGCCTGCAGGCGGCCAGAGCGGATCGCAGGCTGGCATTTCTTCAACCCGGTCCCGCGCATGCGGCTGGCTGAGGTGATCAACGGCGTTAGAACGGATACTGAGGTGGTGAAAGTCCTGAGCGATGTCACGCGGCAACTCGGGTTCCGCCCCGTCCTTGCCGAGGACTCGCCGGGCTTCGTCGTCAATCACGCAGGCCGTGCATTCGTGACCGAAGCTCTCCAGATCCTGGAAGAAGGGGTGGCGGTGCCTGCCACGGTGGACGCGATCCTCCGTGAGACGGCAGGTTTCCGGATGGGCCCATTCGAACTGCTGGACCTCACAGGGCTGGACGTGTCGCACCCGGTCATGGAATCCATCTACCGGCAGTTTTACGAGGACGGTCGTTACCGCCCGTCCCCAATCGCGCGCACGCGATTTCAGGCAGGCCTGCTCGGGCGCAAGTCTGGCGCTGGCTTTTACAAGTACCAGCAAGCCCCCGTCGCAACCATAGGCGCGACACGGGCGGAAGCATGTCCGAAACCCGATTCCGCTCGTATCTTCTTCGGCGCCTCCTCAGGCTTTGTGCCCGAAGAGATCCGGGCGAAGATCCTCGCGGTCGAAGGTGTGTCCGCCGCCGACGTTCCACAACACGCCGACTTCTGCCTCGTGGCTCCGATCGGCAGCGACTTGGCCGCCGCTGTCGATCGCGAGGAGTTTCCTCCTGGTACGACGATCGCCGTCGACGGAGTGTTCTTTTCCGAAAAATGCGTGACGCTGATGGCCAGCGCAGCGACGTCCCCCGCTGCGAAGGCACTGGCCGAAAGAATCTTTTCCGCTGCGGGGTTTAGCTGTCACTGGATTCAGGACAGCGTCGGGTTTGTTGCGCAAAGGGTGGTCGGAATGCTGATTCACCTCGCATGCGAAATCGCGCAGAAAGGCATCGCCGCACCTGCTGACATCGACGCGGCGGTCAGGATCGCACTCGGCTATCCAAAAGGACCGTTCGAGTGGGGAAACGCCCTCGGACCGGCCACATTGCTCGCCTTGCAAAAAAGCATGTTCGAGCTCACGGGGGACAGTCGGTACCGGCCGAGCCAGTGGTTGCGCCGTCGCGTGCAGCTTGGGCTGCAGCTCGACACTGCGGCCGCGCTTCACTAGCGGACCCGCGCGGCATGGATGGTGGGTTTGAAATCGAAAGAATGCAATGAAAGGGCAAACATGAAATTCGAAGAGATCACTTATGAAGAGAGCGGGCCGGTGGGCACGCTGACACTGAACAGGCCCGACGACGGCAACATGTTCACTCCGCGCATGTGCGACGAGATCCGGGATTGCATCAACATGGTCCGCCGCGAAACACGCACCCGGGTACTTGTGATCACGGGCGCAGGAGACCGCTTCTTCTGCATCGGAGGCCGCAAGGAAGGCATGGAGGACACGACCCTGTACGCAGGCGTGCTGCCGACCCTCGAGATGTACGAAAGCATCGATCGCCTGCAGAAGCCCGTCATCGCGTCGGTGAATGGATACGCCGTCGGCGGTGGAAACGTCCTCCAGATGGTGTGCGACGTGACGATCGCAAAGGAAAGCGCAGTGTTCCGCCAGGTCGGTCCGATGATGGGCAGCTTCGATGCCGGTTACGGAACGTGGTACCTGGAAGATCTCGTCGGGAAGAAGCGGGCCAAGGAGATATGGTTCCAGAACCCAAAGATCTCCGCGAAAGACGCCAGCGCCATGGGCTTGATCAACAAGGTCGTGGCTGACGCAGAACTGAAGGAGGCCACGCGGCAGATGGCGCTTGACATCGCGGACCGAGGAGCCTTCGCATTGGCATCTGTTAAAGCTGCGTTCAATGCGCGCCACGGCGGCGTGGGGGGCCTGTCGAGGATGGCACACGATCTGCTGCTGCGCACTTACCTGAAGACCGACGAAGCCAAGGAACTGTCCAAGGCGTTTGCGGAGAAGCGCGCGCCGGACACGTCGCACTTCGGGCACTGAGCGTCACGCGGACAGTCATATGGGCAAAATTCTGACGCTTCACGATCCGCACAGTGCGCGGGAGCATTACCTCTCCGGGGCATGGCGACAAGACACGATGTACAGCCTGCTGTGCAAGCACGCGGCCGACCGGGGCGGCGCCTTTGCGCTGCGCGACCCCTATCAGCGCCTGACATGGGCGCAGGTGCTGGCACGTGTGGACCGCGTCGCAGAGGATCTGCACAGCTCGGGCCTGCGCGGGGGCGACCGCGTCTCGGTGTGGCTTCCGAACCGCGTCGAAGCGGTCGTTATCCTGTTGGCGTGCTCGCGCAACGGCTACGTCTGCAACACGTCGCTGCATCAAAATTACACGGTGCAAGAGGTCATCGAGCTGGCCGAGAGCATCGAGTGCAGTGCACTCTTCGCGCAGATCGACTACGGCGCGGATGCGGACCGCCACGACGTATTCGCCGCGTGCCGGCAGCTGCCGTCGATGCGCGTGATGTACGCGCTCGCGGGCCCTAAAGACGCTCCCGTGCGACTCGACGGTTGCAGGGGCTTGCCTAATGGCCCTGCAAGTTCCGTCGGACCCGCCCCGGTAGCGGATCCGGATAAGGTGGTGTATCTCGCGTTCACCTCGGGTACCACAGGCAAGCCCAAGGGAGTCATGCACAGTGACAACACTTTGCTGGCCAACGGCCGCGCGATGGTGGCTGATTGGGGGCATAACGAGCAAACGATCCTGCTGTCCCTCAGCCCGCTGAGCCATCACATCGGTACTGTGGCGCTTGAACAAAGCCTTGTTTCGGGTTGTGAACTCGTAGTCACCGACGGCCGGGCCGGCATCAAGACCTTGGACTGGATCGAGCAAACACAAGCGACGTATGTGATGGGGGTTCCCACGCATGCAATGGACCTGCTCCACGCGATGCAACAGCGCGGACAGCCGGGTCTCGGCAGGGTGTCCATCTTCTACATGGCCGGAGCACCGATTCCGCGCGAACTCGCCAGCCGCTTTCTCCAGCTTGGAATCACACCGCAGAACATCTACGGCATGACCGAGAATGGCTCGCACCAGTACACGCACCCAACGGACAACGCAACGACCATAACGGCCACATGCGGACGATCGTGCCACGGGTACGAAGTGAAGCTCTGGAAGCAGGACAACCCTGATGCCGAGGCCGACCCGGGCGAGGTTGGCGAAATCGGTGGTCGCGGGGGTTTGCTTATGCTTGGCTACTATAGCAATCAGAAGGCTACCGAAAGCGCGTTCAACGCGCACGGCTGGTTCATGAGCGGTGATCTGGGCCGGTTGGACCAGCAAGGCAACCTCCAGATCGTCGGTCGCAAGAAGGACTTGATTATCCGCGGCGGGCACAACATCCATCCGACCCGGATCGAAAACCTGGCGCTGCGGCACCCGGACGTGGCGAAGGCTGCGGTGTTTCCGGTTCCCGACGAGAGACTGGGGGAAAAGGCCTGTCTCGCCATCGTCGCGCAGAGCGGAACCCCCACTGGGGAAGCATTGCTCGCACACTTGAACGAGGTGGGCTTGTCGAAATACGACATGCCCGAGTACTTCGTGGTGCTCTCCGAGTTTCCTCTCACCGCCAGCGGCAAGATCCTGAAGCGCGAGCTCGTCGCCTGGTCCGCCGCCGGACGCATTCAGCCGCAGCCCGTGCGCTGGCAGGCCAAGGAAGGACCAAGTCATGAGCATTGAGCTCCGCTTCGAAGAAGAATTCGCTGTCCTGACAATCAACAGGCCCGAGGCACTGAACGCGCTGAGTTTTGCGCTCATTCGGGAGATCGGTGACGCCATCGACGCTGTAGACGCGTCGCGTGCGCGGGCGCTCATCGTGACCGGTGCAGGGGAAAAGTCGTTCTGTGCTGGTGCGGACATCAAGGAGCTGCTGGGGCGTAGCTTGAGTGACCAGCGCAAAGGTGCAGAACTAGGTCAGGCGGCGTTCGGCAAGTTGGACCGGCTTTCGATCCCCTCCGTTGCGGTCGTCAATGGGTTTGCCTTCGGCGGAGGCTGCGAGCTCGCGTTGGCTTGCACTTTCCGGCTGGCGTCGAGCAACGCGCGATTTGCTCTTCCTGAGATTAAGTTGGGCCTGATCCCAGGGTATGGGGGAACCCAAAGGCTCCCTCGCTTGGTGGGGAGCGCGCGCGCGATGGAGCTAATTCTGACCGGACGTGCCGCGAAAGCGGAAGAGGCATTTCGTATCGGACTGGTAAATCGCGTCGTCGAATCACATCTCCTACCTTCCGCCTTCGAGTTTGCACGGGAATTCAGCGGCTACAGTCTGTTAGCTCTGCAGTTTGCGCGCGAGGCGGTGCAGCGAGCCTTCGACAGCAATCTGGAACAAGGTCTCAAGACTGAAGCGGACCTGTCCACATTGGCTTACAGCACAGCAGACTCAGTAGAAGGCATGACGGCATTTCTTGAGAAGCGCCGACCCGTGTTCAAAGACGGATGACCCGCTGCGCAAGAGTTCCGCGCTATGTCGCACCTGAACCGTTCGAGGATACTGTTTCGCTGTTTAGCCCGACTTAGTGCAGAGGTGTGCATAGGCCAAAGTGCGCTTTCACGCTGCTCGGGAACGTCGGCCGGGCCCCTCCGACAGAGCGCCCGGAAAGCGGCAGCGGCACTATTCCGTCACGGGCGTGTAATTGATCAAGTTGAGGTTCTTCTTCCAGCGCTCGATTTCGCTCGCGATGAAGGTGTTCATGTCCGCCGGGGAAGTCGCCGACGCGGTGTCCATGCCGTAGTTTTTGAGTGTATTTTGCAGCGCCGGATCTTTCAGCGCGGTGACTAGGGTGCGATTCAGCCGTTCGACGATCGGTTGCGGTAGGCCCTTGAGGCCCATGATCCCAAACCAGGAGGCCGTCTGCAGATTCGGGCGCCCAGCCTCAGCGGTCGTGGGCACATCGGGCAGCGCAGACCACCGCCTGGTACCTGTCGTTTCCAGCGGGCGCAGGCGCCCGTCGGCCACATAGGTCTTCACCGCCGAACCTTCGAAGATCAGTTGCGCCTGTCCTGCGGCCACGTCCTGGACCGCCGGTGCTGTGCCTTTGTACGGGACGTGGACGATATTGATGCCCGCCATGGACTTGAGCATTTCCCATAGCAGGTGAGAAGCACTGCCAGGGGCGGCGCTCGCGAAGTTGATCTTCCCCGGGTTACGCTTAGCGTACTCGACGAACTCCGGCAAGGTCTTGACCGGTAGGGCCGTGTGCACCGCCGCGGCAAGCGGCCCCATGGAGGCCAGCCCGATCGGCGTGAAACGCGTACCGAGTCATAGGGCAGTTTCTTCGAGCTGGCCCTTTCGAGTGCCTTGCACTGTCGCGCCGGATCACGCTGGCGACGATGCTGCAGTTGATTGCGCGGCAGCGCAGTCGTTGCTGTCATGCCGCAACCGATCCGGCATCCGCCAACCAGCCCACATCGGCTCACTCGCGTGTAATACCCGATTCCTTGACGACTTTCGTCATTAGTTCGCGATCGGCCAGGAAGAGCTTGTTGAATTCCTCGATGCCGATGGGATTGGGCTCGATGCCGAAGTTCTGCAGCCGCTCACTCACGTCCTTCATGCTGGTGACCTTGTTGATTGCCGCATTGAGCTTGGCGACGACGGGCGCGGGAGTGCTGCCCGGCGCGAGCAGGCCGAACCAGGACTCGAAATGGAATCGGGGCAAGCCCGACTCGGCAATCGTGGGTACGTCGGGAAGCTGGGGGGATCTTTTGACTGCAGTGACACCGATGATGCGTACCCGCGGGTCGTTGCGATAGGGGGCCGCGCCCGCCGCGGGCACGAATACGATGTGCGTGCGCCCACCGACGACGTCGTTCGTGGCGTCCTGCGTGCTCTTGAACGGCACGTGCACCATCTGCAGGCCGGCCGCGCTCGTGAAGTAGGCGCCTGCCAGGTGCGTTGAACTGCTCACGCCTGCGGAAGCGTAGTTGAGTATGCCGGGCTGCTTTTTCGCATGAGCAATCAGCTCAGCCACGTTCTTGACGCCGAGCGCCGACTGCACGATCAGCACATAGCTTTGCTTGCCGATGTTCGCGACGGGCACGAAGTCCTTGACGGGGTCATAGGGCGGCTTTGCGCCCATCGCCGCAGTGACGAAATGGCTGGACGCGGCCATGAGCAGCGTCTTGCCATCGCCGGCTTGCTGCGCGACGAAGCTGGTGCCGATCGCGCCACCGGCGCCAGGCTTGTTGTCGATGATCCAGCTCAGCCCGGTTTCCTTGCCGAGCTCCTGCTGGATGATGCGCGCGGGCATTTCGCGCGCACCTCCGGCGGAGAAAGGCACGACGATACGGCCGACGCCGGAGCCTTGGGCAAGGCTGCCGCCCGCGCAGGCCAGCAAGGCGGTGGCGCACAGCAGGCGGCGGGTGAACGAGGATGAGATGGTGTCGAGTGTGGTGTTCATGGCGCGATCAGGGTTGTGTGGCTTGGATGAAATCTTCGAAGAGCTCTTCGACGGCAAATTGGCGAGGGATGAGGCCCTGCGTGTGCGAGTACCGCAACAGCAGTTCGAGCGCATTGCGGTTTGAGTCGATACCGAAGGGCGTGAGGTCTTGCACGCTCTCGCCTGCGGGCGTCGCCAGGCGCTTGGCTTGCTGAAGCAGGGCATAGAGTTCACGCGCAATGTCCGGCCTGCCGCGCAGGAGCTCGGTTTTCACGGCGACCATGTGGTTGATCGGAACCATCCGGTGCCGCTCGCCCCATGCTCGCGCCGCTGCATGGGCATCTGGAAGCACGGGCTTGAGTCGCTGGTCATCGGGCAAATCCGTGCCGATGATGGCGGCGTCGATCTCGCCCGCAAGCAGCATGTCCACCATGCTCGGTCCCGCTTTCGCCCGCTCGACACCGGGCGGGTCCGGAAACTCGGCGAGGTGACCATCCTCGAAGGTTACCCACTGGATCTTGTCCAGCGGCACGCCGTACTCTTCAGCGAGCACCCCGCGCACCCACGTGACGGTCGTCTGGGCGAGCGCGCGGATGCCGATGCGCTTGCCCGCGAGTTGCGACACCGTCACGCGCGGGCGGCCCGCGTTGTACACGAGGCAATGGTGCTGGTATCTACCCACCCCCACCACTGCGGGGATAAGCGTGAGCGGCTTGCCATAGGCCTTGGCCTGGAAGAACGTGACCAGCGCCAGCTCAGCCACGTCGAACTCCAGCTCCCTGACCACCCGCTTAAAGGCCCTATTGGGAACTTTGACATCGGCGAAGTCGAATTCAAAAGTGGCGGGCGCGATTGCGCTCTCGCGCAGCGCCCGCGTGTTGGCGTAATTGCCCAACAACGTCTTCAGGCGTGGCAGGCTAACGGGTGTCATGCGGCCTCCAGCGCGCGATAGAGCGAGCGCGCAGTGCGCGAATAAATCCAGGATTGCTCTTCCAGGGTGAGGGAAGACGTAGCCTCCAGTGCCTCCTGCACGTGCTGCTTGAGTCCGCCTGCGGATGCGGGAAAATTCGAGCCCCAGGCGATGCGCTGCGCGCCGAAGTGATCAACGAGCGTCCGGCAGAAGCTCGCCTGGGCTGCCTTGCCTGCCTTGGACTCCCTCACGTTGTGCGTCGTGAACTTGACGTACAGGTTCGGGTGCCGCGCCAGGGCAAAGAGCGGCTGGGCTTTGGCATAGGGAGCCCCGTCTTCCAGCTCGGGCCGGGCGCCGTGGTCCAGAAGCACAACGAGTTCAGGCCAGCGCGCCAGAACAGGTTTGAGCTGATCCAGTCCATGTGCGCGCAGCTGGACGCAGACCGGAATCCGGCGATCGGCAAGGTATTGCCACGCACCTTCGGCGCGCGGGTCGTCCAGCCGCACGGCAGTGTTCGCGGCCGTGTGCCCCGCGACGAAGACGCGCGCACCGCTGAACCCAGAGCGCATCCAGTGGGCGATGCACCCGGTTGCGTCCACGCTCGTCAGGTCGACCGAGAACACGCCGGCAAATTGTCGCGGATGCCGCGCCGTGCATGCGGCCACGTAACTGTTGTCCAGGCCATAGCAAGTGGAAGCCTGCACGAGGATGGACTGGGTGACACCCGCATCGCCCATGGCGCGCAGCATATCCTCGGCGGTCAACGGCCGCGTCGACCATTCCGATTGTTTGCCGCCCATGGGCGCGGGCGGGAAAGCGACAGGGTCATCGGAAATGACGTGGCTGTGGGTGTCGACGACGCGAAATGAAAACGGGGATTGCACGAGTTGTCTGCCTTGAAGTGCTCGAATGATGCTGGCACTTCCATAAGTTATCCAGTTTGATTTAAGCGCATGTCTATAAGCGAAGCCTTATGACAATCGGCATAATCGACAGCCATGGCGCGACTCGACTGGTACATCCGGGCCAACCTCAAACCCAGACACCTGCAACTGCTTGTAGCGCTGGACGATCTGCGCCACCTCGGGCGGGTGGCCAACAGCCTCCATGTGTCGCAGCCGGCCGTCTCGCTGGCCCTGGCCGAGCTAGAGAAAGGAATGGGGCTCAAACTCTTCGAGCGCACTCCACGCGGCGTAGTGCCCAACAGCTACGGTGAATGCCTCGTCCGGCACGCGCGGGTCGTGCTCACGACACTGGCCGACGCACGCGATGAACTGCACTCGCTGCAAACCGGTGCGTCCGGAAAGATTGCCATCGGCGCCTTGCCGGCCGTTACACCCGGCCTCATCCCGCAAGCCCTGCTGCTGTTCAAGGAGGCCTCGCCGTTCACGCGAGTGGTGGTGCAGGAAGGCCCCATGGACATCTTGCTGCCCGAGCTGCGCCGCAATTCGCTCGACATGGTGGTCGGACGCCTGGCGCGCGCCGATCTGTCGGGCGACCTGCTGGAAGAAACGCTGGACGAAGGCACGGTGGTGCTGGTGGTCGCGCACGGTCATCCGCTGGCAACCAGGGAGCGCATCCAATGGAAGGACCTCTCCAAGTACCCCTGGGTGCTGCCTCCGGTAGGATCGCTGCAACGCGAGCCGCTGGAGAACGCGCTTCAGCAAAATGGCTGCGAGCTGCCGTCAAACTACACCGAAACGTTATCGGTGCACGTCATCACCGGTTACCTGGCATCCTCGCGAGCGATCGGCTCGCTCTCACGCGTTGCGGCAACTCACTACATTGGAATGGGCGCACTGGTCCAACTGCCCCTGGTACTGCCCGACCCCCAACGTCCCATCGGCATGATGTGGAGCCGCCACAAGCCGGTAACCCCTGCACTGGGGGCGTTCACGGATTGTCTTCGTCGCGCCGCCCACCTCACGCTTGCGTAAACCGGCGTAGCTGCGCGATTATTTGGAGTCAACCTGATACTTTTTGCGCAGCTTTGCCGCCGCATCCTCGAGGCACGAAAGCATGAGGCTGGCACCCGGAGTGATGGCCCTATTTTTGTTCCACAGTACACCGGCGGGCCGCATCAGCTTGGGCAATGCCAGCGGCAAGACGGCCAATGGCTGGGAAGTGTCGTTGGCTACGGCCCCCGCCATCACGGCAATGGCATCCGTGATCTGCAGGTAGGCACGTGCCAGATGCGTGGACAGCGTCTCGATGTAGTTATTGGAGAGCGTCAGGCCGTGGCGCTCCAGCGTGCTCTCCAGCGGATCGCGCAGCAGCGATCCTGCCGGCGGAAGCACCCAGGGGTAGGACTGCAGGTCGGACCACTTCAGTTTCTTCTTCTTCGTGAGTGGATGGTGCGGCCCCGTCATCAGCATCACAGGTTCTTCCAGGAGTTCTCTTTCCTCGAAGCCATTGACCGAATTGCGCGTTGGCAGCCTTCCTACAATCATGTCCACCGTGCCTTGCCATAGATCGGGCATGAGTGTGCTCGTGGTGCCTTCCGTCACCAGCACGTTCGTGCCGGGGGAGCGTTGCTTGAGCAATGCGAGCGCCTGGGGCAACAAAACCGATGTGGACGCCGGGAACACCCCGACATGGATCTTTCCTTCCGAACCTGAGCTCAGCGCTTTCAGTTCATCGCGGGCCTGATGGATGTCGATCAACAAGGTACGCGCATGGCGCACCAGGCACTCGCCATAGGGCGTGGGCCGCAGGCCCTGCGCGGTTCGAGTGAACAGCTCCAGCCCCAGTCCTTTTTCGAGCTCGGCCAGCGCTTTGGACACGGCCGGTACGGTAACGTGGGAAATATCGGCCACCTGCTTCAAGTTGCCGAAGTCGGCCACGGCCACCAGGAGCCTGAGATGGCGCGCCTTCAGGTTGACCTGCAAATACCAATCGAGTTGGGCCAAAAGCTGCCTCCGCTTGTGAAAATATCGTCAAACAGGGGCCGCCTGGAATGGCCAGCCGCGAGGGCGAGTTAACTTGCACCTCAACCCCCCGGAAATTTTACTCAATCGACGGAAGCGCCCCTGAATGCAAACATTCGCGCTGCGCAGTCCACACGTCGCGAGCCACTCGCGCGCTTTCGTAACCAAAGGAGACAGTGTGATCCCCAGACGTCTTGCCCTGCATGCGGCCTTGGCCCTTGCCTTCACAGCGACATGCACATCGGCTGCGGCCCAAACGTATCCAGCCAAACCGATCACTTTCTACGTCGCGTTCGCGCCCGGCGGCGCGGGAGACATCGTCGCCCGCATGGTCTCGCGGAAAATGTCGGAGAGCATGGGCCAGCCCATCGTGGTGGAGAACCGCCCCGCGCCCATGGTTGCCCCCCTGGCAGTCGCGAAGGCCAAGCCCGACGGCTACACGCTCTTGATGGCAGGCAGCGGCACCGCGCTCACGCAGGTTCTCTTCAAGACCATGCCGTATGACCTGATGGGTGATTTCACCCATGTGTCGAGCCTTGCTTCCTTTGATCTCTCCCTGATCACGGGCGGCCAGTCGGACTTCAATTCAGTGGCCGACGTGCTGGCGTTCGCGAAAGCCAACCCGGGCAAACTCAACATAGGCACCGTCAGGGTTGGCAGCACGCAGAACCTGGCGGCCGAGATGTTCAAGTCGATGGCGGGCATCGACGCCCTCATCATCCCTTACAAGACCACTGCGGAGATCATTTCGGCGCTGCGTGCCAAGGACATCCATGTGGCCATCGAGATCCTGCCGCCCATACTGGGCCAAGTCACCGGCAAGGTCGTCAAGCCACTTGCGATGACATCCGCCGCGCGCTTCCCAGGCTTGCCCGACGTGCCGACCCTGGCCGAAAAGGAGGTGCCCGGCTTCGAGGCGAGTTCCTGGAATGGCGTCAGCGTGCCTGCAAAAACACCTCCGGCGATTGTCGATCGCTTGGCCAGCGAGATCCAGAAGGCAGTGGCATCGTCCGAGGTCCAGAAGGAGCTGCAGGCCCTGGGCATGGTCGCGCGCTCCAGCACACCCGAGCAGATGACTCAGCGCATGAAGGGCGACATGGCCAAGTGGAAGGCCGTGATCGACAAGGCCGGCATCCCGAAGCAGTAACAGGCAATCCAGGGGCAGGGCGGCAAGTCCCTGCTTGGTGGGCCGAGGCGTTTCGCCCCGGCCCACTTTTTTTAACCCAGCGCGGCCGTCGTTTCGTCGAACAACTCATCCACCGAGAACTTGCGGGGGATGATCTTCTGCTCGAACGACCAGTCGATGGCCATCTGCAGCCCCCGGCGGTTCGCCTCCAGCCCCAGAGGTGGTGTGGTTGCAGTCGATCCTTCCGGCGCCAGGTCACGCGAATCCTTCAGCATGCGCCAGATCTCTCGCACAACATCGGGCCGCTCGCGCGAGATGCGCTCGTGCACAACGAAGACGTGGTTGATAGGGATCAGGCCCTCCCGCGCGTACCACTGCTTTGCAGCCTGGTGCGGATCAGGTATGAGCCGCTCGATGCGCGGGTCGTCCGGCATGTCGTTGCCCATGATCGCCGCCGCCACTTCGCCGCTGAGCATCATGTCCCCGATGGATGAACCTTTGGACAGGCGTTCGCAATTCGCCGGGTCGCTGTATTCGGCGAGGTGACCGTCACCTACCGTCATCCACGTGACCTTGTCCAGGTCAACTCCATATTCGTGCTGCAGGATGCCGCGCACCCACAGGCCCGTCGTCTGCGCGTACGTGCGTACACCGACTTTCTTCCCCTCGATGTCCTTCGGGTTGAGATGGCCCAGCTCGCGGTTGAAGCCGATGCAATGGTGCTGGAAGCGCCCCAGCACCGGCGCGGGCAGCATCACGTACGGCTTGCCATAGGCCCTGGCCTGCAGGTACGTGACGATCGCGAGTTCCCCCGCGTCAAAGGCATTCTCGCGAACCATTGGCTTGAAGCCGTCGTGCGCGGTCTTGGGCCCGCAGAAATCGAGCTTCACCAGGTCGGAGATGACGCGGCCGTCCTTCATGGCCTTCGTGGTCGCATAGTCGGCGAGATTGGTCTTCAGCGCGAGCTGCGCCGTTGCAGTGCTTGTCATGTTCTTACCTCAGGGTTCTAAAAGGAATGAGATGAGGACCGCTCAGAGGCAGACCTCGATGAGCATCGGCCCGGGCTCGCGCGCGGACGCGACGAGCCGCGCATGAAAGTCTTCGGCGGTCGTCACACGGGTGCCGGGAACGCCCATGCTCTTCGCCATCGCCATCCAGTCGATGCGCGGCCGGTCGATGTCGATCATGGCCAGGGCCTGCGGGCCGGGCGCACCGAAACCCATGTTGGCGTATTCAGCCTTGAGGATCTGGTAGGAGTGGTTGGCGAACACGATGGTGGTGATGTTCAACGCCTCACGGGCCTGCGTCCACAATGATTGAATTGTGTACATCGCGCTGCCGTCGCCCACCATGCAGAACACCCTGCGGTCGGGGCAGGCCAGCGCGGCGCCGGTGGCCACCGGCGTGCTGAAGCCGATCGAGCCGCCCATGTTCTGAAGCACGTCGTGCGGCGCTGCGCCGGCCGTAAGGCCCATGGACTCGCGGCCCGTCGTCAGCGACTCATCGACGAGGATGGCGTTGTCGGGAAGGGCCGCCGCGATCGCCCGCGCAATACTGACGGGCTCGAGCCGCCCGTGCGGCGCGGCGTCAGCGGCTCGCTCCTGCAGGCGCGGCGGAGTTGCACGGCCGCCCATGACATCAAGCAACAGTTCCAGCGCGCCTGCGGTGTCTTCGCCGGGTTCGACCAAAGCGTGCACGGTGCAATCCGGCCCCTTCAGCAAACTCGGCTTTCCGGGATAGCTGAAGAATGCAACGGGCTCGCCCGTTTCCACCGTGATGATGTGCTTGAAACCGGAGAGGAACTGCACCGCCGCCGGCACGGCGTAGGGAATACGCTCCAGCGGAACACGGCCTGCCCCGCGCTCGATGCGGGCGCTGAAGAACTGGGTGGCGATGCGGCACTGGGTGTGCGCGGCCACGCGACCGGCGAGCTCCAGCGCGCGGCCGCGCATTGCATGGTCGCCCAGCACGATGAGCGTCGGCTCGCCCGAACGCAGCACGGATGCGATGTGCTTCACGCGGCTGGCCGGTACGGCGCCGCGCCCCGCGGGCTCCACCGGCTCGGACCTGGTCCATTCGCCGGCGTCACCCCAAGAAGTCTCGCCGGGGAGAATCAGCGTCGCGATGCGCCCCGGCAGGGAGCCCGCGGTTGCCACGGCCATTGCGGCATCGCCGGCCAGTGAACGCGCGCTGTCGGTCCGCCTGACCCAGTGGCTGACCGGACGCGCGAATCCCTCGATGTCGGATTTCAGCGGGGCATCGTATTTCAGGTGCGCGGTGGCGTGCTCGCCCACGATGTTGACGATCCCAGAGCCGGCCTTGCCGGCGTTGTGCAGATTCGCCAGCCCATTCGCGAGGCCCGGGCCCAGATGCAACAGCGTGCAGGCGGGCGAATCCTTCATGCGGTACCAGCCGTCGGCGGCGCCGGTGGCGACGCCTTCGAAAAGGCACAGCACGCTGCGCATACGGGGGTTCTCCAGCGCCGCCAGGAAGTGCATCTCCGACGTGCCTGGATTGGCGAAGCAGGTCGCCACGCCTTGATCGACGAGCGTTGCAACGAGGCTTTCGGCGCCGTTCATATGCACGCTCGCGTCAATCGGCCAGCTTGGGGTACAGCTTCTGCGCCGTGCCCGCCATGATCCAGTGTTGGTCTTGCGCCGGCAGGAAGGCAATGCACTTCTTCAGGTCGTCGACCATGGACTGCAACGTGCCTTCGGTGGCCGGGAAGTTCGAGCCCCACGCAATGCGGCTGGCGCCGAACTCCTTGACGACACGTCCGAAGAAGGATTCCGGCGTGGCCTTGCCAACCTGCGACTCAGCGGTGTTGCGGCTGGTCATCTTGAGATACACGTTGTCGTAGCGCGCCAGGTCGAACAGGTGTTGGGCACCCGCGTAGGGAGGACCATCGGAAATGGGCGGCTTGAGCATGTGGTCGATGATCACCGGCGTCTCGGGAGAGCGCCTGAGCAGTTTTTCCAGTTGCGGGATCGCCGCGGCCGTCATCTGCACGCAGATCGACAGGCCCAGCTCTCCCGCCATGTCCCAGCCGGGCAGCAGGCGCGGATCTTCCAGCCAGGGCGCCTGGCCCGGCATCGTGCTGCCAGTGGTGAAAATGCGAAGGCCGCCCAGCCCGCGATCGACCCAGTGGCGGATTTTCTGGGTAGCGTCGGGCGCGAGGATGTCCACCGAGAACACACCGTCGAAGCGCTTCGGCTGCGAGGCGACAGCATCGGCCACGTAGGAGTTGTCGGAGCCATAGGTGGTCGACGAATGGACAATTGCGGCTTTGTCGACGCCGGCCGCGTCCATGGCGGCGATGTACTGCTCGAACGTTGCCGGGCGCTTGGAGGACCAGCCGGATTGTTCGCCTCCCAGCGGCGCAATCGGGTAGCGCTTGGTGTCGGGCGAAATGATGTGGGGATGTATGTCGATGAGACGCGTAGCCATGTGCGGATTTCCTTGTGATGTTTCGTTCAGGCGCGCGGATCAATGAACATGTCGTTCACCGAGTGCTGCTGTTTCAGAAGTCCCTGCTGGAAGCAGTAGGTCATCATGGCTTCAATCGATGCGCGGTTGGCCTCGATGCCATATGGCAGCGGGTTGCCGACGATCTTCGCCATGGCCCGGTAATGTTCATCCTTGTCCGACACAGACTCGCCCGCCTCCAGTTGCCGCAGGTAAATATCCCTGGATGCGAGGAAGGCATCGTAGAGGGCTTTGCCGAGCCAGGGATGCCGCGCCATCAGTTCATCCTTGACGACGATCAGGCCGTGCACTGGGTAGATGCCCGTCTTCTGGAACCACTCAGCCTCGAGCTTTTCCGCTTCAGGGAACATCTCGATGTACTCGGGCGGCTTGATCCGCCCGCCCGCCTGCCAACCGTCGGCCGGCGCGCCAGCGCGGCCGATGCCGGCGTTGTCGGTGAGGGCGGCGGACAAATAGCCGCTGGCCATAAGCTCGACCAGTGACTTGCCTTCAGGCGCCTGCTGCACGTTGGACGGCAGCACCAGCGACTTGACATGCTCTTCGTCGTCAACCACCCAGGTGATCTTGGAGTTGTCCACGCCGTAGTCGTTGGTCATGATGCCGCGGGTCCAGATGCCGGTAGTGACCGAGTAGGCGCGCACGCCGGCGCGCTTGCCTTCCAGGTCCTTCGGGCCGCGGATGCCAGCGTCATCGCGGTAAACCAGCCCGGCATGGTGGAAGCGCCGGAAGATGAAGATGGGCAAGGCCTTGAACGGCGCGCCGTGCTCGCGCGCGATCATGTATGTGGCTGGCGCCATTTCACACACGTCGAATTCGACATCGCGCACCATGCGGCGGAAGGCCGCGATGATGGGCTTGACCTCGACGAATTCGGGCTGGACACCCGCGATGGGCACCTGGCCCTTCTTCAGGGCGGCGGTGTGGCCGTAGGTGGCGATGGCGATGTCCAGTGGCAATGCAGCGGTGTTACTCATGGAAGCGGTGTTGTGTAGGGGTGCGTTGGATAAAAGGAAGGATGCGACGCTGGGATCAGAGGTCGTCGATGCTGTCGACGTAGACGATCCCCGCGCCGGCCAGCCGCTCGCGCAGTGCCGGAGAGACATCCAGCGACAATTCGCCCGAGAGGTAGCGTGTGCGGGATTTCTCCTCTTTTTCGGTGCGTTCGCGCGCGAGCCTGGCGATGCTTTCGATCTCGGCATAAGGCACAACAGCTACCCCGTCATCGTCCGCAACCACGACATCACCGGCATTCACCAGCGTGCCCGCGCAAACGGTTGGGAGGTTCACCGTGCCAAGGGTCTCCTTGACGGTGCCGCGGGCCGAGATGGCGCGCGACCAGACGGGAAAGCCCATTTCCTTGAGCACGCGCACGTCGCGGCAACCCGCGTCGAGCACGACGCCCACCACCCCACGGGCCTGCAGCGCCGTGCAGATCAGGTCGCCGATCATCCCGTCGGTGTTTTCAGTCATGCAGCCCACCACCAGCACATCGCCGGCACGGCATTGCTCCATGGCAACGTGGATCATCCAGTTGTCGCCGGGCGCGACGAGGCAAGTAACTGCTGTGCCGGCAATGGCGGCGCCCGGATAGATGGGGCGCATGTAGGGCTGCATCAGCCCCGCGCGGCCCATGGCCTCGTGCACGGTGGCCACGCCGGCCACGCGCAACGCGTCGATGGCCTGCTGCGGACCTCGGGGAATGTTCTTGACGACGATGTTCTTCATATCAGTTGAATCAGTTCAGGTTGCGGGAATCAGTTGCGGGGAATGTTGGCGCGCTCTATGACTGCCTTCCACCGCGCGATCTCGGTGATCATCAGTTGGCGCGTCTGTTCGGGCGTCAGCGGGTAGGGCTCGGAATTCATTTCACGCAACTTCTGCGTGACGTCGGGCGAATTGATGGCTGTGACAAGCTCCTTGTTCAGCCGCTCGACAACGGGCCGCGGCGTACCGGTCTTGACCGATACGGCGTTAAACGACTGCACCTCGTAGCCACGCAGACCACCCTCGGCGGTAGTGGGCACGTCAGGCAGGCTTGGGCTTCGCTTGTCGGAAGCGACCGCGAGTGCGCGAACGTTTCCGCCTTTGATCTGGGGCAGCATCGGCGGAAGGAAATCGAAGACAACGTCCACATCGCCTGAGCGAACCCCCGTTACCAGCCCGGCCGCCGCCTTGAACGGTACGACCTGAGCGTCCACGCCGGCCACGGACTTGAACAACTCGGCGGCCAGGTGTTGCGTAGAGCCGATGTTGGACGTGCCGAAATTGAGCTTGCCGGGGTTGGCCTTGCCGTACGCGACGAGATCCGCCACCGAGCGGAACTTGGAGTCCGGGCTCACGAGCAGCACCAGGCTGAACTTCGACATCGCGGAGACCTGAACGAAATCGGTGAGGATGTTGTAGGGAAGCGACTTGAACAGCGACTGGCTGATCGCCGTGCCGTTGCCGCCCATGACCAGCGTGTATCCGTCCGCCGGGGCCTGCAGGCCAGCCTGGAAAGCCGGCACGCCGCCGGCGCCGGCTCGGTTGTCGATGATGACCTGCTGGCCCATGTTCTCGCTCATCTTCTGCGCGATGACACGCGCCGTAAGATCGCCGATGCCGCCCGCGGCGTAGGGCAGCAAAATGCGGACGGGTTTGCTGGGAAATGGCTGCGCAACTGCGGGCGAACCTACGCCGGCAACGGCCGCGGCGAGCACGAGGGCGGCCAGGCCACCGAAAGTGGAAAACAATTGCTTCACGGGGTGTGTCTCCGCTACGGCATGGACGCCGTTATTCATGGGGTATCGATACTTGCACGGCGGAGCCCGCGGGTCCATTGAATAAATCCGCGACCCGGTTGAGGTGTCGGTTAAGAAGCGCGGGGGCCCCAGGAGCAACTTAACCATTTGCTCAACAGGTCGGAAGCATTACTCAATGGACGAAATCCACGGCTGCGTTGCACAGTTCCGGCTGTACTTCGTCAACCCCTCCTGGAGACAAATGGCGAGCTGGTAAAGACACCGCTCCTCGTCAATGCAAACATGAAAAATCGACGCACCAACGCCAAGACAACGTTCGCTCTCGCACTGCTGGCCCTTTCGGGCGCGGCCTCTGCTCAAACTTCGGTCACCTTGTTCGGTGTGGTGGACGCGGGTGTCCGATATGCCAAGACTGACGGCGTGGGACACGTCACGTCGTTGATGAGCGGTTCCTACTCCAGTGCCCGGTATGGCTTTCGCGGCCAGGAAGATCTGGGCGGCGGATTGAGCGCATCGTTCTGGCTCGAGTCGTTTCTGAGCGCCGACACGGGAACGACCTCGCCGCCAGGTTTTCAGCGACGCTCGACGGTGAGCCTCTCTCACACTGGCGTGGGCGAGCTTCGTCTGGGCCGCGACTACACACCAACGCACTCCAACTGGGCGCGCTTCGATCCGTTCGGTTACGTGGGCATCGGCGCCAATCAGTTATTGATACTGAGCGCTGCCGGAAACACGCCCGTGACCGCTGCCTTCGGTACATCGCCGAACACCATCCAGCGCGCAAGCAATACGGTGCAGTTCTTGCTGCCTCGCAATGCATGGGGTGTCGAGGGCGGCCTGACCTACGGTTTCCACGAGAGCGGGACCGCGGCAGCTGACCAGCACAAGGTGGCCGGCGGACGCCTGGGCATTACGGCCGGAAAGTTCTTTGTTTCCGCCGCTGCCCTCAATACGAGCAACAACTTGACCACTCTTGGCAAGTTCAAGGACCGCGCGATCGGCGCGTCGTACGATGCGCCAATGGTGAAGGTCTCGGCCGCCGTGCGCAGGCTCGAGTACGCAACCGCGCAGCAGACCAACACCCTGCTCGCCGCATCTGTTCCCCTGGGCGTTCACCAGATCAAGGCGTCCTGGAACCGATCGGACATGGACGGGCGAGTGGGCACGACCAGCATCGATGGCAATCGCACCGACCAGTACGCGCTGGGCTATGTCTATCACCTCTCCAAGCGCTCGCGTATCTACGGCACATACGCCAGGATGTCGAACAAGGGCAATGCGCGCTTCGTGATTCCGGGAGCGCCCGCAGGCACTGCGGGCGTCTCCTCGAGCGGTTTCGAGGCCGGCATCAACCACGATTTTTGACAAACTCCCATGGAATTCCTTCAAAGGCGTTCTGTCCTGCGTTCAGCGCTCGCGCTGTCGTTGGCAGCGGTTGGCGCGGGCGCGGGTGCGCAAACGTTCCCCACGAAGCCGCTGACGCTGGTCGTGGGCTTCGCGCCGGGCGGTGCCGGCGACCTGATCTCGCGTCGCGTCGGCCAGAAGATGGCGCAAAGTCTCGGCCAACCGGTCGTGGTGGAGAACCGCCCGGGCGCCGGCGCAGTCACCGCCGCCACCGGGGTCGCCAAGTCAGCGCCGGACGGCCACACCATGCTGCTCACCGGCAACGGCATGACATTGACCTCGGTACTCTTCAAGAGTCTGCCCTACAGCCTGCAGAAGGACTTCCAGCCGGTCTCGACACTGGCCTACTTCGACCTCTCGTTCATCGCCAGCGGCGATTCGGAGTTCAAGTCGCTTGGAGAAGTGCTGGCATGGGCGAAGGCGAACCCGGGCAAGCTCAGCATCGGCTCGGCCCGCATCGGCAGCACGCAACACCTCGCTGCGGAGATGTTCAAGGCCATGGCCGGTTTGGACGCGACGATCGTGCCCTACAGGGCCCCGGCAGACATGATCTCAGGCCTGCGCGGCAAGGATATCCAGCTTGCGGTTGAAATCGTCCCCCCCATCCTCGGGCAGATCAACGGCAAGACGGTGAGGGCCCTGGCCATCGCCTCCGCAAAGCGATTCCCCGGCCTGCCTGACGTGCCCACCGTGGCGGAGAGCGGTGTTCCCGGCTTCGAGGCTTCATCCTGGGCGGGCATCGCGGTGGCCGCGAGCACACCAAGGACGATCGTCGATCGCCTTGCTAAAGAAATTCAGGCGGCCGTGGCATCGCCCGACGTCAAAGACCCGCTTCAGGCCCTGGGCTACACCGCACAGGCCAGCACGCCCGAAGAGATGGGCCGGCGCATGGCGCAAGACGCGATCAAGTGGAAGGCAGTGATCGACAAGGCGGGAATCCCACTTCAATAAAATATGGGGGAACTGCTCGGGCACGGTTCCTTCGTGCGATTCTGGTTCGCCCGTGTGGCGGGCAACACCGCCTCGCAGATGCTCATGCTGGCCATCGGGTGGCACATGTACGAGATCACCGCCAGTGCGTGGGACCTCGGCCTCGTGGGTTTGTTCCAGTTCGCGCCCTCGGTGGCGACGACGCTTTTGGCGGGCCACGTCGCGGACCGGCACCACCGGGCCCGGCTGGTCGCCATCTGCCTGGCCGTGCAGGCTTGCGCCGCGATGTTCCTGGCGGTGGCCAGCACCGCGCATACGCCCAGCCGTGAGATGCTGCTCGCGCTCTCCGCGCTGCTGGGTGCGCTGCGGCCTTTCCAGATGTCGGCGCAGCAGGCGCTGGTGCCCACGCTCGTGCCACCATGGCTTTTGTCGCGGGCCATGGCCTTCAGTTCCTCTGGCATGCAGGCTTCCGTCATCGGTGGGCCCGCCATTGGCGGGTTCCTGTTCGCGGCGGGGGTCAACGCCGTCTATTTCACCTGCGCGGCGCTCTTTTGCATCGCGTCCATCATGTGCCTGCTGGTGCGCTACGAGCACGTGCCGGCCCCGCGCGAGCCCGTGAGCCTTCACACGTTGATGGCCGGCGCGCGTTTTATCGGCTCCAGTCGCCTGTTGCTGGGCGCCGTCTCGTTGGACCTGTTCGCCGTGCTGTTGGGCGGAGCCACGGCCCTGCTGCCAATTTTCGCGAAGGAAATCCTCCACGTTGGGCCGCAGGGGCTCGGGCTGTTGCGCTCGGCGCCTGCCGTGGGCGCGCTGCTGGTCGGCATTACCTTGGCGAGGTTCCCGATCGAGCGCGGCGTCGGCACCAAGCTGTTGGCGTCCGTGGGCATTTACGGCGCCGCCATGATCGCCTTCGGGCTTTCGACATCTTTCTACCTGTCCCTCGCTGTCCTTGCCATTTCGGGTGGGGCCGACATGATCAGTGTCGTCATCCGGCAAACGCTGGTCCAGCTGGAAACCCCCAACCACATGCGCGGCCGCGTGGCCGCCGTCAACACTTTGTTCATCGGCGCGAGCAACCAGCTCGGCGAGTTCGAATCGGGCGTGACCGCCGCGGTGCTCGGTCCCGTGGGCTCGGTCGTGATGGGCGGCGTCGGTACCATCATCGTGAGCCTGGCCTGGGGCCGCCTGTTCAAACCGCTTGCCGCGCGCGAGACGCTGGCCTGACTCGCTGCGCGCGATACAACCTGAATTCATGGAGAACGAAATGACCCCAAGCGAACTGCCGCCGGACATCGATGCGGAGTCACGCTGCCGACTGCCCCTGCCCCATCGCGAGGATCTAGACGAAGCCGGCCGGCAAGCATTCGATCGTGCCAACCGGCCAGGCACCATCGCCGGCCTGCAAGGGCCGGCCGGCATTCAGCTGCACAGCCCGGGCGTGGCACCACATCTGTCCGCGCTCAACACATATTTGCGCTTCGACGCGGGATTGTCAGCCCAGGTCAGGGAGATCGCGATCCTGGCCACGGCACGCGAGATGGACAGCCAGTTCGAGTGGGTGGCGCATGAGCCGCAGGCGCTGAAAGAAGGTGTATCGCCCGCCGTCATTGACGTTATCAAGCACAGACGGAGCACCGCAGTGCTCGGTGACGAAGAGGCGCTGGTGATAGAACTGGCGCGGCAGCTGTGGCGCACTCACAAGGTCGATGCGCAGACGTTCGCGAAACTAAAGGCGACGTACGGACCGCGAAAACTCATCGACCTCGTCGTCCTGATGGGCACTTATGCGAACACGGCAGCCATGCTCGCCGTCGTGGACATGCAGATCCCCGCAGGCAAGGAGCCGCTCCTGCCGCTGCCTTGATCCGATAGTTAACCGATCGCTCAATCAGAGCGCCACTTTACTCAATGGACGCGCGCCGCACCGGCGCCAACAATGCTGCCTGTGCCGTTCGACGCACGTGCGAACGCAAACCAGTCAACAGAAAGCGCACCCATGACGATCAAGGTCATCGACATCCATCCCCATATCATCAGTACCGACACGGAAAAATACCCACGCGCGCCGCTGGGCGGCAACCCATCCACCTGGTCGCAGGAGAGGCCCACCAGCACCGAGCAGTTGCTCCGCGCCATGGATGAGGCTGGCGTGGCGCAGGCTGCCATCGTTCATGCGTCGACTTGCTATGGCTTCGACAACTCGTACGTGGCCGACGCGGTGGCCGCTCATCCCGACCGCTTCACGGGCGTCTTTTCGGTAGACATGCTCGCGAACGACGCCGCCGAGCGCATTCGTTACTGGGCGGGCCGCAATCTTACGGGTCTCCGGCTCTTCACTGCCGGCAGCACGATGGCGGGCCAGGCGGATTGGCTCGCCGACCCGAAGACCTTCGCCGGATGGGACTGTGCCACCGAGCTGGAACTGCCGGTGTGCGTGCAGATGCGAGCGGCGGGCCTGCCTCTGTTGCAGGTGTTGCTGGACCGCTATCCGCGCACCCGCATCATCATAGATCACTTTCTCAACCTGCCGCTCGAGGATGGCCCGCCCTACAAGGAGATCGACAGTCTGCTGCGCCTGTCGAAGTTTCCGAACGTCACGCTCAAATACACGCCCGTGATCGTGATTGCGGCGCGCAAGGGCAGGGCCACACCCGAGACGTTTTTTGCCCGCGTGCTCGCCGAATTCGGCGCCTCGCGCATTGCGTGGGGTTCCAACTTCCCGGCGAATGCCGGATCCCTGAAGGAGCTGCTGCAGAGCTCGCAGGCGGCCATCTCGTTCGCGTCCGAAGCGGATCGCCAATGGATCTTCGGCAAGACAGCCGAAACCCTCTACCCGGTCCTGAAGGCCGGCACCAACGTTCGATAGCAAGGTAACCCATGATCATTGACTGCCACGGTCACTACACGACCGCGCCCAAGCAACTCGACGACTACCGCAAGCTGCAGGTTGCTAACTGCGAATGCGGCAGTACCCACACGATCCTGCCGCGCCCGGTGTTCTCGGACGACCAACTGCGCGAAAGCCTCGAGACGGCCCAACTGCGAATCCAGCGCGAGCGCGGTACGGATCTCACCATCTTCTCGCCGCGCGCGGTGGGAATGGGCCACCACATTGGGGACGAGCAGACCAGCATCGAGTGGTCGCAGATCTGCAACGATCTCGTCCACCGCGTCTGCACGCTCTACCCGAACAACTTCGTTGGCGTGTGCCAGTTGCCGCAAAGCCCGGGCGTGCCGCCGAAGAACTCCATCCCCGAGCTGGAGCGATGCGTCAAGGAGTTGGGCTTCATCGGCTGCAACCTGAACCCCGACCCGACCGGTGGCAAATGGGCCGACGCGCCGCTACACGACAAGTCGTGGTACCCCCTCTACGAGAAAATGGTGGAGCTGGACGTACCGGCCATGATCCATGTGAGCGGCTCGTGCAACCCGCACTTCCACGCAACGGCCACGCACTACATCAACGGCGACACCACCGCGTTCGTACAGTTCCTTACGTCAAAGATCTTCACGGATTTCCCGACACTGAAGTTCGTCATTCCGCACGGCGGTGGCGCGGCGCCCTATCACTGGGGTCGCTACCGCGGCATCGCGCAGGACATGGGCTTGCCGCCGCTCAAGGAACTGCTGCTGAAGAACGTGTTTTTCGACACCTGCGTGTACCACCAGCCAGGCATCGACCTGCTGCTGAAGGTGATCCCCCCAGAGAACATCCTTTTCGCATCCGAGGTGGTGGGCGCCGTGCGCGGCATCGACCCCGAGACCGGTTTCCACTACGACGACACGAAACGCTATATTGACGCCTCCACCACGCTGTCCGAAGCCGACAAGGCGAAGATCTTTTCCGGCAACGCGCAGCATGTGTACTCGCGCCTGAAGGCCTGACCAAAGCATCACCGGAGATAAACATGATCAACAGGCGAGCGTTGCTGGTCGTTGGGGCGGTGAGCGCGACGGGCGCGATCCTGCCGTCTCTGTCCAGGGCTCAGGCATTTCCCTCCAAACCTATCCGCATCGTCGTGCCATTCGGCGCGGGCGGCATCGCGGACCTCACCGCGCGGGCGGTGGCGCAGAAGCTGGGCGAAGGTCTCAAGCAGAGCGTCGTAATCGAAAACAGGCCTGGCGCGGGCGGCGTTGTCGCCGGCGAAGCCGTGGCCAAGGCAGAGCCCGATGGCCAGACGCTGCTGCTGATGAGCAACGGCACGGCGGTGAGCGCGGGGCTGTTCAAGTCCTTGCCCTTCGACGCGCAAAGGGATTTCTCACCGGTCATCACGCTCGGCTTCTTCGACATCGCCGTGCTCACCGTCGCCAACGGCCGCTTCAAGTCGATGCAGGAGATGCTGGCTTACGCGAAAGCGAATCCGGGCAAGCTGAACATCGCGACGATCAACATCGGCAGTACGCAACACCTCGCGGCCGAACTGCTCAAAACGAGCGCAGGCGTGGACTTCCAGGTGGTTCCTTTCAACGGCTCACCTGCCGTGATCACCGCGCTTCGCGGCGGGCAAGTGGATGCGGCCGTCGAGATCCTCGGGCCGATGATGGGGCAGATTGGCTCCAAGGCAGTGCAGCCGCTGGCGGTTATGGGTGCCAAGCGCGCAGCGGTACTTGGCGACGTGCCCACCATCGCCGAGAGCGGTGTGCGCGGGTTCGATGTAGCTTCGTGGAACGCGCTGGCCGCCCCTGCGCGCACGCCGCAACCAGTGATAGCACTGCTCAATCGCGAAGCCAATAAGGCGTTGGCGGATGCGGGACTGCGCAAGCAACTAGCGGATCTGAACGTCACGGCCGCCGGCGGCACGCCGGAGCAACTGCGCGACTTGCTGGCCTCGGAAATCCGGCGCTGGTCGGACGTCATCGCTCGCGCCAACGTTCCGCGCCAATAGGAGTCGTCGCGCTGCCGATCCATGTGTGCGTGCGCTTTCGTCCGCCCAACTCATATGCGGGAACATTTTTCTTCCGGCTTTGCCCGTCGCAATACCAACACTCCGGCCGCGTGGCAGGCGGTACCGTGCAGCGGCGATTTCTGTGGCGGCGACGTGGCGTGGCCTGGGGGGCGCGCCGCGCTTCGTAATTGATGTGTGCTCACATCGGCGGGACCTGCCTAGCCACATCAGCCCGCTCGCGCTGCGCACCACGTCGTTGAACCAGCGTCCACGCGCGGGGGCACCGATGTGGCAGGTCGGTAGCTGGGAGGGTCCAGAAGCGGCCACCCGATCTTGCGGTTCGCATAGTCCTGCTCCTCGTCCACTTCGGATTCCGTTCAACCTGCTTCTGCTGTGGAGGTCAGAGACCTCCTCGATCAGCTCTTGTTCGACTACTCGTCTTCACCAGCGCTTTCAACCCTTTGCCCGGCACTGTCTACGAGGTAGAGCTTCGCGGCCGTCGATCGCCGAGGCTGTGTGGAAACGCTCGCGTTCGATGCGCTGGCGGTGGCGGTGGGCGGCCGGTCGCGATCGAGTTCATACAGCTCGCTCAGAAGCGCCTGAACGCCGGCACGAGTGGTTCTGAGGTCTTCATGAGCACCGCGGGGCTCGCAAAGAGGCTCATGCCCCGACCAGTTTCATTGCTTTCATCGTTTTAGACATACCCAAGATGCTCAACACTCGCTTGAGGTTGTAAGCGAGCACCTGGAGACTCATCTCGGTGCTCACGTTGGCGAGTCCCCGAGTCAAGAAGTGGGTGGATCCCATCCAGTGAACCGCCCCGGTATTTGAGGAGGCTCCATTCTCTGAGAGGATTGAGCCATGAAGAAGTCGAACAAGTTTTCACCCGAAGTCCGCGAGCGAGCTGTGCGCATGGTGCAGGAACACCGCGGCGAGTACCATCGTTGTGGGCAGCCATTGAATCCATTGCGCCGAAGATCGGCTGCGTGCCGCAGACGCTCAATGAATGGGTAAAACGCGATGAGATCGACGCGGGCGCCAGAGCTGGCGTCACGACGCTCGACCTGCAGCGCCTGAAGGAGCTCGAACGCGAGAACAAGGAACTGCGCCGGGCCAACGAAATCCTCAAGACGGCCAGTGCGTTTTTCGCCCAGGCGGAGCTCGACCGCCGACTCAAGTCCTGATGGACTTCATTGACAAACACCGCAACACCCACGGGGTCGAGCCGATTTGCAAGGTACTGCAGATCGCCCCATCGGGATACTGGCGGCATGCGGCGCTGCGACGTGAACCGCAGCGGCGCTGCGCCCGGGCAATACGCGACGAAGCGCTGATGCCGCAGATCGAGCGCGTCTGGAGCACCAACATGCAGGTCTACGGCGCAGACAAGGTTTGGAGGCAACTCGCGCGTGAAGGCACGCCGGTGGCCCGTTGCACCGTCGAGCGCTTGATGGCCGACAGGGTCTGCGCGGCGTGATGCGAGGCAAAGTGGTGCGCACGACGATCGGCGACAGCCGAGCACCGTGCCCGCTGGATCGGGTCAACCGGCAGTTCCGTGCAGAGCGCCCAAACCAGCTGTGGGTCTCAGACTTCACGTACGTCTCGACCTGGCAGGGCTGGCTTTACGTGGCCTTCGTCATCGACGTGTTTGCCAGGCGCATCGTGGGTTGGCGCGTGAGCAGCTCGATGCATACGGACTTCGTGCTCGACGCCTTGGAGCAAGCACTTTACGACCGCCAACCTGACAGGGACCGCAGCCTGGTTCACCATTCGGATCGCGGTTCGCAATACGTGTCCATCCGGTACAGCGAACGCCTGGGCGAAGCCGGCATCGAGCCTTCAGTGGGCAGCAAGGGCGACAGCTACGACAACGCGCTGGCCGAGACGATCAACGGGCTGTACAAAGCCGAGCTGATCCATCGCCGGGCACCCTGGAAGACGCGCGAGGCCGTCGAGCTGGCAACGCGCGAATGGGTTTCTTGGTTCAACCACCATCGATTGCTCGAACCCATTGGCTACATCCCGCCAGCCGAGGCCGAGGCAAACTACTGGCGCGAACAACAGCGTGGATCGAACCATGAGTACACGGCCCGACCGGCAGGGCCTCCGGCGGCCCCTGCGGGGGGCTTGAAGAAAGGAGAATCCAAAAGCCGAATTCAGCAGACCATCCCGGTCTGACTCACACTAAACAGTCTCCACGAAAGCCGGGGTGGTTCACAGTGCTTCATTGTCCCGAACACGTGTTCTACGGTGCGTCGGCGCACGGTCATCTGCTTAGGTCGCTTTTCCAGCCTGGCGTTTAGCCGCTCCAGGATCTCCTCGTGTTCCCAGCGCCGCACTCGCCGTTCCTTGCCGGTGGTGCAGGCGGCCCTCATCGCGCAACTGCCGCAGCCATCAGCCCAGTACATTCGGATGTTCTGGTCTTTCTCGAGTGAGGTGTGGCGGTACCGGAGCCTCTCGCCCGCTGGGCACTGGTACTCGTCATCGTTGCGGATGTAGATGAAGTCCGCCTTGCTGAAGCGCCCCTCGGCCTTGCTGTTCGAAGTCATGGGCTTCGGCACGTATGCTGTGATGCCCGCCTCTTCGCAGGCCTTGATCTGTGGCCCACTGAAGTAGCCGCGATCAGCAATGGCTTGCAGCTTGCGCTTACCCATGGCCTCTCGTGCTTGCTGCGCCATGTTCGCCAGCTGCCCGCGGTCACTACCGTTGTTGGTGACTTGGTGGGCGACGACGAGGTGGTGCTTGGTGTCCACGGCGGCCTGCACGTTGTAGCCGACCACCCCAGTAGCTCGCCCGTCACTGGTCATCGAGCGGGAGTCTGGGTCTGTCGTTGATAACTGCGGGTCGTCCTGCGCCAGCAGCGTCTCCTTCATCTGCCCGAGCTGCCGTACACGTTCACGCAGCCGCTCGATCTTCTCGCCCAAGCGCTTGCCCTTGGCCTGTGCTTCGACCGGCTGGGTTCGGTCCGCCGTCTCCACGGCTTCGAGGTAGCGCTGGATGCTTTGCTCGATCTGCTCGATGCGTCTGTCGATCTTGCCGGGCGTGAAGTTGCAGTCTCGGCTGTTGACCGCCTTGAACTTGCTGCCATCGATCGCCACCACGGCTTGGGTGAACAGATTCAGTTGGCGGCAAAGAACGATGAACCGACTGCACACCTTTCGAATGGCAGGCCCGCTATCCCTCCTGAAGTCTGCAATCGTCTTGAAGTCAGGCGCCAGGCGGCCGGTAAGCCACATCACCTCCACGTTGCGCTGACACTCACGCTCAAGACGCCGGCTGGACGCAATACGATTGAGGTAGCCGTAGATGAAGATCTTGAGCAGCACCGCAGGGTGGTAGGCCGGACGGCCTGTTTCGGCGGACGCTGCTCGCGCGAAGCCGAGAGCTGCTAGGTCGAGTTCTTCGACGAACGCATCGACCACTCTCACCGAGTTGTCGTCGGCGATGTAGTCCTCCAAGCACTCCGGCAACAGAGTCACCTGATTGCGATCTACCCCTTCAACGTATCGAGCCACAGCGCCTCCGGTACGAGTTGCCGCAGTCTACGAGGTCCAAGGGGCTCGCGCAGTCATCGTCGTCTCTGTCAATGCTGCGTGAGCTGTAGTAAGCATCATTGTTGGGGTTCATGCTGTCCGAGCGGTCGTCATTAGGAGTTCGGGACATGTTCATCTCCTGGGTGTGTACCAAGCCTAGCAGGAACAGTCTGCCGGTGCCGGACGGGGGAGCGCGAGTTTAATGGCGACTGCTGTTGCGGAGAGCGGACATTGCGAGCTTCAACGCGGCGGTATATTCCCGCGATGGCTATCCTACTAACAAAAGTACAGGTTGCACGTCGGCAGCTCTCCACAGCGGTCAGACTGTTCTTCGCAGGCGAGGATTCGGTCTCTGTCTTCGGCCTGGCAGCAAACGCGTGGGAGGTGATTGATGCTCTATGCACTCGTGCAGGTGTCGCCAGCATGTCTGCGCAAACGCGGTCGTACGTCGCTGCTGGAAAGGATTTGAAGAAAGACTTCATCAATTCACCGTTTCGCAACTTCTTCAAGCACGCGGATCGCGATCCTGACGCTGTGCTCCAGGAGTTTGATGAATCGGCAGTGGATGGAATTCTGTTTCTTGCAGTCGAGGACTACATCCGCATGCGCGGTAAGTCGCCCGTAGAGTTCCAAGTCTATCAGCTCTGGTACCTGGCGTGCCATCCCGAGAAGATGGCGAGTGATCGGGTTGACGAAATTTTAGAAACGGTCGCCTCGATGTTCCCGAACATGGCGACGCTCTCCAGAAAGCAGCAGATCGCCATGGGGCAGCATGCACTTGAACATGCGATCTTGGATCATGACGTGCTTAGCGATACGCGGACTGAGCTAGAGCGCTGAGACCCGCGCCTACGGGCCTACGTCCGCGATGTCTGCTTCCGACCCACGCCGACATTTTGGGCCCAAGTCGTTGGATTCCGACTGAGACCAGCGGATTGTCAATCCGTAGGTCGAGTGTTCGAGTCACTCAGGGCCCACCACTCATCCCTCAAGGGTGTTGAAAAGCCTGCTATCCAAAAGATAGCAGGCTTTTCTGTTCCGACGCCGTGCCTATTCCGCCAGGTGCAACATCGATATCTTGGACGCCTCCCGCCGCCAGAGCGCGTAGCACTCCTGCAGCGCGATGCGCGCCATCTCCGGCTCGCGGTCGCGCAGGGCCTGTAGGACGGCGGCATGCGCGTCGACGTTGCGGTCGAATGCGCCCTGCACCATCGAGAGCACGCGCATCCGGTTCAGCAGCACGGCGCGAATCACGCGCGCCATGCCGTCGATGAGAATGCTCAGGACGGGGTTGTGGCAGGCCCGCGCCAGGCCGGCGTGAAACTCGAATTGGCCATCGACGAAGTCGTGGATGCCGGTGACCTGTTTGAGGTGCTTGACGGACTGCTCCAGCATGTCGATGTCGGCGCTGTCGGCATGGATGGCCGCGTTGCTGACCATCTCCAGGCCGATCATTTCCATCGCCTTTTGCATCTGGTCGATCGAGACGAAGCCGAGTTTCAGGCCCACCTCGAAATACAGCTGCAGGAATTGCGAGTTCGGCAGGGCCAGGTAGGTGCCGCTGCCTTGCCGGCGCTGCACGAACCCCATGGTTTCGAGCATCGTCAGCCGCTCGCGCACCGTAGGGCGCTGCACGCCCAGGATCTCGGAGAGCTCGCGCTCGGTCGGCAGGCGGATGCGGCCGCTGGCGTCGGCCCTCGTCCGCATCGCTATCTCGATGATCCGCGCCAGTAGATCGTCAGCCTCTTCGTTCATGAGGCTATGGTATGCGGGTAATGCGGCCAGCTGCAGCTTCGTCATCTAAGGCGATGGCCGTCCTCGCGGCGCCGTGCTTGCGCCCAACGAATGCATGGACGGTGCCAACAAGGGATACAGACTCGCGAACACGGCAAACTGTCGATCGTACAGCGCACGGCGCTCCGGCGTGCCTGGCTTGATGTACTGCGAGGCAACCTGGATGGTGGGAAGCGTCGGGTCGTCCAGGCCGCTGTAGCGCCGGCTGGCGATGCCGCCCAGCAGCGCAGCGCCCAGCGCGCTCGCATCCGTGAACTCGGCCATGCCGTATTCCAGTTGCAGCACATCGGCCTTGATCTGCGCCCAGAACCGGCTGTGCGCGCCGCCACCTACGCCCACCAGCTTCGGCGGGTGCCAGTTCCACTGCGCTTCGGCGCGCTGCAGGATCTGGCGCAGGCCGAACGCGGCGCCCTCGAATACCGCACGAACCATGTCGGCGCGGGTGTGCGACAGGCGCAGGCCGATCCACGAGGCGCTGGCCTCGGCGTCCCAAATGGGGCTGCGTTCACCCGCAAGGTAGGGCAGGAACACGAGGCCGTTGGAGCCGGGTAGTGACTCCTGCGCCATGCGTTCCAATTCGGGGAGCGAACGCACCTCGGGCCACACCTTGCTTTGCAGCCAGCCGAAGCAACCGCCCAGGGTGGACATGGCGCCGTGGGCCAGCCAGCGGCCCGGCAGGATGTGATACCGGTTGAGGAAACACGGATCGAAGTCGGGCCGGTCCAGGCAGAAGGTGATCACGCCTGAAGTCCCGACGGATTCGAAAGCCTCGCCGTTCTCGCGCATGCCGATGGCGAATGCCGCGGCGACCGTGTCGGCCACGCCGAGCGACACGGGTGTGCCGGCGGCCAGGCCGGTGCGCTCGGACGCGGCGCTGGTGATGCCGCCCAGCAGCTCCGCGCCGGAGCGCAGGGGCGGCACCAGGTCCGGCTCCACATTCCACAAACTCAGCAAGTCAGGCGAAATGCAAGGCTGCGCCGAGCGCACGTCCATCAGCCCCGAATACGAGGCCTGCGTCGGATCGAGCCCCAGCACGCCTGTGAGGCGCAGCCCCAGGAAGCCATTGAGCATGCAGACCTTGCGCACGCGCTGCCACGTGGCCGGCTCGTGGCGCTGCAGCCAGAGAAGGTTGGCAGCCCAGCAGGTCGACGGGCTGGCGCGATTGCCCGTGCGGTTCTGGTAGGCCGCGGCATCGCTGCCCGTCACCTCGTGCACCAGCTCGTCGGCGCGGCCGTCGAGATAGACGATGCCGGGCCGAAGCGGCGTGCCTTCCGCGTCGAGCACCACCGTCGTCGGGCAGGTGGTCGACAGGCCGATCGCGGCTGCGGGGCCTACCCGCGCGGTGACTTCCTTGATGGCTTCGGTCACCAGCTCCCAGTAACGCTCCAGGTCGATCTCGACCCACAGCGGGAACGGCGTGACCACCGGCACCGAGCGTTGCCCCTTGGCCAGCAGCTTGCCCGCACCGTCGAAGGCGCAGACCTTGATCGAACTGGTTCCGGCGTCGATGCCGAGCAGCACGTCAGTCATTGTGGATCGCCACCTTGAGCGCCCGTCCGCTGCCGGCTTCGTCGAACGCGGCCAGCGAATCCGCGACCTCGTAGCGATGGGTGATCAGCGAGCCGGCATCGATCTGGCCGGAGGCGAGCATGTTCAGCGCCAGCTCATAGTCGCGGCGGCTGAGCGCGCTTGCGCCCGTGACGATGAGCTCGCCGTAGTGGATGAGGTTGACGTCGATGGTGGACGTGTCGCCGGCGGAAAAACCCGCAAACAGGTTCACCCGTCCGCCACGCCGCACCAGGGTCAGCGCTTCGTTCGCGAGTTGCGGCACGCCGATGGCGAGGATCACCACGTCGGCGCCGAGCCCGTCGGTGTGGGCCTTCACGAAATCCACGAGCGACCCGCTGGTCGGATCGAAAACGTGGTTCACGCCCCGTTCGGCTGCGGCTTGGCGACGCGCGGCATTGGGCTCGCTCACGATCACCTGGCGCGCCCCGGCCGCCCGGGCCAGCGCGGCATGCATCAGGCCGATCGGCCCGGCGCCCAGGATCACGACGCTGTCGCCCATGCCGACCTGCGCGTTGCGCTGGCCGTTGATGCAGCAGGCCAGCGGCTCGGCCAGTGCGGCCGCTTCGAAGCTCATGCCCTCGGGCATGTGGAAGACGTTGCCGGCTGCCAGGGCGATCGCGGGGATGCGAATGTACTCCGCGAAGGCGCCGTCGAACTCGTAGCCCATCGCCTGCCGGTTGACGCAGACGTTCTCGCGCCCGCTCTTGCAGTAGGCGCAGGCACGGCAGGGAATGACCGGGTCCATGCAGACACGGTCGCCCACCTTGAACTGCGTGACGCCCGCGCCGGCCTGCACCACGTCCCCGGCGAATTCGTGGCCAATCACCGAGGGAAAGCGCACGCCTTTGGACTTGCGCCCGCTGAGGATGCGCAGATCGGTGCCACACACCGTGGCGGCGCGCACTCGCAACACCAGCTCGCCGGGCGCCGCCTCGGGCGTGGCCATTTCGGTCAGCCGCAGGACGTTCGGCGCTTGCAGGACAGCTGCTTTCATACAACTTTCTCCGCGGTGACGGCGTCATCGAACACCTTGAGCGCTGCAGCGACGGAGGCGTCCTCGTGAATGAGCGCCCGCAGCGACTTGATCACCGCCGTCGGGTGCGGATGCTGCCAGACGAAACGCCCGTAGGTCACGCCACCCAGGCCGATGTCGAGGGCTTCCCGCGTCATGCGCAGGTAATCTTCCAGCGTCTCGCCCATCTCGCCGCCCGCCAGCGCGACGATGGCCGGGCAGCCTTCGACCACCTGCCGGAAGCTCTCGGCCGAGCCCGTCCACAGCGTCTTGATGATGTCCACGCCCAGCTCCGCGCCCACACGCGCGGCGTAGGTGACGGCCTTGGCCGCGTTCGGGTCCTTGATCATGCTGCCCTTGGGATAGATGTGCGCGACCAGTGGCATTCCCATCGAGCCCGCTTCCTTGGAGATCTTGCCGAGGAAGGTCAGCTGCTGCGCCTGCTCGGGGCCGCCGACGATGCAGCCGACCGAGATGGCATCGGCGCCCAGGCGAACCGCCTCCTCCACATCCGCCACCGGCGTGTCGTAGTGGGGGTGATAGTCGACCTGGTACGCGCTGGCCTTCAGGATGAAGGACGTCTTCGCGGCGTAAGGAGCGAACACCTTCTCGGCAATGCCCTTGTGGATCGTGACCGCATCGGGCCCGCCGGCCACGACCTTCTTCATCATGCCGTGGATGTCCTCGAGCCCGGGCATCATGCCGCGGGTGATCGGGTGGTCGAGCATGATGGCCAGCAGGCGTCCCGAGGGACCGAGGAGGCGATTGAGGCGGACTTGCTTGCCGAGGAACATGAATTTCTCCTTGAATTACGGATTGACGATCAGTACATGCCGAACAGGCGCAAGGGCCCGATCACGAGTACCGGGAACAGGACCAGAGCGACGATGGCGAGGACGAGAACGGATACCGGGCCGACGGCGCCCTTGATGACTTCTTCGAGGGACATGTTCGCCACCTTGGCGACGGCGAACAGGCAGACACCCACCGGCGGGGTCACCAGGCCCAGCGTGAGCGTGATCACCACGATGACGAGCATGTGGATGGGGTCGACGCCAAGCGCCACGGCCGGCGGCAACAAGACCGGGATCAGGATGAACATCGCCGCGATCGCGTCCATGAACATGCCGACGACCACCAGGAAGATGAACATCAGCGCCATGATCAGCGTGGGGCTGGTCGTGATCGATGCCAGCAACTCGCCGACCTTGACCGGCAGCCCGTCATAGGCGAACACCCAGGCCGCCAGCTTGGCGGTCGCGGCGATAAAGAGGATGTTGCCGCTGGTGCGCGCGGTCTCGATCAGCATCGGCGCGATGTCCTTCCACGCGATCTGGCGGTACACCAGCGCGGCGACGCCGAACGTGTAGACCACGGCGATGGCGGCGGCCTCGGTCGGCGTGAAGAAGCCATCGAGAATGCCGACCATCAGGATCACGGGCGTGAGCATGGGCAGGATGGCCCGAACGCCGGCACGCGCCAGGTGGCCCCAGCGGAACGGTGTCGGTTTGCAAACCCCGCGGCGCACGCTGTAGATATGGTTGTAGACCATCAGCATGGCTGCGATGAACAGGCCCGGGATCAGCCCCGCGATCAGCAGCAGGCCGATCGACTGGCTGGCGATGGAGCCGGCGATCACCATCAGGATCGACGGCGGGATGATGGAGGACAGCGTCGAGGTGGTCAACGTCATGCCGACGGCGTAGCCCTTGTCGTAGCCGTGCTTCACCATGGCGTTGATCTCTACGGCGCCGAGCGAGGCGATATCGGCGACCGACGAGCCGGAGATGCCGCCGAACACGACCGATGACGCGACATTCACGTGGCCCATGCCGCCCGGCAGCCAGCCGACGAGCGCGTGCGCGAAATCGAAGATGCGGTCGGCGACGCCGCCGCGGTCCATGAGCTGCCCGACCAGCAGGAACAGCGGCACGGCGACCAGCAGGAAGGAGTTCATCGCCGAAAACATGCTCTCGGAAAGAAGCGTGATCGGAGTCGCCGTGAAGATGGCGATGCTGGCGACGCCGGCCAGGCCGAGGCTGATGGCCAGCGGCACGCCGAGGGCCGAAAGCCCAAGGAAGATCAGCAGCAGGGAGATGCTCATGGTGCGCTCGATACTTGAGGGGCGTCGTCGGACAGGGCGATGGCCGCCCGGTGGTCGCGCACCGAAGCCAGGGTGCAGAGAATGGCGATAACCGCGGACACCGGAATGACCAGGCCGATCACCCAGCTGGGCCAACCCAGGGTCGCGATCGACTCGTTCATGGCCAACTGCTGGCGGACCATCCTGCTGCCCATCCACGCCATCAGCACGAAGAAGCCGATGCTGCACCCCAGGTAGATGGGCAGCGACAGCCGGCGCAGGGGGCGCGGCAACGCCTGCATGAAGACGGTGACGCGGGCGGCGTCGGCCCGGCGCATGCTCGAGGCCAGGCCCATGAAGATCATCCAGATGAACAACGCGCGGGTGAGTTCCTCGGACCAGGAAATCGGCGCGCCGAGCAGCCGGCTCACCACCTGCGCCAGCACGACGAGCACGGTGCCCGCCGCCGCGAGGCCGCAGATCGCGTCCGTCAGTTTCTCAAGCCAACCGACGCGGGGCGCCGGGGCGGCCTCGCGCGTCTCGGTGTACGGCGATTGCATGGCCTGGGTCATCATCGCGCGGCTTTACTTCTTGCCAACGAACGACAGCGTCTTGTCGAAGAACACCTGGTCCTTCACGAGCGCCGAGAAGCGCGGGAACAATTGCTTTGACACCGCAACGAACGCCTTCTGCTGGTCCGGGGTCAGGCTGTTGACCTGCATTCCCTTGGAGCGGAGGAATTCGACGGACTTGTCGATGTCCGCGGTGTCGTTGGCGTACTTCCACGCCTCGGCTTCCACGGCGGCAGCCTGCACCGCCTGCCTTTGCGCGTCTGTCAGACCAGCGAACTTGGCCGGGTTGATGGCGAGCACCCATCCATCGGCCATGTGGTTGGACATCGTGGCGAACTTCTGCACTTCGTAGAACTTCGCGGTCACCGGAATGTTGATCGGGTTTTCCTGCCCATCGACCACCTTCAGCTGCAGCGCGTTGTAGACCTCACCGAATGCCATGGGGGTCGGCACGGCGCCGAGCTTGGCGAAGAACTCCATCCACAGCGGGTTGTTCGGCACGCGGAACTTCATGCCGGCCATGTCCTGCGGTTGGCTGATGGCGCGCTTGGAATTGGTCATCTGGCGGAAGGGCCTTTGCCACATCACCAGGCCCTTGATGCCGATGCCATTCAGGTCGGTCAACAACTCATTGCCCAGCGGCCCCGAGAGGTAGGAACGCAGCTGCGCCGTGTCGTCGAAAAGGTAGGGTACCGAAATGGCCGTGAATTTTGGGTTGAAGTTGGCGTACAGCGAGCTGGACAGCAGCAGCATGTCGAGCGAACCACCCGAGAGCTGCCGCACGGCGGCGGAAGGATCCCCGCCGTACAGCTGCCCGTTGGGGAACACCTTGACTTCGACTTCGCCGCCAGTCTTGGCCGCCACGATCTCGGCGAACTTCTTCGCGGCGAGCGTGATTTCAGAGGTGTCGGGGTCGGGCGTGGACAGGTTGAACGTGGTTTTGGCCATCGCCACGTGCGTGGCCAGGGCCAGCACGGAGGCGAGGAGGAGGGATCCGATCTTGCGCATGGAAGGTCTCCGATAGATTGGTTATACCAAATGAAAAGCCATCCACACTGTAGAAATTGCAATTGGTATAGCCAATAGGGAATACCCGCACGGGGGCGGGTATCCGACTGACTTTCTGCTTAAAAAGCGCGCAGCGGGCGAACGAAATAGTTCCGGGCGGACGACCGAACGCGCCCCGTCGCCCCCATCAAGGGTGTCGAGAGGCGCGTCTTGCGCGTGAAAACAGCCTGCGGGCTGTCTGCGCTCAGCGGCCCTGTGCCAGGGCCAGCCGCTTGGCGCGGGCCCGGATGTTCAGCGCTTCCACCCCCAGCGAGAACGCCATTGCGGCGTAGATGTACCCCTTGGGAATCTCGCGGTCGAAGGCTTCCGCCGTGAGCGCCATGCCGACCATCACGAGGAAAGCCAGCGCCAGCACCTTGACCGAGGGGTGGCGGTCCACGAAGTCGCCGATCGGCTTGGCCGCGACCAGCATCACGCCGACCGACGCGACCACGGCGGCGACCATCACCGGGATCTGATCCACCATCCCGACCGCCGTGATCACCGAATCAAGTGAGAAGACGATGTCGATCACGGCGATCTGGCCGATGATGGCCCAGAACATTTTGCGGCCCGCTGCCTTGACGGCGGCCGCGTCGGTCGGCGCCGGCGCGTGCTGCTCGCGCGCCTCCACCTCGACGAAGATCTCGTGCGACGCTTTGTACAGCAGGAACAGCCCGCCCAGGAGCAGCACCATGTCGCGGCCGCTGAACCCCATCCCCATGATCTCGAACAGGTCTGCAGTCAGCCCCATGACCCAGCTGAGCCCCAACAACAGCATCAATCGCGAAACCATCGCGAACCCAAGGCCCAGACGCCGCGCCTTGTCGCGCAAGTGCACGGGCAGCCGCCCCACGAGGATGGAAATGAAAATGATGTTGTCGATGCCCAGGACGATCTCCAGGGTCGTGAGCATCGCAAACGCGATCCATACATTCGGGTCCAGCAGGAATTCCACGATTCAATCCAGTCGGTTAGGGCAGCCGGGGCGGCGGCGTCAGTCGTTGTTGCCGGCGAAGCCGAACAGGCTCAGCAGGCTGGTGAACAGGTTGAACAGCGACACGAACAGGCTCACCGTCGCCATCACGTAGTTGGTTTCGCCGCCGTTCACGATGCGGCTGGTCTCGAACAGGATCAAGCCGGCGGAAAGCAATGCCACCATGGCGGACACGGCCAGGCCCAGCGCGGGCAGCTGCAGGAACATCGCGGCCAGCCCCGTGAGCAGCGCGATCACCATGCCGGCGAAAAGGAAGCCGCCCATGAAGCTGAAGTCACGCCGCGTGGCCAGCACATACGCCGACAGCGCAAGGAAGGTGGCGCCGGTGGCGCCCAGCGCCAGCGCGATGGTCTGCCCGCCCGCCGGCAGGGCCAGGTGCATGGCCAGGACGGGCCCCAGCGTGTACCCCATGAATCCCGTCAGCGCGAAGACCATCGGCACGGCCCAGCCGCTGTTCTGCAACTTGTGGATGCCGAACAGAAGGCCGAAGTAGCCGATCAGCGTGATGATGATGCCGGGGGATGGCAGCTTCAGCGCCGCGCTGGCGGCAGCCACGGCCGCGCTGAACAGCAGCGTCATCGACAGCAACGCATAGGTGTTTCGCAGCACCTTGTGCGTGGAGATGGCCGCGCCCCAGCCAGTGCCGGCGGTGCGCGTGGAGTGGACGATGGGTTGGTTCATGGTTGCGCCTTTCGAGCGTTGGACACAAGTCGTCGACGATACCGGCGCGAATCAGCCTTGAAAAGCAGACAATGGGTGAATTTAGTTCCCGTATAACCTGAATATGAGCCTCGCCTTCAACTACCGGCACCTCTACTATTTCTGGGTCGTGGCCAAGGAAGGCGGCATGTCGCGGGCCGCCGACCGGCTCGACATGGCGGTGCAGACCGTGAGCGCGCAGGTGCGCGAATTGGAGAAAGACCTGGGCTGCCAGTTGCTCAAGCCGGCCGGCCGGGGGCTGGCGCTGACCGAGGCCGGCGTCGCGGCGCTCGGCCAGGCCGAACACATCTTCCAGCTCGGCGAGACCCTTCCCGATCTCGTCCGCTCGGCCGCCCAGGTCACCTCCGTGCGACTCACCGCCGGCATAGCGGACGGCCTGCCCAAGCTCGTGGTGCAGAGGCTGCTGCAGCCCGTGCTGGCCACTCCCGACCTGCGCCTGGTCTGCCACGAGGGCGAGATGGCCGACCTGCTGGCGGACCTTGCCGTGCACCGGCTGGATGTCGTGTTGGCCGATCACCCCGCGCCCTTCAACCCGCACCTGAAGGTGCACAACCACCCGGTAGGCACGTCCGGCATGGGCTGGTATGCGTCCCGGCAGTGGTGGACGGCCGCGCGCAGGGGTTTCCCGGCGTCGCTGGACAAGGTGCCCGTGCTGCTACCCACCACGCACTCCAGCGTGCGCGGCCGCCTGGATCATTGGCTGACCGCGCATGGCCTGCGTCCACGCATCGCCGGGGAATTCGAGGACGCCGCCCTGCTCGAGACCTTCGGCGGCAGCGGGCTGGGCGTGTTCCCTGCCGCCCTCGCGGTGCAAGACGACCTGCTGCAGCGCTACCACGTACGGCTGGTCGGCCCGTGCGACGGCGTGGAGGAGCACTACTACGCCATCAGCACCGAGCGGAAAGTGGAACACCCGGTGGTGCGACAGCTGCTTGCGCAACGCTCAAGCGGCGCCAGGCGTGTCTGACAGACGGCAGCCGCTTCATCAGCCGAACGACCTGAGGACGGCTGCGATAGCGCCGGACCGCGCGCGGTCACAGGCGACGTAGTCCCAATACTGTTGGAGGTGCGATGCCTTGGCAAAGGCGGCTTTCTCCAGTCGCTCGCCATGGATGCTGAAGACGTCGTAACCCAACGTCTCGAAGTACGTGAACACGTCGTTCGGGTCCACGCCATAGGCGCTATAACTCTGCTCTCCGAACTCGAACGCGATCACCGGCCGCGCGCGAGCGACCGTGTTTCGTGCGCCCAGCAGCACCTTGTACTCGGCGCCTTCAGTGTCCAGCTTGATGAAACGCGGATCCCCCAGGCGCAGGCTGTCCAGTTGCGCGAGACGCACCGCGACCTTCTTCTGCCGAGTCGGGCCGTTGTACACACGCTCCTTCAGCCCCGACTCCTCGGGGCGGTCCACCGCCACCACGAATTCGGCCGTGCCGCTTTCGTCGGACAAGGCCAGTTCGTGCACCGTGACATTGGGCACGGCCAGCAATTCCAGCCTTGCACGCAGCCGCAGCGCGATCGGCGGGTTGGGCTCAAACGCCGCGACGCTGCCCGAGCCCACGACGCAACTCATAGGCAGCGCATGCCGGCCGGTGTGGGCGCCGATGTCGATGCAGAAATCACCCTCTTTCAGCAGCGACATATACAGGTGCTGAAGGCGGTCCTCGAAACCCGTGCGGCCCTGGCTGGCCGCTACAAGTGCCGTGCGCGCGATGTGCGCTCCGTCGGGTTGCCGCTTGCCGCCAATCTGGGCACTCGCCCACAACTCCATCGGCAAGGCATCGGAAGGGGCTGCGCCGCCTACTGACAACACCTGGAAGTGCAAACGGGTGCGCAACGCGCGCACGACTTCGCCCCCCGCGCCGAAGGACACATACACATCCGAGGCCCCGAAAGGTGCTCGCAGGTCGTCCAGCGGCACCGCGGCTACCCGAGGCGGCGCTTGGCCGCGGTCCCGGAACAGGCGCACGCCAGCACGGCCGAAAGCCATTGCGGACGACCGCATCGGCTCGGGGAGCTTGCCGATGAGTTGCTTAGCCTGCTGGCGCCATCCCCGGGGTGGCACTGCGGGCGCACGCTGCCCCAGGGACTCCAGTGCCGCCTGCACACGCTGCGCCTCAACGCCCCGGAAGCCCTGGCCACCATCGGTGGCCGAAAAGGCGAAATGCCCCGGTTCCGAAGCCAATGCGATCCGCGCGCTATCCACTTGGGCCGCCAGGACCACGCCCGCGGGGTCCAGCAAGCTGCTGACATCCAGCCACACCTTAGCCATGCGCGCGCCGCCCCTGAAAGTCGTTCATTTGATCTTTCTCTGTTGTCTGGCGTCGCAGTTTACCGGGCAGCACGGGGACGAGCCGCAACCGATAGACTCGCCCTTTCATGAATCCGGATGCCAACCAACTCTGGCGCGCCCCCCGCTGGGCCCTCGCCGCCCTCCTCGCCCTCTTGGGCATGCTGGGTCCTTTTTCCATCGACACGTACATTCCGGCCTTCTCCGGCATCGCACAGGCCCTGGGCGCGACGCCAGTGCAGATGCAGCAGACCCTGTCGGCCTACCTGTTCGGATTTGCGTTCATGAACCTGTTCCATGGCGCCCTGGCCGACAGCTTCGGCCGAAGACCAGTGGTGCTGTGGGGCATCGCGATGTTCACGCTCGCCTCGGCGGGGTGCGCCCTGTCGCAGACGATCGGCCAGCTCGTGTTCTTCCGGGGCTTGCAGGGCCTGTCCACGGGCGCGGGAATCGTGGTTTCGCGGGCCGTCATACGCGACATGTTCCCTCCGGCGCAGGCGCAGAAGGTGATGAGCCAGGTCACGATCTATTTCGGCGTAGCGCCGGCGATCGCGCCCATCATCGGCGGCTGGCTGTTCGTCCATGCGGGCTGGCACAGCATCTTCTGGTTCCTGACGGGCGTGGGCATCGTACTGTGGACGGCCAACTTCCGGCTGCTGCCGGAAACCCTGCACGTCACGCAGCGCCAGCCGTTCAACGTGCGCAACCTGATGCAGGGCTACTGGCAGCTGACGTCCAACGCGCGCTTCCTGCTGCTGGCGCTGGCCAGCGGCGTACCGTTCAACGGCATGTTCCTCTACGTACTGTGCGCGCCGGCTTTCCTGGGCGACCACCTGGGGCTCGAGCCCACGCAATTCTTCTGGTTCTTTGTGCTGACCATCTCCGGCATCATGGGTGGCGCGTGGGTCAGCGGGCGCCTGGCCGGCAGGATCTCGCCGCGCCGGCAGATCCGCTACGGCTTCACCATCATGCTGGCCGTCTCCGTCGCCAACGTTCTGGCAAATTTCCTGTTCAAGGCGAGCGCGTCATGGGCGCTCTTCCCGATCGCGATCTTCTCGTTCGGCTGGGCGCTGATGGTGCCCGTAGTGACGCTGCTGGTGCTGGACCTTTACCCCGAGCGGCGCGGGATGGCGTCGTCGCTGCAGGCCGTCATCGGCTCCACCGCCAACGGGATCGTGGCGGGTGTGATAGCGCCGCTTGTGATGCACTCGACGCGCGTGCTCGCGCTCACCTCATTGCTGATGATGAGCGTTGGTCTGGTGGCGTGGGTTTTCGTGCACCGCCGCTGGCCGGACACCGGCCGGGCGGTCACTGCTGCGGCCTGAACGGCCGCAGCTGTCGTTCTCAGTTCGCGGGCTTGTAGGGACGCTTCTTGGCAGCGTCGCGCGGCACGAACACCTTGCCGCCGTTGCCGGGCTTGGCCGGCTTGGCGAACGACGGGGCGCGCGGGGCGAAGTCGCCGCGCGGCGCAAAGCCTTCCTTGCGGGCGCCGAACCCGTCGCCGCGGTTGGCGAAGTCGCCGAACGCGGGCTTGCGCACATAGCTCTCGTTGCCGCGGCGCTGTTCGAAGCCGCGCTCCTCGCGGGGCGCGTGATTGCCGCCGAAGCCGCTCGTGCGCGGCGCGCCGAACTTGCGGTCACGCGAATGGTTTTCGCGCGGGCCGCGGTCGGCAAAGCCGCCATTGGGTCGCGAAGCCGGGAAGCGCTGCTGCGGCTCCAGCCCGGGAATCACTTCTGCCTTGAAGGTCTGCTTGCTGTAGGCCTCGATGTCGAAGATCTTGCGGCGGTCGCGGAACTCGGCGAACGTGATGGCCAGGCCGTCGCGGCCGGCACGGCCAGTGCGGCCGATGCGGTGGGTGTAATCCTCCGCCTTCATCGGCAAGCCGTAGTTGAAGACGTGGGTGATCGTGGGCACGTCGATGCCGCGCGCGGCGACGTCGGTAGCCACGAGAACCTGCACATGTCCCTGGCGCAGCGCCATCAGGCGGCGGTTGCGCAGGCCCTGGCTGAGAGCGCCGTGCAGCGCGACGGCGTCAAAGCCGGCTTGCTGCAGGTCGTTGGCGAGCCCGTCGCATTCGATCTGCGTGCTGGCGAAAACAATGGCCTGGTTGATCGTGGTGTCGCGCAGCCAGTGGTCCAGCATCTTGCGCTTGTGCTGCGGGCTGTCGGCCCAGAACAGCACCTGCTTGATGTTGACGTGCTTTTCCTGCGGGTTGTCGATCTGGATCTTGCGCGGCTGGCGCATCACGCGCGAGGCGAGCTGCTGGATGCGCGCCGCGAACGTGGCGCTGAACATCATGGTCTGCTTGCGCTCGATGGTGAGCTTGTTGACTTCAGCCAGGTCATCGGCAAAGCCGAGGTCCAGCATGCGGTCGGCTTCGTCCACGACGAGGAACTGCACCTTGTCCAGCTTGATCTGCATTGAACGCTGCAGGTCCAACAGGCGGCCCGGCGTGGCGACGACCAAGTCGGCGTTTTGCAGCTTGGCAATCTGCAGCTGGTAAGGCATGCCGCCGATGATGCTGGCGACGCGCAAGCCGCGGCAGTGGCGCACCAGGTCGATGGCGTCGTGCGAGACCTGCTGCGCGAGTTCGCGTGTGGGGCACAGGATCAGCGCGCCGGGGGTGGCGGCCTTGAAGTTGCGCGAGCTGGTCGGGTCCATGCGCTTGGGGCGCTTGGGGGCGGGCTCGCCCTTGGCCAGTGCCTCGGCCGTCAGGCGCTCGAAGTCGGCGCGCGACTTGGCTTCTGCGTCGGCGCGCTGCTTGAGCAGCGTGTGCAGCATGGGCAGCAGGAAGGCCGCGGTCTTGCCGCTGCCGGTCTGGCTGGAAACCATCAGGTCGGTGAAGCCGGCGGCTTCGTCGTCCGTCGGCATCGCCAGGGGAATGGTCTGCTCCTGCACCGGCGTGGGCTGGGTGAAGCCCATGTCCGCCACGGCCTGCAGCAGTTCGGGCGCGAGGCCCATTTTGAGGAAGCCGTTGGGCGCGGCGGGCACGAACTGCTCGGGCGCGTCAACGGCGGGCGCGGCCAGGGCCGGCGCGGTATCGAAGGATTCGGCAGGCGAAAAGTCGCCCTGCACTGCAAAAGTGTCGGTCATGAGTTACTCACACGCATACGTCGCCCACGGGTGGCGGCGTTGTCGTCAAT